>Ga0182739_1001939_pt1 | contig 20229 bp, 19 predicted proteins | sample eDN5th30CBELigBY_FD_128873 | JGI IMG/M metagenome (GOLD analysis project Ga0182739, IMG submission 128873) | Enriched backyard soil microbial communities from Emeryville, California, USA - eDNA 5th pass 30_C BE-Lig BY (version 2) (version 2) | ecosystem: Environmental > Terrestrial > Soil >...
AAGATTTCAAAATGATGTATGATTCACACATCAGACGCGGGGTGGAGCAGTCTGGCAGCTCGTCGGGCTCATAACCCGAAGGTCGTAGGTTCAAATCCTGCCCCCGCAACCAGTTTCAAGCAGTACCGGATCTGCCGGCGCATGTGTTTCAAGCGCAGCCGGGCAGGTCCCGCCAAAAAAGCCGCGACACTGTCGCGGCTTTTTTTCGTCTGTCGGTTGCGCTGGGTCATCCCGCCCCGTCGTCCGGAGTTTCCCGGGGTGCGGCGAACGCACACGTGCGCAACGCTGCGCTACCATGGGTCACGCGCGCTACGTTGCCGCACCGAAGGAGTGTCCATGGGAACCGCAAAATACGATCATCCCGGCTATGTTGCCGACACGGGCGCCGACGGCCAGTACCATGTGGGCATCTGGTGTCCGCACGGCTATCCTGCCCATATCCATATCGGCCGACCGGCTGACCGCGGTGATCCCCATGCCCTGTTGCGGCTGCGTATCCCGGACGGCGTGTTCCAGTCCCTGCCGGACGATCCCGAAACCCTGTGCCGCCGTGCGCTGGGGCAGGCGCTCAATGCCGGGCTGCTGCGCACCGTCGCGGTCGATGGCGAGTACCAGGAGCTGCGCTTCCAGCTCGACGCCGAACCCTGGTCCGGGCCGATGCAGGCCGCCGAGCGCGCCTGAGGCGCTCGGCAAGGGGAAGGGCAGTTACCCACAGGGATTGTGGAAAAGCCTTGGGATAGTTGCTGCGTATATTCGATTTCCCCTGTAAATACAAAGACTTGGCGCCTTCGGTCATTAATTGGCCGGCGCCGGTCTTTTTTGGGTCCGCATCCTGGCGTCCGCACCAGGGTGTTCACGTCCCTGTTACCCCCACCTCGTGACCACGCCCCGCGTATCCCTGCCGCCGCCCGGCCGGGGCCGCCGTGAGACAATCAGCGTCTTGTGGCCCGAGCGCCTGTTCGCCCCCTCTTGTCCCGATTCCTCCCCATGCATTTCGCTTCACCCGTTCCTTGTCCCGCCATCAAGGCGAAGGCGCCATGAGCCTGGCGGACCGACGCGTTGCCGTCATCGGCGGCGGCCCCGCCGGCTTGATGGCGGCGGAAAAGTTGAGCGAGGCGGGGGCGCAGGTGGACGTGTTCGACGCCATGCCCTCGGTCGGCAGGAAATTCCTGATGGCCGGGCGGGGTGGCCTGAACCTGACGCATAGCGAGCCCGCGGGGCCGTTCCTCGCCCGCTACGGCGACCGGGCCGCTGCCGTGGCGCCGTGGCTGCGCATGATGGATGCCACCGGCCTGCGGGACTGGGCGCATGAATTGGGCATCCAGACATTCGTCGGCTCGTCGGGCCGGGTGTTTCCACAGGAAATGAAGGCGGCGCCGCTATTGCGGGCCTGGCTGGCCCGGCTGCGCGGGCAGGGCGTGCGCTTTCACATGCGGCACCGGTGGCTGGGCTGGCGCGATGACGCGCCGGGCGCGCAGGCGCTGCGATTCGACACGCCCGCCGGTCCGGTCTGCCACGCCGCCGACGCCGTCGTCCTTGCCTTGGGCGGCGGCAGTTGGGCCAAGCTGGGGTCGGATGGCGCCTGGGCGCCGGCATTGCAGGCGCTCGGCGTGCCCGTCGCGCCGCTGCGGCCGGCCAATTGCGGTTTCGACGTGGACTGGTCGGATCATTTCCGCAGCCGCTTTGCCGGGCAGCCGGTCAAGTCCGTGTCCATGGCCTGCGGCGGACCGGCGCGGCAGGGCGAGTTCGTCATTTCCGAGACCGGCATCGAAGGCAGCCTCGTCTACGCGCTGTCCGCGGTCCTGCGGGACCGCATCGAGGCCGATGGCAGCGCAGTGGCCATGCTCGATCTTGCGCCGGATTGGTCCGACGAGAAGGTGATGGCCGCGGTGACGCATCCGCGCGGCGCGCGGTCCATGTCCAGCCATTTGCAGAGCAGACTGGGACTTACGGGTGTCAAGGCGGGCCTGCTGCGAGAATGCGCCAGCGCCGACGACTTCAAAGACCCGGCGCGCCTGGGCCGGCGGATCAAGGCGCTGCCGCTGACGCTGCGGCGGCCCCGGCCGATCGATGAGGCAATCAGCACCGCCGGCGGGGTGTCGTTCGACGGGCTGACCGCCGGCTTGATGCTCGCGGCCGTGCCGGGCGTCTTCTGTGTCGGGGAGATGCTGGATTGGGAGGCGCCGACGGGCGGCTACCTGTTGACGGCCTGCATGGCCAGCGGCGCCTTTGGCGCGGCCGGCGTCATCGATTTCCTGAACGGGCGCCCGTAATCGGAGACCCTGCGCGGGCCGCCCTACGCGGGCCGCCGCACTGGGGGCGTCACGAGCCTGACGGATGCGGCGCCATGGTGGCCATCTGCGCCCGCGGCGCGAGGTCGCCGACGACGTGGCCTACGACCGGGGGCGTGCCCTCCGGCTGGGAGATGATGCCGATGACGCGGGTGATGGCGCTGGCTGGAACGGCCGTGCCGTGCGCGGGATCCTGCACCAATTGCCAGATCGTGGCGTTGGCCATGCCAGTGTCGCCCTCGGTGAGATCGAGGTTGTCCAGGCAGTTGCGCGCAAAGGACGACCAATCCGAGGCGCTACACGGCAGTCCATGGGACGTGGCCAGGCGCGCGAGAGCCAGCGGCGCGTCAGCCTGACTGGCGGCGTGCTGGGCGGCGGTGCCCAGCGTAACGTCCAGGGACAGCAGGCGGAGAAACTCTACGACGTTATCCGTGCTCATCTTGTGGTCTCCTTCGGGGGGCTGTTCTGATCGATCGCCGGTGGGGGGGCTGATTGCCTGGTGTTCAACCGGGACCTTGTCCCAGCATCGACACCAGCGATTGCTTCAGGCGCGGCGAAAATATCGGCACCGTATGCGCGACGCCGCTGCGGTCGACGCCTTCTTTGAGTTGGACTGATTGCCCAAGGAAAATATCCGGCGCGGCGGCGGTTTCGTTATACCGCGCCAACAATTCATTGACCTGTTCCTGCGCGTCCTCGAGGGTGCTGCTGTCAGCCAGCTTGCCCGCGGCATGCGCCTGCAGAATGCGATGCAGGTCGTCGATGAACAGTGCCAATGCGGCCTGTCCGCGACATTGCGGCTGCTCCCAGCCCCAGCGTTGCGGGCCGGCGCCGGCGGTTTGCGATGCGTGTGTCTTCGTCATGTGCGCATCCTAATCCATTGGCGGCAAATGCGCGACAGGCGGAAATGCCACTTTTGTGTGACCGGCGCGTAAGGGTGGTGACGGTTTTCCTTCGGCGTTGTTACAGGTTTCGGCCCGTCCCGGCATCTGCGCAAATCGCGGCCCTTGAGGTATGCTGGGCTTCGGTTCCATGCCCAGACAGGAGAAGTCCATGAAGAACAGAGTCTTTCTCGTCATGTTGCTTTCGATTGCTGCGCTTTCGGCGGGATGCAACACCGTCGCCGGCGCCGGAAAAGATATACAGCGTGGCGGCGAAAAGATCGAACAGGCTGCTGAAAAGAAGTAGGGCGGCGCACGCCGCTGCCGCCATGACGGCCCCAGGCCACGCGAGAAATGTAAACGGCATTTCGGGCGTGGCCTTTTTGCAGCCGCTGGCATAATCGCGAAAGTCCGAATAGCAATGGCGGGAAGAATCATGCGCAAGTCTGTGTGGGTGGGTGTAACGTTGGCGGCCATGCTGGCCGGTTGCGCCAGCACCGGGGTCTACGAGTCCGAAACCGCAAAGAAGGAAACCTTCAGCGTCGACACCAATTACCAGGCGGCCTTCCGCCGCGCCGGTGAATACGTGCGCGCGTGCCACACGCAGGTCCAGCACCCCTATGGCGTGTCCTATGCATGGCGCCACACCCTGGGCGAGAAAGGCGCGCCGGACGAAATCCAGCTCTACAAGGTCGGCCAGCCCGCCACGGTGCTGGAGCTGATTTCGGCGGAGGCCGATGGGCCCGCCAATGCCAAGGTCACGGTGACGGTGTTGGGCGAAGGGCGCTGGGACGAGGCCGAGATTGAAGCGGCGCGCAAGTCGATCCAGAGCGCCACGCCGGTTTGCCGTAGCGCCCGCGGCGGCTGACCCATGGATCCTCGCACCCAGCAGATCCGCGCCAGCGGCATGGCTTTTGCGCTGTTTTCGGGTGCGTTCCGCTTTCTCGGGTGGCTGAACGGGGGCGCAGCCCTGATCCTGGTTGGATTTTCATTGGGGATCGTGGGCGCCGACATTGCCGCGCCCGACCTGCAGATTCCCCTGCTGCTCTTTCTGGCCGGCCTGCTGCTGGCCTGCCTGGGCGTGGTGTTTGCCTATCTGGCGCAGGTCAGCCTGTTGCGTCAGGGCTACACCGGACACCTGACGCGCGGCCATTGGCCTGCGCAGCTGTTGGCCGTGCTGTGTTACCTGGCAAGCGCGCTGGCGTTCTGCGGCGCGTGCTGGCTTGCGGCCGGGCAGGCGGTTACGGATGCGCCGCAGGCTGCGGTGTACGCGCAACGCTGAAAATACTCGGGTTAACCCGAGTGCGCAAAATTGTTGGACTTGTGTAGTTGCACGGAATAATATGCGCACTGCGTATATAACTCCTCTTCTTGGGGCCCGTCATGAGCATCTCCCAGCAAGCCTTTCTGCGCGACGCCATGCGCCGCCTCAACCTCACCCGCGACGTGTTCGCGACCCGCATCGGCGTCAAGCGCCGCGCCCTCGATACCTGGCTGTTGCCAGAGGGCTCGCAGGAATTCCGCGCCATGCCGGAAGTGGTGCAGCGATTCGTCAGCGAGATCGTGCAGAACGGCGTTTTGCTGGAAAAATATACGCAAAGCGTACAAGACGGCCCCCTGCGTGACCGCATTGCCGTCGAAGGCAAGCACCAATTGCTGTCGGTGGACCAGTTCACGCGCGATTCCGTGGAAGACCTGTTCCGCGTGGCCGACATGATGCAGCCCATCGCGCGCCGCCAGAAGGTGTCGCGCGTCCTGGAAGGCGCCGTGCTGGGCAACCTGTTCTTCGAGGCCAGCACCCGCACGCGGGTCAGCTTCGGATCCGCATTCTGCCGCCTGGGCGGTTCCGTCTGCGACACGACCGGCTTCACGTTTTCCTCGATGGCCAAGGGCGAGTCCATTTACGACACCAGTCGCGTCATGAGCGGCTACGTCGACGCCATGGTGATCCGCCACCCCGACCAGGGTTCGGTCGCCGAATTCGCTCGGGCAACGAACATTCCCGTGGTCAACGGCGGCGACGGCCCCGGCGAGCACCCCAGCCAGGCCCTGCTGGATCTCTACACCATCCTGACCGAGTTTTCGCGCCTGGGTAAGTTGCTGGACGGCGCGCACATTGCCATGGTCGGCGACCTGAAGTACGGCCGCACCGTGCACTCGCTCATCAAGCTGATGGCGCTGTACAAGAACGTGAAATTCTCGCTGGTGTCGCCCAAGGGCCTGGAGATGCCGACCTACGTCGTCGAGCAGGCCAGCCGCAACGGCAACATCATCGAACAGAAGTCCTCCCTGGCCGAAGGCCTGGCGGGCGCCGACGTGATCTACGCGACGCGCGTGCAGAAAGAGCGCTTCGCCAACGAAGAGAACGAAGGCTACACGCCGGACTTCCAGATCAACCGCGCCATCATCGACGCCTATTGCAGCCCCGAGACGATCGTGATGCACCCGCTGCCGCGCGACAGCCGGCCGGGCGCCAACGACCTGAGCGTGGACCTGAACCATGATCCGCGCCTGGCGATCTTCCGCCAGACCGACAACGGCATTCCCATTCGCATGGCGATCTTCGCGGTGCTGCTGGGCGTGGAGGGCCTGGTGCAGCATTCGCTGCGCGACGTGACCTGGCAACATCCGTCGCACATCGGCCCGGACGATTCCGTCTTCCACGGCCTGGATTGACGGGGGCCGCCCGTGACGCGGCCGCGCCAGCGGCCTCGCCACGGAGAATTCAAGCATAATCCGCCCTGGTTTTCAGGCGCGTGCCCCAACCGCGCGCGCAGGCAGTTCTTGGGCGGATGAGCTTATGTCTTCGAGCAGTACCGGTGTTCCTCCTTCTCCGGCCGGCGTCGCTGCGCCCAGCGGCCAGGATTGCTACCTGAGCGCGTCCAACGCGCAAGCCTGGGAAGCCGTCTATCAGTCGGTCGATCCTTATACGCGCGGGCAGGTCGCGGCGGTGGTGGCCGACAGCGCGACGCAACTGGTGGACGCCTTTTATTCCACCTTGCTCGCCGATGCCGAGGCGGGGCCGCGGCTCTCCCATGAAATCGTCTCGACCCGCCTGCACAGCGGGATGAAGCATTGGCTGCACGGCCTGCTCTGTGTGCGCGACCAGGGCGATATCGACGTCCTGATGGCCACGCAGAAGAAGGTCGGCGAGGTCCATGCACGCGTCCACATTCCGATCCATCTGGTGATGGCCGGCGCCCGTGTCCTGAAGAACGAGATCGCTCAGCGCCTGCGCGCCAGCGACCTGGACGGCAAGGCCGCATCCGTGGCGACGCAATATGTCTGCAATCTCTTCGACCTCGCGATCGAGCAGATGAGCCGCGCCTTCATGCGCGACATCAACCGCGGGGCCCGCAACGACGAGGCCTATCGGCTCTTCGCGTTGGGACAGAACATATCTACCGAGCGGGAACGGCAACGGGCCGCGCTGCTCGAATGGAGCCAGGCGGTGCTGATCGCCCTGCATTACCGGACGCCCGAGCAGGCGCTGCCGCGCCTGGCCGCATCCGAATTCGGCCTGTGGCTGCAGCACAAGGGCGCGGTGCTCTTCGAGAGCGCCCCGGCCCTGCGCCAGATCATGGACGCCGTGGCTCGCCTGGACGACACGGTGCTGCCCCGGATGATGCACGGCGACGCGCCGGGACAGGGCTCGCTGCCGGATCAGGTGCGGGAACTGCAGGAGCTGGTGGCGCGCATCAAGCATCTGCTCAATGGTCTGTTCGACATGGTGGCCGAGATCGAAAGCGGCAGCGATCCGCTCACCAACGTGCTCAATCGGCGTTTCCTGCCGTCGGTCATCGGGCGCGAGATCTCGATTGCGCGGCGCCAGCGCTCGGACTTTTCGGTGCTGTTGCTGGACATCGATCACTTCAAGGCCATCAACGACGAGTACGGCCACTCGGGCGGCGACCAGATTCTGCGCCAGTTCGCCGAGCTGGTGCACCAGACCTGTCGCTCGAGCGACTTCGTGTTCCGATATGGCGGCGAAGAGTTTCTCGTCGTGCTGGTGGACACCGGAGGAGAGGCGGCGCTCGCCGCCGCCAAAAAGCTCAACGCCGAGATCCGCCGGCACCGCTTCACGATTGCCGAGTCCGGCGCGCTGCCCGTGACGGCCAGCATCGGTGTGGCGACTTTCGATGGGCATCCCGACTACGCCTATCTGATCGATCGCGCCGACCAGGCGCTGTACCGCGCCAAGCAGGCCGGCCGCGACCGCAGCGTCGCCGCATGAAAAAGGGCCGCCCCGAAAAGGGCGGCCCTGTGCATGTCCACGCGGGGGGAAGGATCAGACCTTCTTTTCGCCGCCCAGCGCTTCGACCAGCTCGGCCATCATCTTGGCCAGCTCGCCGGTCATGAGCATCATGTCGGAATCGAACTTCTCGTCGTCGTTCGCGGCGATGCCTTCGTTGCCTTCCTTCAGCACGTCCAGCGGCGCAACGCGCTTGACGTCCAGTCCCTCGGTCAGCACGAACGACACGCGGTCGGCCCAGGTCATGGCCAGGCGGGTGCACTGCTTGCCCGACTGGATGTGACGGCGCACGTCATCGGCATCGATGGAGTGCTTGACGTAGCGGATCGCCGCGCCGCTTTCGCCGGACGAGCGCAGTTCGGTGTCCTGGTCGATGGTGAAGTTGGTCGGGGCCTCGTCTTCGGCCAACCAGCCGGTCATGGCCGAGGCGGGCGATTGGGCCACGTACAGGTTTTCCAGCGGGAAGGGATCGACGCACTTGGCCAGCAGGCCGATGACTTCGTCGGCCTTGGCCGAGGCAGCCGCATCGATGACCAGCCAGTTGTTCTTCGGGTCGATCCACACGCGCGTGTCGCGATACACGCTGAAGGCGCGCGGCAGGAGCTCGTCCGTGACGCGTTCCTTGATTTCCTTCATCTGCTTGCGGCCCGGCTTGTAGCCTTGCTGCTCTTCGATCTCCTGGGCGCGCGCCTTGGCGACCTGGTTGATCACGGTGCCGGGCAGAAGCTTCTTTTCCGCGCGCAGGCTAAGCAGTATCTGGCCATTGACCTCGTGGGCAAGCCCGCCGTTTTCGCGCGGAGGAACCCATCCGAGGCTTTGCATTTCCAGGTTGTTGCCGGCTTGGTAGGCATGCCGCGCCAGCGTTTCTTCAAGCTGTTCGCCCGTCAGAGTCCAGGGCGAGGAGAGGCGATAAATCTTGAGATTCTTGAACCACATGAGCGTCGGCCAAAAGGGTTGATTCTATACGACGCGGCCGCTTTGCCGAAGCGGCTTGACGCGTCGGCAACAGGCGACACGTTCTGTCACTGACACGGGTCGGCCTATCCGGTAATGTCCGGCGCACCAGCGTGCACTTGGAGAGAAAACATGAAAATCATTGGCGCGATCCTGATCGTCCTGGGCGTGGCCGCCCTGGCGTACAAGGGCTTCAGCTACAAGTCCGAGGAAACGGTCCTGCAGATCGGTTCCGTGAAGGCAACCGCGGAAACCGAGAAGTCGGTGCCGATCCCGACCTGGGCAGGCATTGCCGCCATCGTGGCGGGCGTGGTGGCGATCGGCGTGGGCATGCGTCGTTGATCGACGCCGGCCGCCAGGCCGGCTGCGAGGATCGAGGCTAGATGGTGGCGGCTGCGTTTGCGGCCGCCATTCTTTTGCGCGGGCCAAAAAAAGCGGCCCGGCTCAGTGAAGAGTCGGGCCGGTACGGGAGCACGCAATACCGCGTCATAAAAGGCTCGCGGGGAACGCGGTATCGGTGTCAGAACACCAGCCCTGCAATCGTCTGACAGGGGGATCAATCGTCAGGCAATCTTGCGCAAGGCCGTAATCTGAGCGCTCAGTCTACCGGCGCCGGTCTGACATGGTCCTGAAAGTGGGGCGCAAAAAAAAAGCTCCATAAGGAGCTTTTGAAAGGCCGGGCAGGCGCAGCAGTCCCGCCCGGCGGGGGATGGTCTATCAGGTGTTGATGTCGTTGTCCTTGGATTCGCGCACGAAGAGCGTGCCGATGACCAGGGTCATGACCGCGATGATGATCGGGTACCACAGGCCATCGTAGATGTTGCCGGTGGCCGCCACCACCGCGAATGCGACGGGAGGCAGGAAGCCGCCGAACCAGCCGTTGCCGATGTGGTAAGGCAGGCTCATCGACGTGTAGCGGATGCGCGTCGGGAACATTTCGACCAGCATGGCGGCGATGGGGCCGTACACCATGGTCACGAACAGGACCAGGATGGTCAGCAGCACCACGACCATGACGCTGTTGGTCTGGGCGGGGTCGGCCTTGGCCGGGTAGCCGTGGCTGCGGATGGCTGCCGTCAGCGCCTTGTCGAGTTCAGCGGCCTTGGCCTTGAATTCGGCCGGGGCCATCGATTTGCCGTCGAACGACGCGAACTCATCGTTGCCGATCTTCACGCGCGCCACCGAGCCGGCGGGGGCCGCTTCGTTGCGGTAGTTCACCGAGTTGCGGGCCATGAACGACTTGACCACGTCGCATGAGCTGGTGAACGACGCCGTGCCCACCGGGTTGAACTGGAACGAGCAGGTGCTGGGATCGGCGATCACCGTGACCGGCGCGGTGGCTTGCGCCTTTGCCAGCGCCGGATTGGCGAAGTGCGTGAGGCCCTGGAAGATCGGGAAGTAGGTCGCTGCGGCGATCAGGCAGCCCGCCATGATGATGGGCTTGCGGCCGATCCTGTCGGACAGCGCGCCGAACACCACGAAGAACGGCGTGCCGATCAGGAGCGCAATGGCGATCATGATGTTGGCGGTGTTGGCGTCGACCTTCAGCGTCTGCGTCAAGAAGAACAGGGCATAGAACTGGCCCGTGTACCAGACCACGGCCTGGCCGGCGGTCAGGCCAAGCAGCGCCAGCAGCACGACCTTCAGGTTCTTCCATTGGCCGAACGATTCGGCGATCGGCGCCTTGGAGCCCTTGCCTTCTTCCTTCATGCGCTTGAAGGTGGGGGATTCGTTCAGTTGCAGCCGGATCCACACCGAGATGCCCAGGAGCACCACCGAGATCAGGAACGGAATGCGCCAGCCCCAGGCCTTGAACTCGTCTTCGCCCATGAACGTGCGGATGCCCAGGATGACCAGCAGCGACAGGAACAGGCCCAGCGTTGCGGTGGTCTGGATCCACGACGTGTAGAAACCGCGGCGTCCGTGCGGGGCGTGTTCGGCGACGTAGGTGGCCGCGCCGCCGTATTCGCCGCCCAGTGCCAGGCCTTGCAGCAGGCGCAGGACGATCAGGATGGCGGGGGCCGCCAGGCCGATGCTGGCGTAGCTGGGCAGGATGCCCACGAGGAACGTGGACAGGCCCATGATCACGATCGTGACCAGGAAGGTGTACTTACGTCCGACCAGATCGCCGAGCCGGCCAAACACCAGCGCGCCGAAAGGACGCACCGCGAAACCGGCTGCGAAGGCCAGCAGCGCGAAGATGAACCCCGCGGTGGGATTTACGCCAGAGAAAAAGTGTTGGGCAATGATGGCCGCGAGCGAGCCATACAGATAAAAGTCATACCACTCGAACACCGTGCCGAGCGATGACGCGAAGATGACCTTGCGCTCCTCCTTGGTCATCGGACGCGGTTCCGCGGATGGACCGCGGCCTGCCATGGTAGTTGTGCTCATGATGTCTCCTCGTTTTTGGCCGGCGGTTTTCCGCCGTGCATCACCCTCCGCCGGCGGGGCCGACATCGAGCTATGCGTCACATTGCGGGGCGACGCTGACGAGGTTCTGACGTGACCCTTACTTGAATCTTAAAATTGAAACAAATAGTAAACCTCCCTGGGGAGGCTAGGGATAGTCCTTAGCTTTCCAGCGGCTCGGAAGCGGGGGAGTAGAGGGGGAAAGCGACGCGGATCCGGGTCCCGGGCAGGTCGGAATATTCGGTGGGATGGTCGCCGATCACAACGGTCGCCCGGTGCTTCTGGGAGATCTCGCGCACGATGGCCAGGCCCAGGCCGCTGCCATCGGACGACGTGCCCAGCACGCGATAGAAGCGGTCGAACACGCGCTCGCGCTCGTCGGGCGGGATGCCCGGGCCCGAGTCCTCGACTTCGAGCACCCCCTGGCCCTCCGCCTGCAGCACGCGCACGGTGATGTGGCCGCCGCTGGGCGTGTAGCGCAAGGCGTTGTCCACCAGGTTGTTGAGCAGTTCGGCGAGCAGCAGGGGGTTGCCATTGATTTCGACCGGGGTATCCGAGCCCTCGAAGCCCAGGTCGGTGCTGAGCGACAGCGCCAGCGGGACCCAGTGCATGGTCTGTTCGTAGGCGATGGCGTTGATGTCGGTGCGCGTCAGGCCGATGGCGCTGGGATTTTCGGCGCGCGCCAGCAGCAGCAACTGGTTGACGAGCCGCGTCGCGCGTTCCGAGCCGGTCACCAGTTGGCGCAGGCTGGATTGCATTTCCTCGGGGCTGGCATCGCGCAGCGCCAGTTCGGCCTGCGTGCGCAATCCGGCCAGCGGCGTTTTCAGTTGGTGCGCGGCGTCGGCCACGAAGCGGCGCTGCGCCTGCACGTTGGCGGACAGGCGGTCCAGCAGGTCGTTCATGGCCGCGACCAGCGGCGCGATCTCGGACGGCGCGGCGCGCTCGTCAATGGGCGAGAGGTCGTCGGGCCGCCGCGCCCGCAGCCGCTGCTGCAGCGCATTCAGCGGCGCGACCCCGCGCGACAGGCCGAACCAGACCAGCAGCACGGCGATGGGCAGCACCACGAACTGCGGAATGATCACGCCCTTGATGATGTCGTTGGCCAACTGCGTGCGCTTTTCGACGGTCTCGGCCACGATCAGCAGCGCGGGCTGCGTGCCGGGCAGGTGCAGGTCCACCCACGTGAACGCAAGCCGGATGCCGAAGCCGCGCAGTGTGTCGTCTTCGTACTGCACCTCGCCCGGCCTGGGCTGTCCCACGGTGGTCGGCAAGGGCAGCGCGCGGTCGCCGCCCAGGTATTCGCCCCGGCTGCCCAGCGCCAGCCAGAACACGCTGTCGGTCTCGTCGGCGCGCAACACGTCGCGCGCGGCATCGGTCATTTTCAGCACCGCGCGCCCGTCCTGGGCGTGGACCTGCCGGGTCAGGACGTGCAGGTTGTTGGCCAGCGCGCGGTCATACGGGACGTTGGCGATGTTCTGCGCGACCACGTACGTGATGGCGACGCTCATCGGCCAGAGGAGAAACAGGGGCGCCAGCATCCAGTCCAGAATCTCGCCCAGCAGCGAACGCTGCGGGGGCGCGAAGCTCGGGCCCTTGGACCCGGCTTGCATGATATCCAGGGCTTCCTGGTTGAGCGGCTCCGGCGAGGGCTCAGCTTGCGAGGTACGCCGCACCCTGGTCCCGCTCAAGACAGTAGCCCAGGCCGCGCACGGTGACGATCTTCACGCCGCTGGGTTCGAGCTTCTTGCGCAGGCGATGCACGTAGACCTCGATGGCATTGGTGCTGACTTCTTCTCCCCACTCGCAGAGGTGGTCCACGAGCTGGGTCTTGCTGACCATGCGACCGCTGCGGGTCAGGAGGATTTCGAGCAGGCTGACCTCGCGCGCCGACAGGTCCAGCGTCTGGTCGTCCACGATGGCGACGCGGCCGGTCTGGTCGAACAGCAGCCGGCCGTGCTTGATCATGGTGGCGCCGCCGCCCGCGCCGCGCCGGGTCAACGCCCGGACGCGGGCTTCGAGCTCGGACAGCGCAAAGGGTTTGGCCATGTAGTCGTCCGCGCCCAGGTCCAGGCCCTTGACTCGCTGCTCGATGCTGTCGGCGGCGGTAAGAATGAGCACGGGCAGGGCGGAATTGCGGGCGCGCAGGCGGCGCAGCACTTCCAGTCCCGCCAGTTGCGGCAGGCCGAGGTCCAGGATGAGCAGATCGAAGGCCTGGGCGGCCAGCGCGGAATCCGCGGCGAGCCCGTCGCGCACGGCGTCGACGGCATAGCCGTTGTGGCGCAACGAGCGGGACAGGCCGTCGGCCAGGATGCTGTCGTCTTCGGCGATCAGGATACGCATGGGCTGCTGCAAGAATGAAACCCGCCGCGCTTTCCGCCGCTGGGCGGCGCGCTTTCCGCCTGGGGCGGCCCGGCGGCGGAAAAAGGGGAAAATACCGGGATCGCTCTGGATTCTGTCATATGGCGCGGGGCTTGCCACTCAGGGTATACGTGCAAAAGACTGGCACACTGGGTTTTTGTCCAGTACAATCCGATGCCATAATCTGATCCGTAGCTCAAGGCGCCGACGGAACCGTCCGCTCCGGCCGCCAGATTCGACCGTCTGACTTCGCTGTCAGAACCGCATTTTCCCGACTTCCAGATACGTTACAGACAGGACTCCTCATGGACGACAAAACCACCAAGGCCGCCGCTTCGGAAAAGGCCAAGGCGCTTGCCGCGGCGCTTTCGCAGATCGAAAAGCAGTTCGGCAAGGGCTCGATCATGCGCTACGGCGACAACGAGGTCTCGCACGACATCCAGGTGGTTTCCACGGGCTCTCTCGGTCTGGACATCGCGCTGGGCGTCGGTGGCCTGCCGCGCGGCCGTGTGGTCGAAATCTACGGTCCGGAATCGTCGGGCAAGACCACCCTCACGCTGCAGGTGGTCGCCGAAATGCAGAAGCTGGGCGGCACCTGCGCCTTCGTCGACGCGGAACACGCCCTGGACGTCCAGTACGCCTCCAAGCTGGGCGTCAACCTGGCCGACCTGCTGATCTCGCAGCCGGACACGGGCGAACAGGCGCTGGAAATCACCGATGCGCTGGTGCGCTCCGGTTCGGTGGATCTCATCGTCGTCGACTCGGTGGCTGCCCTGGTGCCCAAGGCTGAAATCGAAGGCGAAATGGGCGATTCGCTGCCCGGCCTGCAGGCCCGCCTGATGAGCCAGGCGCTGCGCAAGCTCACCGCCACCATCAAAAAGACCAACTGCATGGTCATCTTCATCAACCAGATCCGGATGAAGATCGGCGTCATGTTCGGCAACCCCGAAACCACCACCGGCGGCAACGCGCTCAAGTTCTACGCGTCCGTGCGCCTGGACATCCGCCGCATCGGCTCCATCAAGAAGGGCGATGAGGTCGTCGGCAACGAAACCCGCGTCAAGGTCGTCAAGAACAAGGTCGCGCCGCCGTTCAAGCAGGCCGAGTTCGACATCATGTACGGTGCCGGCATCTCGCGTGAAGGCGAAATCATCGACCTGGGCGTGGCCGCCAACGTGGTCGACAAGTCCGGCGCCTGGTACAGCTACAACGGCAACCGTATCGGCCAGGGCAAGGACAACGTCCGTGAATACCTGAAAGAGCACAAGGACATGGCCATCGAAATCGAAAACCGTGTTCGCGAAAACCAGGGCATTGTCAGCCGCGCCGCCGAATTCGTGCCCACCGCGGAAGACGCCGCCGAGTAACCGGGGCGCTTCACCGGCCGCAAGCCCGCTTGCGGCCGAGACCCCTTGCCGTTCCTCATGCGGGATCGGCGAACTGCGGCAGGCGCCTGGACGGGCCTGCCGTTTTGCATTGTGTACAGCAAGCAGGAACGCGCATGAGCTGGAAATCGACTCCCGCGTCAGCCGAGCGCCTACGCGCCAAGCTGGATGACGAATTCGAAACGGTCGCCAAACCGCAAGGCTTGCGGTGCACCTCCGATGCGCGTCTGCCGCGCGAGCCCGCCGTTGTGGCGGACGACGCTGCCGATGTTTGCGCCCCTGTCTGGCAACGCAGCTCCGAACAACGCAGTTCCGAACAACGCAGCGCAGGTCGTCCGCGACGCGCCGAGTCGGACGGCGACGACGCGACACCCGCTGACGGCAGGCCCGCCCGCAAAGGGCCATCGCTGAAGATGCGGGCGGTGGGCTATCTGTCGCGGCGCGAACATGCGCGCGAAGAGCTGGCTCGCAAGCTTGCGCCCCACGCTGAAGATCCCGATGAAGTCGCCACCGTGCTCGATGCGCTCGAAAAAGAGGGCTGGCTGTCCACTGAACGCTTCGCGCAAAGCCTGGTCCATCGGCGCGCCTCGCGCCAAGGGGCGGCGCGCATCGTGCAGGAACTGCGCCAGCACGGCGTCGATGACAACCAGGTCGCCGAACTGCGCGACCAGCTTCGCGCCACCGAATACGACCGGGCGCTGGAAGTCTGGAAAAAACGTTTCGGCGCCAAGCCCGACGACCGCGCGGCCTACGCCAAGCAGGCGCGGTTTCTGGCCAGCCGCGGTTTCGCGCACGACGTGATCCGGCGCATCCTGGGCGAGGGCGACGAAGACTGACGCCGGCTCCCGCATGGGCCGGCGCCCGCAGGCCGAAGCAAGTCCCGCTATTTCGCCGACTTGATCCCCGACAGGGTCTTGAAGCACACGTCGCGGGTGATGGTCAGGAACTCGTCGATGTACGAGGCATCCGTGTCCTCGCTGCGCACGGTGGCATACAACGTGCGCCACACGCCCTGCGGGCCCAGGCGGCAAAGCCGCAGCCATCCCTGGTTCATGTATTCGGTGAGCGCCCAGTTGGGCAGGGCCGCCACGCCCCGGTTACTGGCGACGAGCTGCGCGATGATGGGCGTCAGCTCCGCCTTGCGGATCGCGGCGGGCTCCACGTCCGCCGGGTCCAGGAAGGCCGTGAAGACGTCCAGGCGCTGCTTGTCCACCGGGTAGGTGATCAGCGTCTGGTCCGCCAGTTGCTCCGGCATGACGAACTTGCTGGCGGCCAGCGGATTGGATTCGGACACCGCCAGCACCAGCTCGTACTTGAAGAGCGGCAGGTATTCCACCGCGTCCAGCGGTTGCGGGTCCGACGTGATGACCAGGTCCAGGTCGCCGCGCACCAGCGCGGGCAGCGGGGCAAAAGAGAACGCCGCGGACAGGTCCAGGGCCACATCGGGCCATTGGACGCGAAAGGCGTCCAGCGCCGGCATCAGCCACTGGAAGCAGGAATGGCAATCGATCGCCAGGTGCAGCCGTCCGGTGCGCCCGGCCGCCAGGCGCTGCAGGTCGCGTTCGGTGGCGCGGATGCGGGGGAGAACCTCGTCGGCCAGAGCCAGCACGCGCAGGCCGGCGGTAGTCAGCCGCGCTGGGCGGGTCCGGCGATTCAGCAAGGGCGTGCCCAGCCGGGTTTCGAGGTCGCGCAGCTGGTGGGATAGGGCCGATTGCGTCAGGTGCAGGCGCTCTGCGGCTTCCTGGAGACTGCCGCCTTCGCGGATGGCGGTCAGCGTTTCGAGATGGCGGACTTCTAGCATGAGGGTGCGATCATTTCGGGCGTTCGAACCGGATCCCGGCAGGGAAGGGAGGCTGCGGGCTTCGGGCCAGGACAGGTTGGCGTTCCCGCTAGTTTATGAGATTTTTTCATCTTATGAATGTAGACATTGATTTTGATTCATTTTGATTTGGCCTCAGAATGATCGTCACTTGAACAAAATTTGTCGAATGGCGGTGTTCACATGACTACGATTCATAATTTGGGGTTCCCCCGCATCGGCGCCCAGCGCGAACTCAAGCGCGCGGTCGAGGCCTACTGGGCTGGCAGGCAGAGCGCCGAAGCGCTGGAAGAAACGGGCCGCGAATTGCGCGCCCGGCATTGGAAGCTGCAGGCCGCCACCGGCATGAAGTTCGTGCCGGTGGGCGATTTCGCCTGGTACGACCAGATCCTGGAGTGGACGACGCTGCTGGGCGCGGTGCCCGCGCGCTTTGGCCAGAAAGACAATGAACCGGTGTCGCTGGATACGCTGTTTCGCATGGGCCGCGGCCGCGCCCCGTCCGGCAACCCGGCCGCCGCGTGCGAAATGACGAAGTGGTTCGACACCAACTATCACTACATCGTCCCCGAGCTGGTGCCCGGGCAGACCTTCCGCATCGCGCGCGAATCCCTGTTTGAACAGGTCAATGAAGCCCGGGCGCTGGGGCTGGAGGTCAAGCCGGTGATCCCCGGACCTCTGACCTGGCTGTATCTGGGCAAGGGCGACGCCTTTGCCGATGGCGCCGCCGACGCCGGCAAGCTGCAACTCCTGGCGACGCTGCTGCCGGTGTATGAGGAAGTGCTGGCGCGCCTGGGCAAATTGGGCGTGCAGTGGGTGCAGATCGACGAGCCCATCCTGGCGCTGGACCTGCCGCAGGCCTGGCGCGAGGCGTTCCTGCAGTCCTATGGCACGCTGTCCGCAAGCCCCGTGAAGCTGCTGGTCGCCACCTACTTCGACGGCCTGAAGGACAACCTGTCGACGGCGCAGGCCCTGCCGGTGGCCGGTCTGCATGTGGACCTGGTGCGCGCGCCCGAACAATTGGCTGAGGTGGTTGCCGGTCTGAATGACGGGCAGGTCCTGTCCGCGGGCATCATCAATGGACGCAACATCTGGCGCACCGACCTGGACGCCGCCATCGCCACGCTGGCGCCGATCGCACGCCAGTTGGGCGACCGCCTGTGGCTGGCGCCTTCTTGCTCGCTGCTGCATGTGCCCGTCGACCTGGACAACGAGACCGAGCTGGACGCCGAGCTCAAGAGCTGGCTGTCCTTCGCCACCCAGAAGCTGGATGAACTGAGCCTGCTGGGCCGTGCGCTGGCCAACGCCACAGATCCGTCGGTGCAGGAGGGCCTTGTCCGGCAGCGCGCCGCCCTGGCCGCCCGCCGCGCCTCCACCCGCATCCATAATCCGGCCGTCGCGCAGCGCATGGCCGCGGCCGCGGGCGTGTCGCGCGACCGCGCGCCGTTCGCCGCCCGCATCGCTCGCCAGCAAGCGCAACTGGGCCTGCCCGCCTATCCGACCACCACGATCGGCTCCTTCCCGCAGACCGCCGAGATCCGCGCGCTGCGCCGCGACTGGAAGGCCGGCGCGCTGACCGATTCCGCCTACGAGAGCGCGATCCGCAAAGAGATCGAGGAAGTCATCCGCTTCCAGGAGAAGGTGGGCCTGGACGTGCTGGTCCACGGCGAACCCGAGCGCAACGACATGGTCGAGTACTTCGGCGAGCTGCTGGCCGGTTTTGCGTTCACAAAGAACGGCTGGGTGCAGAGTTACGGCTCGCGCTGCGTGAAGCCGCCGATCATCTTCGGCGACGTCGCCCGGCCCGCGCCCATGACGGTGGGGTGGTCGTCCTATGCGCAATCGCTGACCGACAAGCCGGTCAAGGGCATGCTGACCGGCCCGGTCACCATCCTGCAGTGGTCCTTCGTGCGCGACGACCAGCCGCGCGAGCAGACCTGCCGGCAACTGGCGCTGGCCCTGCGCGATGAGGTGATTGACCTGGAAGCTGCCGGCATCAGCGTGATCCAGATCGACGAGCCCGCCATCCGCGAAGGCCTGCCGCTGCGCCGCGCCGATTGGCAGGCCTACCTGGACTGGGCCGTGGACTGCTTCCGCCTGTCGACCGCCGGCGTGCGCGAGGAAACGCAGATCCACACCCACATGTGCTATTCGGAGTTCAACGACATCATCGAATCCATCGCGGCGATGGACGCGGACGTGATCACGATCGAAACGTCCCGCTCCAACATGGAGCTGCTCAAGGCGTTCGAGGACTTCCGCTACCCGAACGACATCGGTCCGGGGGTGTACGACATCCATTCGCCGAACGTACCCGAGGTGGGCTGGATGGTGGACCTGATGAACAAGGCCGCCGCCCGGCTGCCCAAGGAGCGTCTGTGGGTCAACCCCGACTGCGGCCTGAAGACGCGCGCCTGGCCCGAAACGCAGGCCGCGCTGATCGGCATGGTGCAGGCGGCCCGCGCACTGCGCGAAGCGGCCTGACGCTCGTCCGGCCCCGGCCCGGCACCCGAGCCGGGCATCCCGACCCCGGCGGCCGCCCCCGACGGCCCACCCAGAAACCCGGCTCGCGCCCCAGGCGCCAGCCGGGTTTCGCGCCATGGAACCGGATCCGGGCCGCCAGGAAACACCGGCCGGCCAATTAATACGATTGTTGCGTGGCGGCCTGCGCTATACTTTGAAGGTTTTGTTGCCGCGCACCATTTGCGCAGGCCATCTTTGCCCCGCAGGCCCCACGCATGCCCTTGCCACCGCCGGATTGTCCTCGCCAACCGCTGCATACGCGTTCCATACGTGTGCAGTCGTACGCGCGCGATGACGGCAACTGGGATCTGGAAGCCGAGCTTATCGACGTCAAGGCGTACGATTTTCCCAAGCGCGACGGCGAGATGTTCAAGGCCGGGCAACCCATCCACCACATGCTCCTGCGCATCACCATCGACGAGGAATTCTCGATCGTGGCGGCCCAGGCCGTCTATGACGCGGCGCCTTATGGCGAGCATTGCAAGGCCATCGAGCCGGCGTACACTGACCTGATCGGCATGAACCTCCTCAAGGGGTTCCGTCGCCAGGTCAAGGAGCGCTTCGGGCATGTGGAAGGCTGTACGCACATGACCGAACTGTCGCAGGTGCTTCCCACCGCGGCGGTCCAGACCATGGCCAACCGCCGGCGGCAGGAAATCAACCCGAACCGGCGTCCATTCCAACTGGACGGCTGCCATGCGCTCAGCACTGGCGGCCCTGTGGTGGCTGAGCATTATCCCGAGTGGTACACCGGGGGTAGCGCTGAGGCATCGGCCGAGTCGTCCTCCGATTCACCTTCTTTTTCTCATACGTCCTGACAGGTAACACATGAAAATCCACGAGTATCAAGGCAAGGAACTGCTGAAGCAATTTGGCGTCCCCGTGCCGCGCGGGATCCCCGCTCTTTCCGTCGACGAGGCCGTGGCTGCCGCTGAAAAGCTGGGTGGACCGGTCTGGGTCGTCAAGGCACAGATCCACGCTGGCGGCCGCGGCAAGGGCGGCGGCGTCAAGCTGGCCCGCTCGCTGGATGACGTCCGCAAGCTGGCATCCGAAATCCTGGGCATGCAGCTGGTCACGCACCAGACCGGCCCCGAAGGCCAGAAGGTCCGTCGCCTGTACATCGAAGACGGCGCCGACATCCAGAAGGAATACTACGTTTCGCTGGTCACCGACCGCGCCACGCAGAAGGTCGCCTTCATCGCCTCCAGCGAAGGCGGCATGGACATCGAGGAAGTGGCTCACTCCACCCCCGAAAAGATCATCACCGAATACATCGACCCGCTGACCGGCCTGTCCGCCGAGCAAGCCACCAAGATCGCCAACGCGATCGGCCTGCCCGCCGACTCGACCGCCCAAG
>Ga0182739_1001940_pt1 | contig 20224 bp, 20 predicted proteins | sample eDN5th30CBELigBY_FD_128873 | JGI IMG/M metagenome (GOLD analysis project Ga0182739, IMG submission 128873) | Enriched backyard soil microbial communities from Emeryville, California, USA - eDNA 5th pass 30_C BE-Lig BY (version 2) (version 2) | ecosystem: Environmental > Terrestrial > Soil >...
GGTGGTGGCGACGTTCGCGCCGGGCTGGCTGCCGGACGCCGCGCGCAACGTCTATTTCGAGGCCGCCGCGGTCATCGTGACGCTGATCCTGCTGGGCCGCATGCTGGAAGCGCGGGCCAAGGGCAAGACGGGCGCGGCCATCAAGCGGCTGATCGGATTGCAACCGCGCACAGCGCGCGTGGTTCGCGATGGCCAGGCGCAGGACGTCGAGATCGAACGCGTGCGCACCGGCGACATCGTCATAGTGCGCCCCGGCGAGAAAATCCCGCTGGACGGCGACATCATCGAAGGCAGCTCCTACGTCGACGAATCCATGCTGACGGGCGAGCCCGTGCCGGTCGAAAAACAGCCGGGGATGCAAGCCACCGGCGGCACGCTGAACACCTCGGGCAGCTTCACGCTGCGCGTCACGCACACCGGGGCGGACACCATGCTGGCCCGGATCATCCGCATGGTGGAAGCGGCCCAGGGCGCCCGCCTGCCGATCCAGGCGATGGTGGACCAGGTGACCGCCTGGTTCGTGCCGGCCGTGATGGCGGCCGCCCTGCTCACCTTCCTGGTGTGGTTCTTCCTGGGGCCCCAACCCGCGCTGTCTCACGCGCTGGTCCATGCGGTGGCGGTGCTGATCATTGCCTGCCCGTGCGCCATGGGGCTGGCGACGCCCACGTCCATCATGGTGGGCACCGGACGGGCCGCCGAGATGGGCGTGCTGTTCCGCCAGGGCGACGCGCTGCAGACGCTGCGCGACGTGGACGTGGTGGCCTTCGACAAGACCGGCACGCTGACGCTGGGCAAGCCGACCATGACCGAACTGGAACCCGCGCCCGGCCATGACGCGCGGCAGGTGCTGCAGTGGGTCGCCTCGGTGCAGGCGCGCTCCGAGCATCCCATTGCGCTGGCCATCGTGGCCGCGGCGGCCGAACGCAAGATCGAATTGCTGGCGGCCGATGGCTTTGCCGCCATCACCGGCGCCGGGGTCCAAGCCACGGTTGACGGCCGTCAGGTGCTGGCCGGCGCCGCCCGCCTGATGGCCGAGCGCGGCGTCGACGTCGGCGCGTTCGGCGCGCGTGCCGCCGACTGGGGCGCCGATGGCAAGACGCCGATCTATGTGGCCGTCGACGGCCGCGCGGCCGCCATGATGGCCGTGACGGACCCGGTCAAGCCGTCTGCCGTGTCCGCGATCGCCGCGCTCCATGCCCAAGGCCTGAAGACGGCCATGATCACGGGCGACAACCGGCACACCGCGCAGGCCGTCGCGCGCCAGTTGGGTATCGACGAAGTGCGCGCAGAGGTGTTGCCCGACGGCAAGGTGCAGGCCATCGCCACGCTGCGCGAAGGCGGCCGCAAGGTGGCTTTCGTGGGCGACGGCATCAACGACGCGCCCGCGCTGGCAGCGGCCGACACAGGCATTGCCATCGGCACCGGCACGGACGTGGCGATCGAGGCGGCATCCGTCGTGCTGATGTCCGACGACCTGCACGGGGTGCCCAACGCCATCGCGCTTAGCCGGGCCACGCTGACCAACATCCGGCAGAACCTGTTCTGGGCGTTCGCCTACAACGCGGCGCTGATTCCGCTGGCCGCGGGCGCGCTGTATCCGGCGTTCGGCCTGTCGCTCTCGCCCATTTTTGCGGCAGGCGCCATGGCCCTGTCCAGCGTCTTCGTGCTGGGCAACGCGCTGCGCCTGAAGACATTCCGCCCCCATGGGAGCCCGGCATGAACATCGGACAAGCCGCCAGGCAGTCTGGCATTTCGGCCAAGATGATCCGCTATTACGAAAGCATCGGACTGATCGGGCCTGCCGTGCGCACCGACTCGGGTTACCGCGTCTATAGCGACCAGGACCTGCATACGCTGCGCTTCGTGCGCCGCGCGCGCGACCTGGGGTTCTCCGTGGAGCAGATGAACGAGCTGCTGGCGCTCTGGAAGGATCGCAGCCGCGCCAGCGCGGACGTCAAGCGCATCGCGCTGGAACATGTCCAGGAACTGGAGCGCAAGGCCGAGGCGCTGCGCGACATGGCCGCCACGCTCAAGCACCTGGCGCAGCACTGCCATGGCGACGACCGGCCCGATTGCCCCATCCTGGAGAACCTGGGCTGCGCCCCTTGAGCATGGCGCCAGGCCCAGCGCGGCGCGGACCGGTGCGTGGGCCGGAATGCGTCGTCCACCGCCCTTTCCGGCTTTGCCCCGCGGACCGATCCCGACGGGGCGGCCAGGTTTACTGTCCGCTCTGCGCCTCGGCGGCGACCCGGGCCTCGTAGGCTTCGGTGGCGGCCTGTTTGGCAGCCGCCTTTTCGGCGGCGGCAGCCAGGCGGGCCTCTTCCGCCGCCAAGGCGTCGGCGGCTGCCTGCACCGCGCGCTGGCGGGCCCGTTCCTTCGCGTCGATCACGCCTTGCGCATCGAGCGATTCGAACACGGCGATCGATTCCACATGCCCCGTGTGCGGGAACATGTTGATCACGCCAGCGGCCTTGAGCACGTAGCCGCCTTCGTGGACGAGAATGGCCGCGTCGCGCGCCAGGGTGGCCGGATTACAGGACACGTAGACGATGCGGCGGGGACGCTCTTCGTAAGACAGTTCCGACAAGGCCTGCGACACCGCATGGGCGCCTTCGCGCGGCGGATCGATCAGCATGCGGTCGAAGTAGCCCAGGCTGCGCAGCCAGGTCACGTCGACCTCGAAGAGGTTCAGGGTGGCAAAGCGGGTGCGGTCGCCCAGGCCATGGCGCGAGGCCGCGTCAAAGGCGCGGTCGGTCAGCGCCTTGCTGCCTTCGACGCCCACGGCTTCGCGGGCCTGGGTCGCCAGGGGCAAGGTGAAATTGCCCAGCCCGCAGAACAGATCGGCCACGCGGTCGGTGGGCTGGACGTCCAGCAGCTTGAGCGCGCGCGACACCATTGCGCGATTGATGGCGTGGTTCACCTGCGTGAAATCGGTGGGCCGGTACGGCATCCGCAGGCCGAACTCTGGCATGGTGTAGGACAGCGCGTCGTTGTGCTCGCGCTCCAGGGCGTGCACCGTGTCCGGGCCCTTGGGCTGCAGCCACCACTGCACGTCGTGCCGGGCCGCGAAGGCGCGCAGGATGGCGATGTCGCCGTCGGTCAGGGGCAGCAGATGGCGCAGCACGAGCGCGGTCACGCCTTCGCCGAGCGCCACTTCGATCTGCGGCATGCGGTCCGGCGCGGACATCGACGAGATCATCTCGCGCAGCGGGATCAGCAGGTCGCTGACGTGGCGCGGCAGCACATGGCATTCGCGCATGTCGGCCACGTAGCTGCTCTTGCGTTCATGGAACCCGACGAGCACGCCGCCCTTCTTGGGCACCACGCGAACGGACAGGCGCGCCCGGTAGCGGTAGCCCCAGGTCGGGCCCTGCAGCGGCGCCAGGATCAGCGCCGGGCGCAGCTTGCCCACATGCCAGAACGTGTCTTCCAGCGCGCGCTGCTTGATGGCCACCTGCGTGGTGGGCTCCAGGTGCTGCATCGCACAGCCCCCACAGACGCCGAAATGCGGGCAGCGCGGCCGGACGCGTTGCGACGAGGGACGCAGCACCTCGTCCACGCGCGCGGTTTCATAGGAAGGCTTACGGCGCAGCGTCACCGCGGTGACCCGCTCGCCGGGCAAGGCGCCTTCCACGAAAATGACTTTCCCGTCGCGGCGGGCGATCCCCCTGGCTTCCAGGTCCAGGGATTCGATACTCAAAACGTCAGACATCTCACGCAGTCCAGAATTGCACGCAACCCGTGATTGTAAAAGGACTTCGCGCATTCCCGGAAATGGATCCGATGGGGCCGGAACGTAAAAAAAGGGGCTTGCCGGACGCCGCCCTGGCCGGGCGGAATCCCGCAAACCCCAAAAGCCGGCGCTGTTCAGGGCGCCGCCACGGATTTCAGAATGAACGCGCCACCGAGAAGACGGCGCCGATGCGGCCCGACGGGTGGCCGTATTTGGTGGGCAGCCAGTTGTCCTTGGTGGCGCCGACCGCCGCCAGCCCCAGGATCCAGCCCTTCAGGTCCTTGGTCACGCCGACCTTGTAGTCGACATAGTGGCCGATGGAATCCCCGTCCATGTTGGTCTGGTTCTTGAGCTTCTGGTAGCCCAGATGACCCACCAGGCCCCAGCCTTCGCCCAGGTCGAAGGTGGCCGTGCCGTCCAGGTACCACGTGCCCTTGCTGTCCGGCGTGCTGAAGAAGTCGCTGGGCGTGTACGAGTACTTGAGGCTGTAGTTGCCGTAGGACGCGCCCAGATACAGGTCGGTGTTGTTGTAGTTGCCGCCTTTGGGCGAACTGGAGCCGGGATAGTAGTAATGCAGCACGCCCGCATCCAGCGTGAAGCCGCCGCCGACGTCGCCCTTCCAGCCGCCGTAGAAGTCCATTTCCAGGTTGCCGTCGGTGAAGACGAAGCTGGAGACGTTGGAGTTCCAGTTGCCCAGATAGAAGCCCGAACTATGGTTCAGGTCAAAGCCCAACTGCACGGCGGGACGAAAATCGGTCTGGGAGTAGCCCCGGAACCGGTAGTCGCTGACTATGGTTGCGTTACCGCTGAGCGAAAAGCCGCCTCCGAGATCGGTGGGTTCGGCCTGCGCCAGACCTGCAAAGCAAACGGCAAGCGCGAAGGGCAAGGCTAGCAACGTCTTCTTCATGGTGCGGAAGTCCTGATCGGATTTACGAGAAAGCGGACAGCGCATGGCGCATCCGGCTGACCGGCCCTGCTGCAAGGGTATTGCCGGCTCAAATTCCATGAAGCAATGTCCATGCCAGGTCTGGCCATGCACACAAACGCATGGCCGGCGCGCGGCGGCGAGCCTGACGCACCGGTTTGGTGCCCCGCTTTGGGGCGCGTTGGCGGCGCATGCGTCATAACGGGGAGCGACGCGTCCACCTACACGAACAAAACCCCGGCACGCGCGGGGCGTCCGGGGTTTGAAGCAGCCGGCAGGGGCCGGGCCGTGGGGTCAAGCCGGGGATGGCAGGCTTAGTTGGCCTGGGGCGGCGGCGGCGGGGGCACGTCGCCGGCGGGCGGAGGCGGCGGCATGCCGGCGCGGCCCTTGCCATGACGACCTTCCATCTTGGCGTGACGCTCGGCCATGCGGGCTTCGCGTTCCTTGACGATCTTGGTGACCTGGCCCCGCTGGGTCTCGTTCAGGCTGTCCCAGACGGCCAGCCATTGGTCACGGACCTGCTTGGCCTGATCGCCGAACTGGTCGCGGCGCTTTTCGGATTGTTCGATCAGGGCGCGGGGATCCAGCTTGCCGCTGTCCAGTTGCGCCTTCAGCAGATCGTGGCGCTTGCCGCCGGCGGCGCGCATCGCTTCGTGCAGGCTGCGCTGGCTTTCCTGGGCGGTCTTGAACAGGGCTTCCTGCTTGGCGTCGAGCTTCAGTTCGGCGACCTGGGCCTTGGACACGGGGCCCAGGCCGGGGATGAAGAGGCCGTCGCGCATGCCCTTGTGGAAACCGCCGCCGCGGTGACCTTCGTGCATGGCGGCCGGACCGCCATCGGCGGGAGGCGGCGGCGCAGCCATCGCGGTGCCGGCCGCGAAACCGCTGGACGCGGCGACGATTGCAAGGGCAACCAGATTGGAGCGGATAGCGAATCGGGACATGTGTGTCTCCTGAAAGTGAAGAAAGCGAGGCCATTGTGCGATCCCGCTGGTTTCATCCAGGTTTCGCGCGCGCCCGTCTTGTTTCAGTCGATTGCTTACCTGCCGACGCAAGAACGGGGCCCTGCAGGCCCCGTCCGTCTTGCGGCTTGCGTCGCGACGCAAGCGCATCCGATGCGGCAGGCGCCGCGGCTAGCCCGCGTCCCAGGCCGCCATGTATTCCTTCCAGTGCGGCGCGTCGCTGGCGCCGAGGGTATCGCGCACCAGCGCGATCTCGGCCTCGTAGGCCGCGCGGTCGAGTTCGCCCCGCAGAAAACGAAAGCGGCAATACACCAGCCAAGTATTGACCACGTCGGTCTCGCAATACGCCCGCACCTCGTCGGCGCGGCCGCTGCTCCAGGCCTCCCAGACCTTGCTGCCGTCCATGCCCAGCTTGCCCGGAAAGCCGCAGAGCTTGGCCAGTTCATCGAGCGGCGCATTGGCGCGGCCGTTGTACTTGGCCAGCACGTCCATGAGGTCGACGTGGCGCGTGTGGTAGCGCGAGATGTAGTTGTTGAACTTGAAGTCGCGGTCTTCTTCGCCCATGTCCCAATACCGCGGCGCGGCCACGCCCTGGATCAGGCTGCGGTAATGCAGCACCGGCAGGTCGAAGCCCGACCCATTCCAGCTCACGAGCCGCGGGGTGTAGCGTTCGATGGTCTTGAAGAAACCCGCGAGCAAGGCCGCTTCGGGATCGTCCGGCTGGCCCAGCGTCTTGACGCGAAAGCCCTGGTCGTCGCGGAACACGCACCCCACCACCGCGACCTTGTGCAGGTGCAGGGGCAGGAAGTCGTGGCCCACGGCCTCACGCCGCGCGGTGAGCGCGCGTTCGACGACTTCCTGGTCGGGCACGTCGGCGCCCCAGCCATTGAGCTTGCGCAGCCCATCGGCATCGGGGATGGTTTCGAGGTCGAATACCAGGGTGGGCGTCATTTGGGCGGCAGGTACTGCATCGGGTCGACGGGCGTGCCCTGGCGACGGATCTCGAAATGCAGGCGCGGCGACGTGGTGTCGCTCTGGCCGAGTTCGGCGATCTTGGCGCCGCGCTTGACCGTCTGGCCCGTCTTCACGAGCAGCGCGCGATTGTGCGCATAGGCGGTGATGAAGCCGTTCTGGTGCTCGACGATGATGAGGTTGCCCAGCCCGCGCACGCCGTTGCCGCTGTACTTGACCAGGCCGTCGGCCGCGGCGGTGATCGGGTCGCCCAGCGCGCCGGCAATGTCGATGCCCTTGCTGCTGGTGTTGAACCCCTGCACGATCTGGCCGCTGGCCGGCCAGGCCCAGTTGATGACGCCCGCGTCAGCCGCGCGCGTGGCCGGCTTGGTGTCCACGGGAGCCGGCGCCGGCGTGGGCGTGGCCTCGGGCTCGGGCGTGCTTGCCGTGGGGGTTTCGGGCTGATCCAGCGGACGGGGCTGCGGCTTGGCGCCCACGACCGGCGCGGTTTGCGCACCGCCGCCTGCGCCTGCCGACATGCGCAGCACCTGCCCCACCGAGATCTGGTTGGGATCGCTGATGTTGTTCCAGCGCTTGATGTTTTCGATGTCGACGTTGTTGGCGCGGGCGATCTTGTAGAGCGTGTCGCCCGGCTTGACCACATAGCTGCCGGACGTGGCCGTCGGCGCGGGTTGCCCGCCGGTCATGTCGACCACCGGGGCACGGGTACCTTTGGATGCGCAGCCGGCCAGGATGGCGAGGCTGAGGACCCCCACTGCGAAGAGCGGGCGGCGCAGGCGCGTCAAAGACGCGCCCCTATTCATATCGGTCAGTTGCAACTGCCCGTTGAGCATACGTTTCTCCTGTCGCTCAAGATTGTATTCCGGACCGTAGCGGCACAAAGCGCACGGCCTCTAGTTCAGTACGTTTCCAGCTGGCCGCGCCTGTGCGTTCGATAAGAACCAGGCGCTGGTTGGAGCCCCCTTCCGGAGCGATCAGGCGACCGCCCGGCGCAAGCTGCGTAAGCAGCGCTTGCGGGATGGCCAGACCAGCGGCAGCCACAACAATAGCATCGAACGGCGCCACGCCGGGCAGCCCCAAGGTGCCGTCGCCATAGATCAGCCGGATCCGGGTGGTCAGCCGCAAGGCGCGCAAATGCTCGCGCGCAAGCTCGTACAGTCCGCGTATGCGTTCGATGGTGTGGACATCGCGCACGAACTGGGCAAGCACCGCGGCCTGGTACCCGCAGCCCGCGCCGACCTCGAGCACCCGCGTGGGTGCGCGGTCTTCGCAGGCAGCCGCGATCATACGCGCCACGACCCACGGCTGTGAAATGGTCTGAGAATGGCCGATGGGCAGCGCGGCGTCTTCATAGGCGCGGCTGGCCAGGGCCTCGTCCACGAACAGGTGCCGCGGCACCGCGGCCATGGCGTTCAGGACGCGCTCGTCGGTAATGCCCTGCGTCCTCAAGCGCTGCACCATGGCCTGGCGCAGGCGTTCGGAGTTCAGGCCCAGGTTGCTGCCCGCCTGCGGCAGCGGCGCCTGCGATTGCCGCTGCAAGGTGGCGGCGGAAATGCGGGTGTTGCTGTTGGCCGGCGTATAGCCCGGTCCGAGGCGTCCGGAGTCGGGGCGCGCCGGGCTGGCGCGGCCGGCGGCGCCCGGCGTGAGGTCCGGCTGGCTTATCCGTTTGCGCATAGCGGCTCCGCCCAGGTGCGGATCTCGTCAAGCTGGCTGTGCTGGGTCAGGTCCAGGCGCAGCGGCGTGACCGACACGATGCCCTGCTCGACCGCATGGAAGTCCGTGCCGGGCGTGGCGTCCGCGGCCAGGCCCACCGGTCCGATCCAGTAGACCGTGTCGCCGTAGGGCGTGGTGGTGCGCACGACCGGCTGCGACGGATGCCGCTTGCCCAGGCGCGTGACCGCAAACCCGTGCATGTCTTCGAAACGGCGGTTGGGGATGTTGACGTTGAGCAGCACCGGCGCCGCGAGCGGCTGGGCCAGGTGGCGCTCGACCACCTTGCGCGCCGCGCGCGCGGCGGAGTCGATATGTTCCCAGCCCTTTTCGGCCAGCGAGAAGGCAATCGCGGGAATGCCGAACAGATAGCCTTCGCTGGCGGCGGCGACGGTGCCCGAATACAGGGTGTCGTCGCCCATGTTGGCGCCATTGTTGATGCCCGACACGACCAGGTCGGGGCGCGCGTCCATCAGGCCGGTGAGCGCGACGTGCACGCAATCCGACGGCGTGCCGTTGACCGCGATGAAGCCGTTGGAGGCGGTCCGCACCGACAGCGGCCGGTTCAGCGTGAGCGAGTTGGAGGCGCCGCTGTGGTTGGTTTCGGGCGCGACGACGGTCAGGTCGCCCAGGCCTTCCAGCGCCGCTACCAGCGCCTCAAGCCCGGGGGCCGAGTAACCATCGTCGTTCGAAACCAGAATTCGCATTGTGCATCCGAAAGAAAATAAAACGCGGGTGACGTTGCGGATTGTACCGTCCGCCGACCCGTCGCGGCTGCCCGGCGACGCGTCCCGGATTCGCGGCGCCCGCTCGATAACCCGAACCCCGCGCCTGCCCGGGCGCGGTAGAATCCGCAGCCATTACTACAACAACGGACTCCCTTTCCATGGCGATAACCGAACCCTCCCTGGCGTTTTCCGTCGCGCTCGTCGTGCTGGCCTACCTGATCGGCTCCGTGCCGTTCGCCGTGGTGGTCAGCAAGGTCATGGGCCTGCAGGACCCCCGCAGCTACGGTTCCAAGAACCCCGGCGCCACCAATGTCCTGCGCACCGGTAACAAGACCGCCGCCGCGCTGACGCTGCTGGGCGACGCAGCCAAGGGATGGTTCGCGATCTGGCTGGCCGAACGGCTGGCGCCGGGCATCGGCCCCGTCGCACTGGCCTGCGTGGCGCTGGCCGTCTTCATCGGCCACCTGTACCCCGTGTTCCTGGGCTTCAAGGGCGGCAAGGGCGTGGCTACCGCGCTGGGGGTGCTGGTGGCGATCCAGCCGTGGCTGGCCGTCGCCACCGCCGCCACGTGGCTGATCATCGCCATTTTCTTCCGCTACTCTTCGCTGGCTGCCCTGGTGGCCGCGTTCTTTGCGCCGGTGTATTACGTCTTTGGATCGGGCCTGGCCTGGCAGGCGCAGCCCGCGCTGGGCGTGGCGCTGGCGATCATCGGCGTGCTGCTTTTCTACCGCCACCGCGCCAACATCGCCCGGCTGATCCAGGGCACCGAAAGCCGCCTCGGCAGCAAGAAGAAGTAAATCCGGGCCTGATGCCGGGTTTTGCGGGCGGCCCTGGCCGCCCGCGTCGTTTCAGGCGATATCGGCCAGGTCCCAGCGCGGCTTCACGGTGAAGCTGTGCGCGCTGGCGTCCAGCGTCGCCAATCCCGCCTTGACCCGTTCGGCGGCCGCAAACGCAATCATCGCTCCGTTGTCCGTGCAGAGTTCCAGCGGCGGAAAGTACGCGCGCGCCTTCAGGGGCCTGAGCGCGGCGTCGAGCCTGGCGCGCAGGAGCTGGTTGGCCCCCACCCCGCCCGCGACGACCAGCCGGCGCAAGCCGGTCTGCTTCAACGCGCGGATGGCCTTGGCCGCCAGCACTTCCACGATGGCCGCCTGCGTGGCGGCGGCCAGGTCGGCGCGGGTCTGCTCGTCCAGGCCGCCATCGCGTTCGGCCGCCTTGACGCGCGTCAGCACGGCCGTCTTCAGGCCGCTGAAGCTGAAATCCAGGTCTCCACTGTGCAACATGGGGCGCGGCAGATCGAAGCGCGAGGCGTCGCCGCTGGCGGCCAGCCGGGACAGCGCCGGTCCGCCCGGATAGCCCAGGCCCATCAACTTGGCGGACTTGTCGAAGGCTTCGCCCGCGGCGTCGTCCAGCGTCTCGCCCAGCAGTTCGTAGCGGCCCACGCCGTCCACGCGCATGAGTTGCGTGTGTCCGCCGGACACCAGCAAGGCGATAAAGGGAAACTCAGGCCGCGGATCGGCCAGCATCGGCGACAGCAGATGGCCTTCGAGGTGATGGATGCCGATGGCCGGCAGGCCGCGCGACCAGGCAAACGACTGCGCCACGCTCGCGCCTACGAGCAGCGCGCCGGCCAGGCCAGGCCCCGCCGTGTAGGCGACCGCGCCGATGTCGGACATCTGGATGCCCGCCTCTTGCAGCACCTGGCGAGTCAACGGCACGACGCGGCGTATGTGGTCGCGCGAGGCGAGTTCCGGCACCACGCCCCCGTATTCCTGGTGCATGGCGATCTGGGTGTGCAACGCGTGCGCGAGCAGGCCGCGTTCCGTGCAGACGGCTGCGACGCCGGTTTCGTCGCAGGAGCTTTCAAAGCCGAGAATAATCATGGCGGCAGAGTTTACAACTGATGCGAAAATACGCCTGTTCATGAACGGGGCGCGGTGTCCGGCCACGCCCGACACAATCTTAAAATCCTGCAAAAACCCTGGGGACTCGAATGCTGGAGAAGCTTTTCAAGCTGCGTGAGCACGGCACGACCGCAAGAACGGAAATTGTCGCGGGCCTGACGACATTCCTGACGATGTCGTACATCATCTTCGTCAATCCGGACATCCTGTCCTCGACGGGGATGGACCGCGACGCGGTGTTCGTCGCCACCTGCCTGGCCGCCGCGCTGGGCTCGCTGGTGATGGCGTTCATCGCCAACTGGCCGATCGGCATGGCGCCCGGCATGGGCCTGAACGCCTTTTTCGCCTTCACCGTGGTCAAGACCATGGGCTACACCTGGGAGCAGGCGCTGGGCGCCGTGTTCATTTCGGGCATCATCTTCCTGTTCCTGACCATATCCGGCATCCGGGTCTGGCTGGTCAAGGGGATTCCGCATTCGCTGCGCAGCGCCATCGCGGCCGGCATCGGGCTGTTCCTGGCCATTATCGCGCTATCCAGCGCCGGCATCGTGGTCGCGCATCCGGTCACCAAGGTCACGCTGGGCAACCTGACCTCGCATGGCCCGCTCTTCGCCATTTTGGGCTTCTTCGTGATTGCGTCGCTGGACGCGCTGCGGGTGCGCGGCGCCATCCTGATCGGCATCATCGTCGTCACGGTGCTGTCCATGGTGCTGGGCTACAACGAATTCAAGGGCATCTTTTCGGCGCCGCCCAGCCTGTCGCCCACGCTGTTCAAGCTGGATATCCTGGGCGCGCTGCATACGGGCTTCGTGCACGTGATCCTGGTTTTCGTCCTGGTCGAAGTGTTCGACGCCACCGGCACGCTGGTGGGCGTGGCCAAGCGCGCCGGGCTGGTTCCCGAGGATCGTCCCAACCGCCTGGGCCGCGCGCTCTTTGCCGACAGCACCGCCATCGTCGCGGGCTCCATGCTGGGCACCAGCAGCACCACGGCCTACGTCGAAAGCGCATCCGGCGTCCAGGCCGGCGGCCGCACGGGCATGACCGCGCTGGTCGTGGGCCTGCTGTTCCTGGCCGCCCTGTTCATTTCGCCGCTCGCGGGCGCCGTCCCGGCCTATGCCACCGCGCCCGCCCTGCTCTACGTCGCCGGGCTGATGATGCGCGAGCTCATCGACATCGACTGGAACGACGTCTGCGAAGCCACGCCGGCCGCGTTGACCGCGCTGGTCATGCCGTTCACGTACTCGATCGCCAACGGCATCGCGTTCGGCTTCATCAGCTACGTGGTGCTCAAGACTGCCACCGGCAAGATGCGCGACGTGCACCCGGCCACGTGGCTCGTGGCGGTGCTGTTCGTCATCCGCTACGCATTCTTCCCGGAATAGGCGGCCTTATCCGCTGTTCGTTTCAAGCCGCCGCAGGTCATGCCCTGCGGCGGTTTTTCATTCGGCCGCGGTCCACACCGCCAGTTCGTAGCCATCCGGATCCGTGAAATGGAAGCGGCTGCCCCCCGGGAACGTGAACGCCTCCCGGCTGATGCGCCCGCCCGCTGCCTTGATACGCTGCTGGGTTGCGGCCAGGTCATCGCCGTACAGGATCACCAGCGGACCGCCCGGGCGCACGGCTTCGCCCGTCGTGAAGCCGCCCGTCAGGCGGCCATCGGTGAATTCGCAATAGGTGGGCCCGTAATCCGTGAAGGTCCACCCGAAGACCTCGCCATAGAAGCGCTTGCTGCGCGCGATGTCGGCAACGTTGAATTCGATGTTGTCGATCTGGTTGTCCTTGCCTCTGGCGCCCATGCGCGTCTCCTTGATGGCGGCTGATTGGAAGCGGCCCGAACGGCCGCGTTTGCCCGTTCGCTATTGTAGGGATCGGAAAATTCAATCAACCCGGCCAAGGGCATGGTTGCTGACGGGTGCGGTTGAATTCGCCGATACACTCCTCATGTAGATCAGTAGATCAGCATATGGAGTACATTTTGCGCCCTTCCCGTTTCATTCCCGCGCGGCACGCCTGTTCCCACGCCGCGGAGGCGCACGCATGAGCGCCCTGGCCAACATCCCCTTTTCCGTGCTGGACCTGGCCCCGATTGTGCAGGGGCGCGATGCCGCGGACGCCTTCCGCAATACGGTCGCGCTGGCGCAGCATGTCGAGCAGCTGGGCTACAACCGCTTCTGGCTGGCCGAACACCACAACATCAATGGCGTGGCCAGCAGCGCGACGGCCGTGCTGATCGGTCACGTGGCCGGCCACACCAAGACCCTGCGCGTCGGCTCGGGCGGCATCATGCTGCCCAACCACGCGCCGCTGATCATCGCCGAGCAATTCGGCACGCTGGAGACCCTGTACCCCGGCCGCATCGACCTGGGCCTGGGCCGCGCGCCCGGCAGCGACGGCGCGACGCAGCAGGCGCTGCGCCGCAGTCCGCGCAGCGGCCTGGAGTTTCCGGCGTTGGTCGAGGAACTGCGCGCCTTCCTGGCGCCTTCGCGACCTGGCCAGCCCGTTCGCGCCATTCCCGGCGAAGGCCTGGATATTCCGATCTGGCTGCTGGGTTCCAGCGATTTCAGCGCGCGCATGGCGGCCGAACTAGGCCTGCCCTTTTCGTTCGCGGGCCATTTTTCTCCCGAGGGCATGGCCGCGATGCGCCTTTATCGCCACCTGTTCAAACCCTCGGAGACCCTGTCGCGCCCGTATTCGATGATCGGCGTGCCGGTGATCGCCGCGGAAACGGACGAGGCCGCCCGTTTCCAGTCCACCACGCAGCAATTGAAGTTCCTGTCGCTGGTGCGCGGCCACCGTCTGCAATTGCAGCCGCCCGTCCAAAGCATGGACGGCTTGTGGAACGAATGGGAGCGCGAAGCGGTCAATCAGAGACTGGGCGCCTCCATCGTGGGCGGGCCGGATACCGTGAAGCGCGAACTCGAAGCCCTGGTCGCGGAAACCCAGGCCGACGAGGTCATGATCGTGTCCGACTTCTATGACATCGCGGACCGCCTGCGCTCTTTCGAAATCGTCGCCTCGTTGAAGAACGGCGCCGGCGTCTCCACCAAAACCGCGGCCTGAGGGCCGCCGACTGCGCTTGCGCACAGCGCCAACCATTGCGACGCAGCCGTGACCGGCTCTACTATTGGTCATCGGGCCTTTGGCAACCATGCGTCGCCGCCGCACGCCGGGGCGTAAACCGGGGGTCTTCGCCACTGCTTTTGCTTTTCGCCGCCCGCGCGGCAAGGATTTCATATGAGTATTGTTGAACTCACCAAAGACAGCTTCCAGGAAGCCATCACGCCCGACGGCACCCTGATCGTCGACTTCTGGGCGCCCTGGTGCGGCCCGTGCCGCGGCTTCGCGCCGGTCTTCGAGCAGGCGGCCACCGAACATCCGGACGTCACGTTCGCCAAGGTGAATACCGATGTGGAGCAGGAACTGGCCGGCGCGCTGGGCATCCGCTCGATCCCCACGTTGATGGTATTCCGCGAAAAAGTCCTGCTGTTCTCGCAACCGGGCGCATTGTCCGGCGGCCAGCTCAACGAGCTGCTGGCCAAGATCAAGGAAGTGGACATGGAACAAGTCCACAAGGAAATCGCGGCGGCCCAGGACGGCCAGGACGCGTGAATGAGCAAGGGGCCCGGTTGGGCCCCTTCTTTTTGCACTGGCGCTGGACGACTCCCTGTGCGTCCCATGCGCCCTGCGTCGGGCTAGGAAATGACCTCCCACGCCGAACGGCCGCGCGTGATGTTCGCCACGGTGACTTCCAGTTCGGGCACGGCGGCGCGCGGCACCGCAAATAGCAGCGTCACGCCATCAGCGTCGTAGTCTTCCTGCCGGATCGCCGCGCCCGCCTGCGACAGGCGGGATTTCAGCAGCGCCATTTCCGCGAATCCGCACGCGCAGCGTACGGTTGCCAGGTCGACGATCTCGGTCCTTTCGGCCAGCCGCAGGCAATTGGCCGCGCAGCCGCCGTAGGCGCGCACCAGTCCCCCCGCACCCAGCTTGATTCCCCCGTACCAACGCACCACGAGGACCGCCACGCGATCCATGTCCTGGCCTTCGATGGCCTGCAGGATCGGCCTGCCCGCCGTGCCGCCGGGCTCGCCATCGTCGTTGAAGCGGTATTCCTGGCCGATGCGGTAGGCCCAGCAGTTGTGCGTGGCCTCGGGGTCGCTGTGTTCGGCAAAGAAACGCATGGCGTCTTCGATCGCCGCCACGGGCGCCGCGTACGCGACGAAGCGGCTCTTCTTGATGTCTTCCTGGTACGTGCAGGGCGCGGTCAACGTGTACGTCATGCCCGGCATTGTAAGTGCGTGGACCGGCGGCGCTAGCCGTGGCAGTCGGGCACTTCCTGGTCCAGGTAGACGTCGAACGCGACGTCGCGCGCCCACTTCGACGCCATGGCCTTCCAGGCGCCGGCGCGGTCCCACGCGCGCATTTCCTGGCCCAGCCAGGCACGGGAGGCGTCGTCGCCCGCCCGCAGCAACCAGACCCGCTCCTGGCGCGCGCCGTCCGGCGTCAGCGTGGACGAGAATTTCTTCCATTCGGGAAAGCGCATCAGCGGCTCCCACACCGCGTCGTCGACCAGGCCGATGTCGCAGGCCCCTTCGCGCACCGCGACCAGCGCGTCGGACGGCACGCGGTAGGTCTTGACGACCGCGCCCCAGCCCTGCGCCAGGGCCTGCGCGTGGGCGGCGGCCTCGGCCATGCAGACCGTGCGCCCCTTCGCGTCGGCGGGTTTGCGCAAAGGCGTGTCGCTGCGGATCACCGCCTTGGGGCGCGCGGCGTAGCCGGTGGGCTGCGCCGCCACCGATGCGGGCTGGCCGTTCGCGCGCTCGGCCAGCACCAGATCGACCTGGCCGGAAGCCAGCGCCGTGGCGGCCTGCCCCGCCGGCAACTGCACCAGGCGCACAGGCAGTTTCAGGCTGGCGGCCAGCTTGTCGGCGATGGCCGCGTCCAGGCCTTCCGGGGTGCGGATCTTGGCGCCGGCGGCGGGCGGCGGCGGCAGGTACGGCACGCCCACGACCAGTTCGCCGCGGGCGCGCGCCGCCGGGAAGGTCTCGGGCTGCGCCAGCGCGAGGCCCGCCAGCGCCAGGCTGGCGGCAAGGACGAATGGACGCAACCGCGACATCATGGCTTGCTCCGCGGCCTCAGACGTATTGATAGCGCAACAGGCGGTGCTTGAGGTTTTCAAGCACGAACTGGTCGATCAGCGCGGCCAGCACGGCGATGACCAGGATGTTGGTCATGACGCCCGTCATGTCGGCGATTTCGCCCGAATAGGCCAGCGAACGTCCCAGCCCCTTGCCGAAGCCGATCAGCATTTCGGCCGAGATCAGCGCGCGCCAGGCGTTGCCGAACGCGAGCTGCGCGCCGGTGATGAGCTCGGGCATGACGGCGGGCAGGTACACCCGCTTGACCAGACCCCAGCGCGTGGCGCCCATGACGCGCGCCGCCGACACGTGCACGCGCTGCACGGATTCGGTGGCGTTCATGACGCTGAGCGCGGCCGGAAAGAACGCGGACAGCGCGACGACCACGATGATGGGCGTGTTGCCGAAGCCCATCACGATCAGGAACAGCGGCACCCAGGCGATGGACGGGATCGATTGCAGGATGACGATGGCGCTGCGCAGGACTTCGCGAAAGAAGAACAGCACGGCGGCCACCAGGCCGAAGCCGACGCCGGCCGCGAGCGCCAGGCCGTAGCCCGCGCCCAGGCGTCCCAGCGTGCCCATTAGGCTCTGGTGGAACGACTGCTTGCCCAGGTCTTCGAACAGGCGCTCGACCACCGCGGGCACGCCCGGCATGAGGAAGTCGGGGAGCGCGAACGCGGCCAGTTGCCAAAGGGCCAGGATGAACAGGACACCCAAAACGCCCGCAATGTGCTTGCGGGCGCCGGTCACACGAGTCGATGCGCTCAAAGCTTGCGAGCCTCTTGCCAGGACAGGTCGACGATGCTGGAGACGTCGTACGGCTTGCCGTCACGCGTCTTGAGCGATCCCTGGGCCTGCAGGATGTCTGCGATCTCCTGCATGCGGGCCGTGTCCTTGTCCGTCAGCTTGGGCGTGAACACCTGGGTGCTGATGGCCTCGGCGATGACCGTTTCGCGCGGAAGTTCGCCGCGCGAGAGCGTCTTGAGCGTGGGCTCGGCGATGAAGTAGGAGGCGATGAGCTTGGAGGCCTGCGCGGGTTCCTTCTGCAGCAGCGTGATGGCCTGGTTCTGCGCGTCCAGCGCCTTCCAGACGTCGTCCTTGCGCTTGGCGAGGGTCTCGCCGGACGTGATGACGACCATGCACGGGAAAGGCCAGGCCTGGCCGACTTCGTAGATCTGCTTGACCGGCGCGACCAGCTGCGCGATGCGGTCGTAGGGCTCGAACAGGAAGGCCGCATCCACGCGCTTGCCCACCAGCGACTGCACGGCGACCGCCGGGCTCACGCCCATGACGTTGACGTCGTCGGCCGACAGGTTGCCCTGCTTGAGCACGACGCCCTTCAGGACCACGTCCGCGGTGCTGCCCTCGGCTTGCGAAGCCAGGGTCTTGCCCTTCAGGCCGGCGATGTCCTTGATGCCGGAATCGTCGCGCACGACCAGCGAGTGATAGCCCTGCTGCGCGCCGCCCACGACCTTCAGGTCCGCGCCCTTGGAGGCCCAGGCCACGGCGTTGGTGAACCCCAGCACGCCGATGTCGAGCTGGCCGCCGACGATGGCCTTGATGAGGTCGGTGCCCGACTTGAATTCGATCAGTTCGGAATCCAGGCCGGCTTTCTTGTAGTAGCCGCCCTCTTGCGCGACGATGGCCTGCGCATCGTCCATCACGCGCAGATAGCCCACGCGGAATTTCTCGGCGGCCATCGCGGGGGCCGCCGCCAGCAGCGCCGCGGCCAGCGGCAGGGACAACCATTGCTTCAGTTTCATCAGGAGCTCCAGGGAATTCACAATCGGGCGGCGCCAGGGCGCCGCCGCGGGAAATGTCAGAAAGCGGGTCAGGCGGCCAGCGCCATGTCCGAGTGCGCGCCCGAGCCGTCGACCGCGATGCCCAACAGGCGCAGGATCTCGCGCTTTTCGGCGGCCAGGTCGGCCAGGTCGTGGGTCTTGACGCGGTGGGCCAGGTTGAATTCGCGCAGCACGCGCGCCGGGCGCGGGCTGAAAACGACGATGCGGTCGGCCAGGAACAGCGCCTCGTCGACGTCATGCGTGACCAGCAGCACGGTGGGCTTTTCCTGCGCGATGAGCTGGCGCAGCACGTCCTGCAGGCTCAGGCGGGTCAACGCGTCCAGGGCGCCGAAGGGTTCATCCATCAGCATGGTCTGGGGCTGCGCGATGAACGCGCGGGCCAGCGCCGCGCGCTGGCGCATGCCACCAGACACCTGGTGCGGATAGTAGTGTTCAAAACCCGCCAGGCTGACCCGGGCAAGCCATTCGCGCGCGGCTACGCGGGCGCGCTTCTTGGGGGTGTTCTGGAATTCCAGGGCCAGCGCCACGTTGTCTTCGAGCGTCAGCCAGGGATAGAGGGCGTGCTCCTGGAACACCAGCGTGCGGCTGGGATGCGGACCGGCGACCGGCTTGCCGTCCGCCAGCACGCGGCCTTGCGTGGGCATTTCGAGGCCCGCGGCCAGGTGCAGCAAGGTGGATTTTCCGCAGCCGGACGGTCCGACCAGCGCAACCAGTTCGCCGGTCTTGAATTCGCTGGTGAAGCCATCCACGACGGGCAGGTCGCCGAAGTGCTTGTGGACGTGATCGAAGGTCAGATTCATGGAAACGGATCGTGGGCGCGCGTGAAAAACGAGCCTCAAATCTAACAATTCGTTATATGAATCCAAACGATTGATATCGAATGTCTTTACTGCTTCCGGTAATAACGCATCAGATCGGCGCCGATTGGGCCTGCTGCCGGCTGGCGGCGCGCTGCAACCCGAAGGCGATCGCCAGGCCCACCAGCACAGACAGCGAGGCCGCCAGGAAGATCGCCGGATAGCCGAAGCCGCTGGAGATATAGCCGGCGACCGGTCCGGTCACGCCCAGCGCGAGGTCCAGGAAGGCCGAATAGGCGCCCAGTGCCGCGCCCCGGCTGCCGGCCGGCACGCGCGCCACGGCCTCGACGCCGATGGCCGGGAACACCAGCGCAAAGCCGCAGCCGGTCAGCGCGGCGCCCATCAGCGCCAGGCCGGGATTGGGCGCGAGCCACAGGAGCAACAGCCCCGCCGCTTCGACCAGGAAGGACACCTGCGCGACCCGGAAGCCGCCAAAGCGGGTGATGGTGCCGGCAAACAGCAGGCGCACGCCGATGAACGCGCCGCCGAAGGCGCTGAGCGCGTGGGCCGCGCCTTCCCACGAGCGGCTGGCGTAGTACAGCGCCACGAAGGCGGCCAGGGTGCCAAAGCCTACCGACCCCAGGCCCAGCGCCATGCCGTGCGGAAAGACGCGCAGCACCACGCTCTTGAACGCCATGCGGTGCCCGCCCACGATGGCGACCGCGGCCCGGGCCATGGCCAGTCCCAGACCGGCCAGCCCCAGCAACAGCACCGCCCCGCCCAGCGCGCCCATGCTCCAGTGCTTTTCAAGCTGCACGCCCAGCGGCGCGCCCAGCGCCAGCGCGCCGTAGGTGGCGATGCCGTTCCAGGAAATCACGCGGGCCGTGTGCAGCGGCCCTACCCGCGAGATCGCCCAGGTGGCCGCCCCGGTGCCCACCCAGCTTTCACCAAAGCCCAGCGCCAGGCGGCTGAGGATGATCGCCGTCAGGCTCAGCCAGTCGGTCCGTTCGAAGGCATACGCCAGCAGCAGGAAGATCCCGCTGACCGCGCATGCCGCCATGCCGATGACGACGGTCTGCTTCGGACCGACCGTGTCGGCCATGCGCCCGGCGTGCGAGCGGCTGAGCAGCGTGGCCAGGTATTGGACGCTGATCGCCAGGCCCGCCAGCACGGAGCCATAGCCCAGGTTGCCGTGCACGTAGCCCGGCAGCACGGCGAGCGGCAGGCCGATCGCCAGATAGCAGATGAAAGTGAAGAAAGCGATGGCGACGATGCGGGCCGTCAGCGTGAACGTGCCGATCTGCGCGCCATCGGGCGCGGCATGCTGGGAGGGAGACATTGGGAAAACAGGAGAATGCCTGGCCGGACACCGGCCAGGAACGGGCCGGATGATAGCGCGCGCGGGTTTCGTCGGGCTGAACAGAAACAAGAAACGGCGCACCCGACCGGGTGCGCCGTTTCATGGAAGGCCGTGCGGGATCAGGCCTCGATGCCGCGCGAGGACAAGTAGTCTTCGTAGCCGCCGCGATAGTCGACAATCTCGCCGGAAGGCAGGA
>Ga0182739_1001941_pt1 | contig 20218 bp, 20 predicted proteins | sample eDN5th30CBELigBY_FD_128873 | JGI IMG/M metagenome (GOLD analysis project Ga0182739, IMG submission 128873) | Enriched backyard soil microbial communities from Emeryville, California, USA - eDNA 5th pass 30_C BE-Lig BY (version 2) (version 2) | ecosystem: Environmental > Terrestrial > Soil >...
AGGGGCCGGTCATGGTGGTTCCGGACGGCGAGGACGCCCGGCTCGCGGACCGCAGCCGGTTCGACGACGCCGGGTAGGCCCGCCGGGTCAGTACCGGCCGGCGTACGGGTAGATGTTGTACATCCCCGCGTAGTTCAGCGCCGTCACGGAAATGCCCGTGCTCGGGTTGCGCGCATGCACGATCTGCCCGTTGCCGAGGTAGATCGCCACGTGGTAGAACGACGCGCCGCCGTTGCTGGACCAGAACACCAGGTCGCCGCGCTTGAGCTCGCCCAGCGGGACCTTGTGCGGGGCGGCGAAATACTGCTGCGTCGAGGTGCGCGGGAGCGGGAGCCCGCCCTTGGCGAACGCGGCCCGGGTGAAGGCCGAGCAGTCGTACAGGGACGGACCGTTGCCGCCGTACCTGTAGCCGATGGAGTTGTCCGCCGCGGTGGCCACCGCCCACCTGATCGCCGGCTCGACGATGCCGGAGGCGGTCCCCGGCAGCGGGGACGCGGGCTGCTCGGGCTCCGCCGGGGCCGGCGCCTTGGTCGGGGCCGCTTCCTTGCTGGGGGCCGGTTCCTTGCTGGGGGCCGGCGCCTTGGTCGGGGCCGGTTCCTTGCTGGGGGCCGGCGCCTTCGTGGGGGCCGCCGATTCGGCCGCGGGAGGCTTGGTGGCCGGTGCCGCGGACGGGGTGGCGGGCTTGGCCGGCGCGGTGGAGGGGGCCTTGGGCGGGATGGTGACCGGGGCCGGTGCCGGGTCGGACGCGGATTCGTCCCGCCCGCCGGGCACCAGCGCGTTGGAGACCGGAGCGGCGTCGGGCACCTCCGCGGGCGCCCGCGGAGGTGCGGCCTGGGCGGCGGGCGCGCTGGCGGCGGGCGTGGAGGGTGCGGCGGCCAGGGCGGCGGCGAGCGCGGTTTCGCGGGCGGCGGCCTCCTTGGCCGCGATCCGGCGTTCCTCCTCGGCCACGCTGCTGTCCCGCAGGAAGGCCAGCTGCCCGATCAGCGCGTCGCGGACCTTTTCCTGGTCCGCGAGGCGCGCCTCGTAGGCGGCCTGCGTGCGGGCGGCGTCCTCCCGGGCGGCCCAGCTGGCCCCGGCGGCCTCCGCGGCCGCGGCCTCGGTCTGGGCGGCGTAGTCCTTCCACTCGGTCCACAGCGCGGCGGCCTGCTGCGCGGTGCTGAAGGTCCGGGACCGGTTGGCGGCCAGCGCCTCCATGGTCGAGGCCTTGTAGAGCACGTCGTTGTTCTCGGCGGATTCGAACAGCTCGGACACGCCGGGGGCGATGCCGCCGTTGCGGTAGAGGTCCCCGGCGATCTGCCCGACCTGGGCCTTGACGGAGTCGTAGTATTCCGCGGCCCGGTCCGCCTGGGTGCGTGCCTCCGAGGCGGCGGCGGTGCGTTCGGCGAGCGTCTCGGTGGCCGCGGTGTAGCTGTCCTGGTCCCCGAGGGCGGCGGCTTCGGCCTCCAGCAGTTCCCGGGTGGATTCCGCGATAAGGCTCTCGACCTGCTCGACCATCGCCTTCAGCGCGGTGGGGTCCTTTTTGGCGGCCTTGATTTCATCCTCATCCGGCAGCGAGGGGGAGGCCGGAAGGGCGGTGGCGGCGCCGAAGAAGGGGGAGGCGGCCAGCGTGGTGCTGGCCCCGCCGGGGACGGCCTGCGCCGGCGCGGCGGCGACCAGCGTGGAGGCCAGCAGGGCCATGGCGCACGCGGCAACGCTCAGGGGGCGGCGCAGGACCATGCTCACTTCCTCACTTCGTCGCGGCGGCGGGCGGAGGCCGCGCGGACGGGCCGCGGGCTCACACGGATGGCGGGCCACGCCGAAGGACGGCCGGACCCGCTGCACAGTCGAGCATAGGCAACCTCTGGTAACACTGGCAACACCAGTCTCACAAGGCCACATGAACAACAGAAAGCTGCTTTCCGCAGCGCGGAATCGGCCCTTGGATCCTCTCACGCCCGGTACGCGGCGGCCCGCCGCCGCGCGGGTGTGGCCGGGCCTGCCCGACGCCGTCGTGCCGGGTCGCCCGCGACGCGGACCGGCGTCAGTCGTGGCTTGCGGGTTCGTGGCCCAGATGCCCCTCGGGTTCCAGCTGGAACGTGCAGTGCTCGGTCGCGAAGTGCTCGCCCAGGCATTCCTGCAGGCGGTCCAGCACGTGGTGCGCGCCGTCGGGGGTGAGGAACTCCGGGTCCACCACCACGTGCGCCGAGCACACCGGCACGCCGGAAGTGATCGTCCAGGCGTGCAGGTCGTGCACGCCGCGCACGCCCTGTACGGAGAGCAGGTGCCGGCGCAGCTCGTGCAGGTCGACGCCGCGCGGGACGGCCTCCAGCAGCACGTCGACGACCTCGCGCAGCAGGCTCCAGGCGCGGGGCAGGATCAGCAGCGCAATCACGATCGAGGCGATTGCGTCCGCGGCCGTGTACCCGGTGAGCAGGATGACGGTGCCGGCGGCCAGTACCGCGACCGAGCCCAGCAGGTCCCCGAGCACCTCCAGGTAGGCCCCGCGCACGTTCAGGCTCTCCTTGTGCCCGCCCTGCAGGACCAGCAGGCAGGCCAGGTTGGCCGCCCCGCCCAAGGCGGCCGCGACCAGCATGGCGGGGGTGTCGATCTCGTGCGCCCGCCCCACGCGGGGGATCGCCTCGATCAGGATGACGACGGCGATGGTGGCCAGTGCGACCGCGTTGGCCAGCGCGGCCAGCACCTCCGCGCGCTGCCAGCCGTAGGTGCGGCGGATGGTGGCGGGGCGGGCGGCGGCCCACGCGGCGAACAGGGCAATGCTCACCCCGGCGGCATCGGAGAGCATGTGGCCGGCGTCGGCGAGCAGGGACAGGGAGCCGGAGATCCAGGCCCCCACCAGCTGGACCAGCACCCCGGCCAGGGTGATGGCCACGACGATCATCAGCTTGCGGCGGTGCCGGCCGGTGGCGGTGCCCCCGGTCAGCCCGTGCGAGTGTCCGTGCGAATCGTGGGCCCCGTGCGCGGGTTCGCGGCCGTCGTCGTGCTGGTGGCCGTGGGTGTGGTCCGCGCGCCCCGCGCCATGCCGGTCGCGCATCAGCCCCACCCCAGCTCGTGCAGGGTGGCGTCGTCGATGCCGAAATGGTGGGCGACCTCGTGGACCACGGTGATGCCGATTTCCTCCACCACGTCCTCCTCGGTGTCACAGATGTCCAGGATGGCGTCCTTGTAGACGATGATCCGGTCCGGCAGCGCCCCGGCGGCCCAGCCGAAGTCGCGCTCGGTCAGCGGGGTTCCCTCGTAAAGGCCCAGCAGGACGGTGTCCGGGGCCTCGTGGGGGAGCGGCTCGTAGCGGTCCTCGACGAAGACGGCCACGTTGTCCATCACCGCGCGCAGCCGGGCGGGAATTTCCTCCAGCGCCCGCACCACGGCGGCTTCGAAAGCGTCCTCGGACATCGCATAGGCCATGTCAGGACTCTACGTACCTTGGGGTGGAATTGTGCCGCTCCGCCCCAACGGACGGGGTGTCAGGGGCCGATTTGGCGCCTGGCGAAAAGTCCTCTATAGTTTTTCAAGTCCGCAGCGCGGGAGAGATTCCGCGACGCAGACGCTGGCCCCCATCGTCTAGCGGCCTAGGACACCGCCCTTTCACGGCGGCGGCACGGGTTCGAATCCCGTTGGGGGTACTCGCAGGACACGGATTTGCCGGGCGAAAAACGCTCTGGTAGAGTCTTCGTCTTGTGAGCGAGGGATGTCTCGATAAAAACATGCAAGGCCCTGTAGCGCAGTTGGTTAGCGCGCCGCCCTGTCACGGCGGAGGTCGCGGGTTCAAGTCCCGTCAGGGTCGCTGAGGTTTTCCGGGCGACTGGAAGATCGTGGTGATCATCGGAAGATGGTTTCCAGGCTCTGTAGCTCAGTTGGTAGAGCGTTCGACTGAAAATCGAAAGGTCACCGGATCGACGCCGGTCGGAGCCACCAGCTAAAACCCCGCGTCCCGCAAGGGAAGCGGGGTTTTCTGTTCGTCCGCACCCGGCGCCCCATCCCCTTCATTTCCGCGCCCGCGGGTCCATACTTGGTCCCAGCGGAAGGACCCGGCTCCCAGCCCGGCTCCGGGGCCGGCCGCGCGGAGGTGGAGATGGCCACGCTGAGCTTCCTCGGTGCCGCCGGCACGGTGACCGGTTCCAAGCACCTCCTTGAGGTCGGCGGCAAACGGATCCTCGTCGACTGCGGACTCTTCCAGGGACTGAAGAACCTGCGCGAACTCAACTGGAAGCCGCTGCCCGAGCAGGCGCGGTCCATCGACGCGATCGTCCTCACCCACGCGCACGTGGACCACATCGGCTACCTGCCGCGGCTGGTCAGGGCCGGATACCGCGGCCCCGTCTACTGCACCCCGGGCACCGCGGACGTCGCCGGGCTGATCCTGCGCGACTCCGCCCACCTGCAGGAACAGGACGCCTACCTGGCCAACAAGTACGGCTTCACCCGGCACACCCCGGCCGAGCCGCTCTACACCCTCCTCGACGCGGAACTGGCGCTCGACCTCTTCCGCACCGTCGACTTCCACCAGCCCGCCGAACTGCACCCGCTCCCGGCCACCGCCACCTTCCGCCGCGCCGGCCACATCCTGGGCGCCGCCACCGTGCAGATCGACTGGGGCGGACGCAGGGTGGTCTTTTCCGGAGACCTGGGACGCTACGCGGACCCCGTGATGCTGGACCCGGACCCGGTCACCGAGGCCGACGTCGTGGTGGTGGAATCCACGTACGGCGACCGCCTGCACGAGGACCGGGACCCGGCGCAGGCGGTCGGCGAAATCGTCCGCGACACCGTCACGCGCGGGGGCACGCTGCTGGTCCCCGCCTTCGCGGTGGGCCGCGCGCAGGCGCTGCTGTACCACCTCTGGCGGGCCCGGGAGCAGGGCCTGCTTCCGGCCCGGGTGCCGATCTACCTGGACAGCCCAATGTCCATCAACGCGACCGAACTGCTGTCCCGGCATCCCGCGGACCACCGGCTGACCCCTGCCCAATGCGCCGCCGCCTTCGGGATCGCCACCTACGTGCGCGACCCCGAGCTGTCCAGGTCCCTCAGCGCGGACCCGAGCCCCAAGGTGATCATCTCCGCCAGCGGGATGGCCAGCGGCGGCCGCGTCCTGCACCACCTGGCAGCGTTCGGCGGCGATGAACGCAGCACGGTCCTCCTCACCGGGTTCCAGGCTCCCGGCACCCGCGGGCGGGCCCTGCTGCGCGGGGAACGCGAGATCCGCATCCACGGCGAATGGAAGCACATCGGCGCCGAGGTCAAGGAACTGCGGATGCTCTCGGCCCACGCCGACGCCGGCGAACTGCTGCGCTGGCTGGGCCGGTTCAAGCCCGTGCCCTCGCACGCGTTCATCGTGCACGGGGAAGCGGAGGCCGCCGAGGCGCTGCGCATGGGGCTGCGGCGCCGCTTCGGCTGGGAGGCCCGGGTGCCCCGGCACAACCAGACGTTCAACTTGTGAGACCCGCGGCCGGCAGTACGCTGGAGGCACGGAGACACCTTCCAGGGAAAGGCAGTCCTCGATGGATCAGGAACCCACACCGGCAACCCCCGCCGTCCCGGGGGCCCTTCCCGCCGGAAACACCTCGGTCACCCCGGCCGCCGTCGCGAAGGTGGCCGCCGCGGCGGCCTCCGCGGTCCGGGGCGTCCATGCCCTCGGCACCGCTTCCCCCCGCGCGTTCGGCGCCCTGCGCGAGGCGGTCGCCCACGATGCCGTCCTCGGGGTCGCCGCCGAGGTCGGCACCACCCAGGCCGCCGTCGACATTGTCCTGACGGCCGAGTACGGCCGTCCCCTCTATGATCTGGCCGACGACGTGCGCGCGGCGGTCCACGACGCCGTCGAGCACCAGACCGGCCTGCAGGTCATCGAGGTCAACGTGGAGATCGGCGACGTCCACGTGCCGGGGCTGCACGACGGCCACCCCGGAACGGACCGTCAGTGAAGGCCCTGCCCGACCCCGGGCTGCCGCCGCGCCCGCAGCGTCCACCGGCCCCCGCGGCCCGGCCCGCCGACCGCCGCGCCGGACACACCCGGATCGCCACCGAGGCGCTCTCCAGCATCGCCCGGGGGGTGGCGGGGGAGGTACTGGGCATCCCGCCGTCGGACGTCCGGGTGGTGCTCAACGACGAATTCGGTTCGCTGGCGCTCTTGCTGAGCGTGCCGCTGCCCCTGCGCCCGCTCGCCGCGCCCCAGCCGCTGGCCCCGGTGTGGGAGCGCGCCCGCAACGCGCGCGCAACGGTGCGGGAGCGCTTCACCGCGCTGACGGGCACCCACGTGGGGCGCGTGGACGTACGGGTCACCGGGATCCTCCTCGAAACAGGACGGAGGCCCGCGTGACCGGCGCCGAACGCGAAGCCATCCAGCACCGGGAGCTGTACAGCGCCCGCTCTCCGGCGGCCATCGTCGCCGCGTCCGTGGTGGCGCTGGCGAGCATCTACCTCCTGTTCGAGGTGGCGCTGAAGGCCCTGGGCCAGGACCCCTGGCTCCGTTCCCCGGAGGAGTGGTGGGCGTGGTCCGCCGGGCTGCCGCAGGCCGCCGAACCGGTGCTGCTGGTCCTGGTGGGCGTGGCCACGCTCGGCCTGGGGCTCTACTTCCTGCTCGCCGGCATCCTGCCCGGCCGCCGGCCCCGGCGCCCCATCGCGGACCCGCGTGCCATCGTGGTGGTGGACGATCCGGTCCTGGCCTCCGCACTGGCCCGCCGCGCCCGGACCGAGGCCGGCGTCGGCCCCGAACAGGTGCTGGTCCACCTGTACCCGAAGGCAGCGGAGGTGCAGTTGCGCCCCACCTCCGGCATTCCGGTCAACGCGGAGGCGGTCCGCCGCGCCGTGGAGCAGGAACTGGAGCTGAACCGGATCGAGCCGCGGCCGGACGTGCACGTGCGGATCTCCGAGTCCGGGGTGGTGGGCCAATGAACCAGACCCCGCGCGGGGTGAACCGCACCCTGCTGATCCTGCTGGGCGTGCTGCTGTGCGCGACCGGCGTGCACCTGCTGCTGCTGTCCCTCGGGGGAAGCTACGCGCTGGGCTGGACCCGCTTCGCGTCCATCGCCGGCGGCCACGCCGAACGCCTCCTGGCCGCCACCACGCTGCCCGGGCAGCCCGATTCCTGGCTCTGGATCGTGGTGGCCGTGGCGCTGGTCGCGCTGGTGCTGCTGATGGTCTGGTGGATAACGGTGCAGGGCAAGGGGCGCACCGGCACCTATGCCCGCGAATACTACGACGACGGCGCGCGCGGCATGGTCGAACTCGGCGCCGGGGTGCCCGAACAGGCGCTCAGGGCCGCCCTGGCCGAGCGGCACGACATCGTCTCGGTCAGCATCAGCGTGTGGGACTCCCCGCACGGGGACGCGGGGCTGCGGATCCGGGTGCTGCCGCGCCAGGGCGCGGCACCGCTGCGCATCGCCGAGGATATCTCCGCCCTGGCGGCGGGCCTGGACCGGGCGCTGGGGCGCGGCGGCCCGGTGGTCATCCACCTGGCCGCCGGCGCCCGCGCCCGCATGTCCCGGGCCGACCGGGTGCTTTAGCGCGCGGGGCAGGCCCTTGCGTGTCGACTTCGTCGCCACGCAGGGACCCTGCTGCCCCGCGCTTTGCGGGGAAACAGCCCTTTCGTGTCGACTCCATCGCCACGCAGGGACCCTGCTGCCCCGCGCTTACTCGGCCAGCATCCACACGCAGGCGTCGGGCTCCAGCGCGCCGTCCGCGACCGCCCCGTCGCGGCTGGAGGCGGCGATCCGCCACCCTGCCGGCAGCGCGACGGGGTCGGCGCCCATGTTCGCCACCACGAGCACCGGTCCGTTCCGGAACGCCAGGATCCCCGCCTCCGGATCGTGCGGGGCGGCCCACTCCAGTTTCCCGCGGCCCAGCGCGTGCCCGCCACGGATCGCCAGCAGGTCGCGGTACAGCTCGTACGTCGACCCCGGGACCCCCACCTGCCGGTCCGCCGCGTAGCGGGCAAAACCCGCAGGCTGCGGCAGCCAGGGCCGGACGGAACCGGCAGCCCCGCCGCCGTCCCCGCCGGAAGCGCCAGGGTAGGGCCCGAAGCCGAACCCGGGCGCGGAGGCCACCCACGGCAGCGGCACCCGGCAGCCGTCCCGGCCGCGTTCGGCGCCGCCGGTGCGGAAGAAGCTGGGGTCCTGGCGCAGTTCGTGGGGGAGCGTGGTGTGCTCGGGCAGCCCCAGTTCGTCGCCCTGGTAGACGTAGGCCGAACCCGGCAGGCCCAGCATCACCATCGCGGCGGCACGCCCGCGCGCCCAGCCCAGCTGCTCGTCGGGCTGTTCGTCTTCGGCGCCGATGCCCTTCGGGAAGGTGGTGGGATCCTTGAGCCCGAAGCGGGAGGTGTGGCGCACGGTGTCGTGGTTGGAGAGCACCCAGGTGGCCGGTGCCCCGACGGCGGCGGCCGCCTGCAGCGTCTCGTCCACGTTGGCGGCGATCCGTGCCGCGTCCCATCCGGCCAGCAGGAAGCCGAAGTTGAACGCCTGTTGCATCTCGCCCGGGCGCACGTAGCGGAAGGTGCGCTCCGCCGGCGCCACCCACGCCTCGGCGACCATCATGCGGTCGCCCGGGTAGGCGGCCAGGACCCGGTGCCATTCCTCGTAGATGCGGTGCACCCCGTCCTGGTCCAGGTACGGCGGCCGGTCCTCCGGGGACAGCCGGTGCTCCAGCTCCTGGTCCGGCTCCAGGGTCCGCACGTGCGCGGGGTCGGGGGCCACGCCGACGGCGCCGGCCTCCTCCGGGGTGTCCAGGGGAGCCGTGAGCGGGGCGTCCGTACCGGAGACCATGGACACCTTCGCCGACCAGTCAGGCAGTCCTTCCGCCTTCACCAGCCCGTGCGCCACGTCCACGCGGAACCCGTCCACGCCGCGGTCCAGCCAGAACCGCAGCACGTCCTCCATCTCGGCGTGGACTTCGGGGTTGGACCAGTCCAGGTCCGGCTGCGAGGTGTCGAACAGGTGCAGGTACCACTGTCCCGGCCGCCCGGCGTCGGGCCCGGCCTGCTCCGTCACGCGGGTCCAGGCCGGCCCGCCGAAGAGCGAGAGCCAGTTGTTCGGCGGTTCCGCGCCGCCGGCGCCGCGCCCCTCGCGGAAGATGTAGCGTGCCCGGGCCGGGGAGCCGGGGGCCGCGGCCAGGGCCTCCCGGAACCAGGCGTGCTGGTCCGAGGTGTGGTTGGGGACCAGGTCCACGATGATCCGCAGGCCCAGCCGGTGGGCCTCGGCGAGCATCGCGTCGAAGTCCTCCAGCGTGCCGAACAGCGGATCCACCCCGCGGTAGTCGGAGACGTCGTAGCCGGCGTCCCGCTGCGGGGACGGGTAGAACGGGGAGAGCCACACGGCGTCCACGCCGAGGCCACGCAGGTAGCCCAGCCTGGAGGCGACGCCGCGCAGGTCCCCCATCCCGTCGCCGTCCGCGTCGGCGAACGACCGCGGGTACACCTGGTAGATGACGGCGTCCTGCCACCACGGGGCTGCACTGGTTTCGGTCATGGTGCTCCTTACTCGGGTTTCGGAGTACGACGGCGTGCTCCCCAGTCTAGGAGCCGAGGGGCCCCGGTCGAGCGCAGCGAGGCCGGGGAGGCTCCGACGACGCTAGGAGCCGAGGGGCCCCGGTCGAGCGCAGCGAGGCCGGGGAGGCTCCGACGACGCTAGGAGCCGAGGGGCCCCGGTCGAGCGCAGCGGGGCCGGGGAGGCTCCGACGACGCTAGGGGAGGGGACGGATCACCGCATGCGGGGCCGACACGCGGAAACGGCGTTCCCGCCGGCACCGGATGTCACGCCATGTGGTGGTCTGTCAGGGAGGTCAGCTGGCCCGGGCGAGCTGGCGGACCTTGAGCCAGCGGGAGGCGAGCCGGCGGTAGGAGGCCGCCGCACCGAGCATGTCCCCCTCGGCGAGGGACTCGATGCCCAGCCGGATGTCGTGCGGGGAATCGTCGGGCCAGACCAGTTCGGCGGTGCGTCCGTAGTCCAGCTCCACGATCGAATCCTGGTGGAACAGCTGCAGCCATTCGCTCAGCCCGGTGAGGTCGTCCAGCATGTCCAGTTCCGGGGCGTGGACGGCCAGCGACGCCGCCGCGTAGCGGGCCCGCTCCAGCGCCTGGACCGTCGGGGCGCAGAGCCTGACGCTCACGATCCGCTCGCCGTCCTCAACGATCTCGCAGTGGTCGTCCTCGCGCAGCAGCACGAACCAGCCGAACGGGATGCCCCAGGTCGCGCTGCGCGTGTGCAGCCGCGCGACGTCCTCGGCGAAGTCCTCGTGGACCAGCCGGTCCGCGTTGGCCACCCGCGCCGGGTCGGGCACCAGCACCTCCAGCAGCTGAGGGCGCATGGTCCCGGTCAGCTGTTCCGCCGCGAGGGTGGCCCGCGTGGCCAGCTGGTCAGGACAGTAGTAGGCGGCGGTCAACCCGTTGGCGCCGGGGTAGTGCAGGACGCGGAAGCGTTCCTCCGTCGCATGGGGAAAGGGGTCGGAGACCGGACGCGTGACGCGGTCCAGCGAGTCCGCGGTCTCCTGGGCCTCGAAGGCCTCCCGCGCACCGTCGCGCTGCGCGTTGATCAGCAGCTGCTCGTCGTCGGAGAAGGCGCGCAGCGGCTCGTAGACGCGCAGGTGCGCGGTCGGCGGAATGTTCCGCCGGGCCCCCCGCGCCAGCCTCGCCATGGCTAGTCCAGCTCCACGATCACCGGCGCGTGGTCGGAGGCGCCCTTGCCCTTGCGCTCCTCGCGGTCGATGCTGGCGCCTTTCACCCGGCCCGCCAGCGCGGGCGAGCCCAGGACGAAGTCGATGCGCATGCCCTCCTTCTTGGGGAAACGCAGCTGCGTGTAGTCCCAGTACGTGTAGACGCCCGGCCCGGGGGTGAAGGGTCGTGCGACGTCGGTGTAGCCGACGCCCTCGAAGGCGCGGAACGCGGCGCGCTCGGGCTCGCTGACGTGGGTGAAGCCCTCGCGGCGGAACAGGTCGATGTCCCAGACGTCATCGTCCTGCGGGGCGATGTTCCAGTCGCCCATGAGCGCGATCTGGGCCTGCGGATCGGCCTGGAGCCACTGTGCGGCCTGGTCCTTGAGCACGTCCAGCCACTGCAGCTTGTAGGGCATGTGCTCGTCGTCGAGCCCGCGGCCGTTGGGCACGTACAGGCTCCAGACGCGCACGCCGCCGCAGGTCGCGCCCAGCGCCCGGGGTTCCTGCACCGGATCCTTGCCGCCCTTGCCGAAGACCGGCTGGCCCGCGAAGGTCCGCTCCACGTCCTCCAGGCCCACGCGGGAGGCGATCGCCACGCCGTTCCACTGGCTCAGCCCGAAGTGCGCCACCTCATAGTCGTTGTTCTCGAACAGTTCCCAGGGAAAGTTCTCGTCCTTGCACTTGGTTTCCTGGATGGCCAGCACGTCGACGTCGGTGCGGCGCAGCCAGGCCTCCACGCGGTCGGCGCGGGCGCGGAGGGAATTCACGTTCCAGGTAGCGATCTTCACCGGTCCAACCTATCAAGCGGCACGGGGCGCGCGGACAAGGCCGGACGGCAACGGAACGGCGCCCGGACGGCGCCCGCCGGTCCGGCACCCTGCGGGCGCGGTCCCGCGCCGGGGCCGCCGGCGGCCCCGGCGGCATCTGCGCGGCCGGGAAGGTTCCTCACGCGGCCAACCTAGCCAAGGGAACCGCCTGAGCCAAGGGCAGCCCTATACGCAGTTCCGGGGTCCGGCTACTTCCACCAGGTGTCGTGGATGGACACGGGCACGGTGCGCTTGTGGCGGGTGCGCAGGTACTTCTGCTCGATCTTTTCGGCAACCTCGTCCGGGATGTCCCGGCCTTCCAGGTAGTCGTCGATCTCGTCGTATTCCAGTCCGAGTTCGTCCTCGTCGGTGCGGCCGGGGAGGATGTCGAGCAGGTCCGCGGTGGGCGCCTTCTGCCAGACGCGGTCCGGGGCGCCCAGGTGCTGCAGCAGTTGCATGTTCTGCCGCTTGTTGAGGCCGAACAGGGGGAGCACGTCCGCCCCGCCGTCGCCGTGCTTGGTGAAGAACCCGGTGACGGACTCCGCGCCGTGGTCGGTGCCGATGACCAGGAGGTTGTGTTCGCCGGCCAGGGCGTACTGCGCGATCATGCGCGCCCGGGCCTTGATGTTGCCCTTGCTGAAATCGGACAGGTCGGTTCCGGTGGTCCGCTCGTACTCGCCCTCAAGGCCGTCCACGCCGGGCCTGATGTTGAAGGTCACCTCGCGCTTGGCCGCCACGAAGTCCATCGCGGCCTGCGCGTCCTCCTCGTCGTGCTGCTCGCCGTAGGGCAGGCGCACGGCCACGAAGTCCGCCTCCACGCCCTCGGCCGCCAGCTCCTCCACGGCCAGCTGGGCCAGCCGGCCCGCCAGCGAGGAGTCGACGCCGCCGGAAATCCCGAGCACGAAGCCGCGGGTGCCGGTGGCCAACAGGTAGTCCTTGAGGAACCCGACGCGTGCCGCGACCTCCTCCGCTGGGTCGATCTGCGGCTTGACGCCCATTTCCTCGATGATCCTCGACTGAAGTTCGCGCATGCGCCCAGCCTACAACCGCCGTGTTTCCTGCGGATTGCCCGCCGCGCCGATGCAGCGGGCGGGGCGGCACCGGGCGCCGGAAGGCCAAAACCGGACCGGTCGCGTCCGTTCCGTGTTCGTGGCAGGTCTGGTTTGATGGGCTTGACGGAGGTGCCGCGTTCCGCCGGGAACGCGGCCGCAACGCAAGCGAACGATTCGATCATCCGAACGACGAGACAGTGCAACGAAAACCCGGAAAGACACCCATCACCATGGCGATCCGATCTCCGGAGCATCCGGCCCCCTCCCACTTCCTGCTCCACCTGAGCGATCTGCACCTGCGCGGCGAGGCGGCCCCGCCCGGGATCGTGGACGGCGAGGTCGGGCTGCTTCGGGTGCTGGCCGAGATCGAGGCCACGGGGGCCCGACCCGAGGCCATCGTGTTCAGCGGGGACCTGGCCAACAGCGGCCAGCCGGAGGCTTACGCCCGGCTGCGGGCCGCCGTCGAACCGGTCGCCGAACGGTTGGGGGCCCGCACGATCTGGGCCATGGGCAACCACGACGACCGCGCCAACCTGCGCGAACACCTGTTGGGGGAGCCGCGCTCGGACGAGCCGCTGACTGCCGTGCACTGGCTGGGCGGGCTGCGCGTGATCGTGCTGGACACCTCCGTGCCGGGGGCCCACCACGGGGAAATCTCCACGGAACAGCTCGAGTGGCTGGGCCGCGCCCTGGAGGTCCCCGCCCCCGAGGGCACGCTGCTGGTGATGCACCACCCTCCCGTGCCGTGCATCCAGCCGCTGGCGATCCTGGTGGAGCTGCGCCGCCAGGCCAACCTCGCCGCCGTCGTGCGCGGCAGCGACGTGCGGGCCATCCTCGGTGGCCACCTGCACCACTCGACCAGCGCGACGTTCGCGGGAATCCCCGTCTCCGTGGCCTCCTCCACCTGCTACACCCAGGACCTTGCCGGGCCGGTGGATCCGCAGACCGGGATCCGCGGCACCCGCGGGCGCGACGCGGCGCAGGGGTGCACCATGGTCCACGTGTACCGGGACACGGTGGTGCACTCGGTGGTCCCCCCGGCCGGCGGGGCGACCGTCGGCGAGGAGTTCACTCCCGCGGCGGTCGCCCGCACGCTGCACCGGCACGGGGCGCTGCCGCCGCGGGACGCCCCGGGACCGGTCAGGACACGCTAGCGGATCCGCCCGCGGAATCCGCCGGACCGCTCAGTTCCCGGAGGGTCCGCTGGAGGCGTCGGCGATGGCCGCCTCGGCCATCTGGTTCAGGGACCGCGCCAGCATCTCGCCCAGGGCGGCAAGGTCCCAGCCGTCGTTGGCGCTGCCGGAGATGAACATGCCGTCGGACATGGCCATCGCGTATTGGGCCAGCCGCAGGGGCAGGTCCGGGTCCCGTTCCAGGACGGGGTCGGGAAGGGACCGCCGCCACCATTCGGTCATGGTGGCCAGGCGCGTCCTGCGGATTTCCAGGAACGTCTCCCGGGCGGCGGTGCCGCTGAGGCGCTGCTCCAGGGCCAGCAGCAGCCCGACCCTCCAGAAGTTGGCGGGTTCGGCGGCTTCGATGGCCCTGACGCCGATGCTCTCTCCCAAGCGTTCGGCGGGCGTCTCGCCCGGGCGGAAGGTCCAGTTGCGGCGGCTGCCCTCCCAGGCCTCGACGCAGTATTCGAGCAGCGCGGCGAAGAGCTTGTCCTTGTTCTCGAAATGCCAGTAGACGGAGCCGATGGGCAGTCCGGAGCGCTCGCTGACCTGGGCCATCGTGGTTCCCTCGAAGCCGCGCTCGGCGGCGATCTCCAGCGTCGCCTCCAGGATCCGCCGCCGTGATTCCGCGCTGCGCTGGGGGCGCCCGCCATTTTTTTCCATGGTCCCTTGCTACCACACGCGGGCGGCAAGTCCGGCGGCGGAAGCCGCTACTTCTCCCAGGGGGCCGGGATCGGGAAGTACTTCTCCAGGAAGGCCGTGACGGTCGCCTGGCGCTCGCGCGCGCTGACTTCCGGGAAGCTGCCGTCGTTGAGGCAGAAGAAGTCCTCGTTGCGCTTGCGCAGCAGCCGCTCCAGCAGGGCCAGCCCTCCGCGCAGCGTGGTGTCCACGTACAGGACCTTCGCGCCGACCTTGGTGACCGCCCGTCCGGTGAGCAGCGCGAAGTAGTGGTAGAGCGAGTTGGTCACCGAGATGTTGTCCTTGGCGCGGAAGCGGCTGGCCGCGGTCGCGGCGAACTCGGCAGCGAACTCGCGCTCCATCTCCAGCAGCACGCTGCGCCGCAGCGGGGCCGCGGTGTGCTCCAGGTGGCGGGTGGTGATGCGCCCGAACCGGTCGTGGAGCAGCTTCCGGTTCACCCGCGCGGCGTTCTCGAACCCGGAGCGGTCCAGGTGGTTGTCGCCGAGTCCGATCCGGGTGTCGGCCTCGATGAACTTGGTGATGCCGCCGGGGGAGAAGAACATGTCCGGGCCCAGCGGCCGGCCGAAGAACATGTCGTCATTGGAATACAGGAAGTGCTCGGAGAGCCCCTCGATGTGCTGCAGCTGGGACTCCACGGCCTGGGAGTTGAAGGTGGGCAGCACCGTGGGATCGGCGAAGTGGTCCTCCGCGCGCACGATCGTGATCTTCGGGTGCTCGGCGTCCAGCCATTGCGGAACCGGCGAGTCGGTGCAGAGGAAGATGTGGCGGATCCACGGGGCGAACATGTGCACGCTGCGCAGCGCGTACTTCAGCTCGTTGATCTGCCGGTAGCGCGCCTCGGAGTCGTCGCCCTCGCCCACCACCACCTTCTCCATGAAGGTGGCCCGGTAGCGCTGGAATTCGGGGTCGTTGCCGTCTACCCAGGAGAAGACGATGTCGATCGGGAAATCGATATCCGTCGCGTGGTCGGCGAACATGTTCTCGATGGTCGGCCACTCCCGGCCGAACCGCTGCACTGTCCCGTACACCGCTTCGGCGACCGGCAGGGTCCGCCGGGTCACGGAGTTCTCGATCGGCAGCTGGATCATGCCGTCCTCCCAGCGCCACAGCTCCACCTGCACGCCGGTGCCCTGCCCGTAGACAAGCCCGCCCTCCGGCTCCACGCGCGGCCGGTACAGCCGGAACATGCGCGCCTTGCCCCCGGCGGCGAGCCGTCCGTCGGCCACCAGCAGGGATCGCCGGCCGGTCGCGTCCACGGTCATCGAATAGAACGGCTCGTCCCGGCAGGCCTCCGCCAGGGCCGCGCGCAGTTCCTTGCGCAGCGCCCAGTCCACCGCGATCACCGGCCGGGCGTCGTTCCCGCGCACCAGCAGGTAGTTGATCCCGGCCGCGTCCAGCGCCTCGCGCACGAACAGCAGGTCCTCCACCATCGCCTCGTGCGGGGTCAGGGTGCGGTTGACCAGGGCCCAGCGGTTCTTGTAGAGCACGACGTCGGAGCGGCCCGCAAAGCGGGCGGAGGCGGCACGCGAGGCAACTTCGTCGGCGGTGGCTGCCTGCGGCTCGGGCTCGGGGGCCGCATGGTAGACCTCGGAGGGGGTGACGTCGGTGCTCATCGAGCCCTTTCGCTGTGGATGTCCCCCTAGGGAGACGTTGCGTTATCGCTCCATCCTAGGTTCTCCGCCATCCGTTGGAGAGTCGCGACGGTTGTGGCGTAGTCGGCGCCGCTGACCCCGGCGCTGGACTCCTCCCGCATCGAATCCACGATCGCGGTGAGCTTGTCCAGGCTGGTGGCGCCCCGCTCGGTGAGGCTGAAGCTGTGCCCCTCCTCGGCGACCCACCCCGATTCCACCAGTTCCGCCAGGTGCTCGGAGGGGGTGGACGGTTCACCTTCCGGGACGGCCTCGCCGAAGAACGGCGCCAGGGCCACGGTCAGCTCCCCTCCGGTCGCGGGACCGTGCGCGAGGGCGTTGAGCAACTGCCATTGCCGGCGCGTCACCCCGTGCTCCTCCAACGCCACGGTGAACTGCTCCGAGATGAGCGAGTCCACCAGTTTGAGCCAGTATCCAAGCGGTCGCTGAGCGTTCATGGGCACAGCCTACGTCCTCGGCCAGCGGATGTCCCGGACCGCGCCGCCCTTTAGAATCGAAGGCATGACTTCCCTCGACGCCTCCGCGCGCGCCCGCCTGCTTGAACTGATCAAGGAACTCGCCGTCGTCCGCGGCAAGGTCACCCTCTCCTCCGGCAAGGAGGCCGACTACTACATCGACCTGCGCCGCATCACCCTGCACCACGAGGCGTCCCGCCTGGTCGGCCAGGTCATGCTGCAGATGCTCGACGGGGCCGGGATCGACTTCGCAGCCGCCGGCGGCCTGACCATGGGCGCGGACCCGGTCGGCACGGCGCTGATGCACGCCGCCGGGGACGCGGGACGCCCGATCGACGCGTTCGTGGTCCGCAAGGCGCAGAAGTCCTACGGCATGGGCCGCCAGGTCGAAGGCCCGGACGTGGCCGGCCGCGCCGTCGTCGTGCTGGAGGACACCTCCACCACCGGCGGCTCGGCGCTGACCGCCGTCGAAGGCGTGCGCAACGCCGGGGGCAACGTCGTGGCCGTGGCCGTCATCGTGGACCGGGACACCGGCGCCAAGGAGCGCATCGAGGCCGAGGCCGGCGTGCCGTACCTCTTCGCTTTCGGGAAGGACGAACTCGGGCTGGAAGACTAGCGCGCGGGGCAGGCCCTTTCGTGTCGACTTCGTCGCCACGTAGGGACCCGGCTGCCCCGCGCTTATCGGGCCCCGCCCCGAGCGAAGCGAGGCAAGGGAGCGGCCAGGGATCCCCGCGCGCGAAGCGTGTGGGGCAGGCCGTGAACGGGGAGGGCGATAGTCGTTGAACGCACGACGGCGGCACGCGCGTGCCGCCGTCGTTGTGCGTTTTGGGCCCGGTCACAGCCATTTGTTCCGCTTGAACACCGCGTACAGGCCCGCGCTCAGCCCGGCCATCAGCACCAGCGCGCCCGGGTACCCGTACTTCCAGGCCAGTTCCGGCATGGCGTGGAAGTTCATCCCGTAGATGCTTCCCACCAGGGACGGGGCGAAGAGGATGGCCGCCCAGGCGGAGATCTTCTTCATCTGCTCGTTCTGCTCCACGCTGGCCTGCGCGGCCTGCTGGGACACCAGGGTCGCGTTGAGCGAGAGCGCGTTGGTGAGCACCTCCCGGAAGGAGGTGACGCGCTCGGCGACCCGGATGACGTGGTCCTGCACGTCGGCGAACCGGCTGTCCAGTTCCAGCACCGCCTGGTCCGTCTCCGGGCCCGTGTGATGTCCGCCGGCGCTGCCCGGGCTGCGTTCGGACCCGGTGAGTTCGCGGCGCAGCTCGCCGACGATCCCGACCAGCGGGGCCACCGCCCGCTGGAACTCGATGACCTCCCGGGAGAGTTCGTAGATGCGGCGGGACACGGAGGTGTCTCCGGTGAACAGTCCGTCCTCGATCTCCTCGATGTCGTTGGCCAGGCCATCGATCACCGGCCGGTACTCGTCCACCACGTGGTCCAGCACCGCGTACATGACGGCCGCCGGGCCCACCGCCAGCAGCTGCGGCTGCGCCTCCATGGTGCGCCGCACGGAGGACAGTTGCGCCGATTCGGCCTGCCGGATGGTCACCGCGAAGTCCACGCCCGCGTAGATGTGGAGCTCCCCGAATTCCACCTTCTCCGTCTCGTCCACATAGCGGGCCGGGCGCAGGACCAGGAAGCTGTGGGTCCCGTAGTGGTCCAGCTTGGGGCGCTGGTGGCCGGAGAGGGTGTCCTCGATGGCGAGCGGGTGCAGGCCCAGCTCATCGGCCACCGCCTCCAGTTCCTCGGCCGTGGGCCGGTAGAGACCCAGCCAGGCCATGCCGTGGCAGGCGACCATGTCCTCGAAGGTCTCCGCCAGGCTGGAGGGCGTGGCGCGGCGGCGGCCCTCGACGTAGATGCCGTTGTCCACGATGGGCACGCGTGGCTCCTTCCCTTGCATCGGCCCGGCGGCGGACCTGCAGCAAGTTTGTCACGCACTACCCTTGTACGGTGACCAGCACCAGCCTCCCAGCCCAGCCCCCCGCACGCACCGGCGACGCGCCAGTCCCGGCGGCTTCCGCCGTCGTGCATGAGGACGCCGTGCCGGAGGACGCGGCCCGGCCGGAGGTCGGCGTCGGGCCCTGGGAAGGCGCATGGCCCGAGGGAACCCACTGGGACCCGGACCTGCTGCGCGGGGGAGACCGGCGCAACGTCGCCGACAGGTATCGCTACTGGCTGCATGAGGCGATCGTCGCGGACCTGGACACGCGCCGGCACGACTTCCACATCGCGATCGAGAACTGGCAGCACGACCTGAACATCGGCACCGTGGTGCGCACCGCCAACGCGTTCCTGGCCAAGGAGGTCCACATCATCGGGCGGCGCCGGTGGAACCGGCGCGGTGCGATGGTCACCGACCGCTACCAGCACGTGCGCCACCACCCCACGGTGGAGGACTTCGTGACCTGGGCCGAGGCGGAGGGGCTGGCGATCATCGGGATCGATATCTTCCCGGACTCCGTCCAGTTGGAGACCTACGATTTGCCCCGGAACTGCGTGCTGGTGTTCGGGCAGGAAGGCCCGGGATTGACCGAGGAGGTGCACGCCGCCGCCGAGGCGACCCTGTCCATCGAGCAGTTCGGATCCACCCGCTCCATCAACGCGGCCTCCGCGGCCGGCATCGCCATGCACGCGTGGATCCGCCGGCACGTGTTCGGCCAGCGCCCGGCCGCGCGCTAGGCCTCCGGGCCCAGTCCGTCGAGCAGTCGCAGCCCGCTGCGGGCCCAGGCGATCTCCGCCTCGGCGCGGGCGATCAGGCCCTCATAGGCAAAGCGCTTGAAGGCGCGGCTGCGCTGGCGCTGGTCCGCGGGAAGCGTCGCGAGGCGCCGGGTGAGCATGGTGCTGGTGCCGGTGTCGATTTCCTCGATCTTTTGGTTCCACTGCCGCAGCAGTGCCTCGTGGTGCGCTATGTGGGCCTTGAGCTGGGCCTGCGCCGCCTCGGGGGCCGCGTACTCGAGGTAGGCCGCCCGCAGGTGCGCGGGGTCGCGGACGCGCGAATACTCCAGCGGGCTGTTCATCCACGCCTCGAAGTCGCCGGTCCCGGCGGGGGTGATGTGGTACCGGCGCTTGGTGGCCTTCTTGCCCCACGGGATGTCCTCCCCGCGGACCAGGCCCTCGGCCTCCATCTTGCGCAACTCCGGGTAGATCTGCGAGTCCGGCGCGTACCAGACATGGCCGACGGAGGACTCGAAGACCTTGTGGAGGTCGTAGCCGGTCATGGGTTCGACATTCAGGAGCGCGAGCAGCGCGTACCTCAGGCTCACGGGCCGCCTTTCGTTGCCGGGCTCCTTCGGAGCGGAAGTCACTCCACTCTAGCCACGGCGGCCGTTCCGGGCCGAAGCGCGGACTGCGGCCATTCGGCCCTTGAATATAACTATGTCCATAGGTAGTCTGTGTCGCAGGACACAAATACCTATGGACATAGTTAGTTGGGCATCCGGTCGCCGGCGCCCACGGAAGGACTTCCCAATGACCGCAGCAAACACCGCCCCCGCCGGGCAGGGCACCGTGACCGCCAAGGTGTTCGGCCACCCGCTCAACGCCTGGTACGTGGCCGCCTGGGACCACGAGGTGACGCGCAAGCCGATGGCGCGCCGGATCGCGAACCGGCCGCTGGCGCTCTTCCGCACCGAGGACGGCCAGGCCGTGGCCCTGGCTGACGCTTGCTGGCACCGGCTCGCGCCGCTGTCGATGGGCAAGACCGTGGGCCGGGACGGCATCCAGTGCCCGTACCACGGGATCGTCTAC
>Ga0182739_1001942_pt1 | contig 20205 bp, 18 predicted proteins | sample eDN5th30CBELigBY_FD_128873 | JGI IMG/M metagenome (GOLD analysis project Ga0182739, IMG submission 128873) | Enriched backyard soil microbial communities from Emeryville, California, USA - eDNA 5th pass 30_C BE-Lig BY (version 2) (version 2) | ecosystem: Environmental > Terrestrial > Soil >...
CTCGAGAGGATCAACCTACCGCAGCGTTCGCCTGACATTTGCGTATGCTGGAAGGGGGAAGCATTCGGCTAGAGGGGTCAGACAAGTTTGCGCCGTTTGAAAAAAGCGGCGACCCGGCGTCCGTCCGGCACGACGGACACCAGCTCCCAGCCGTACCGTCCCCAGTGCGACAGCGCTTCATCCAAGGCCCAGCCGGATTGCTGCCCATCCTCGTCCGCTCCTGCAAGACAATCGCCGATCGACACGTCCGCCGCATATTCCCAGGCGGACGGCTCCGGTGCCGTTCCTTCAGGCAGAGGGAGCCGCTCTTCCTTGATATCCCAATGGATGCGGGCCGACGCGCGGGAAAGCGCTTCGATCACAGCCTCTCTGTCCGTTGCCTCGAGCGCAAGCAAACGGGGGGCTCTGGGCAGATGAAACGACTTATGCGAATGATATACCTGCAGGACGAGCGTGCCGACAGGCGTATTATCGTCCGTCTTTACGGCGTACCAGATGCAGCGCTCCCTTTCCTCGGGCGGCCCCCAGCGCTCAATAGAATCGTTTCGGTTGAAGCCTCCCTTGATAATAAATCCCTCGCTGCGGATATAGGCTGCGACAGGCTCCATAAACTGCTGGATCCAAACGCCGTAGGCGCGGTCTCCAGATGCTTCGAACATCCGGGTTAATTCCTCTTGCTTTTCTTGGAGCACCGATCTCCAGGCTTCGGACAAAACAGGCTCTGTTTTCCGGATAAGACCGGCAAACCCGGCAAATGAAAGGCGGTTCATATATGCATCACTCCTTCAGGTTTTAAAATATATCTGCACTCAATTTAACAATGTTAAATTGTAATTTAATATCGTTAGATTAATGCTGTGTGCTATAATTGTCAAGAGAATAATGGGAGGGACACCATGGCGAGAAGACGAATATACCGGACGCCCGGGCAGGACAAAGCAGGAAGCGGCGAGCCGCTGCATACGCCCTTGGACCGGCAGCGCATCGTGTCTGCGGGTCTGCTGCTGCTGCATAAGGAAGGTCTCGAACAGATTACGATGCGAAAAATAGCCGATAGCCTGGGAGTCAAGGCTGCCGCACTTTATTATCATGTGAAGGACAAGGAGCAGCTGCTGCATTTATTGGCGGAGCGGATCAGCTCCGAAATTACTTATCCCGATCCTCGTCTGTCCTGGCAGCATCAGCTCCGCGAGTGGTCGTTAAGCTTCCGAAGGACGCTTCTCCGGTACAGGGATGCGGGGCGCATTATGGAGGCGACGCTCGCTGCAAGTCCGAACCGGCTGGAGCAAATTGAATTTTTGTTTCGGCTGTTTGCGGAAGCGGGCTTTCAAGACTCGCAAATTCCATGGCTTTCGGGGATGCTCAAGAATCATATTCTTGGCTTTGCCGAGGAGGAAAAGCGTCTGGCCGACCGCGCCGAGCGCGAGCGGATGGCTGCGGATGGCAGCACGCCACCGGCCGCCGAGCGCTTTCAATCGCTGGACGGGAAGCGTTATCCGCATATCGCCCGTTTGGCATCTTCTATGGCGAAGGCCGATTGGGACGATGAGTTTATGTTTGGCATCGATGTGCTGCTGGCCGGATTTGAGGCTAGATTGTAGCCCGGGTCTGGACAAGAGGTTGAACGGGAGGCTTGGGATAAGGGACAGCATAAAAAAGGAGTGAAGACATCATGAAGAAGCACGGAGGCGAACAACGTAATCAGCCGGTTCTGCACGAAGCGATGCTGGAATGGAAGGAAGCCGATGCCGGCCGAGAGCTGTCTGTCAGCGAGGAAACATTACAGCACCATACGATCCTATGGGGCTTTGAGGGGGGAGGCCGGCTCCTTATAAATGACATTCCCGTAAAGCCGGTACGTTCGGCAGTCTGCGTCCTGCCCCCGGGAACGCGAATCCAGCGTGCGGACATGTCCCGGAACAAGGCAGTCAGCCGCCGACTTGCCTTCGATCTGTTTCGTCCCGCCGAATGGACGGAGGAGCGCAGAGTGTACGAGAAAGAGTCGTCGTTCCCCGTACATGGTCTCATTCCTTCTATATCCAAGCGCTTGTACGCAAGGCTCGAAACGCTGCTGGTTCAGGGTCCTGCCGAAGACGTAACCGACTGGACCGCAAAGCTGCGGAAGCAGCAAATGCTGGGGGAGATGCTGGAGCTGCTGCTCCTGGAGCACACCATGCCCATTGAGCCGGAGAATCAGGAGGCGTGGCTGAAACGGACGGTAGACTACATAAGAAATCATTACGCCGATGAAATCAAGGTCGAACGGCTTGCGGACATTGCGGGCATGCATCCGACTTACTATTCCCGACTGTTCAGACAGCGAATGAACAAGACGCCCATTGAGTTTCTGACGCAGCTGCGGATGAACAAGGCGAAGGAGCTGCTGCTGGAGTCGGAGCACAGCGTCCGCGAGGTTGCGCGAAGTGTCGGCTACCGGGATGAATTTTATTTCAGCCGCAGATTCAAGGAGAGCGCCGGCTGTCCGCCGACGCACTATTCCCGTCAAAGCCATCCGAATGTCGTCTCGCTGTCGGCCCCTTACACGGATCATCTGTTCACGCTCGGGGTCACGCCGTGCGCAGCGCAGGACGACGGACTGCCTGCGGCCGGCATGAGGGCGCTGGAGCTGCCGCGGCATGCATTCCAGCCATGGGAAATCAGCAGGGAGACGTTTTTGGCGGTTCAGCCCGACCTGATTGTATGCAAGGAGAACGTGCTGAACAAAGCGAGGGAGCATATTCCCGACATTGCGCCTATCATTCCCATTCCATGGACGAAGCTGGATGTGTTCGGCCATCTCAAGCATATTGCCCGGCTAGTGGACAGGGAGCCGGCCGCCGAGGCTTGGCTTAACGGCCATGAGTACAGAGCGAAGCGGGCCCGGGAGCAGGTGGCGCGAATCGCCGGCGGCGCAACGCTCGCGGTCTGCGAGCTGAAAGGAGACGGATTCCGTATGTATGGCGAACGCAATGTCGGACACGTATTTTACCGCTCGCTGCAGCTGACGCCGCCCGACCGGATCGGGGCCGAGTTGAAGAAGCATGAAGCCGGAACCGCCTTTACTTGGCTGTACGGCGGTTTGGACGAGATTGCGGACTTTGCGGCGGACTTTTTGCTGATCGTTATTTCATCTGCGGCTGAACGAAGCAAGGTCATGAAGCTTCTGCAGAAGCATCCGGCATGGCAAAATCATCCGGCCGTGCTGTCGGGACGTGTGTTCTTCCTTGAGCATGAACGGTGGATCGGCTATGCTCCGGGAGCCATTGACATGCAGCTTGAAGCTGCAGTGAAGCTGTTCACGGACGGCCCGTATCCGGCGATATGCTAGAATAGTCCAAAAAAAACAGGTTGAAATATGTCATTGACGACCTCGAGAGAGGTTTTTATAATGATAACGAATGATAATGATTATCAATATTAATGAGCGGGGCTGATTTTTATTCAAACGAGTACCAGCATTTCAAGGTTTGGCATTGTGCTGCTTTTGGCGTGCCTTGGGCTGGCGGTATCGATGTTTGCGGCGATTTCCTGGGGCGCCAAGGATATGCCGGCCAGCGACGTCTGGGCGGCGGTCTTTCAATATAACCCTGCTTTAACCCCCCATCAAATCATTCATGAGCTGCGCCTGCCCCGCGTGCTGGGGGCGGCGGTCGTTGGAGCGGCCTTTGCGGTGGCCGGAGCTCTCATGCAGGGGGTGACCCGCAATCCGCTGGCCGACTCGGGCATCCTCGGCATTAATTCGGGAGCGACCTTCGTTGTGGCGCTCAGCTTCGCCTTTTGGCCTAATCTGCCTTATTCGGGCCTGATGGCGGTATCCTTCGCCGGATCGGTGCTGAGCACCGTCTTTATTTTTATCCTGGGCTCCTCGTCGCCGGGAGGCATGACGCCTATGCGGCTGACGCTCGCGGGGGCGGTTGTAGCAGCCATGCTTCATTCGCTAAGCTCGGGCGTCGCGATTTATTATGACCTGAACCAGGATTTGGCCTTCTGGTATGCCGGCGGGGCCGCAGGTATCAAGTGGACGCATCTGCAGCTTCTGATTCCGGTACTTCTGGCAGCAATGGCCGGCGCGGTCCTGATAGGCCGGCCCGTCTCGCTCGTTTCTCTGGGGGAAGAGACGGCAGCCAGCCTGGGGATCGATCCGAAGCGGGTTCAGGTGATGGCGATGGCTCTCGCCGTTGTGCTGGCAGGCGTGTCGGTCTCGGCCGTAGGCGCCATTGGCTTCGTCGGGCTGGTTATCCCCCATATTTCGCGCAAGCTGATCGGAGTCGATTACCGGTTCATCATTCCGCTCTCGGCCGTGCTCGGTTCCGTGCTGCTGGTGCTGGCTGATCTGGCCGCAAGGATGGTTAACCCGCCGAAGGAGCTCGCAATCGGAATTATGGTCGCGATGGTAGGGGTTCCCTTCTTTCTTTACCTGGCACGACGGGAAAGGAGGAGCTTATCATGAACGGGTCTCAGACTTCGAGAGAAAAGAGAGCCTGGAGGGTCGGCTTGATACTTGCCGTCATTTGTGCGGCGGCGGTGCTGGTCAGCTTGAATACGGGAACGATCCGGATGCCCCCGGCGTCGGTCATTCGAACCTTTCTGGGCATGGGGACGCCGGACGACAAGATGGTATTGTTCGATTTTCGCCTGCCCCGCATCCTGATTACGATGCTGGCGGGGATCGCGTTAGGCATGTCCGGTGCCATCCTCCAGGGCTTATCGCGCAATGCCTTGGCCGATCCGGGCATTCTGGGACTGCATGCGGGGGCTGCCTTCGGCCTGATGATATACGTCAGCTTTTTTCAGACGATGGAAGGCCCCGTATCGCTGTGGATTCCGCTGTTTACCTTTATGGGAGGCGTGCTGACGGCCGCATTGATCGTGCTTCTGGCCTACGACCGCCACCGGGGGGTGCTGCCCGTACGGCTGATCCTCATCGGGATCGCAGTGGCGGCGGGTTTCAGCGCGGTGACGCTGTTTTTCTCGCTGCGGCTTGAGGATACGACTTACGCGTTCACCTCCCGCTGGCTGCTGGGCAGCGTCTGGGGACGCGACTGGGTCCATGTGGCGGCGCTGCTCCCCTGGGTTGCTGTGCTCGTCCCGTACGCCTTGAGCCAGTCCCGCAGCTTAAATGCGTTTACGCTTGGGGACGAGCTGGCTGTCGGAATCGGCACGGATGTCGGCAGGAAGCGCCTCCTGCTGCTGGCAGCGGCCGTCGGCTTGTCCAGCGCGGGTGTAGCGATGGCCGGCGGCGTCGGCTTTATCGGCCTTGTGGCGCCGCACCTGGCGCGCCGGCTGGTCGGCCCGATGCATCAGCATTTCCTGCCGATTGCGGGAATGCTCGGACTGGTCATCCTCGTCGTCGCGGATACGGTCGGGCGCTCCCTGTTTCAGCCGAATGCGATACCGGCCGGTATCGTAGTGGCGGCCGTCGGCGCCCCGTATTTTTTATATCTGCTCGTAAGAGCAAAGTAAACGTACATTCACCAAGCAAATTTATTGGCAAAAGGGGATTATTATGAAAAAGACTTACTTATCGCTGCTTATTCTTATTATGGCTTTCCTAACAGCCGCATGCGGCCAAACCGCGCCGCAGTCAAACGCAGCTCCGGCTCCTCAGCAAGGAACCGCCGGGGACAGCAAACAGCCTGCTCCCGCAGGCAAAGAGCCGAGAATCGCTTCGCTGTCGATTCATTTGACCAGCGAGCTGCTGGCGCTCGGCATTACGCCGATCGGCTCGGTAGTCGGCGGCGATCTGAAAGCCTTCCTTCCGCACGTGGCGGACCGATTGAAGGACACCAAGCAGCTTGGCGTCGTTGCGGATCCGGACATGGAGTCGCTGCTGGCGCTTAAGCCGGACGTGATCTATGCGGATAAAGACTATGCCTCCAAGGACGTGGCCAAATACGAGAAAATCGCCAAGACGGAAGTGTTTGATCTTAATGACGGCACATGGAGAGATACGCTGAAGAAAGTCGCCAAGCTGGTCGGCAAGGAGCCGCAGGCCGAAGCTTTTATAAAAGATTACAACGCACAGGCGGAGCGGGTGAAGAAATCGCTGCAAAGCCAAATCGGCGACGGCACCGTTCTGGCGGTCCGCGTAACTCCCAAGGAGCTGCGGGTATTCAGCATGAGAAGGCCGATAGGACCGCTGCTGTATGAGGATTTGGGTCTTAAACCGGCCAAAGGGGTAGACAAGATCAGCAAGGACAAGGCGTTCGAGGTCGTCTCTCAGGAGGTGCTGCCGGACTATGATGCGGATGCGATCTTTATTGTATTAAACAAGGACGAAGGCGCCCAGAAGCTGTTCCAGCAGCTGCAGACAAGTCCGATTTGGCAGGGCTTGAAAGCGGTCAAGGCAAATCATGTTTACGTAGTGCCTGAGCAGCCGTGGCTCGATTATTCCGCTATGGGCGCGAAGATGGCGCTGGATGATGCGGAAAAGCGTTTCGCCAAATAGTGAGGGCGTAAGGGGTGAAAGGGGATGCAGCTTGACGGGAGGGCTTGTCTCTCCTTAAGATAAGATTATCGTTAATCGGTAATCTTATCCGGCTCTACACCCTACTCCGATCGGAGGCATTCAATCCATTGATGGATACAGCAAATACGCGACAACTCCCGACTTCTCTAAGCGAGCATGTGTACATGGCATTAAAGAGACAGATATTGAAGGGAGAGCTGCCGCCCGGACACCGGCTGATCGTGCTGGAAATCGCCAAGCAGTTCGAAGTCAGTCAAGCTCCCGTGCGCGAAGCGCTGGAGCGTTTGAAGCAGGAAGGGCTGATTATCGGCAAACAGAACAAAGGGTCTGTCGTATCCGAGATTACGCCCAAGGAAATTCGCGACATTTACGAGCTGCGCCAGCTTATTGAGGGGCATGCGCTGCGGGAAACGATGAAGGTGCTGACCCGCGAGGATATCGGTTATCTGGAGAATATTGTGGTTCAGATGAAGCAAGCGGTGGATGACAACGATCCTTACCGGCTGGTCGAGCTCGATATGAATTTTCACGGTTTTTTCTACGAGCGCAGCGGCAATGCTTTATTTGTTGACATATGGAACCGGATCCGGACGAAAATTATGCGGTTTATTTCGGTGACTAACAAGGATCATCCAGGCTACAGCATTCCCGATTCGCACACGGAAATATTGGATTTGATCAAATCCGGGGACGTGGACGTCACGGAGTATAAGCTCGTACGGGGACTTGATTTTTACAAGCTGTATACAAGCGAATAGAGCGTATTGAAAAAATAAAGATTCGACATAATCCGTGCAAATTTCCCGTATCCAAACGGCAGTCGGATGTTTATAATAGCAATAGGAATACAATAACGATTATCGATAATTATACTTCTACGCAGAGTTGATGATCATGTGGAGCCCATAACACAAGCTAACGCTTTGGATGCCGCAGGTTCATCAGCTCTTTTTTTATATTTAATTATCGATAATCGATAAACTGAGGAATGCTAACGCCCGAGATCTCAAAACGTTAACCTTTTCCAAAGGGGATATGGAGCATGCAGAATCAGAAACGTTTTTTTGACGATGAAGAAATGCTGAAGCTCATGAGGGATCGTTTTTTAACCGGACTGGTCATCAAGGAATCGCCCTACAAGCATCGCTTGCAGGAGGCGCTGTCCTCCCTGCATCTTAATCCGTATTTCACCTTTCCCGCCCTGGCCTTAATGGAGCCTGTCCTGGACTTTGCGGAGGAGAACGAGAAACGCATGTATATGGAGAGGCTGCGCGACGATGTGCAGCGGGGTGAAACGAACGGCAGCGCTATTTTTATGGATGGGGACGGCCGGCTCTGCGTGCTGTTCTCCTGGGTGGCCAAGGAGGGGATGGAGGCCCTCGGACGGCGGTTAAGCCAGCAGTATGCGGTAGCGGTCAATATCGGCGTCGGCAAGCCGTGCGGTCAGCTCGCGGACATTCATCATTCCTATCGGCAGGCGCAGCTGGCTTTGAAGGATAATTTTTATAAAGGCGCCGGCGAGATCGTCTATTACAGCGAGCTTGCGAATTATCACAGCATCAGCATCTATCCCGCCGAAGCGGAGCAGGATTTGTTCGAGAGATTGAAATATGCGGGAACTCCGGAGCCAATAACCGCTGCGGTGGACGCCTATTTTGCGGCTATTCTTCAGCACGGGCCGGTGGCGCCCAAATCCATCTACGAGCTGACCATCAGACTGTTGATCGGTTTGGAAAAAAGGCTGGCAGCCGAACGCGAAAACGTAAGCGCTTGCAACCGGTGCGATATGCTGACGGTCATGGAGAAGAAATCCATTCAGGAGGTCAAAGCGTTTGTCGCCGGCCACCTGACCGCTTTAAAAGAAGGCATGCTGCAGAGCGACAGGGAATGTACCCGCAGCATTATCAAAAAGACGATTCAATATATGGAGCAGGAGTGCCAGCATGCTACCTTGTACAGCGTCGCTCAAAAGGTGTATATGACGCCGACGTATTTGAGCTCCCTGTTTAAAACGAATACCGGCAAAACGTTTATCGATCAATTGACCGAAATTCGGATCAATAAGGCAAAGGAGATGCTGAAAAGCACGCATTTGAAAAATTACGAGGTGGCTGAAAAGGTAGGCTATAAGGATTCGAGGTATTTCAGCCAAATTTTCAAAAAGAAGGTAGGGCTCTCCCCCAGCGAATACCGGGAATCCACAGGGGTATAGGGTGTATTGCAGGAAGCTTACAAAGCCTGCCAAGGGAGAACAAACAAGCGTACAGGTCCCCAGCCTGAGCGCTTTTTTTGTTCCACGGCGGGGCTCTATTTTCCCACTAAAAAAATCAAACAAATTCGTAAATTCGTCACCTGTCCTTTTGAAAGCGCTTTTGTTAATTTTATAACCACAAGCTGTTCATTGTACCAGGAGGAGGTTGATGGATGTCTAACGTGTCCGCGCTGCAAGACGACGCCAAGTCCCGGCCGAAAACCGCCGCAGGCAGGCTCTCAAGGCTGTGGAGCAAAAACCGCAGTGAAACGAATGCTGCAGGTTATATTTTTATTTCACCTTGGCTGATCGGTTTTCTGCTTCTGACGGTTTGGCCGATCGCGCAGTCCTTTTATTTATCGTTTACGGAATATTCGCTCTTGAACGACCCGGTATGGGTAGGACCCCAGAATTACGCCAACATTTTTTTGAATGACCAGCTTTTCCGCACCTCGCTTGGCGTGACCTTCGCTTTCGTGCTTGTCGCCGTTCCTTTGAAGCTGTTCTTCTCCCTGATGGTAGCCATGCTGTTGAATAAAAATTTAAAGGCGATGCATTTGTACCGGACAGCTATTTATTTTCCGTCTCTGATCGGGGGAAGCATCGCGGTTTCCGTGCTGTGGCGCAATATGTTCAGCCTGGACGGCTATGTGAATCATGTGCTGGGCTGGTTCGGGATTCAGGGAGTCGGCTGGATCTCCAACCCGAACACCTCGCTCGGGACGCTGATTCTGCTCAGCACCTGGCAGTTCGGTTCGACTATGGTTATTTTCCTCGCCGGATTAAAGCAGATTCCGTCCGAATTGTACGATTCCTCCTCCGTTGACGGCGCAGGGAAGACGAGGCAATTTTTCCATATTACGCTGCCTATGCTGTCTCCGGTGATGTTCTTCAACCTCGTGCTCGGGGTTATCGGCGCCTTCCAGATGTTTACCTCCGCCTTCATCATCACCAAGGGGGGGCCGGTGAATTCCACTTACATGTATGCGTTGTTTCTTTTTGAAAAGGCATTCAAGCATTACCAGATGGGATATGCCTCGGCGCTCGCCTGGATTCTGCTGCTTATCATCGCTGTGCTGACCGGAATCAACTTCCTCGTTTCGCGTTACTGGGTATTCTATGAGTCGGAAGGAGGCAAAGCCAAATGACCGCTTCCCGTCTGAAAAGCTCGAAGCTCGCGAATCATCTGCTGCTGACGGCAATCTCGCTGCTTATGCTGTACCCGGTCATTTGGTGGCTGGGCGCCTCGCTTAAGAAAACCGAGGAGATGGCGCTGCCGACAATCTGGCCAGCCGTGCCGATGTGGGAAAACTACAGCAAAGGCTGGCACTTCTCGCCTGAATTCTCTTTCGCCCACTTCTTCGGCAACACCTTGATGATGGAATGCTGGAATGTGATCGGCGCGGTGCTCACAAGCGCTGTCGTCGCCTACGGCTTTGCCCGGCTGCAGTTCAAGCTGCGGGGGTTCTGGTTCTCGATTCTGCTGCTGACTCTGATGCTTCCGGGACAGGTGACGGTCATTCCGCAATATATTATGTACAACCATTTCGGCTGGGTTGACAGCTATCTTCCGCTGATCTTACCTCACTTTTTCGGCGGAGGCGCATTCTTCGTATTTCTGCTGGTGCAATTTATCCGGGGCATTCCCAGGGAACTGGACGAAGCGGCCAAAATCGACGGCGCCTCCGTCTACGGTATTTTCACCCGGATCATCTTTCCTCTGCTGAAGCCCTCCCTGGTAACGGTAGCGATCTTTACGTTCATTTGGAGCTGGGACGATTTCTTCGGCCAGGTGCTTTATTTAAGCTCCGTTGAAAAATATACCGTCGGCCTCGCGCTGCGCATGTTCGTCGATCAGTTCGAGATCCAATGGGGACAGCTGCTGGCCATGTCGCTGCTCTCGATTGTCCCTTCGGTTATTGTCTTTTTTCTTGCACAAAAGCATTTTGTCGAAGGCATTACGACCACCGGCTTGAAGGGCTGAGCCTGCAGAAATTCAAATGATGAAGGGGGATGGAAGGATGAAGCGTTATCTCCATTGGGGCAAAGGCATATCGCTTGGTTTGGCTGCCGTATTGTCGCTGACCGCTTGCAGCGGGGGAAGTCAAGGCGCATCGGGCAAGCCGGAGGAAGGCAAGGGAGGCGACGGGAGCGCCAACCTGAAAATGATGTGGTGGGGGCCCGATTCGCGGCATAAAGCGACGCTTGCTGCCCTGGATCTGTATACCAAGCAGAACCCGAAGATCAAGTTTACGCCGGAATATTTGGCCTGGGACGGCTATTGGAGCAAGCTGACAACGCTCGCTGCTTCCAAGTCCATGACGGATGTGCTGCAGATGGACGGAGCCTACATCCAGGACTATGCAAGCAGGGGCACGCTGGAGGATTTGTCCGATGTTGATTTGAAGGGCATTGTCGATCCGAAAATTATCGAAAACTCCAAAATCAACGGAAAACTATACGGCATTCCGCTCGGGCATAACGGTCAGGGAATGGCCTTCAATAAGACGGAGCTGGAGGCCGCAGGCGTGAAGCTTCCCGCCAAAAACTGGACCTGGGACGATTTTATCGCCTTCGCCAAGGAAGGAAGAAGCAAGCTGCCGAAGGGTAAATATCCGATCGGCGACGGCTCCAATGTGTGGGATAATTACCAGTATTACCAGACCGCCAAGGGGAAGGGCCCGATCATGGTCGACGGCAAAAAGTTCAATCTGGACAAAGACCTCTGGTATGAGTATCAAAATCTGTTCGCCCAGTTCCGCAAGGACGGCACCGTTCCGCCGCCGGACGTCACCAAGGCGTTCGTGGACAACGATCCGAAAGGCGACTCGATGGCTTCCGGCACGGTCATGACCAAGGGCGTCACCGTCGCTTCCGTAGCGGTTATGGAGCAGCTGATGCCGGGCAAGGTCGGCCTTACGACGATGCCCGTGGGGCCTGCAGGCGGCGGCTGGGCGCAGTCGACACTATTTCTGAGCGTCAGCTCGACGTCGAAATACAAGAAGGAAGCGAAGGAATTTATCCGCTGGTTCATTACCGATAAGGAGGCCGGCAAAACGCTGGGCACCTCCAGGGGCATTCCGATCAACAATGAAATTTATAAGGAGCTGGAGCCGACGCTGCAGCCGACCGATCTGATCAGCAGAAAGCTGCTGGATACGGTTATAGAGAAGGCGCTGCCCTTCTACCCGGCTCCAACCGGCTGGTCGGAGTGGGTACAGACGTATCAGACGGAAATGGAAGCGGTCTGGTTCGGGAAAAAGTCGCTTGACGACGCCTACAAAACGATCGAAACGATGGGCAAGCAGATTGAAGCCAAGCTGGGCGGAGGAAAGTAAGGCAGTACGATTGTGGCAGGGCGGAAACGGTTTAGTGCATTTCCTATATAAAAATGATAAAGTAGAATCTATCTGAACTTGAGAGGACAAAGGAGATTCTGCTTGCATGATCATTCTGTTCATTTTGTTTATTCTGATTATGGGGTCATTTTTTAGCGGGGCGCTGGTGCTGTTCTTCCAACGGAAGCTGAAGCTGGGATTTCTGTTCCTGATTCTCGGATTTATCGCGAGCTTCTTATTCTATTACTCTATCTATCAAGGCTGGATCACGCTGCCGAGTCAAGGCTAGCAGCTGCTTCACCGGTATGGACCGGAGCCCAAAAAAGGATTGGCGGGAAAGAAATTTCCCGGCCGGTCCTTTTTTTACTGCCCTTTGCTGCCTTGCGCTGCAATAAGCCCGGCTGCCTTGAGATGAGGGAGCCCGGTCCGCCTTTCTTCTATGCTTGTGAGCTGACAAGTGGAGCTGTCTGAGCACAAAACAGGATGTTCAAGATAGAAGGTAGAGCGGTGGGATAGCACCAGCAGCAGCCCGCAAGAGGGAATGGGTATGGGGTGAAAAGTTTACGTGCCGTCTTTGAAGCCGTGTTCCCCCCGCCTTATCTCATCCAAAGGAACACGGCTTCAACAACGGCTGGAACCCCATACCCATTCCCTCTCCACCCGCTAACGTATGGGTTTACTCCAGTATTTTAAATGCTCTAAATTGGAACTTGACAAGATGCAGAATATACTGCCGTTGGACAATAACACATTTACAAGCCGACGGAGCACCTACCCACGCCCTTTCCGCTGCCGCCACATACAGTAAAGCAAGACGCAAGACGCTTGGCTTTGTCGTGAAAGGAACAACATGATTAAGCAAAGGAAAGGGATTCGTATGAAAAAAAATGTGGGTAAACCGACCGTATCCAAAGCAGCCCCATCCAGGACGAATACGTTGAAGACCAATCCTTCCAGAGCAGGTAGCGTTAAGGCGGGGAAACCTTCCTACTCGAAACGGAAAAGGCCCGTCCGCGGTTATTCGGGGCCTGCGGATTACGAAAGCTATGTCGAGCCGTCGCTCACTCAAAACGGCGGAGGCAGTACGGACACCGCCGAAGGTGCAGCCTTAGACGCCGATAGAGCCGCTGCCGCTCCGGCGCAGGGGGCCGGATCCTTCCTGTCCTTGTTTGGAGGGGTTGACGGTATCATTTCAATGATGACGAAAGCGAATCAAGTATTCAAGCTGTTCCAGCAGATGGGACCGATGTTCAAAATGATCGGCTCGTTCGCTTCCTCCAAAGCGGTGACAGCCAGTTTGAGACCAGGCAGCAGGCGGCAGATCAAACGCCGCAGGAAGAAACGATGAATAAGCGGGGCTTGCGGGTCCCATCGAAAAAGGGCTGGCGTGCCGATGCGCGCAGCGCTTTTTTTGACATGACGGGGTCCCCGCAAAGTACCTGAGTCCGCTTCGAAGCATAAGCCCCACTTTGTGGGGTTGTTTTGTTGCCGTTTAAGCGGCTTTAGTTACCTTAAGGTAACTAAATGAAATCGTCTTCAGTCCTTATATTTTCATATGAAATTCTATATGATGGTAGAAGAGCGTAGGCATTTCGCTCATACCAAGGAGGAGGCGGGCGTTCCAAATGATCAAGCGTATAGGGCATATTGCTTTGACGGTGCAGGATATGGAGCAATCTCTTCATTTTTACTGCGACATTCTGGGATTTCAGAAAGCGTTTGAACTGCACGATAACGAAGACAAGCCATGGATTCAATATATTAAAGTTTGCGAGGGACAATTTATAGAGCTGTTTTACGGCGGAGTTAACAAACCGGAGCCGGTTATAAAGCCGATCGGCTTTAATCACCTGTGCCTGGAAGTGGAAGATATTCATCAGATCGCCAATCATCTCAAGGCCAACGGCGTGACTCTGGATGTGGAGCCCAAGCAGGGGAAAGATACGAACTATCAATGCTGGGCCAAGGATCCGGACGGGAACCGGATTGAATTTATGCAGCTTTCGACCGGATCGCCGCAGCTGACCTGCTAATAGAAGAACTATCCTACATTATCATTTCGGGAGGTACGTATGCAGTATAGAACTTTAGGGAAGACGGGAGTGCAGGTTTCGAGCCTGTGCTTCGGGACGATGTCGTTCGGCGGCAATGCGGACGAAGCCGAGTCGCGGGCGATGTTTAACCGCTGCCGGGAGGCAGGCGTTAATTTTTTTGACACGGCCAATGTTTATACGCAGGGAAGGTCCGAGGAAATTCTCGGCCGCTGCATCCGCGATGCAAACTGCCGCAACGATATTGTTTTGACGTCGAAGGTATGTTTTCCTACCGGAGAGGACAGAAATGCAAGAGGGCTGTCGCGCCGTCATATTCTTTTGTCGGTAGAGGATAGCTTGCGGCGGCTCGGAACGGACCGGCTGGACGTCTACTTCGTCCATCATTTCGATCCGCTGACGCCGATGGAGGAGACGCTGCGGGCGCTGGACGATCTTCAGCAGCAGGGCAAAATTTTGTATCCGGCCGTGAGCAACTGGGCTGCTTGGCAGATCGCCAAAGCGCTCGGTATTTCCGAGAGAAACCGCTGGGCACGGTTCGAATGCATTCAGCCGATGTACAATCTGGTGAAGCGGCAGGCTGAGGTGGAGATTTTGCCGCTGGCCGAATCGGAGCAGGTCGGCGTCATTACCTACAGTCCGCTCGGAGGCGGCCTGCTGACCGGGAAATACGGCAAGGAACGGAAGCCGGCTCAGGGCAGACTGGTCGAGCAGAAAATGTATGCCGAGCGTTACCGCAGCGAAAGCAACTACGATGTGGCGGAGAAATTCGCCGATTATGCGCTGGAGCGCGAGGTGCACCCGGCATCGCTCGCCGTCGCCTGGGTCATGTCGCATCCGGCTGTAACGGCTCCGATTATCGGGGCACGCAGCGTGGAGCAGCTGGAGCCTTCGCTGGCTGCTGCGGAGATCGCGATGACGCCGGAGTGGCGCCAGGAAATTTCGGCGATGTCGGTAACGCCGCCGCCGGCGACAGACCGGACGGAAGAAGGATAGGGATGAGGAGATCACAGGCAAAAGAGGCAGCATGAGTATGAACCCAAATGAGCAAGCTTCACGCATAAGAAATATCGGTATTGTCGCTCATGTGGATGCAGGCAAAACGACGACGACCGAGCACATATTGTTCGAAAGCGGCCGAATTCGCAGCCTGGGCCGGGTAGACGCCGGCACCGCCCAAACCGACTGGCTCGATATCGAGAAGGAACGAGGCATCTCGGTCCGGGCCGCAACGACGGAATTTACGTGGAAGGGCTGTACGGTCAATCTGATCGATACGCCGGGCCATGTCGATTTTTCGTCCGAGGTGGAGCGGTCGCTGCGCGTCCTCGACGGCGCGGTTCTCGTCGTCTCCGCTGTGGAAGGCGTACAGGCCCATACCGAGACGCTGTGGAATGCGCTGAAGGCGCTGCGGATCCCGGTTTTGATTCTGATCAATAAAATGGACCGGACCGGGGCCGATGCGGAGCGCGTGCTTCAAGAGATTCGTTCGGTGCTGACGCCGAACGCCTTGCCCATTCAGCGGTACGCCGGAGTAGAAGAAAGCTTTGAAGGCGTCGAGCTGCTGTGGGGAAATCTGCCGGAGGAGGAGCAACGCCTCGCGGACGTGACTGGACAACCCGGACAGCCGGAATATGATGAGCTGATCGGCGGTTTGGCCGAATTCGACGAATCACTGCTTGAGGATTATATTAACGGCACACCGATCCCCGCCTCCGCCTGGGTTCCGCGCTTGAAGTCGCTGACGCACCGGGCGCAGATCGTGCCCGTCTTGTTCGCGGCGGCGAGCAAAGGCATCGGCATCACGGGCCTGATGGATGCGATGGTGGAGCTGCTGCCTCCTCCTTCGGGCAGCCCGGAGGATCCGCTGTCCGGTATCGTGTTCCGGCTCGAGCGGGATAAAGGGATGGGCAGGCTGGCCCTGGTCCGCCTGTATGGAGGCCGGATCCGTAACCGCGACGTTATCCGTAACGCGACGCTCGGGCTGGACGAGAAGGTGACCCAGATCCGCAAGGTGCATGCCGGCCATTCGGAGGACGTCGGGCTCCTTGAGGCCGGAGATATTGCCGCGGTGTGCGGCTTGAGCCGGGTGCGGATCGGCGATGTCATCGGCAGCGCCGGGCTGATCCCGCCCGAGCATCGGCTGACCGTGCCGCTGCTGACCGTGCAGGTGAAGCCGCTGCGTGAGGCGGATTATCCGCAGCTTGTCGCCGCCCTTCAGGAGCTGTCCGACGAGGACCCGCTTCTGGATCTGCAGTGGCACCAGAATGAGCGGGAGCTCCATGTGAAAATTATGGGGCCGATTCAGCTGGAGGTGCTGACGCACTTGCTGCGCAGCCGGTTCGGACTGGAAGCCGACTTCGGGCAGCCGACCGTCATTTATAAAGAAACGCCGAGCCGGGCGGGGATCGGTTTTGTAGCGTATACGATGCCCAAGCCCTGCTGGGCGATTCTCAAGTTTCATATCGAACCCGGCGAACGCGGAAGCGGCTTGCAGTACAGCTCTGTCGTGAAGCCGGAGCATCTGCTCCCCAGCTATCAGAACGAGGTAGCCCGGCGGGTGCCTGAAGCGCTTCAGCAGGGGCTGCGCGGGTGGGAGGTGACCGATCTGAAGGTGACCCTGATCGAAGGGGAGCACCATGTCTGGCACACGCATCCGCTGGACTTCGTTCTGGCGACGCCGATGGGCATTATGGATGGACTGGACCGGACGGGCACGACCCTGCTTGAGCCGTACGTTCATTTCCGGATTGCGGCCCCTGAGGAAGCAAGCGGCAAAATTTTGCATGAACTGACGCTGATGCGCGCGGTGTTTGATTACCCGGTTCGAACGGGTGACCGCTTGATGGTGGAAGGAACCGTCCCAGTCGCGAGCTCGCTGGATTTTCCCGTCAAGCTGAGTACGCTGACCGGGGGCCGGGGAACCTTCACCACCCGCTTCGACGGGTACAGGGAATGCCCCGAAGGGTTCGATATCGAGAGACCGAGGCGAGGAGTCAATCCCCTCGATACGTCCAAATATATTCTCAGCATGCGCAATGCGCTGGGTTCCACCAGGTAATCGGCGCGATATACAATAGTCCAAAGGAGGAATAAAACAGATGTTACAACGTGAAATGGGCCGGCTGGGCTTTCAAAGCTCGGTCGTTATGTTCGGAGCGGCAAGCCTCGGCAAGGTTACGCAGCAGGAAGCGGACGATTCCATTGCTTTTGCGAGAGCGCATGGCGTGAATCATTTTGATACGGCGGCCAGCTACGGCGATGCCGAGCTTCGCATGGGACCGTGGATGCCCCGCATCCGCGACGAAATTTTCTTGGCGACGAAGACGGGAGAACGGACGAAAGCGAAGGCGAAGGAGCAAATTTACCGTTCGCTTGAGCTGCTGCAGACGGATCGGCTGGATCTGATCCAGATGCATGCGGTAGGAACGATTGAGGAGCTGGACAAATGTACGGCAAGCGGAGGCGCGCTGGAGGCTCTGCTGGAAGCGAAGGATGAGGGGATCGTGAAAGCTATCGGCATTACCGGTCACGGACACCAGGCTCCGGCTACCCATTACGAGGCGCTGCAGCGGTTTTCGTTTGACACGGTGCTGCTTCCTTTGAACTACCATATGTATTCGCTGCCGGAATATAGAGCCGATTTTGACCGGCTGCTGGAGGAAGCGGGCAAGCAGCAGACTGCGGTGCGCGTCATTAAGGCTATTGCCAAGGGTCCATGGGCGGAAGGGCAGGAGCGTTCCTTCGCCACCTGGTACGAGCCTTTTTCCGAGCAGAAAATTATCGATGCGTGCGTTCATTTCGTGCTGTCTTTCCCGAATATTGCGGGCTTCGCCAGCGCTGGGGATGTGCACTTGTTCCCTAAAATTGTAGACGCCGTAGAGCGCTACGGATCTATGACTGAAGAAGAAGCGCATCGCATTTTGAGCTCCATCAGCGGGTATGCCTCCCCGTTCGGGGCTTCGACATCGATCGCGTAAGGAAAGCTGTCAAACAGCGGTATGAGGCTAAAGGTTGAGAGGCTGCAGATCATAGTGTCCTCTAATCTGTGAAGAATAGCTAATGCTATACGATCAACTGAATACGCCTTAAAGGAGCCGTACGGACATTTTGCCGTACGGTTCTTTTGTATGGTCGATACCGGGGTGAAGCTTGCTGAACCGTGTCAATATCCCGAAAAGGCGGCGCTTTTGGTAAGTTTGAAGCCATTCCTCGCAACGCGGATTTTGGAGGTTCTTGGCATCAATTGGCAGGGGCGGCTATTCAAACTTGTTCAAACAGGGTAAACCGTAATGGAAAGGAGGTGATAATTTTTGAACCTGCGATCAAGGCTACGAGGCAGCCGGTTGACTTGGAATTGGATTGGCGGTTGTATCGTTTTGTCCGTTTTTTTCGTATTGTTTGCTCCGTACAAGGCAGAGGCGCAGCTTTTGGATTCTGTCATTTCGGATCCGGTGGAGGCCGTGCTGTCTTCGATTGATGAAGATTCAGATTCCAGTCAGACTTCAGAAGCGGCTCCTAGTACGCCGGCGACGGAGACAACCGATGCTGCATCCGGGGAAGAAGCCGGTTCCAGTGAATCTTTGGCAGAGGTAAGCTTGCCGGATGTTCAAGTGGAATTGCCCTCCGTTGAGGTGAGCCTTCCCAGTGGACAAGCAGAGCCTTCGATCGCTGAGGTTGAACTGCCCGAGGTTGAAGTAGAAACGCCTTCCGTTGAGATGAACATACCAAGCGCGAAAGCAGATGCCCCGCTGGTACATGCAGACGTACCGGAGGTAAAAGCGGAAACGCCCACCGTTGAAGTCGATGTACCAAGCGCGAAAGCGAATACCCCGCTGGTACATGTAGACGTGCCGGAGGTAAAAGTGGAAACGCCCGCCGTTGAAGTCGATGTGTCAGGTGCGAAAGCAGATACTCCGCTGGTGCATGTAGACGTGCCGGAGGTAAAGGTGGAAACGCCCGCCGTTGAAGTCGATGTGCCGGGCGGGAAAGCAGATACTCCGCTGGTGCATGTAGACGTGCCGGAGGTAAAAGTGGAAACGCCGATCATCGACCCGGATGTCACTTTGCCGAATCCTGTCCCAACCGATGCAGCGCCTGTTACGGAGGCGCCCGTTGCAGAAGGGGATACACCGGTTGTTAAGGTGGAAACACCTGCAGCACCGGTAGATATGGCAGCGACCAAAGCTGAAGCTTCCAAAGAAACTGAGCCGGCATCAGGGGGGGTTCATACTCCTGCTGCTGAACCGGCTGAGGAGATGCCTAGAGAGCAAACCATCGAACTGCCTAACGAACAAAACCAGATACAACCTGCCAATAATGCTACTTCTTTATCTGATGAATCTATTCAGACTTCGAATAGCGACAAAGCTGCAGACAATGAATGGAAAACTCCAAATGTTTCTGCTAGTGAGTTGAATCGACCGAACGTTCCGGTTTCGGTCGAGTGGCCACCGGTTTCCAAAACTGTTCCACTGTCTACTGCCGCTTCTTCCGTAAGCTTAAGTAATTCGCAGACTTCCGCCCAACAACAGGGAGGATCTGGATCCAACAGCGGAGGGGCGCATCCGATTCCTCAAGGAATTTGGAATGACAGCAGCTTATATTTCGTCTCAACGGGATCAAGCGCCAAAGACAGTTATATGCTAAAAGCGGATCAATGGACGCATGCGCCGCCCGGACAACCGCCCCAAGCTTCCTCCTTCTCTCAAACAGAATTAGCATCACACATTCAAAAATGAGAAGGAGTGTATACAAATGAATAATATGAAACAATGGGTTAAGTTGTCGGTACTTTCAGGTGCGTTTGTTGCTGGATTGATTGCATCCGCTAATGTGTCTTCGGCTGAAATGCTGGATAACGTCCAGTCGAGTGGTCTATCTCAATTGGAAAGCGTACAAGACGTCGGGCTGAGCTTGGACATTGGCGTATCCGGTAATGTCAGTGGAAGCAGCAGTCACAGCGAGAACAATGACCGTTCAGCCAAGGGCGGCAGCGATTCTAATAGCGGCTCCAGCCAAAGTGAGAGCAACGGCACATTGGATCTAGGACTAAGCGCGGACTTAAATGCGAATGTTGAGTCGATGTCCGAGCAG
>Ga0182739_1001943_pt1 | contig 20196 bp, 23 predicted proteins | sample eDN5th30CBELigBY_FD_128873 | JGI IMG/M metagenome (GOLD analysis project Ga0182739, IMG submission 128873) | Enriched backyard soil microbial communities from Emeryville, California, USA - eDNA 5th pass 30_C BE-Lig BY (version 2) (version 2) | ecosystem: Environmental > Terrestrial > Soil >...
GTCTCGGAGCGCCCTTGCCTGATGCGCCCGTGTGCGACCGGAACGGGCGCGAGGGCTTCCTGTTGGAGCATCTGCAGCCGGGTTTCGGGCTGATCTATATCGACGACGGCGCGCGCCCGGCGTCGCCTGCGGGCGTCGGGCTGCACGTCATCGGGGCCGACCTTTACGACGACGCCGGCCTCCTGGCCGAACGCCTCGATGGGCGGCCGGGTTCAGCCTATCTGGTGCGGCCCGACCAGCACCTTTGCGCGCGCTGGCGGCGCTTCGATACCGGCAAGGCGGTGGCCGCGCTGGCGCGTGCCAACGGGTTCTGACAGGAGGGGCGGGCGATGGCGCAACTGATCACGGAATCGCAGTTTCCCGAGCCGGACGCGGCCTATCACGCTCTGGTCCAGGCGCATCGCGGCCTGAGCGAGCCGGAGAGCGCGGCGCTCAATGCGCGGCTCGCCCTCATCCTCGCCAACCACATCGGGGACCAGAAGGTACTTGAGCAGGCGATTGCGCTCGCCTCGGCGACAGGTCCGAACGCTGCCGCGCGCTGATGATCTATGGAAATCTGCGCTGCGGTATACAGCCGCCTAATGCAAAGTCTCGAATGCAGGGCGAACCGGCACGCCGAAGAAGCGGTGAGGGTCCAGCGGCGACAGCGCGTCCGGCAGGACGATCGGGCTCTTGAGGCCGAAACCGGGATGACCCAGCAACTGGTCGAGCGTCGGCAGCAGGACATAGACGGTGGCGCCGGGGCTTGCGCCAGCGGGCGCTTCGACCGGACGAAGGTCCAGAACGGGCTTGGTGAAATTCATCGACGGTCCCTGAAATCTGTCGTTTCTGTCTGGTGCCGACTGTGGCAGGTTTTCGTTTCCTGCCTACATCGCCAATTGTTTCCAGGCGGTTTCGCCGCGTCGCGCCTTCGTTGGTCGCTCGATCGGGCAACGTGGTTCAGCGGACTATTGTTCCGAGGCCATGCTCGAAGACCATCGCGGCATCAGTCCGGTCGGGAGAGGGCGTTTCTGTGGGGCGGCGTGCGCAAATCGTTCACGAAACGGGCGGCGCCTCGCCGGTCGGTTGCGCAAACGGCTTGACGGCGGCGGCCGGCGCACGCATTGTGCCGCGCATGCGGGGCCTCGTTCAAACGTGCGGCATCGGCCGCCGGATTATTTGCAGCTAGCGCACGACGCTGGCTGAGGCCGTCTTTCTTTATCCTGAAGGAACGGACCGCCCGGCCAGCCGAGGCAGGGTATTCCTATGGATCTTCAGCTTTACAACACCCTGACGCGCGGCAAGGAGCCATTCCGCCCGCTCGATGCGTCGAACGTGCGGATGTATGTCTGCGGGCCGACGGTCTACGACTTCGCGCATATCGGCAACGCGCGGCCGGTCATCGTGTTCGACGTGCTGTTCCGCCTGCTGCGGCACCTCTACGGGCCGGAGCACGTCACCTATGTCCGCAACATTACGGACGTCGACGACAAGATCAACGCGCGGGCCGCTGAGCGCGGGATCACGATCCGGGAACTGACCGAGGAAACCTACCGGGACTTCAAGCGCGACGTGGCTGCGCTCGGTTGCCTGCCGCCGACGGTCGAGCCGCGCGCAACCGAGCACATCGAGGAGATGAAGGCGCTGATCGAGCGCCTGGTCGCTTCCGGTCACGCCTATGTTGCCGAGGAGCACGTGCTGTTCAGCGTGCCCTCGATGCCGGACTACGGCCGGCTCTCGCGCCGCCCGCTCGACGAGATGATCGCCGGCGCGCGCGTCGATGTCGCTCCTTACAAACGCGACGCGATGGATTTCGTGCTGTGGAAGCCGAGCAAGCAGGAGGCGAGGAGCGCCGCAGGCGCGACCGAGACACAAAGTCACAATGTTCCGGGCTGGCCGTCACCTTGCGGGATCGCGACGCCCGGCCGGCCGGGCTGGCACATCGAGTGCTCTGCGATGTCGTGGAAGCATCTCGGCGAAAGTTTCGACATTCACGGCGGCGGCATCGACCTCGTGTTCCCGCACCACGAGAACGAGATCGCGCAGTCGCGTTGCGCCTTTCACTCCGGCCTGATGGCGCAGGTGTGGATGCACAATGGCTTCCTGCAGGTCGAAGGCGAGAAGATGGCGAAGTCCGCCGGGAACTTCGTGACGATAAGGGAATTGCTGGCGGACTGGCCGGGCGAGGTGCTGCGGCTCAACATGCTGAAGACGCACTACCGGCAACCGATCGACTGGACCCTTCGCGGGCTCGAGGAAAGCCAGAAGGCGCTCGACGGCTGGTATGAGATCGTCGGGGATCTGGCGTTGCAGGACGAGGACGATCTCGACGCCGAGATCGTCGGGGCGCTCGCTGACGACCTGAATACGCCGCGCGTCGTCACCCGGTTGCACGCGCTTGCGACGGAGGCGAGAAGCCTCGAACAGATCGATGCAAGGCGAACGCTGAAACGCTCGGCGGGCTTGCTCGGTTTGCTGACGAGGACGCGCGATCAGTTTCTGGACACCGATCCGCGCCGGTTTGTGGTCGATGCCGCGAAGGTGGAGCATCTGATCGATGCGCGACGAAGCGCGCGCAATGCGAAGAACTTCGCCGAGGCCGACCGCATCCGTGACGAGATCGCGGCCATGGGCGTCGTGCTCAAGGACTCCAGGGACCCGCAAACCGGCGAACAGAAAACCACTTGGGAGATCGCCCGATGACCACGCCTGAATCCCCGCTTTCCCGGATGCGCTCGCATCACATCGTCTTCGGCGTACTCGCGATCGTCGTGGCGGTGGCGCTGGCCGCGAACTATTTCCTTTGGTGAGAAAGCGCCGGGCACGATGACCTCCGCAGCGGACGATCTGGCGAGACCGCCGACCGACTCCGAGGTCGCGCAGGCGCTCGCCCGCTTCGCGCACGATGTTCGCCAACACTACGGCGAGCGCGTGCAGGGACTCTATCTGTTCGGCAGCCGCGCGCGAGGGGATCACCGGCCGGACAGCGATGTCGATGTGGCGGTAGTGCTGGCGGATGGCGCGTGGACGGCCTGGGCCGAGCGGTGGACGCTCAACCGAATGGCCTATGAGCCGGGTCTCGATAGCGGGCTTTTCATCCAGGTATGGGTCTTCTCGGAAAGCCAATGGAATGATGCCAGTCCTTGCGGCGCGACCGAGTTGGTCCATGCTGCCAGGCGGGACGCACGGCTTGTCGGTGGTGCGTCATGAGCACTTACGCGGACAAGGCGGATGACGCTCTCGCATCGGCGCAATTGCTGTTGGATGCCGGCCGCTATGTCGGGGCAGTGGATCGCGCCTGCGCGGATCGCTGCCGACTATACGACAGAGCCTACCTCGCGAGAGGAGGCCGACGCAGCGGTCGCATGCGCCCGCATGTTCGTTGCTGCTTGCGACAGCCTCGTTCGGAGTAAACAGCCATGACTACGCCGGTGAACGGCTCGGGCGATGCGGCAGGCAGAGGGACTGTCCGCCCATGACCGACCACGATCCCAAGCCCGACACGCCGTTTCCGCGCCATCGCTACTATTACGTCGCGATCAAGCTCGCGCTGCTGTTCGTCGCGCTGGCGCTGGCGGTGCGTTACTTTGGCTTCTGGTGAGATTGAACATGTCGCACGATCATGACGCGCCGGCGCTGCGGCCCTATCTGCCGGACGATGCCGCGCTGCTCGCGGCGATCTTCCGCGCCAGCATCGAAGAGCTGGCGGCGGACGATTACAGCGAGGCTCAGCGCGAGGCATGGATCGAGACCGCCGACGACGAGGGAGCTTTCGCCACGCGGCTTGCCGGCCAGCTCACGCTCGTCGGGCTGCTTGCGGGCTCGCCGGCCGGCTTCATCTCGCTCAAGGGCAATGATCATATCGACATGCTGTTCGTGCATCCGGCTGCGGCCGGGAAGGGCGTCGCGTCCGTGCTGTGCGATGCCGCCGAGAAGCTGGCGGCGGCGCGCGGCGCCTCGCGCCTCACGGTCGACGCCAGCGACACCGCGCGCGATTTCTTCGTGAAGCGCGGCTATTCGGCCGACCGGCGCAACATGGTTCCGCTCGGCGACGAATGGCTGGGCAATACTTCAATGCACAAGTCCCTGACCGCCACTTCTGCACCATCACCCAAGAGCCGCCTGCAATGACCCGCGAACGCCTGTACCTCTTCGATACCACGCTGCGCGACGGAGCGCAGATGAACGGAATCGACTTTACGCTGCAGGACAAGCGGACGATTACGACCATGCTCGATGAGTTGGGCGTGGACTACATCGAGGGCGGCTATCCCGGCGCCAATCCGCTCGACACGGAGTTGTTTTCCGAGAAGCCGGAGGTGTCGGCGACCTTCACGGCATTCGGCATGACGCGCCGGCCCGGCCGCTCGGCCTCGAACGATCCCGGTCTCGCCATTCTGCTCGAAGCGAAGGCCGATGCGGTCTGCTTCGTCGCCAAGTCGTGGGACTATCATGTGCGCGTCGCGCTCGAGACCACCGACGAGGAAAACCTCGCCTCGATCCGCGACAGCGTGCAAGCCGCCGCTGCGCGCGGGCGCGAGGTGCTGGTCGACTGCGAGCATTTCTTCGACGGCTACAAGGCGAACCGCGATTATGCGCTCGCCTGCGCGCGGACCGCTTACGAGGCCGGCGCGCGCTGGGTCGTGCTGTGCGACACCAATGGCGGATCGCTGCCTTATGAGATCGAGGCCATCGTCTCCGACGCGGCCAAGCACGTGCCGGGCGATCACCTCGGCATCCATGCGCATAACGACACCGAGCAGGCGGTCGCCAACTCGCTGGCCGCCGTGCGCGCGGGCGTGCGGCAGATCCAGGGGACGCTGAACGGGCTCGGCGAGCGCTGCGGCAATGCCAACCTGACCTCTCTCATTCCGACGCTGAAGCTGAAGCCGGAATTCAGCGAGCGCTTCGACATCCGCGTGTCCGACCAGCAGTTGCAGCGCCTGTCGCATGTCTCGCGCAAGCTCGACGAAATGCTCAACCGCGCGCCGAACAAGCACGCGCCTTACGTCGGCGACAGCGCCTTCGTCACCAAGGCCGGCATCCACGCTTCGGCGATCCTCAAGGATCCGGCGACCTATGAGCATGTCGCGCCCGAAAGCGTCGGCAACAGCCGGCGCGTGCTGATCTCCGATCAGGGCGGGCGCTCGAACGTGCTGGCCGAACTCGAGCGGGCGGGCCTGCGGGTGGACAAGGACGATCCGCGGATCACCCGGCTGCTGGAACTGGTGAAGGAGCGCGAGGCGGCGGGCTATGCCTATGAGGCGGCGGGCGCATCGTTCGAAATGCTGGCGCGGCGCGCGCTTGGCGGCGTGCCGGATTACTTCGACGTGACGCAGTTCGACGTCAATGTCGAGCAGCGCATCAATGCGCTCGGCGAGCGCGTGACGGTGACGCTTGCGGTCGTGAAGGTGAAGGTCGGCGAGGAGAGCATCATCTCGGCGGCCGAAGGCAACGGCCCGGTCAATGCGCTCGATCTCGCTCTGCGCAAGGATATCGGCAAGTATCAGTGCTTCATCAAGGGGCTCGAACTGACCGACTATCGCGTGCGCATCCTCAACGGCGGCACCGAGGCGGTGACGCGGGTGCTGATCGAAAGCCAGGACGAGACCGGCGCGCGCTGGACCACCATCGGCGTGTCGCCGAACATCATCGACGCCTCGTTCCAGGCGCTGATGGATTCGATCGTCTACAAGCTGGTGAAGTCAGGCGCGACGGTCTGACGGCGGCCTGGTTCAGGGCCGCGATCGACGCGGCCCTGTCCGCGCGTCCGTTACAGACGCTTGATCGTCGGGGCGGGGGCGAGGGGCTCCGCCTCGGGCGCGGCCGCTTCCAGCTTCGGCAGGATGTCGTCGACCTTGTCCGCCACCAGCAGGTCCACCGACATGCCGGGGCGGATGAAGGCGAGATCGCGCATGTGGTCGATGAGGACGCGGAGCGGGTCCCAGAAACCCTCGATATTGGCGATCAGGATCGGCTTGGTATGACGGCCGAGCTGGGCCCAGGTCATCTGCTCAACCAGTTCCTCCAGCGTTCCGATGCCGCCCGGCAGCGCGACGAAGGCGTCGGCCCGCTCGAACATCGCCTGCTTGCGCTCGTGCATGTCGCGGGTGACGACGATCTCCTGCGCCTCGGCCAGCGTGCGTTCCCGGTTGGTCAGAAATTCCGGAATGATTCCCGTCACATGGCCGCCATGGGAGAGCACCGCCTTGGCCACTGAGCCCATCAGGCCGATGGAGGCGCCGCCATAGACGAGGCCGATGCCGGCGCTCCCAAGGAGCGTTCCGAAACGCTCGGCGGCGGTGGTGAATGCAGGATTGGCTCCGGCGCCGGAGCCGCAATAGACACAGACAGTATTTATCTTTCGCATGATTTTCGATGTGGCATCGCCCCCGCCGCGGCGCAAGCGCGACCAGTCCGGCGGGGCGACTGATGCCTGTCTCTCTATGTTCGATCTGTGGACAAAGTTTGTCCCGCAGGCCGAGCGCGCCGCTCGCCGGGCGGACGACGGAGAGGGCCGGGCGCAAAATAGTTAGCGGCAGTCATTAGAACGACTATATGTCGGGGGCCGCCGATGGGCGACGCCTGCCGGGACCTCCCAAATTCATGAATGCACGCCCTGACGATCCCCATGCGCTGACGCTTGCCCGCAAGCAGGCGGCCGGCAAGCAGACAGCACCGGAGACCCGGGACCCGACGCTCGTCTCGACGCTGGTCAACCTGTGGCCCTACATCTGGCCGGCCGACCGCCACGACCTCAAGATGCGCGTGCTGGCGGCCATGCTGTTCCTGCTGCTGGCCAAGCTCGCCACCATGGTGGTCCCGTTCACCTTCAAGTGGGCGACGGACGCACTGGCGGGCCATCCCAGCGGGCCGTTCGGCGACGCAGTGTTCGGCAGCGTGATTACGCTCGCCATCGCGATGACGGTCGCCTATGGCGGCACGCGCGTCATCATGGCGCTGCTGACGCAGGCGCGCGACGGCATCTTCGCCAAGGTCGCGATGCACGCGGTGCGCCGCCTCGCCATCCTCACCTTCGAGCACATGCACCAGTTGTCCTTGCGCTTTCACCTGGAGCGCAAGACCGGCGGGCTGACCCGTGTGCTGGAGCGAGGCCGCAACGGTATCGAGACGATCGTCAGGCTGGTCATCCTGCAGCTTGCGCCGACGGTGATCGAGGTGCTGCTGATCGTCGGCGTGCTGCTCTACATGTTCGACTGGCGCTACGTCGTCGTGATCACGGCGACGATCGGCCTCTATATGGGCTTCACCTATTATGCGACCGAGTGGCGGATCGGCATCCGGCGGCGGATGAACGAGAGCGACACCGACGCCAACACCAAGGCGATCGACTCGCTGCTCAACTACGAGACCGTGAAATACTTCGCCGCGGAGGATCGCGAGGCCGCCCGCTACGACCACTCGATGGCGCGCTACGAGAAGGCCAGCACCAGATCCTACACTTCGCTTGCGGTGCTCAATGCCGGGCAGGCCGCGATCTTCACCGCCGGGCTGACGGCCGCGATGGTGATGACGGTCTACGGCATCCGCGACGGCATCCACACCGTCGGAGATTTCGTGATGATCAACGCCATGATGATCCAGCTCTACCAGCCGCTCAACCTCATGGGCATGCTGTATCGCGAGATCAAGCAGGGGGTCATCGACATCGAGCACATGATGGCGATCCTCAAGCGCGAGCCGGAAGTCCGCGACGACCCGGCCGCGCCGCCGCTGGCCATCAGCGCCGGCGCCATCCGGTTCGAGGATGTGCATTTTGCCTACGAGCCCGACCGGCCGATCCTCAAGGGCATCAGCTTCGAGGTGCCGGCCGGAAAGTCGGTGGCGATCGTCGGCCCGTCAGGCGCGGGCAAGTCGACGATCTCGCGGCTGCTGTATCGCTTCTACGAAGTCACCGGCGGGCGCATTCTCATCGACGGCCAGGACATCCGGCACGTGGGGCAGACCTCGCTGCGCGCGGCCATCGGCATGGTGCCGCAAGACACCGTGCTGTTCAACGACACGATCCGCTACAACATCCGCTATGGCCGCTGGGAAGCGAGTGATGCGGAGGTCGAGGAGGCGGCGCGGCTCGCCCGGATCGACGCGTTCATCCGCGCTGCGCCGAAAGGCTACGAGACCGAGGTCGGCGAGCGCGGCCTGAAACTGTCGGGCGGGGAGAAGCAGCGGGTCGCCATCGCGCGCACGATCCTCAAGGGTCCGCCGATCCTGCTGCTGGACGAGGCGACCTCGGCGCTCGACAGCTATACGGAGAAGGAAATCCAGAACGCGCTCGACCGCGTGTCGGAGAACCGCACGACGTTGACGATCGCGCACCGGCTCTCGACCATCATCGGCGCCGACGAGATCATCGTGCTCGATGCCGGCGAGATCGTCGAGCGCGGCACGCACCAGCAACTGCTCACGGTCGGCGGTGTCTATGCCGGCATGTGGAACCGGCAGCGCGAGGCCGACGAGGCGCGCGAGAAGCTGGCGCGCGCCGAAGAGGACCTCTCCGCGCCGAACCGCAATCCGCCGCCGGTTGAGGAAAGCGAGGCCGGAGACACCCCGCCACCGTCCGCTGCGGAAACGATCGTCCGCGCGGCGGAATAGCCGCGAAGCCGCTATAGCGTTTTCGAGCGAAGGCCTGCCCCGGACCTGATCCGGGGTGGATACCGGTTCGCGTGAGGAAAACGCGTCAATACAAACAATTAGAGCTTCGGCTTTGATTCCATCAAAGCCGGAAATGCTCTAGCAGGTCTTGTATTCCCGCCCCACCGGCTCTACCCAGCGACGCCTTGCCGCCGATCAACTCAAGCCCGAAGGGTCACGCCATGTCCGTGCTGGCTTCGATACGCTCGCAAATGGTGCCGATCCATCCGCAGGGCTATCCGTTCATCGCCGGCTTCGCCGTCGTGGCGTTGATATTATTCTGGCTCTGGCAGCCGCTGGGGTGGATCGGCGCGATCCTGGCCGCCTGGTGCGCCTATTTCTTCCGTGATCCGGCGCGCGTGACGCCGCTGCGCGAGGGGCTGATCGTGTCGCCCGCCGATGGCACCGTCAGCCAGGTCGCGCTGGTGATTCCGCCGGCCGAACTGGGCCTCGGCAACCGGCCGCTGCCGCGGGTCTCGATATTCATGAGCGTGTTCAATTGCCACGTGAACCGCAGCCCGATGAACGGGCGCGTCGCGGTGGTGGCGTACCGTCCCGGAAAATTCCTCAACGCCGATCTCGACAAGGCGAGCGAGGACAACGAGCGCAACGGCCTCACCATCGAGGGTGCGGCGGCGCGGATCGGCGTCGTGCAGATCGCAGGGTTCGTCGCCCGGCGCATCGTGTGCTTCGTGCGCGAAGGCGACCAGGTCTCCGCCGGCCAGCGCTTCGGCCTCATTCGATTCGGCTCGCGGCTCGACGTCTATCTGCCGGAAGGAACGTCCCCGCGAGTCGCCGAAGGGCAGACCGCGATCGCCGGCGAAACCGTCGTCGCCGACCTGAATTCCAGCACCGAAATGCCTACCTATCGCCTCAATTGATTCTTGTGGATTAACGTCTTTTAACCACGGGGCGGGGGTGCGGTTAGCCTGTTCGTCGGAAGTTGCAGCGCAGTATCGGGCCTGTTCGATAATGCGAAATTGCAGGTGCCGGAACTGTGCGTACGCTTGCTGAAATTGCCGATGATGTGTCGCTCGGGATCGTGCGGCTGGATGAAGCCGTGACCGAACTCGCGGACGCCAATCGGCTGGACGATCTGGCCGAGTTGCTGGAGCGCCGCGTCGCGCTGCCGCGACGGGCTGCGCTGGCTTCTCTGGAAGCCACGGCGGAGTTGCCGGCCGCACTGGTGTGCCGGACCGCGGGCCTGAGTGCCAACGGATATTCCGCGGTGTTGCGCATGCGGTGGCGGGTGCGCCGCGAGAAGGAAGCGGTGCCGACGGCCCTCTTGAGCGCCTATGCCGGTATTCCCCGCCCGACGCTCGAAGAATTGCAGCGGCAACTGTCTGCCGTGGCCGATCGCGCCGGCATCAACGACTGAGTCGCGCTCGACCGAGCGGCACTGTGCTCTCTTGAAGCCGTGGCGGCGGCGGAAAACCCGCTCTATATTGCCCGCCATGGCACTTTCTCCGAGCGATCGCGATCGACCAGACGCCAAGCGCGCCCGATTCCGGGATATTCCGGTGCGCGTGCTGGTGCCCAACATCATTACGCTCCTGGCGCTGGCCGCTGGCCTGACCGGCATCCGTATGGCGGTTGAGGGGCGGCTCGAACTGGCGCTGGGCGCGATCGTGTTTGCGGCCGCGCTCGATGCGATCGACGGGCGCATCGCGCGCATGATCAAGGGCACGTCCCGCTTCGGCGCGGAACTCGACAGCCTCGCGGATTTCGTCAACTTCGGCGTAGCGCCGGCCCTGATTCTCTATTTCTGGGGCCTGCACGAACTCAAGACCGTGGGCTGGATCGCCGTCCTGGTGTTCGCCATCTGCGCCGGCCTTCGGCTCGCCCGCTTCAACGTCGCCATTGACGATCCGGACAAGCCGGCCTTCACGGCCAATTTCTTTACCGGCATGCCGGCGCCGGCCGGCGCGATCGTGGTCCTGCTGCCGATCTATCTGCAGTTTCTCGACGTGCCCCGGCCGGGAGTGCTGATGCCGCTGACGCTGGCCTACACGCTGGCCGTCGCCTTCCTGATGGTCTCGCGAGTGCCGGTGTTCTCGGGGAAAAAGCTGGGCACCCGCGTGCCGCGCGAGGCCGTGCTGCCAAGCATCGTGCTCGCGGTGCTGTTCGTGGCGCTGCTGATCGGCTTTCCGTGGGCGGTGCTGACCGTCGGGACGGTGCTTTACCTTGTAAGCCTGCCGTTCGGCGTCGCTGCCTATCGGCGGATGGAGAGGGAGGAGGCCGCCTCGGTGAAGCCTGAGCCGGCAGCCGCCGCCCCGGCCTTGACCCGTGACGAGCCGGCATCGCCGCCCCCGCGCGACGGCGACCAGCCGCCCGCGCGCCTCAACTAAGCGGCCTGACGCTTCGCACACGACGCCGAACTGCTGAACCAGTTTTTCTGGAACGCGTCTTATACCAATCGCTGTTGATTTCGACCTACTGACCTCGTCATTGCCGGGCTTGACCCGGCAGTCCATCATCTTGAAACGACTCTTCATTTTTCGATGGATGCGCGGGGCGAGCCCGCGCATGACAAGTCAATCATTGATGCCGCCGGTATTGCATCGCGACGGTTTCGCGTCTGCGCCCCTTGCGCCCTTCAACGGAATTTGTTCCAGAAATCCGCGCTTAAATTCCATCGTCGCGTGGCGAAATTGGATACCATGCGGCCATACCGGTCCGCCGTTTAGAAACTGCCTCGGGAGGAACACATGAAGCTCGGTCGTCGCCAGTTCGTCAGCCTCGTGGGGGCTACGGTCGCCGCGCCGGCGGTCGCGCGCGTCGCCTGGGGACAGAGCCCGCAGGTCACCCTCAAGCTGCATCACTTCCTGCCGCCGGTATCCAATGTCCACCGCCATCTGTGGATGCCCTGGGTGAAGAAGGTCGAGGCTGCGTCGGGCGGGCGCATCAAGATCGACATCTACCCTTCGATGCAGTTGGGCGGCACGCAGCCGCAGCTTTACGACCAGGCCCGCGACGGCGTGGTCGACATCATCTGGACCGTGCTCGGCTCGACGCCGGGAAGGTTTCCCGCGGTCGAGGTGTTCGAGCTTCCCTTCGTGGTCGCGCAGCGCGGGATCGTGAATGCGCGGGCGGTGCAGGAGTTCACCGAGACGGTCGGCAAGGATGAGTTCAAGGACGTGCATCCGCTCTGCGTGTGGGCGCATGACCAGGGCATCATCCACACCAGCCGCGCCGTGAAGACCATGGAGGATCTGCGCGGTCTCAAGCTGCGCTCGCCGTCGCGGTTTGCCGGCGAGGCGCTCAAGGCGCTCGGCGCCAACGGCATCCCCATGCCGATTCCGCAACTGCCCGAGTCGCTGGCGCAGCGCGTGCTCGACGGCTGCGTCATCCCGTGGGAAGTCGTGCCGGCGGTGAAGGTGCATGAACTGCTGAAATTCCACACCCAGATTCCGGGCTCGCCAACGCTTTACACGACCACCTTCGCCCTCGCGATGAACAAGGCGAAATACGAGTCGATGCCGGCGGACCTGAAAAAGATACTCGACGATAATTCCGGTCAGGTGCTGGCGACGATGGCTGGCGAGATGTGGGACACGCAGTCGAAGAACGTCGAGGAGATGGTGCGCAAGCGCGGCAACACCATCACCACCATCAGCGTCGAGGAGGCGGCCCGCTGGCGCAAGGCGACCGAGCCGGTGATCGAGGCCTGGACCCGGCAGGTGAAGGAGCGCGGGCTCGACGGCGGCAAGCTGCTCGAAACCGCGCGGGCGCTGATCGCCAAATACGATCAGGCTTGAATGCTCCGTCATGGCTGATGTCCGGGAGGACGGCGCGCCGGAAGCATCGCGCGCTCCGCTGGTGGCGCTAACGCGTCCGCTGGCAATTGCGGGCGGCTTCCTGCTGCTGGCGGTTGCGGGGATGGTGGTGGTCAGCGTCGTGATGCGCTGGCTCACCGCCTATTCGGTGCCGGGCGACATCGAACTGGTGCAGATCGCGACCGCGCTCGCCGTGTTCTCGTTCTTTCCGATCTGCCAGGGCGTGCGCGGCAATATTTCGGTCGACACCTTCACCACCTGGCTGCCGCAGCGGGCGCGCGACGCACTCGATGCGTTGTGGGACCTGCTCTACGCGCTGGTCGCGCTGGTGCTTGCGTGGCGGCTTGCGGTCGGCGCGATCGATACGCTGCGTAGCCACACCGTCTCCATGATGCTCGGGCTCCCGATCGGCTGGGCGATCGCGGCCTGCGCGGCGATGGCGGCGCTGCTCGCCGCGGTCGCCTGCGCGACGGCGCTGCGGTTGATGCGGGGCCGCGCATGAGCGGTTTTACCGTTGCGGGCCTCGGCTTTGCGGCCATGCTGCTGTTCATCGCCCTCCGGATGCCGGTCGGGCTTGCGATGCTGGTCACCGGCAGCGCCGGCTACATCGCGCTCGCGGGTTGGGGACCGTTCCTCAACTACATGAAGTCGACACCGTATTATCTGTTCTCGAACTACACGCTCTCGGTGATCCCGCTGTTTATTCTGATGGGGGCGCTGGCGGAGCGGTCCGGGCTATCGACCAGACTTTTCAACGCGGCTGCGAGCATCCTCGGGCATCTGCGTGGCGGCATGGCGATGGCGGTGATCGGCGCCTGCGCCGCCTTCGGCGCGATCTGCGGCTCGTCGGTCGCGACCACCGCGACCTTCTCGCGCGCGGCGCTGCCGGAACTTGCCCGCTACAACTACTCGCCGTCGCTCGCGACCGGCACCGTCGCCGTCGGCGGCACGCTGGGCATCCTCATTCCGCCGTCGGTCATTCTCGTCGTCTATGCCATCAGCACCGAGCAGAACATCGCGAAACTGTTCCAGGCGGCGCTGATACCGGGCCTGATCGCGGCCTTCTTCTACTGCATCGTCATCTCGCTGGTGGTGCGCCTGAAGCCCGAGGCCGGCCCCGCGCATCCGCGCGCCAGCCGCGAGCAAAGGCTGAGCGCGCTGGTGCATGTCTGGCCGGTGGCCGTCATCGCCGTGCTGGTCGTCGGGGGCATTTACGGTGGCGTGTTCACGCCGACCGAAGGCGCCGCGGTGGGCGCGGTCGCGATGGTGCTGCTCACCACCCTCCAGCGCACGCTCGGATGGAGCGGCTTCAAGGAGAGCCTGACCCAGACCGCGGAAACCTCCGCGATGATCTTCATCATCATCCTCGGGTCGGAGGTGTTCGAATCCTTCCTCGGCCTGTCGCAGATGCCGACCAAGGCGGCCGAACTGATCACCGACACGGGGCTCTCGCCGTTCGCGGTGATCGCGCTGATGATGCTGATCTACATCGTGCTCGGCGCGGTCATGGACGAACTCGCCATGATCCTGCTGACGCTGCCGGTGTTCTTCCCCATCGTCTCGGCGCTGGACCTCGGCATGCCGGGCGACGAGGCCGCGATCTGGTTCGGCATCCTGGTGCTGATCGTGGTCGGCATCGGCCTCACCGCGCCGCCGATCGGCCTCAACGTGTTCGTGGTCTCGTCGATCGCGCGCGGCGTGCCGATCACCACGACCTATGCCGGCGTGTTGCCGTTCATCGCCGCCGACATCGTCAAGCTCGCGCTGGTGATGCTGTTCCCCGGCCTTGCGCTGGCGATGGTGCGCTGGCTGAACTGACGCTTTGATGCTTTGATGCGCAAAATCTGAGTGCGAGACCGTTTGGGGGAAGCCGATGATCCGACCGCTCGATCCAGCATCACTCACCGCCTTCGTCACCGGGGCGACCTCGGGCATCGGCGCGGCCGTCTGCCGCCGCTTCGTGGCCGCGGGCGCGCGCGTGGTCGCGACCGGACGCCGTGCCGATCGCCTCGCCGCGCTCAAGGCCGAACTTGGCGATGCCTGCCACACTTATGCGGTGGACGTGCGCGACCGCGCGAGCCTCGAGGCCGCGCTCGCGGCGCTGCCGGAAGCCGTCGCCCGCATCAACGTGGTGGTTGCGAATGCCGGGCACGGTCTCGGCATGGTGGCGGTGCAGAACGCGGACGTCGCCGAGATGCAGAGCATGGTCGCCACGAATGTCAGCGGCCTGATCAACACCGTGCACACGCTGCTGCCCGGCATGGTGGCGCGCGACGAGGGGCACGTGGTCATCGTCGGCTCGATCGCGGGCGACTACCCTTATCCCGGCGGCGCGGTCTATGGCGGCAGCAAGGCTTTCGCAAAGCAGTTCGCACTCGGCCTGCGCGCGGATCTCCTGGGCGCCAATGTGCGGGTGACGAACATCGAGCCGGGCATGACCGAGACCGAATTCATGCTGGTGCGTTATGGCGGCGACGAGGGCAAGCGCGCGGCGGTCTATGACGGTCTGGAGCCGATGACGCCGGACGACATCGCCGAGACGATCTTCTGGAGTTGCACGCTGCCGCGCCACCTCAACATCAACCGCATGCAGATGCAGCCGGTGATGCAGGCCTTCGGCCCGATTGCCGCCAAACGGCGCTGACGCAGCAACCGGCTGTCGTTGCTCTCATCCGGCCAACGCGCTCGGCGTGTGCGCTCCCTCTCCCCGCCTGCGGGGAGAGGGTCGGGGTGAGGGGCCTTACACTCCCGAAGACCCGCGTCGAGCGCCCAACCCGGATTGCGCTCCACTCCATCCGGGCTGCGCCCGCTTGACCGGCAAGACGCATGAGGACTATATTCCTCGTCATGCAACCTGTCTCCTTCTCCCCGATCGTCCGGCTCGGCGTGCGGCCAGATGAAGAAGACGTTTTCGCCGGGCCGCGGCCGCGCGGCTCGCGCCGCCCCCATGCGGACGCAAGGGTGGCGGCGGTGCGCCGCCTGATTGAGCAGACCGCGCTGACCTATTCGGAGATCGCGGCGAAGACCGGTGTCGGTCGCGCCAGCATCTGCCGCTGGACGCGCGACGGCGGCTGGCAGCGTCCCGCCTTCGCGCCGCGCGCCACCGACAGGGTGCCGACCGCGCGGGCGAGCGCCCGGCTCAAAAGGCGCACGCTGGCCGCGCGCCTCTCGGCGCTGGCGGAGCGCCATATCCGCGAGTTGGAGGAGACGCCGCGCGTCGATCCCGAGCGGCTCGCCGAGGCGCTGGAACTGTTGAAGATGGCGAAACTCGCCGCCCGCCCGAAGCAGCGGCGCGTCACGCGCTCTTGGCTGGTCTCAGCGGTTTCATCACCGCACGGAAGCGCGACTTTATCTCCGCTCTTCCCCGCGCAGGCGGGGACCCAGGGGCCTCATGCGCATGATCCGGCAATGACCCGCCCGCCGCGCGGGCGCGACGGGGAGGCCGGTGCCGGCACCCGGCGGATGAACCCGTATGACGAGGCTGTGCTGCGCGTATGCGGAGAGCTTCCGGGCTCCCGCCCCGCAAGGCGGCCGCAGGGAAGGCCGGCCGCAAAACTCCCCGCCGAAGTGCTCGCGGACCTCCGCGCCGCCGGCATCGAAATCGACCGCGCGCCGCCCGCAGCGGTGGCCGATTTCGTTGCAAGCTGTGCGGCCCCGCGTGCCGACGATGCCGCGCTCCGCCCGCGCGGCCAGCGCTCCCGCCGAAACCGCGAGCACGCAAGGATGTTGGAGAGGGAGCGATGAATTGTAGGGTGGGTTAGGCGCGGAACGCGCCGTAACCCACCATCGGCTGCGGTATTGGCTGGTGGGCTACGCGCCTACAGCGCTAGTTCACCCTGCCTGCCTAGGCCATTTTGAGAATCAGCACCAACTCACGTTTCGTCGCCGAGGCCGTTCGGCGTGAACGCCTAATGTCTGGGATCTGATCTTGGATTACCTGCTCAACCTGCAGGTTAGGGTACTCTAAGACTAGTCTACTGAAAATATGCTCAGCAGGATGGGATGTTACGCGTTTACGTCGCACTGTTTCTCCAACAATCAAAATACAGTACCCACCTTTGCGGAGGCGCTTCAAAGCGTTGCGTGCGAAGGCGATAGAGATTGCGTCGAACTGGTCCTGTTTCTCGGTTGGTTCGGGAGAGTAATCAACCGTGCACCGATCCAAGAACCACATGCGGAGTCTATTGTCGCGCACGTAGTCGAGAGCGTTCATGTAGGGGGGGCTGGTTATGATCGCATCAACCTCGTGGTCGAAGCTTAGATCGCCGACGCCGGTTCGACTGACTTGTAGTACTCGACCTGCTTTTGTGTTGTCACCGTTCTTGTAAATTCGACGAAGCTTTGCGACGAGGCGAGGAGCTAATTCGCGCGCCGTATACATTTCCGGATACTCACTCGGAGGAAATTTGCGGCTGCGCAGGTACGGCACTAGATGACTGCTAGGATAGGAAAGAAATCCCGGTCTTTGGTGATGAAGAATGCTCAGTAAGCAGGCCAATAGAAACTGGTCATCTTTTTCAAGGCATTCATCGGCAAAACGTAACGCACTTTGAAGCGTTCCAGGATGGAAGAACTTTCGCACCCAATCAGGGATGGTATCGTCGTCGTACTCGGGACGAATCTCTGAATCTGAAAGTCTCTCGTTCAGTTGCCGATTCGCTGCTTCAAAGCACGTTGGTGCTTCTAGTTTTGCGCGCGTCAACGTGATTGCGTATTGGTTGATATCGAAGGCCAGTACTCGTCTTCCGAGGAGCGCCGCCTCAAGCGGGATGGTCCCAGATCCCGAGAAACAATCAAGAACGACATCACCCGGAGCAGTGAACTGACGTATCAGTTGGCGCGCAATTGCTGGCTTCAGCTTACCTATGTAGGGCGCAAGCTGATGTAAACGAGAATCTGCGTCAGGCGTTGCCTCCTTCCATTCATGAGGCGCAGGCTCTGCAGAGTGGGCTAGTTGTGTAAGCATCGCTACCACCCTGCCGTAGCGGCTATGGTTTCGCGAGCCGCCTCAATCTTCGGCACAAGTTCAGCAATCGAGGCTGCAAGCGCCTGATGGTTGTGCGCAGGATCGTAAAGTAGGGCTTTAATGTTCATGGTATCCTCTAAAACCCTCAGTGTACCCGATCGTGCGGAATCCTCAGGCATTGCCATATAATGCGGTCGAGCTCCCTCAAATCGATATGCGTGATCTTCAAGTAGCAGCTGTATATCTGGATCACGCAAAGAGGTCCCAAGAAATACAAACGTGTGGGTTACAAACAATCCTCGAAGCAGTTGGTGGAAGTGGCCATAATCTCGTCTAGCACGAGCATACTGGCTTCGCGTGAAAATTGTCATGTCTGGGGTGTCAATGGTCCCATGCACCTTAATGACAACGCGGTCCCGGCGACGGAATACATCAGCAACGTCCCTATCGTAGTAGCTCTTTACAATAACGGTGTTATCTTGAAGCTGATTAGCCCGGTTCTCGTAGAGCTTGTCGAAATTTGTTGTCATAACTAATCGGGAATCGACCAAACTCAAGTCATCGTGTATTTTTGCCGGTTTGTAGCCGTTGCCGGAGAACTCCTGTAGCATTTCGGTCTTAAAGAGAGGTGCTGACAAATATTCTCGGGCAAGTTCGCATGCGGTTAAAAGATCTCCTTCGTTTATGGATTGGATGACTTCCTCTTTTTTGGCAGCGTCCGAAACACGGGTGGCAAGGTGCTCTAAGAATGCGGTCCATTCTCGCGGATGGACCCCATCGGCATTTGTAGCATTGCGCGAGACGCCTGCACCTAAAAAGAGGACAGATTTCCGTGCTGCGATGTCGTGAATGAGGTCTTGTGGCCAATCAATCATGGCGAAACTCAGAGGTGCGGCGGAGGTTCTGCATTAGAGAAGTAGCTAGACTGCCAATGAAGTCTCGGTACTGGCGCTGTTGCTGAAACTGTCCACCCGATAACCCTTCGCGTCGAGTTAATTTATGGATGGGTGTGTGCGCCGTTTGTGCGAGAGGTACCAAGCTGAACATGTGCGGCACATCGGCAAGACGCACCTCGTCGAGTGATAACGGAGGTGCGATAAACGGTCCGAGGCTTTCGGCGATTTCTTTGGGTATTTTTTTTAGGATCGTCTCATATGCGCCGGTCGCCCGCTTCTCATCACGAATGGTTTTTGTGATGTATTGTTGGACCGTATAGCCAGCAAAACGAGACATGGTATTGGAGTCTGTGCGAACTTGGCCTCCATACTCTTTGAGGGTAGTTCCGTGCCTGGATGTGACCTGGGAATATGCTTGATCGTAATAGCTCCGCCACTGAGATATCCAATGAGCTATGTTTTCAATACCAATCAAACTAAATATATCACATCCCATAGGGGCTATGAAATAATCGACACCGATTAAAATTGAGCGATTAAGCGCGCCGAGGCTGGGTCCCACATCGTAAATAATCAGATCGTACTTTGGTGTCAGGTAACTGAGAAGTTGAGTATTCCAATTAGAAACCCGGGCGCCGCCTATGTCAGCTCCCATGAACTGCGTCCAACTTGTGCTAAGTCGATCTTCTAGCTGAGCTGCTCCCCGTCTTTGGATCGGCCCGGACCGGAACTTCCCGGGTGTGAGGCTCAGGGCGGGGCTGCCGCCGATGAGCCTTTCATGAGCGATATCGGCGGCTTGTTGCCGATCGCGCTGTGGGGTCGGACGGTGTTGTAGTCCTTACGCCATTCCTCCATCTTGGTCCGGGCGTCGTCAAGGCTCAGGAACCAGTGGGCGTTCAGGCACTCCGCCCGGAACTTGCCGTTGAACGACTCGATGAATGCATTGTCCGTGGGCTTTCCCGGCCGGGAGAAGTCGAGCTCGACACCCTTCTGGTATGCCCAAAGGTCGAGGTCGCGGGAGATGAACTCGGAGCCCTGGTCGACCCTGATCGCGGACGGATAGCCGATCGCCTTGCATGCGATCTCCAGGGCCGCGACCACGTCCTCGCCGCGGTAGCTGAACCTTGGATCGACCACCGGCGAGAAGCGCGAGAAGGTGTCGACGACGGTGAGCACGCGGATCTTGCGGCCCGTCGCCAGTTGGTCATGGACGAAGTCCATCGCCCAGACCTGGTTGCTTTGGGTCGCATCGGTCCGGTCCTCTCGCAGCTTCGCCTTCACCCGGCGCTTCGGCGTCTTGTTCCGCAGTTGAAGGCCCATCTCCTTGTAAAGGCGATAGATCCGCTTCGGATTGACCACCCAGCCCTCGCGACGCAACAGGACATGCACGCGCCGGTAGCCATAACGCACCCGCGTCTGGGCGATCTCCCTGATCCTGGCTTTGAGGTCGGCCTGCTCGCCGCGCTTCGACTTGTAGTGATAGAGCGACGTATCGATCCGGAAAGTCGCGCAGGCCCGGCGAATCGACACCTTCCAATCCGCCCGGACCTCATCCACAAGCCGCCGCCGACGGGCAGGCCTCATAGCTTTCGGCGGACGACATCCTGCAGCATGGCCTTGTCCAGCGTCAGGTCGGCAACGATCTTCTTCAGCCGGTTGTTCTCGTCTTCCAACTGACGCATGCGCTTGACCTCTGACGGCGTCAGGCCGCCGTAGCGCTTCTTCCAGTTATAGAACGTCGCGTCCGAAATGCCCGCCTTGCGGCAAACCTCGGCGACCGCAGTGCCCTCCTCCGCCTGCCGCAGGATGAAGGCGATCTGCGCCTCCGTAAACTTCGACCTCTTCACGGAATCCTCCTTCTCCCGATACCGGGATCATAAGTGGAAAATTCCAGCTCAAAACGGTCCGAAAAGCGGGAGGCAGGTCA
>Ga0182739_1001944_pt1 | contig 20170 bp, 18 predicted proteins | sample eDN5th30CBELigBY_FD_128873 | JGI IMG/M metagenome (GOLD analysis project Ga0182739, IMG submission 128873) | Enriched backyard soil microbial communities from Emeryville, California, USA - eDNA 5th pass 30_C BE-Lig BY (version 2) (version 2) | ecosystem: Environmental > Terrestrial > Soil >...
CTCGGCGGCATAGGCGGCGGCCTGCTGCAACGCGGCCTCGCCCTGCGCGACGCCCTGGATGCCGACGCCAAGCCGGGCGCAGTTCATCATCGTGAACATCGCGGCCATGCCCTTGTGCTCGGCGCCCACGATCCAGCCCTTCGCGCCCTCGAAGCTCATCACGCAGGTGGGAGAGCCGTGGATGCCCAGCTTGTGTTCAAGGCTGACGACGCGCAGGTCGTTCGGGGCGCCGGGTTCGCCATTCTCGTCGGGGATGAATTTCGGCACCATGAAGAGGCTGATCCCCCGCGTTCCCGGCGCGCCATCGGGCAGCCGCGCGAGGACGAGGTGGCAGACATTCGCGGTCACGTCGCTGTCGCCCCAGGTGATGAAGATCTTTTGCCCGGTGATGCGATAGGTTCCGTCCTCCGCCCGCTCGGCCCGCGTGGTCAGCGCGCCCACATCCGAGCCCGCCCCCGGCTCGGTCAGGTTCATCGTGCCCGACCATTCGCCGGAATTGAGCTTGGGCAGGTAAAGCGCCTTCAGCTCCTCGCTGCCGTGATGCTCCAGCGCCTCGATCTGGCCCTGTGTCAGCAGCGGGTTCAGTTGCAGGGCAAGGCAGGCCGAGGCGACCATCTCGTTCACGGCCATGTTCAGCGCCTGCGGCAGGCCCATGCCGCCATGCTCGGGGCTGGAGGCGAGGCCGATCCAGCCGCCCTCGGCCAGCGCGGCGAAGGCTTCGGCGAAACCGGGGCTGGAGCGGAGTCGCCCGTTTTCGATCCTTGCGGGCGTCAGATCGCCCGAGCGGTTCACCGGCGCGATCACCTCGGTCGCGACGCGGCCGGCCTCGGTCAGGATGGCATCGACGGTTTCCGGCGTGGCCTCTGCGAACATCGCGGTTGCCGCGACTTCGGGCAGGCCCACGACCTTGTTCAGGATGAACGCGATCTGCTCGACCGGAGCGTTATATGCCATGATCCATTTCCCCCCTGCGCCTTGGCAAAACCGGCGTTGGCGCATAATTGAACCCTTGGCGCGATCATGATGGCCGTCGCTCAGGCCAGCAACCCGAACCCGACGTAACAAATGCAGACCCGACTTCTTTCACCGGACGATCAAGGGATTGACGAGGCTTGCGCCCTGCTGGCAGCGGGCGAGGTCGTCGCCATCCCGACCGAGACGGTCTACGGCCTCGCCGGCGACGCCCGCAACCCCGAGGCGGTGGCGCGAATCTATGCGGCGAAGGGGCGGCCCAGTTTCAACCCGCTGATCGTCCATGTCGCCGATCAGGACATGGCCGAGCGTTTCGCGGTCTTCGACAGCGAGGCGCTGGTGCTGACCGATGCGTTCTGGCCCGGCGCGCTGACGCTGGTGCTGCCGCTGCGGCCTGATGCGGGGATCGCGTCGCTGGTCACGGCGGGGCTTGATACGGTCGCGATCCGTATGCCCGCGCATCCGGTGGCGCACAGGCTGCTGGTGGCTTTCGGCGGGCCACTGGCCGCGCCCTCGGCCAATCCCTCGGGTCGAATCACCGCGACCACCGCCGCCCATGTCGCCGATCCCGCGAACGGGCTGGGCGGGCGGATCCCGGCCGTTCTGGACGCAGGGGCCTGCCCGGTCGGTGTCGAATCCACCATTGTCGGCTGGTCGGGCGGGCGTCCGGCGCTGCTGCGCCCCGGCGGCATTCCCGCCGAGGCGATCGAGGCCGCGCTGGGCCAGCGCCTGATGCGTCCCTCCCACGATCCCGATGCCCCGAGCGCGCCGGGCCAGTTGCTGAGCCATTACGCCCCGCGTGCCAGCCTGAGGCTGAACGCGACCGGGGCAGAGACGGGCGAGGTGATGATCGGTTTCGGCAAGGTGTCTGGCGACCTGACGCTCAGCGCCGGCGGCGACATGGTCGAGGCGGCGGCGCGCCTCTTCGAGGTTCTGCATCAGGCCGATGCGATGGAACGGCCCATTGCCATCGCGCCGGTGCCCGAGACCGGGCTGGGCGCTGCGATCAACGACCGGCTGCGCCGGGCCGCCGCGCCGCGCTAGCGCTCAGGCATGGCCCGCGCTGGGTGACAGCGCCAGCGGGTCGATCCCGAGGCCGCCAAGCGCCGCGCGCCATTTCCCGGCATTGTCCGAACCGAAGACCAGATCGTCCAGCCGGTCGGCGGTCAGCCAGCCATTGGCGAGGATCTCGGAATCGAGCTGACCCGGACCCCATCCCGCATAGCCGAGCGCGAGGAAGGCGGGCTGCGGGCCGTGCCCGGCCGCATAATCCTCAAGAATGTCACGGGTGGTCGAAAGCGCGATGCTGTCGCCGATCAGCATCCGCGTCTCGTTCGGGGTGCTGCCCTCGGGGACGTGATGCAGGACGAAGCCGCGCCCCGGCTCGACCGGGCCGCCGAATCGCACCGGAAGGTCGACCGCATTGGCGCCCGCGTCGATCCCCAATTGGGCCAGCAGGTCGCTGAAGCCAATCTCGGGCATGGGGCGGTTGACCAGAATCCCCATCGCCCCGTCCTCGGTATGCGCGCATACCAGGATGACGGAATGCTCGAAGCGCGGATCACGCATTCCGGGCATGGCGATCAGGAATTTGCCGGTCAGATCGGCGGACGTGTCCAATGGCTGCTCCCTCGTACTTAACCAAAAGATCGGCACTGGTTTGCGATTGCGCAAGAGTGGATGACCCTGCTTGCGTCATTGTGACTTCACCGACACCCCCGCGCGCGCCTAAGACTACGAACATGAAATCCGTTGCTCTTCTTTTCCTCTCGGTCATGCCTGCCTTTGCGCAGGGCGCCTTCGCTCAGAACCTGTCGCAGCCGGGCGCGCAGCCCCCCGGCCTCGTCTCGGCCGAGTTGATGCCGGGCTGGCTTACCCCGGAAGGGCACCGCATGACCGCGTTGCGGCTGGAACTTCAGCCGGGCTGGAAGACCTATTGGCGCAGCCCCGGCGATGCCGGCGTGCCGCCGGTCTTCGACTGGTCGGGGTCGCGGAACATGGGCGAGGTCGCGATGCATTGGCCGCGCCCCGAGACGATCGAATCCGGCGGAGAGCGCACGCTGGGCTATCACGACCGGCTGGTCCTGCCGATCGAGATTGCGCCCGTGGATCCGGCATTGCCGGTCGATCTGGCCGTGGTGGTCGATTTCGGCCTTTGCGAGGATATCTGCGTGCCGGTTCAGGTCACGCTGGCCGCGCCCCCGCCGCAGGAGACGCCCGACCCGCTGATCGAGGCCTCGCTGGCAACGGTTCCGACGCAGGAAACCGAACTGCCTGATTGCCATGTCGAGGAGATCGGCGACGGCATGCGCGTGACCGCGCGCTTTGCTGGCCGCGATGCACCCGAAGTGGCGATGGAACTGCCCGGAGACCCGGTCTGGGTCTCGCAGCCCGAGCTTGCCAATGTCGACGGCGTGCTGAGCGCGCGGGCCGATTTCGTTCCCGAGACGGGCAAGCCCTTCCCCCTCGATCCCGCGCGACTGCGCCTGACCCTGATCGGGCCGGATGACGCGACCGAGTTTCTGGGCTGCAACCCGGCCCGGGATTAAGGCGCGCGACTAGGCCTCGCCGTCGAGCCGCGCCGCGACCGAGAGCAGGTCGGCCCAGGCCTCGCGCTTCGCCAGCGGCGTGCGCAGCAGATAGGCGGGATGGGTCATCGGCAGGGCGGGCAGGCCGAAGGCCTCGCTCCACTTGCCGCGCAGCTTCAGGATGCCCTGCCGCTTCAGCGCCGCGATGCAGGGAGTATTGCCCATCAGGACCAGCAGCTCGGGTTGCACCAGCTCGACATGGCGGCGCAGGAAGGGCAGCATCAAGGCAATCTCGGCCGGTTCGGGTCTGCGGTTCCCCGGCGGCCGCCAGGGCAGGACATTGGTGATATAGAGCCCGCGCTCGGCATCGGTCGCGTCCCGCGAAAGGCCGATGGCCGCGAACATCCGGTCGAGAAGCTGGCCCGCCCGTCCGACGAAGGGGCGGCCCTGCATATCCTCCTCCTCGCCCGGGGCCTCGCCGATCACCATGACCCGCGCACCGGCGCGCCCGTCGGCAAAGCAGAAATTGCGCGCACCTTTGCGCAGCTCGATCGGCTCGAAGCTTTCCTGCGCGGCGGCGAGGGCTGAAAGCGTGGTCGCGGCCCCGGCCAGCGCCTCGGCCCGCGCGGCATGGTCGGTCGCGGCATCCGGCGGCGGCGCAGTCGCGGCTGCGGGGGCCGGTTGGGCGGCAACCGGCGCGGCGGGGCGGTCGGGCAGGCCGTAGCGGTCGATCGCCGCGTCAAGGCATGGCTCGTCCGCGCCAAGCTCGGCCTGCCACTGCAAAAGCGCGAGTGCCGTTTCCGCGTCGAGCGCGAATCCCCTATAGGTCGGATCTGCCGTCATGCGCGCAGGCTAGGGCGCAAGCCGCGCCGCGACAAGGACCAGCGCGCGCGATGGTCCTAACGGGACTTGGCGAGGGGGGTGGTGTCGCCGCCCATCCCGACCAGCCGCTGGATCAGCGGCTTCGCGGTCGGCCCGATCCGGTCGCAGGCGGCGGGATCGTCGAGCAGCTTGAAGGCGGGGCCGTAATATTTGCGGTCATAGGCCGTCGCATCCAGCCCGAGCTTGGCCGCCAGCAGATCGCCGGTGCCGGTGATCAGCGTCCATTCGCCGTTGGAGATCTCGTATCCCGGGCAGTTCGAGGTGATCACGTTCACATTCGCGAGGTCGGCGATCAGCCGCGTCGCCTCCTCCTGATCGAGGCCCGAGATGTCGGGAAGCTGGACGGTGACGCCGCCGTCGGCCAGCGCCGCGCCGGCCATCAGCACCAGCGCTGCGGCCAAAGCCGTGCTTGGTTTCATGGGTTGCCCCTTTATTTCCGGTTGCCCGCCCATCCCGCCCCAAGGCCACACCGGGCGCAACCCAATTCGCCGTGAACTTGACGCAGGGTGACGGCAGGGCTAGGCGGTTTGCCGAACGCGCGTAGCACGAGAGGATGCCCTGCGATGACCACCCATTCCCTGCTGATCCTGCCCGGCGACGGCATCGGTCCCGAAGTGATGACCGAGGTGCGCAAGGTCATCGGCTGGTTCCAGACCAACAAGGGCATCCAGTTCGATGTCAGCGAGGATCTGGTCGGCGGTGCGGCCTATGACAAGCATGGCGTGCCGCTGGCCGACGAGACCATGGCCAAGGCGCAGGAAGTGGACGCTGTCCTTCTGGGCGCCGTGGGCGGCCCGGCCTATGACAACCTCGATTTCTCGGTAAAGCCCGAGCGCGGCCTTCTGCGGCTGCGCAAGGAGATGGACCTGTTCGCGAACCTGCGCCCGGCGCAATGTTTTGACGCGCTGGCCGATTTTTCGTCGCTGAAGCGTGAAGTGGTCGCGGGCCTCGATATCCTGATCGTGCGCGAACTGACCTCGGGCGTCTATTTCGGCGAGCCGCGCGGCATCCATTCCGACGACAATAACCCCCAGAACGAGGGTGGCCGCGTCGGGATCAACACCCAGCGCTATACCTCGGGCGAGATCCGGCGCGTCGCGCGCGCGGCCTTTGAGCTGGCGAAGAAGCGCGACAACCGCGTCTGCTCGATGGAAAAGGCCAACGTGATGGAATCGGGCATCCTCTGGCGTGAGGAGGTGCAATGGGTCCACGACAACGAATACCCGGAAGTTGAGCTGTCGCACATGTATGCCGATAACGGCGCCATGCAGCTTGTCCGCCGCCCCCGCCAGTTCGACGTGATCGTGACTGACAACCTGTTCGGCGACCTGCTCTCGGATGCCGCCGCGATGCTGACCGGCTCGCTTGGGATGCTGCCCTCGGCCAGCCTCGGCGCGCCGATGGCGAATGGCCGTCCGAAGGCGATGTATGAGCCGGTCCACGGCTCGGCCCCCGACATCGCGGGTCAGGGCAAGGCCAACCCGATCGCCTGCATCCTCAGCTTCGCCATGGCGCTGCGCTACAGCTACGACCTCGGCGCCGAGGCCGATCTGCTGGAGAAGGCGGTCGAGAAGGTGCTGGCCGACGGCGTACGCACCGCCGACCTGATGGGCCCCGAGGGCGGTACCCCGGTCTCGACCTCGCAGATGGGCGACAAGATCGTCGAGGCCCTTTCCGCACTCTGAGATACCGCCGCGCCCGCCCCGAAAGGCGGGCGCGGTCATTTCTGCGGGCCGGGGAGGGGCTATGCGGGGAAATCTCAGGGGGGCGCTGCTCGCCCTCATGTCGATGGGGATTTATTCGACCCATGACGTGATCATCAAATATCTGGGCGGGGGCTATCCCGCGCTGCAGATCCTGTTCTTTTCGGCCCTGTTCTCGTTCCCGCCCATCGCCATCCTGCTGCTGCGCGATCCAACGCATGGGACGCTCAGGCCGCGCTCTCCCTTCTGGGTCACGCTGCGCTCGCTCTGCATCGTCAATTCGGGGATCTGCGGCTTCTACGCCTTCTCGGCGCTGCCCCTCGCGCAGGTCTATTCGATCCTTTTCGCCGCACCCCTGATCATCACCATCCTTGCCGTGCCGATCCTGGGCGAGCGTGTTGGCCCGCAGCGCTGGCTGGCCGTCGCCGTGGGGCTGGCGGGCGTGCTGGTGGTGCTGCGGCCGGGCTATGTGCCCCTCGACCTCGGCCATCTCGCGGCGCTTTTCGCGGCACTCTCGAATGCCATGGCGGCGGTGGTGGTGCGCAAGCTCGGCCGGTCTGAGCGGACGGTGATCCTGATCCTCTGGCCCATCCTCGGAAACTTCCTGCTGACCGGGCTTTCCCTCGGGCTGGCCTATCGCCCGATGGCCGGGGCCGACCTTGCCCTCACCGCGCTGATCGCGCTGCTGGGTCTTGCCGCCGGATTCCTGCTGATCCTCGCCTATCAGAATGGCGAGGCCGCGAATGTCGCGCCGATGCAATATTCCCAGATGCTCTGGGCAATCGCCTATGGCTGGCTGCTGTTCGAGGAGCGCCCCGACCGGGCGACGCTGATCGGCGCCGCGCTCATCATCGGCTCGGGTCTTTTCATCCTGATGCGCGAGGGCAGCGGCAGTTCGAACCTGCGGCCCGTGACCGAGGCACGCCTGCGCAGCGAGACGGTCATAACGCCGCGCGCCAGCTTGCTCAGGCGGATGCTGAACCGGCGATAAAAGCGCACGAACCCCCTTGCATTCCGCCGTCCGTCGGGCTACCTGCCCCTCCACGGTCGGAGCGTAGCGCAGCCTGGTAGCGCACCTGCTTCGGGAGCAGGGGGTCGGAGGTTCGAATCCTCTCGCTCCGACCATTGAACATCATCCCGAAAATCTGTCGCATCGTAAGCCACCCGCGCGGGAACGCCGTTCGTTCGCTTCGCATCGGGCGACGTGTTCATCAGTCGGTCCGGTGGCGCCGAATATGGTCGGCCATGATGCAGAGCAGCTCGAAAACCACGGTTGCGCCCACAAGCGCGGTCATGCCGCCGACATCGAACGGGGGCGAGACCTCGACGACATCCGCGCCGACGATATTCACCTTGTCCAGCAGGCGAAGCATCTCCTGAGCCTCGCGGGTGGTGAAGCCGCCGATCTCGGGCGTGCCGGTGCCGGGCGCCATCGAGGGGTCGATGCAGTCGATATCGAAGGTGATATAGGTCGCATCGCTGCCGACGATTGCGGTGGCTTCGGCGATCACATCGGCAGCACCACGGCGGATGAATTCCTCGATATAGATGATCCGCACGCCCTGCGCCTTGGCCCAGTCATGCTCTCCCGTTTCGTAGACCGAGCCGCGAATGCCGATCTGCACGAGACGTTTGGGATCGAGCAACCCTTCCTCGATGGCGCGTCGGAAGGGCGTTCCATGGGTATAGCGATTGCCGCCGAAATAGCTGTCATTGGTATCGGAATGCGCGTCGAACTGTATCATCCCGAGGGGCTTTCCGCCCGCAGGCCTGCCCGATGAAATGGCGCGCAGGACCGGAAGCGTGGTGAGGTGATCGCCCCCGACCGAAAGCGGAAGCGCGCCCGCCGCCACGATCCGGGACATGCCCTCCTCTATTCGGGCGATGCTGTCGGCCAGATCGACGGGATTGACCGGAAGGTCGCCCACATCCGCGACATTTGCCATTTCATATGGCGCGATCCCGGAAACATGATGGGCGCTGCGCATCAGGCTTGAGAGGTTTCTGACCTCGCGCGGGCCATGCCGGGCGCCGGCGCGATTGGTCGTGCCTCCATCCCAGGGGATGCCGACCAGCGCGATATCCAGCCCTTCGGCCGTTGCCACCGCCGGCAGGCGCATGAACGTGGACTGGCCGGCAAAGCGGGGCACTTCGGCTGCATCGACGGGTTTGTGATAGCGAGGCATGGCGGCCCTCTCCGGCTGGGTTCACGGAAACATCGCGTCGGCGCCTTGTCCGTCGTCGAGGGACTTGGGACGGGCCGCCCACGCCCCATAGGAACGGGTTTTGGCGCGCCAGCTCAAGACCCAAGCGTGCGACCATTCGCGGCGGGCGTGCCGGGATCCCGATGGCTAGCCCATGACCGAGAAGCTCGATTCGGCATTGATCGCGCGTTTTCGGCTGTAGGTGCCAAGGCCGATCTCGCGGCGCGTCCGTTCCAGCCGGAAAGCCAGAGGCTCGGCATCGTGATCATGTCCGGCCTCGGATTCCGTGATGAGGTGGTTCATCAGCTTGCCCACGACAGGCGCCATCTTGAACTGGTTCCCGGATGTTCCGCAGGCGAGGTAGAAACCCGGCAGGCTGGTCCTGTCAAAGATCGGCAGCCAGTCGTCCGACGTGTCGTAAAGCGCCACCAGCCCGCTTGCCTGACCGGGAATGCGCATCTCGGGCAAGCGCATCGCCCCGCGCATCACGATGGTCGTCCACTGGTCGGTGAAGCGGGTGTCGAGCGCGTCGGGATCCTCGATCCATTCATGCGTGTCGCAGGCCGGATCGGTTGAGCCGACGCAGATGCCGACCGGGTCGGGGCGGGCATAGAACTCGGCATCCAGATCGGCGATCACGATGCCGTCCTGGCGATAATCCATATTGGCGGGGCCGGGAATATAGGCGACCTCCTGACGGTTCGGGCGGTTGCGGATGGTCATGTCGCCGGTCACGCCGGCCATACGGTTCAGCGCCGCCGACCACGGACCGGCCGCATTGACCACGACATCTGCGGGGAGCACCGAGCCATCCTCGAGCCGGACGCCCGAAACGCGGCCTTCCCGCGTCTCAATCCCCGCCACCTTGGCGCGGAAGCGGAACGCCGCCCCCTCGCGCTCGGCCGCCCATTGCAGGTTCTGCGCGGCCAGTTTCGGATCGTTCACATAGCCCGCCTGATGGAAGAATACCGCGCCGCCCACCTGCTCCGGGTTCGGTTCGCCGAAATCGGGGTGGTCGAGGCGCCGGGCGGGGGCATAGGATTGCAGGTCGGCCTTGGGCAGATAATCGCGGATGCCCTCGGGCGCGACGCGGTCATAGGCCCCGCCGATCCGGTCCATGATCTCGGTGATTCTGGTCATCGCCGCGCCCTCGCCGGAATAGATCACCAGCGATCCGGTCTCTCTATAAGTGGCGAGCGGGCGTTCATCGGGCAGACCGACATAGGCGGCCCAGTCGCGCCAATAGGTCCAGCCCTCCAGCGCCATGGCGCAGGTTTCCATGACTGAATAGTTGATGCGGATCACCGCCGAGGAATTCGAGGTCGAGCCGTAGCCGGCCTCGGGGGCCTTGTCGACGACGGTGACGGCCCAACCCGCTTTCGCCATTTCATAGGCGATGGCGCCACCGATGATCCCCGCCCCGATGATGACGACCTGCTTCATTCCCCGCTCTCCCTTGGTAAAGCCGTGACCTTCCGCCGCAGCGGCTTGTTGCCTGAGGCTTCACCGATGCTATACGCAGGCTTTCGGGGCGGGCAATTCAGTTCGCCTGGCGGGTGCGACAGGCCAGCTAAACTAACGACCAGCAAGCGGGAGTTCCCTTGGCGCAGCTTCCCCCTTTGCGCGCGATGCAGATCTTCGAGGCCTTCGGGCGTCTCGGCACGGTCCACGCGACGGCGCAGGAACTGAATGTGACGCCGGGGGCGGTCAGCCAGCAATTGCGCCTGCTCGAGGAACATCTGGACATGGTGCTGCTGGTCAAGGACGGCCGCCGCGCCGCCCTGACCCCGGCCGCGCGCGGATATCACGAGCTGATCTCGCAGGGGTTCGGGCGCTTTGCGCTGGCGCAGGACTATATCGCGGAACACCGGGTCGCGCAGGAGTTGACGCTTTCCTGCCTGCCGACCCTGCTGCAACGCTGGCTGAACCCGTTGCTGCCCGCTTTTCAGGCTGCCGCGCAGGAATCGACCCTGCGGCTGATCGCACAGGATCTCGAGCCGGATTCGCATATGCTCGAGCATATGTTCCGCCTGACCTATGGCGAGGCCGGGCGGCGCTATACCCATTCGCGCGTGCTCTTCACCGATCACTGCTTTCCGGCGGCCTCGCCCGATTTCCTGGCCCGCCACCCCGAGGCGCTGACCGCCGACGGCCTGTCGCGCCTGCCCCTGATCGGCATTGACTGGGGCGCGCAATACACGACCGAGCCGCATTGGCGCGACTGGTTCAAGATGCAGCTTACCGCCGACCCGCCGCCGCTGCGCCATGTCGCGATCTATTCGGCCTCGGGCATGGGGCTGGAAGCGGCCGCCGCTGGGCAGGGTGCGGTCCTGGCGCAATGGTCCTTCGCGAGGGGTGACCTCGAATCCGGCCGGCTGGTGCGCCTGTCGCCGGACCGGCTTGCGCTGCCCGATCCCTATTTCATCTGCTGGGGCCAGACCACGCTGGACCGGCCCGTCGCGCGCCAGTTCCTGAACTGGCTGATGCAGATGGCGAAGTCGATGCGCGATCAGATGCAGCAGAAAAACTAAACGATTGCCCACTCCTTCTGTGCTTATCCTGCGGCGCCCCGGCGCTAAGGTTGACCCAACACAGCTACGAAGGATGCAGCCATGTTTCTGAAGAACGCCTGGTACGTTGCGGCCTGGAGCCACGAGGTCACGGACAGCCTGCAGCAGATCGTCGTTCTGGGGGAAAAGATCTGCGTCTATCGCAACAGCCAGGATGAGGTGATCGCGCTTGAGGATGCCTGCCCGCACCGCAAGCTTCCGCTGTCCAAGGGCCGCATCAAGGGCGACAATGTCGAATGCGGCTATCACGGCCTGACCTTCGACTGCGCCGGTCAATGCGTCTGGGCGCCGGGCGGCGGGCGCATCCCCTCGGCCGCGAAGGTCCGGCCCTATCCGGTGCACGAGAAATACGGCCTCGTCTGGATCTGGATGGGCAATGCCGCCATCGCCGATGCCGACGACATCATCGACATCCCGAATTTCGACAGCCCGGACTGGGGCATCAATCGCGGCGCCGCGATGGAGTTGCAGTGCAACTACCTGCTGATGTGCGACAACCTGCTGGACCCCACGCATGTCGCATGGGTTCACGAAAGCAGCTTCGCCCAGGCCGCGACCAAGGATGCGCCGCTGAAGGTGACGCGCACCGACAATGGCGTCATCGTCCACCGCTGGATGATGAATGTCGAGCCCGCGCCCTTCTACAAGAAGATCGTCGAGTTCGAGGGGAATTGCGACCGGTTGCAGCATTACGAGGTGCGCTATCCCAGCCACGCGCTGATCCGCGCGGTCTTTACCCCGGCGGGCACCGGCGGGCCTGACGGGACGCTGGATGAAAAAACCTTCGTCATGGACAGCTACAATTTCATGACGCCCACGACCGAGACCGAGACCCGCTATTACTGGTTCCAGCTGCGCAACATCCGGCCCGATGACGCAGACCTGTCCTTGATGATGTCCGAGGACGTCCGCCACGCCTTCGAGGAAGATCGCGCCGTGCTGAACGAGGTGCAGGTCGGCATGACCTCCAAGACCTCGCCCCATATCGACCTGTCGATCGACGCGGGCCAGCTGCGCTTCCGCCGCCAGCTTGAGGCGATGATCGCCGAAGAGCGGATGGTCGACGAAAAGATGCGGGCGTGACCATGGCCGGGGGTTTTCGCCGGTTCCGAGTCGCCCGGAAATTGCCGGAAAGCAGCGTCATCACCTCGTTCCATCTGGTGCCCGAGGATGGCGGCCCGCTTTGGGACATGCGGCCGGGCCAGTATCTGACCCTGCGCATCCCCCTTGCCGAAGGCCCGGTGCTGCGCACCTATTCCCTGTCCGCCCCAGCCGAGGGTCGCGATCATCACCGGATCAGCGTCAAGCGCGAGCCGATGGGATCGGGGTCGGGTTGGCTGCATGACAAGCTGGCCGAAGGCGACATCGTGGAAATCGCCGCCCCCCGCGGCAGCTTCTGCCTTGACGAGACGAGCGAGCGGCCGGTCCTGCTGCTGGCGGGCGGCGTCGGCATGACTCCCTTGCTGGCCATGCTGCACCGGCTGGTGCAGACCCGGCGCCGGGCATGGTTCGTCCATGCCGTCGAGAATGGCGAGGTTCACGCGCTGCGGGACGAGGTTGCGGCGCTCTCCGCCGCCTCGGACGGGCGCATCACCCTGCGCAACGTCTATCGTGCGCCGACCGAAGAGGACCGCGCCGCGGCACGCTTCGACGGCGAGGGCATGGTGGACCGGGCGCTTTTGCAGTCGCTGCTGCCGCTGGATGACTATGACGTCTATCTGTGCGGGCCGACCCCCTTCATGGTCGCGATGTGGCGGCTTCTGACCGGGCTCGGCATCGCGCCCCACCGCATCGCCTATGAGTTTTTCGGCAAAGGTGGGTCGCTGGCCGCGCTGGCCGCCGCGCCCGTGGCGGCGACCCATACCGACCGCCGGATGCCCGCCCATGCGCCGCAATCGCTGTCCCGGCTGGAGTTCATCACCGACCCCGATGCCCGCGCCTTGCCCGATCAGATTGCGCGCCCGGTTCTGTCCGCCACGGAGGGGCCGGGGGCCGAGGTGGTCTTTGCCCGCTCGGGCGTGACCGTCCCGTGGAGCGATGGCGCGGCCTCGATCCTTGAACTGGCCGAAGGGGCGGGGCTGGACCCAGCCTTCAGTTGCCGCGCGGGGATCTGTGGCACCTGCCGCTGCGGCATCGCCGAAGGGGCGGTCGAATATGTCTCGGACCCGCTCGACCCGCCGCCGCCCGGTCAGGTGCTGATCTGCTGTTCGCGTCCCGCCGGGCGCGTCGTTCTGGAGCTGTGACGCCGATGCCAAGCTTGCAACCTCGTCCCGAAGGCCGCGTCAACCTGAGGGTAATCGGGCCGTCATGTGAAAAATCGCGGGACTTTCCTGACATTCAAGGAAAGGGAAGGGGCGACGCCATGACCTTCATGCCGCTTGATTATCCGACCATGCGGGCCGGGTTCCTGGAGGCAGCGAAAGCCGCCGGGGCCGAGATCGTCGAATATCGCCACCCTTTGCCCGGCCCCCATGCCGAGGTCCTTGCCACCGACGTGGCCCTGATCGGCAGCCGGAATGCGACGCGGCTTCTGATCGTCAATTCCGGCACGCATGGGGTCGAGGGCGCCTATGGCTCGGCCGCGCAGGTGGCGTGGATGCGCAGGCACACGCCCTGGCACCTGCCCGAGAATGTCGCCGTCCTGCTGATCCATCTGATCAACCCATGGGGCGCCGCCTGGTCGCGCCGCGTGAACGAGGACAATGTCGACCTGAACCGCAACTTCATCGACTGGTCGCAGCCGCGGCCCGAAAATCCGGGCTATCCGGCGCTGCATCCGGCGCTGACCTTCACCGATCTGGACGGCCCCGACCGGGCGCGGGCGCGCGATGCCTATGCGCAGGCGCAGCAGCGGGCGGGCGGCTATGCCGGCCTCGCCTCGACGATCGAGGCAGGGCAATACACCCATCCCGACGGGCTGTTCTATGGTGGCGATGGCGCGGTCTGGTCGAACCTGACGCTGAACCGCATCCTGTCCGACTTCGCGTCCGGGGCCGAGGATGTGGTCGTCTTCGACCTGCATACCGGCGCGGGCCCCTATGGCTATCCGGCTTTGCTGTCGGTGGCGGTGGAGGACCATGCGGGACTCGACTGGGGCAAGGCGCTTTACGGCCCGGCGCTCTCCGTCGTCCTGACCGGCGCGGGAAAGACCACGGATACCGGCATTGCGGCGACGGCGACGGGCTATGTCTCGGACGCGGTGCGCAGGGGGACGCCGCGGGCGCGCGTCCTGCCGCTGGTGATCGAATGCGGGACGCTGCCGGGGGAAGAAGTCAACGACACCGTCCGGGCAGATAACTGGCTGCACCTGCATGGCGACGTCGCCTCGGCCCAGGGACAGCAGATCAAGGACAGCCTGCGCCACGCCTTCATTCCCGCGGATCCGGCCTGGCAAACGCAGGTGCTGGCGGTCAGCCTGTCCTGTTTCGACCGCGCGCTTGCGGACCTTGAGGCCAAGGGCGGCAGCGCCCCGAAACGCGCCGTCGCGGCCCGTCCGGCGGCCCGCGCCCCGCAATCCGGCCAGCCGGCGGTCGAAATCCATGACCTGCACAAAAGCTATGGCACGCTTGAGGTGCTGAAGGGTGTGGACCTGGTTGCGCAACCGGGCGAGGTCGTGTCGATGATCGGGTCTTCCGGCTCGGGCAAGTCGACCTTCCTGCGCTGCATCAACTTGCTCGAACAGCCGAAAAGCGGCCGCATCCTGATCGACGGAGAGGAGATCCGCCTGAAGCCCGGCAGGGACGGGGCGGCGGTTCCCGCCGATCAGAAACAGGTCGAACGCATCCGGGCCCGCGTCGGCATGGTTTTTCAGAACTTCAACCTGTGGCCGCATCTTTCCGTGCTGGACAATATCATCGAGGCGCCCGTGCACGTCCTGAAGGAAAGCAAGGTCGAGGCGACGGACCGCGCGCATGAGTTGCTGAAAAAGGTCGGCCTGTCGGACAAGCACGCGCATTTCCCCGGCCAGCTTTCGGGCGGTCAGCAACAGCGCGCGGCGATTGCGCGGACGCTGGCCATGCGCCCCAAGGTCATCCTGCTGGACGAGCCGACCTCGGCCCTTGACCCCGAGCTTGTGGGCGAGGTGCTGCGGGTGATCCGCCAGCTTGCCGAAGAGGGGAACACCATGATCCTCGTCACGCATGAGATGCAGTTCGCGCGCGAAGTCTCGCATCACATCAAATTCCTGCATCAGGGCCGGGTCGAGGAAGAAGGCGCCCCGGACCATATCTTCACCAATCCCCGCTCCGAACGGCTGAGCCAGTTCCTCGCCAGATGCAACTAGCCCGGCCCTGATGCGGCAACCCGACGATCACACGCGAAAGAATGTGACGTTCATCCAACCAAGGGAACCAAGCATGAAACTGAAACTCCTGTCTCTCGCCGCCGTCCTCGCTTGCGGGCTTGGCCCCGTCGCCCATGCCGCCGAGGGCGAGCTGGTCATCGGCACCGAGGGCGCCTATCCGCCCTTCTCGATGGCCGATGCCAATGGCAACGTGACCGGCTTCGACGCCGATGTTGGCAACGCGGTCTGCGAGAAGCTGCAACTGAAATGCCGCTTCGTCGTGCAGGCCTTCGACGGGCTGATCCCGGCGCTGAACGCCAAGCGTTTCGACGTCATCATCTCGGGCATGTCGATCACGGACGAACGCCAGAAGCAGATCGACTTCTCGAACAGCTATGGTGAGTTCCCCAACCAGTTCGTGGTGAAGAAGGAGTCCGAGCTTGCTGGGGTCAAGGATCTCGACACCCTGAAGAAGGATCTGAGCGGCCTGCGCATCGGTGTCCAGTCGGGCACGACCCATGCGGCCTATGTCGAGAAGAACATGCCCGACGCGCAGCTGATGACCTATGACACGCTGGACCAGATGCAGATCGACCTGTCCAGCGGACGTCTGGACACGTCCTTTGCGGATACCTCTGCACAGAACGACTTTCTCGCCCAGCCCGAAGCTGCCGACTTCCAGCTTGTTGATGTCGTGATCGATTCCACCTCGGACGCGACGCTTGGCAAGGGGCTTGGCATCGGCATCCGCAAGGACGAAGGCGAACTCAAGGAAAAGATCAACCAGGCGCTTTGCGATCTGGGCGAGGAGGGAACACTGAAAACCGCCTCGGAGAAATGGTTCAAGCTGGACATCTCGCAGAAGTGCAAGTGAGCCAGGGCTGACCGGGAAGGCGAGGATCGCCTTCCCCCAACCACCCACCCATCCAGGCAGGCGGACTCAATGGAATTCGGGCTAATGCAGCTTTGGGAAGGCGGCTGGGTCGGCGCGTTGCTGCGCGGCGCCTCGGTCACGATTCTGGTCGGCGTCGGCGCGATGCTGCTGGGCCTTGCGACCGGGATCGCCTGCGGGCTGATCAAATGGGCGCGCGTGGTGCCGCTGAACTGGCTGGTCGACATCTATACGACGGTCGTGCGCGGCGTGCCTGAACTGCTCATCATCTACCTGCTGTTCTTTTCGTCGGTCGAACTCGTGGCCCGGATCGGAACCGCCTTCGGCTGGGCGGGGCTGGCCGAGACCGGCTATCCCTTCCTGATCGGCATCATCGCCATCGGCGCGATCTCGGGGTCCTATTCGACCGAGGTGGTGCGGGGGGCGCTGGCCGCGATCCCGACCGGCCATGTCGAGGCCGCCCGCGCGCTCGGGATGCCGAAGGCCCGCATCTTCCGCCGCATCATCCTGCCGCAGATGCTGCGCATCGCCGCGCCGGGGGTGAACAACGTCTGGCAGGCGACGATGAAGGACACGGCGCTGATTTCGGTCGTGGGGCTGCAAGAGCTGATGCGCACCGCCTTTGTCGGCGCGGGATCGACCCGCAGCCCCTTCATCTTCTACCTCGTCGCGGGGGCTGTCTATCTTGCCATCACCTTCGTCAGCCAGTCCGGCTTCAAGCGCGCGGAACGCGCACTCGTCCTGAAGGGAAGGGCCTGAAATGGATTGGGATTTGCTGCACCGCGCCGTCACGACGATCGGCAAGGGGGTCGGGACGACCCTGACGCTCGCCTCGGTCTCGCTTGCGATCGGCTTCTGCCTCGGGTTGGGACTGGCCGTCATGCGGGTCTCCGGCAACCGCCTGATGTCGGGCTTTGCGGAATATTACAGCGCCGTCTTTCGCGGCACGCCACTGCTGGTGCAGCTGTTCCTGTTCTATTACGGGCTGGGGCAGTTCGATTTCGTCCGCGAGAACCCGGTCCTTTGGTGGGTGATCGGCGGCGGCACGCATTGCGCGATCATGGCATTGGCGCTGAACACCGCCGCCTATACCTCGGAAATCCTGCGCGGTGGGCTGATCTCCATCCCGGTTGGCCTGATCGAGGCGGCGAAGGCCGCAGGCATGTCGCGCGCCCTGCGCTTTCGCCGGATCGAGTTTCCGCTGGCGATCCGTCAGGCGCTTCCTGCGTATGGCAACGAGATGGTGCTGGTCATCAAGGGCACCAGCCTCGCCTCGACCATCACGGTGCTGGAGATCACCGGCCACGCCAAGCGGCTGATGAGCCAGACCTATGCCATTTTCGAGGTTTTCACCATCGCCGGCATCTTCTACCTGCTGATCAATGCCGCTCTGATCTTCGCCGTCCGCCGTATCGAGAACCGGCTGACCAGCCCGGCAAGATGAGGGTCAGCCCTGACTGACCGTGCTTTGCGTTCCCGAGGACGATAAAGCACGATGCCGTGCGGGAAGCGCCTTGCTTCGCACCGCATCGGGCGAGGTGATACCCAACCAAATGGACAACTGGCCCCGGGTCGGGTGCTGCGTGTTTAATCGGGCAGAAGCATGCGTTCGGGGAAGCGCGGGCTTTCCTTGATCCATTGGGTTTTCGATGTCCAGATGCGCGCCTGCCTTCATTCTCATCGCATCTCTTGGCATGGCGGGCGTCCTGCGGGCCGAGGACCGTTCGGGCCTCAGTTGCGACGTGGTCGGCAAGGACGCGCTCATGCTTTGCGATGCCTTGCGCGGCGCGCTTTCCCGCCGCGCGTTCCCGGATAGGGTCGAACTGGTGCTGACGGCCCGGTCGCCCCGACCCGAAACGCTGCGGGCGCGCCTCGACATCATTCGCGACGGCAGGACGGCCAGGGGAGAGGAGGCCGAGCTTGCCGTGATGGACCGCGCCGCGCCGACGCGGGCGGGAATCGAGCTATTCGCCAGAAACCTGCTCGATCGGGCAGGGCTGGTGCCTGAGGAGGGCAGATGACGCTTGCACCGACAGACGACAGGCTGACATCCGCAGCCGCCACCAGCACCGCGCGCGCGATCCGCACGGAAATGGGTGACGCGCCGGCCCATGCGGGCACCGGTTATGTGATCAATCCGGGCGACAGCTTCAACGGCAGGATCGGGCGGGCGGGCGACGCCGACTGGGTTCGCGTCGATCTCCAGCCGGGACATTATGCCATCACGCTTGACGGCAGGGGCAGCAACGACCTGACGGATCCCTATCTGCGGATCTACGATTCATCGGGAAGGCTGGTCACCTACAATGACGACCGCTCGCCCGACAGCCTCGATTCCAGCGTCACGCTGAACGTCACGCGGGCGGGCAGCTTCTATATCGACGCGAGGGCCTATGACGGGGGCGGGACGGGGGACTATGTCCTTTACGTCGCGCCCGACACCACGCCGACATTCACCCTGGCCCAGATCGCCCGCCAATTGACCGATGGCTATTGGCAGGAGCAGGGCGGCAGCCGTCGCGCCTTCGATGTCGGGCCGGGCGAGGTGCTGACGGTCGACCTCTCGGGTCTGACGGCGGACGGGCGCAGGCTCGCCACCGCCGCGCTGCAAGCATGGACCGACGTGACGGGCATCCGCTTCAACCCCAATCCCGGCGCGGGCGGAGCGGATATCCGTTTCGACGACCAGTATAGCGGCGCCTATTCGCAATCGACCGTGTTTGGCGGCGTCATCGACCACTCCACGGTGAATGTCGGGCTGGACTGGCTTTCGGCCTATGGCACCGGTTTCGCGACCTATTCCTTCCAGACCTATATTCACGAGATCGGTCACGCGCTGGGACTGGGCCATGCCGGCAACTACAATGGCGCGGCGACCTTCGGCGAGGACAATCACTATCGCAACGACAGCTGGCAGGCCTCGGTCATGTCCTACTTCAGTCAGACCGACAACACCTATGTCAACGCGAACTTTGCCTATATCGTCTCGGCCATGTCGGCCGATATATTGGCGATGCGCAGCCTCTATGGCGATGCCGACCTTCGCATGGGGAACAGCATCTATGGCGAAGGCAGCAACGCGGGCGGCAATTATGCCCGGATCTCGAACCTCCTCGCCTCGACCGAGACGCGGGATGACATTGCCTTCGCCATCGTCGATGACGGCGGGATCGACACGCTCAATCTGGCGCGGGACAGCGACAACCAGCGGATCTCGCTGGCGCCGGGCAGCTTTTCGGACGCCTACGGCCTGATCGGCAATGTCTCGATTGCGCCGGGCACCTGGATCGAGAACATCCGCGCCGGGTCAGGCAATGACAGGCTGTCCGGCAATGCCCAAAACAATACGATCTGGGGCAATGGCAGGAATGACGTGCTGCGTGGCGGGGGCGGAGGGGACACCCTTGTCGGCGGGGCAGGGCGCGACACGCTCGCCGGCGGCGCGGGCAATGACGTCTATCTGGCCGATCGCTTCGACACGATCGTCGAGGCGGCGGGGGCGGGCCGGGACCAACTGCGCATCGGTCTTTCGACCACCCTCGGCGCGAATATGGAGGATCTTCGCCTGACCGGCACGGCGGCGGTGAACGGCACCGGAAACAGCGCGGCCAACCTGCTCCATGGCAATGCGGGTGCCAATATCCTCCGCGGTCTGGGCGGCAATGACCGGCTGGTCGGCAACGGAGGGGCGGATACCCTGTGGGGTGGCGCCGGTGCCGACGAGTTCCTGTTCAATGCCGGGCGCGATCTGGTCGCGGATTTTCAGAATGACGTCGATACGCTGCTGATCGAGAACGCGCTGTGGGGCGGCACGCCCCGCACCGTCGCGCAGGTGCTGAATTTCGCCCATGTCGAGAACGGGGATGCCGTTTTCCGCTTCGGCAATGGCAATGTCCTGACCGTCGACAACCTGACCAACATCCAGCTGTTGTCGAACGATCTGATCATCGTGTGATCCGGCCGAGGATCTGGAAGATCAACCCATGCGGGCCGCGTTCGACATGGGCGGTGACGCCGAAGCTGCGGGCGAGGTTTTTGGCGGTCAGGACTGCCTCGGGCGGGCCATCGGCGGTGATGCGCCCCCCCTCCAGCAGGATCAGCCGCGAGCAATGGCGCGCGGCGCTGCCCAGATCGTGC
>Ga0182739_1001948_pt1 | contig 20149 bp, 17 predicted proteins | sample eDN5th30CBELigBY_FD_128873 | JGI IMG/M metagenome (GOLD analysis project Ga0182739, IMG submission 128873) | Enriched backyard soil microbial communities from Emeryville, California, USA - eDNA 5th pass 30_C BE-Lig BY (version 2) (version 2) | ecosystem: Environmental > Terrestrial > Soil >...
ACGACCTGCCGCTCAACGAGGTGGTGTTCGACTTCTACGACCGCCTCAAGTCGGTGTCGAAGGGCTACGCCTCCTTCGACTACCATCTGACGGAGTACAGGGTCGCAGACCTCGTGAAGATGCAGATTCTGGTCAATGCCGAGCCGGTCGACGCGCTCTCGATGCTGGTCCACCGCACGCGCGCTGAAAGCCGCGGCCGCGCGATGGTGGAGAAGCTGAAGGAACTCATTCAGCCGCACATGTTCCAGGTGCCGATCCAGGCCGCCATCGGCGCCAAGATCATCGCCCGCGAAACGGTGCGCGCGCTGCGCAAGGATGTGACCGCGAAGTGCTATGGCGGCGACGCGACGCGAAAGCGCAAACTTCTGGAGAAGCAGAAGGAAGGCAAGAAGAAGATGCGGCAATACGGCAAGGTCGAGATTCCGCAGGAAGCCTTCATCGCCGCGCTCAAGGTCGACGTCTGAGTTCACTGCGGCTTCGTCGAGTCGCCACAAAGAAGTGGGACACCCCGGCGGTCATGCTGATGCCCCCTGCCTCCGACGCCGCGTCTCGGCCGCTCCGCTTCATCGACCTTCTTGCCCAGCGCGAAAAAATCGGCGCCGCGATCGACGCGGCCGTGCAGCGCGTGCTCGAACACGGCCAGTACATTCTCGGCCCCGAGGTGAGGACACTGGAAGCCGACCTCGCGGCCTTTTGCGGTGCCCGCGAGGTCATAAGCTGCGCCAACGGCACCGATGCGCTGGCGCTGGTGCTGATGGCGAAAGGGGTCGGCCCCGGCCAGGCGGTGCTGTGCCCCGCATTCACCTTCGCCGCGACGGCGGAAGTCGTCGCTTGGATGGGCGCGTCGCCGGTCTTCGTCGATGTTGAGGCCGATAGCTTCAACATGGACCCGGCGAGCCTCGAGGCCGGAATCGGCGAAGCCAGACGGCAGGGACTTGACCCGGTCGGCGTCATCACGGTCGATCTGTTCGGCCAGCCGGCCGACTACGATGTGATCGAGCCTCTGTGTGCGCGACACGGGCTCTGGATCCTATCGGATGCCGCGCAGTCGTTCGGCGCGACCTATAAAGGCCGCAAGGTCGGAACGATCGGGGCCGCGACCGCGACCAGCTTCTTCCCCTCAAAACCGCTCGGCTGCTATGGCGACGGCGGGGCGATCTTCACCGACGATCCTGAATTCGCGGCGGTGCTGCGCTCGCTGCGCGTCCACGGCGAAGGCGCGGACAAATACGACAATGTCCGTATCGGCCTGAATGCGCGTCTGGACACCATCCAGGCGGCGGTGCTGATCGAAAAGCTGAAGGTCTTTGCAGACGAACTGGTCCAGCGCGACGCCATCGCGGCACGCTACAACGCGGTACTTTCGGATGTCGCCATCGTCCCGGCCGTCGCACCCGGCTCGACGTCGACCTGGGCGCAGTACACCTTGCGTGTCGACCCCGCGAAGCGCGACGCGCTGGTGGAAGCCTTGAAGGCAGACGGTATCCCGACCGCCGTCCACTACCGCAAGCCGCTGCACCATCAGCCCGCCTATGCGCATTATCCCTGCGCCGGCAACGGCCTGCCGGTCGCCGAGGCGCTGGCGCAGAGCGTCGTCAGCCTGCCGATGCACCCTTATCTCGATCCGGCCGATCAGGACCGCATCGTCGCCGCCGTGCGCAGGGCGCTGCGGTGATCTGAAGGTCGCGGATTTTCGCTCCCACGTCGCCGCGCTCACCATCCCTCCCCGTCAGCGGAGGGTGGCTCCGAGCTCAGCGAGAAGCCGGGTGGGGTGATCACCCCGCAGCCTTTCGCGTTTCCCGCCGGGCGATCCAGAGCGTCGCGGCGCAGATGATGCTGCCACCCGCGAGCGCATAGCCCGTAGGCACATGCGCGAACACGATGAATCCGAAGATCGACGCCCAGACCAGGTCGAGGAAGCGCACCGGCTGCACCGCCGAGACATCGGCGATGTGGTAGGCGCGCGTCATGCAGTAATGCGCGGACGATCCGACGATGCCGGCGCCGGTCAGCAGTCCCCATTCCATCAGGGTCGGCCAGCGCCAGGCGTAGGCAAAGCTCGGTCCGTCCGCCGTCCAGCCCACCGCCGTCAGCGCCATCGGTAGGGTGAATATCCCCATCATGATGCCGAGCCAGAACACGATCGCCTCCGGCGTGTCGTAGCGCGTCAGCCGCTTGGAGATCAGGAACGAGGCGGCGAACAGCGGTGCGGTCACCAGCAGCCACAGGCTGTAGAAACTGGTCACGTCCGACTGGACAAGGCCCGGCCAGACGACGATCAGCACCCCGACGAAGGCGACGGCGACCGCGGCCCAGCGGGCGGCATACATCCTCTCCCCGAAGAACAGCCAGGCGCCCAGCATCATGAAGATCGGCCCGGTGAAACCGATCGCCGCATTCTGCGCCAGCGTCACGAAGGGCAGTACGGTGAACCAGATCAGTCCGCCCGCCGCATGGAACATGCCGCGATAGACGTGCAGCCGGAACCGGCGCGGCCGGTAGACGGTCCAGCCGGCGCGCACCATGAACGGCACCAGCATGAGGGAGCCGACGAGATAGCGCAGGCACACGACCTGCGGCGGATGCATCTCGTGGGTGAGCACTTTCTGGGTGGTATTGAGGATGCCGAAAAGGAAGCCCGAGGCCACCATCCAGGCGATGCCCTGCACGACGGGGCTCAAGTTCGGCCGCTTTTCCGGCGGCTCGTTCTCGATCGGCGCAAGCGGCGGCGGCGCGGTCGACGCGACGTCGTTCATGCGGGGCGGGCCATCCGTTGCGTTTCCTCGGGCGATCTTGGGTCCGCTTGTCGCATATCCGCGGTCGCAGGGTTAGGGCTGTGCGCGCATGGCGGGACCGCACTGCACCAGAACGGATTTAATTTCCGCCGGCAATCCTCTAGTGTGCCATCGCGGCAGCGTACCGCAGCATCCGGATGGCTCATGAAAGCGCTGTTTCTCGACTGCAATCAACAGCTTGCGCCCGTGCTCGATCGTGTCCGCAAGGCCGACGATCCGCCGATCGCGGTGAACTACGAACCGTATGACCGCGCGACGATCCCGCAGCTCCTTGCGGGCTATTCGATCTGCCTCGACGACCACTCCTATCTGCCGACCGACGTGGTGAAGCAGTGCCCGGATCTCCGCCATGTGGTGTTCCTCGGCACCGGCGCCGCCAGCTACATGGATGTCGAGGCGCTGAAGGGGCTGGGCGTCACCGTCCACCTCATTCGCGGCTACGGCGATACGGCGGTGGCCGAGCACACCATCGCGCTGATGTGGGCGGCGGCCCGCGACCTCGCCCGCATGGACCGCGACATCCGCGCCGGGCAATGGATCACCCGTGAGGGGCCGCAACTCACCGGCAAGACGCTCGGCCTGATCGGGCTCGGCGGCATCGGCCGCGAGGTCGCGCGCATCGCCCGCGGTATGGGGATGGAGGTCATCGCCTGGAACCGCACGCAGCTTTCCGATGCCCCCGCCATGCTTGTGTCGCTCGACGAGGTTCTGGGCCGCGCGGATGTGCTCTCGCTGCATCTCGTGCTCGGTGACGAGACGCGCAATTTTCTCGATGCCAAGCGTATCGCGCAGCTCAAGCCCGGCGTCATTCTGGTCAATACCGCGCGCGGGGCGCTGGTTGACGAAGGCGCCATGCTGGCAGCGCTGGAGAGCGGCCACATCCGTCATGCCGCACTCGATGTCTTCCATGCCGAGCCGCTGAAAGGGGATCATCCGCTTACACGGCTTCCGAACGTGACGCTGAGCGCCCATAGCGCGTTCCGCACGCCCGAAGCATCCGAAACGCTGCTGCGACGCGCCATCGACATCGTGCGCCGGATCGTGGCAGAGGGGTCGCACGGTTGATATGGGCTTGTGCTGTATCGGACCGAAGTTTCTCGCGTATTCCCGCCGAAGCGGGAGCATGAGAGCACTGGATTCCCGCTTGCGCGGGAATGAGCGGAGACCGGATCGACGCTGGTCGAACACGCCAGGATAAACTTACACAGGGCGTTCAAGGAGAAAGTAGAGATGGACATCAAGGTTGGGCGGAAAGCGATCGATGAGGCTTCTCAGAAGCTGAGCAATTGGGGTCGTTGGGGCAAGGACGACCACAGCGGTACGCTCAATCTCGTCACCCCCGAGGATGTCGTGAAGGCAGCGGCGCTGGTCCGCACCGGAAAGGTCTTCGCGCTCGGCATCCCGCTCGACAATACCGGCCCGCAGACCGGCCTGTTCGGCGGCCGCTTCAACCCGATCCACCAGATGCTTGCCACCGGCACCGACGCGGTCGCCGGCCGCCAGGACTGGAACAAGATCCGCTACGCCGACGACACGCTGAACCTCTGCGTGCAGGGCGCGACGCACTGGGACGCGCTCGGCCACATCTTCTACGAGGACAAGGCTTATAACGGCCACGACCCGCGGCTGATCGACGCCAAGGGCCTCAATGTGCTCGGCATCGAACACTCAAAGAACAAGATGATCGGCCGCGGCGTGCTGCTCGACATCGCCCGCTTCCGCGGCGTCGACTGGCTGCAGGACGGCGAAGGCATCTCCAACGATGAACTCGACAAGTGCGCGCGCGCGCAGAACGTCGAGATCCGCAAGGGCGACTTCGTCATCATCCGTACCGGCCAGATGGAGCGCTGCCACGCCGAGAAGAACTGGGGCGGCTATGCCGGCGGCGACGCGCCGGGCGTGAAGTTCGAGAACTGCTACTGGTGCCATGAGAAGGAGATCGCCGCGATCTGCTCCGACACCTGGGGCGTCGAGGTGCGGCCGAACGAGACCACCGAAGCGAACCAGCCCTGGCACTGGGTCGTGATCCCGGCCATGGGCCTGTGCATGGGCGAAATCTTCTACGTCAAGGAACTCGCCGAGGATTGCGCCAATGACGGCGTCTACGAGTTCTTCTTCTCCGGCCCGCCGCTGATCATCACCGGCGGCACCGGCTCGCCGATCAACCCGCAGGCGATCAAGTAAGAAGCAGCCGGTCGTCCCGGGCGACCGAGTGAAGCGAGGGAGACCCGGGACCCATACGCCCGGTCTCCCGATTGAATGCGTGACACCGGTGGTTATGGGTCCCGGCTTTCGCGGGGACGACCGGCAGAATGAGTGGAGAGTTCAATGACCCGCTATCTCAAGCGCGGAATGGATGCAGGCGCGATCGAGGAGGCGGACGCCAAGGTGCGCGCGACCGTCGAAGGCATCCTTGCCGACGTGAAGGCGCGCGGCGACGCCGCGATCCGCGACCTGTCGGAAAAGTTCGACAACTGGTCGCCCAGGAATTTCCGCCTCTCCGAGCAGGAGATCGAGCGCGCGATCGGCGAATTGCCGAAGCGCGACCTCGAGGACATCAAATTCGCGCAGGCGCAGGTGCGCAACTTCGCCCAGAAGCAGAAGGACGCGCTGCGCGACATCGAGGTTGAGACGCTCCCCGGCGTCATCCTCGGCCACAAGAATATTCCGGTGAACGCCATCGGCTGCTACGTGCCGGGCGGGCGCTATCCGATGGTCGCCTCCGCGCATATGTCGGTCGTCACCGCGCGCGTTGCCGGCGTCAAGCGCATCATCGCCTGTGCCCCGCCGTTCAAGGGCGGCCCGCACCCGGCGATCGTCGCCGCCATGCATTTCGGCGGCGCGGATGAAATCTATGTGCTCGGTGGCGTGCAGGCGGTCGCGGCGATGGCGCTCGGCACTGAGGCGATCGCGCCCGTCGACATGATCGTTGGCCCGGGCAATGCCTATGTCGCCGAGGCGAAGCGGCAGCTGTTCGGCCGCATCGGCATCGACCTGCTCGCAGGGCCGACCGAGACGCTCGTGATTGCGGATGAGACGGTGGATGCCGAAATCTGCGCGACCGACCTGCTCGGCCAGGCCGAGCACGGCCCGACCTCGCCGGCGGTGCTGCTGACCAATTCGGAAAAGCTCGCGCGCGAGACCATGGCGGAGGTCGAGCGGCTGCTGAAGATCCTCCCGACCGCCGACGCGGCGGCGAAAGCCTGGGCCGATTTCGGCGAGGTCATCGTCTGCGACAGCGAAGAGGAGATGGTCGCCGAGGCAGATCGCATCGCTTCCGAGCACGTGCAGGTGATGACGCGCGACCCCGACTACTTCCTCAACAACATGACGAATTACGGCGCGCTGTTCCTCGGGCCGCGTACCAATGTCGCCTATGGCGACAAGGTGATCGGCACCAATCACACGCTGCCGACCAAGAAGAACGCGCGCTTCACCGGCGGGCTATGGGTCGGGAAATTCCTCAAGACCTGCACCTATCAGAAGGTGCTGACCGACGAGGCGAGCGCGATGATCGGCGAATATTGTTCGCGCCTCTGCGTGCTGGAGGGCTTCCTCGGCCATGCCGAGCAGGCCAATGTCCGCGTCCGCCGCTACGGCGGCCGCAACGTGCCTTACGCGAAGGCGGCGGAGTAATCCGCCCGATGGAGACGCGCCTTCTCGGCCGGGACGGATCGGCGCTTGCCGATCCGGAGGATGTCATTCCGTTTCTGGGGCGCCGCGAGAAGCACTGGAAGCAGGCGTTCTCGGCATTCGAAGTGGCGCATAGCTGGTTCGCCGCGGCGCCAAGCGAGCATGGACTTCCGGCGGCGGTGCGCGCACTGCTCGAAAGCGAACCTTCCTATGCTGGTGCGCGGCTGACCCAGGCAATCTTCGAGAAGACGACGGTGCTGGACGGGATTGCGCGCGGCGAGAGCCAGACTGACGTGCTGGCCTTCGTTGCGATCCCGGAAGGATCGCTGGTGCTCGGTGTCGAGGGCAAGGTCAACGAGCCCTTCGGGCCACGCGTTTCCAGCTGGCTGAACCGCTCCGCCAATCGCCCGGCGCGGCTTGCCATCGTCGCCAGCTGGCTCGGTCTCGAGCCGGAGGTGACCCATGCCTTGCGCTACCAGTTGCTGCACCGTGCGGCAGCCGTGCTGATCGAAGCCGACAATGCCGGGGCGAGCGATGCAGCGCTGGTGGTCCAATCGTTCTCGCCCGGGGATGTCCGCAAGGGTTTCGCCGACTTTCAGGCTTTCGCCGCGGCAATGGGTGCACCGGTCGATGCGCCCGGCACGCTGTCGCCGCCGATTGCACGCGGTGCGGTGTGCTTTCGCCTCGGCTGGACCATCAACCCGATATACGAAGCTCCGCAGGAATAGACGATGACGCAGACGACACCCTCTTTCCGCCTCGACGGACGCCGCGCCCTCGTCACCGGCGCCGGGCGCGGCCTCGGTGCCGGCATGGCGGCCGCGCTCGCCGAAGCCGGTGCCGACGTGACGCTGTGCGCGCGCAGTGCCGGCGAGATCGAAGCGGGTGCGGAAGCGCTCCGCGCACGCGGCTTCAAGGCGCAGGCGCTGGTGCTCGATGTCACCGACCTGCCCGCGATGCAAACGGCGATCGCGGCCGCCCCGCCCTTCAACATCCTCATCAACAATGCCGGAACCAACCGGCCGGGGCCGTTCGTCGAAACCAGGATCGAGGACTTCGACTACGTCTTCAACATCAATGTCCGCGCCGCCTATTTCGTCGCGCAGGCGGTGGCGCGCCGGCTTCTGGAAGCGAAGCAGCCCGGCTCTATCATCAACGTCTCTTCGCAGATGGGCCATGTCGGGGGTCCGCGCCGCACCGTCTATTGCGCCACCAAGCATGCGATGGAAGGCTTCACCAAGGCGATGGCGATCGAACTTGCGCCGCAAAATATCCGGGTCAACACGCTCGCGCCGACCTTCATCGAGACTCCGATGACCAAGCCGTTCTTCGAGAACGAGGCGTTTCTCAAGGACACGCTCTCGCGCATAAAACTCGGCCGTCTGGGCCAGATCGAGGACCTGATGGGCGCGGTGGTCTTCCTCGCCTCCGACGCTTCTGCGCTGATGACCGGCACCTCGCTGGTCGTCGATGGCGGCTGGACGGCGGACTAACGTTCACGCTGCGGACACTTCGCCATCACGCTTGCGGGATCGCAGCGCTAGCCGCTTGCTGTGGCCAATGGCGCATGCACAATGCGCGTCTCAACACTGCCAATAATCACAACAAGCCACAACGTCGGCGCGGCTGACTGGGTCGCCCGAACCCGGAGGAAACGATGAGACGCTGGCCGGCAAAGTTAACGTCATTGATGGCCACGGCGCTCGGCGCCGCGGCCATGTTTTCTGCAGGTCCTGCGCAGGCGCAGAACTTCCCCACCAAACCGATTGTTATCGTCGCCGCCTCCTCGGCCGGCGGACCGACGGACGCCTCGGCGCGCATGATCGCCGACAGCCTCGCGAGCGCGCTGGGCCAGCAAGTGGTGGTCGAGAACGTTCCGGGCGCGGGCGGCACCATCGCGATGAGCCGCGTCGCGCGCGCGGCGCCTGACGGCTATACGCTGCTGGTGCATCAGAACGGCTTTGCGATTGCGCCGGCGCTCTATTCGCGGCTGACCTTCAACACCGAGAAGGACTTCACGCCGGTCATTCTGCTCAATCGCAGCGAGACCTTCATCATCGGCCGCAAGGACTTGCCCGCCAACAATTGGAAGGAACTGGTCGACTGGATGAAGAAGTCGAACCAGCCCACGCGCTTCGCGCATCCGGGCATCGGCACTAACGGCCACCTGCAGAGCACGATGCTGGTCAAGGCCATTGGCGCGCCAACGACGCTGATTGCCTATCGCGGCATCGCGCCGGGGGTGACGGACCTGATCGGCGGCCATATCGATCTGGCGCAGGTCGGGCCTCCGCTCGCCGCGCCGCATGTGCGTAGCGGCAATGCCAAGCTCTTCGCCACCACCGGATTCTCGCGCAACAAGCAGTTCCCCGATGTGCCGACCTTGGGCGAGGTCGGTCATCCCGAACTGCAGCTTTGGTTCTGGCATGCGCTGTGGGCGCCGTCCGGCACGCCGAAGCCCATTCTCGACAAGCTCAACGAAGCGATGCGCAAGGCGCTCACCGACGAGCGCGTCAAGAAGAACTACGCCAACTCGTTGGTCGAGGCGTTCCCCGCGGACGAGCTTTCGCGCGAGGCGGCCCAGGCCTTCATTCAGAAAGAGTTCGCACTCTGGCGCAAGGTCGTGAAGGAACACAACATCAAGGCCGAGTGAGGACACCAGCCTTTCGCCGCGTGTGTGCCAAAAGCGCCACCTCTCGCGAGAGGTGGCGCTTTTAGGTTCGCGCGGTAATGCGTCCGGACATTCAACAATCCGAACGAGAGAATTCAGCGCAGGCCGAGACCGCGCGCGATGATGCCGCGGAGCACTTCGGTGGTGCCGCCCTGGATCGTGAGCTTCGGCGCGATGAGCGTCGCGAATTCGAGTTGCTCTTCGAGCGTGACGCGGTTCGACGCCTCCGGCTCCAGAAACGCGGCAAGCTCGCGCACGCGCGCTGGCAGCTTCTGCTCCCAGAGCGTGCCGAGGTCCTTGACGATCGAGCCCTCGACCACCGGTTCCTTTCCCGCCTGCAGCATGCCGTTCACGGAAACCGACATGCGCCGCAAGGTGTGAAGCTGCGCGGCGAGGCGGCCGAGACCCTCTGCGCTGCGCGTGTCCGGCTTCTCGCCGAGCGCCCGGATCAGTTCGATCAGCACGTAAGAGGTTTCGAGAAAGCGCTCCGGCCCGCTGCGCTCATAGGCGAGTTCGCTGGTTGCCTGCTTCCAGGCGCCGTCGATCTCACCGAGCACGTGATCGTCGGGAACGAAGGCGTTGTCGAACACCACCTCGTTGAAATCGTGCTGCCCGGTCAGCTGGTAGATCGGATTGACCGCGATGCCGGGCGTCTTCATGTCCACCAGAAACTGCGTCAGTCCATGGCGGCGGTTCTCCTTGGTCGGCGGCGAGGTCCGGAACAGGCCGAGCATGTAATCCGCAAAGTGCGCATTGCTGGTCCAGATCTTGGTGCCGTTGATGCGGAAGCCGCCATCGACCTTGGTTGCCTTCGTCTTCGCCGCGAACAGATCGGAGCCCGAATTCGGCTCGCTCATGCCGATGACGAAACACGCCTCGCCGCGGCAGATGCGCGGCAGGATGTCGAGCTTGATATGCTCCGGCGCATATTTGAGCAGGATCGGCCCGCTCTGCCGGTCGGCGGTGAAGTGCTGGCGCGTCGGCGCATTGGCGACACGGAATTCCTCGGTGACGACGTAGCGCTCGAGGAAACTGCGCTCGCCGCCGCCATACTTCTTCGGCCAGGTCATGCCGATCCAGCCCTTCGCGCCGACGCGGCGGCTGAAGGCGAGATTGTGCATGTCGCCGTCATGCGGGCGGTCCGGCCGAAAGGTGCCGGCGGCGATCTCTTCGGCGAGAAAATCCCGCACTTCCGCGCGCAGGCTTTCGCATTCGGGCGGCAGGCGGATCGGATCGAAATTCAGGCTTGCGCTCATCGTGTCAGTCCTGCCCTAAAGCGTTTTCGAGCGAAGTGGGCACCGGTTCGCGTCAAGAAAACGCGTCACTACAAACAATTAGAGCTCTGGCTTTGATTCCATCAAAGCCGGAAAAGCTCTAGCGCGATGCGATCAACGGCCAGAATGCATCGGCGCCGCGCGCGGCGATGCGGTTGCCGAGTTCGACCGCCCATTGGCTTTCGTTGCCGAAATCGTCACGCCAGGAAAGCATGCGCAGCGTGAAGCGGTGCAGCACGTGCTCCTGCGTGAAGCCGATTGCGCCGAGCACCTGATGGGCGATGGCCGCGCCCTCGGTCGCCGCCTCCGCCGCACGGATCCTGGCCGACGCTGCCTCGAGGAAAATGCCGTCGTCGAACTCCGATGCTTCCGCGATCGCGTCGGCGGCCGAGGTCGCGGCCGTCATGGCGGCGGCGGCTTCGCCCGCGAGGCGCGCGAGGTTGTGCTGGACCGCCTGGAACTTCGCGATCGGCCGCTCGAACGCGACACGCTCATTGGCGTAGCGCACACTGAGGTCGAGTATGGATTGCAGTGCGCCGGCAATCTGCACGCTGCGCACCACCGCGCCCATCAGCATGACAGTTTCAAGATCGAGCGCCGCAGCTGTCGAGGCGACCGCCGGCGCTCCGTCAAAGATCACACTGTCGAGCGGATCGCCGGCGAGGTTGCGGCCTTCCGCTATTCGGCAGGCGTCGACGTCGACGAGCGCGACCACCGGTTCATTGCCGCGCAGCGCGGCCACCGCGATGTGCTCCGCATCGCGCGCAAAAGGTACGTTGCGGGCGCGGCCATTCAGTGTTCCGTTGCTGTCGAGCGTGATGCGCTCGCCGGGCCGTGATGGCGCGACGGTCATCATGCCGGAAGGTGCGTCGAGCCCCGAGCGCGCCAGCATCCAGCCTGCCAGCATCGTCTCGGCGAGCGGCACTGACGCCGCGTAACGCCCCGCGACGCCCAGCACTTCAAAGCCGTCGGCGAGCGTGCCGCCGGCGCCGCCATGCTGCTCCGGGACCCAGGCCAGTGTCAGCCCCGCTTCGCTCAGTGCGTTCCAGAGCGGCGCCTTCCAGCCCGCGCCCTTCGCCTGATTGATGGTCTGCGGATCGCCGAGGTCCGCAAAAATCCTGGCCGCCGTTTCGGCGACGATATTTCCACTGTCGTGCAAGGACGTTTCCTGGCCGGTTCTTCTCATAAGGTCAGTCATGGTGGCGGCAAGCGGCGGCCTTGGCAAGCGAACCGGCAAGGCCGGTCGCATGCACGTTGCGAGCATTCACGTTCTGGAGAGGCCCTGCCCGGCGTGCAGTCAGAGGTTGATCGCGGGGATCACCCGGTCTAGCGTAGCCGCAATAAAGAAAGAAATGTCATGGGAGGTTTAAAATGGGATCCAGGCTTGCCTGTGTGATCGCTGGCGCCTTGTGCGTGGCGCTCATCGGCGCTTCACCCGCCTTTGCGCAGAAGCAGGGCGGAACACTGCGCATCTATCACCGCGACAACCCAGCAAGCGCCTCTATACACGAAGAGGCAACCATCTCGGTGATCCAGCCATTCATGGCGGTCTACAACAACCTGGTGATGTTCGACCAGGGCAACAAGCGCAACAGCATGGAGTCGATCGTACCGGACCTGGCGGAAAGCTGGGCCTGGGACGACAGCAAGACCAAGCTGACCTTCAAGCTGCGGCAGGGCGTGAAGTGGCACGACGGCAAGCCGTTCACGGCCGCTGATGTGAAGTGCACCTGGGACAAGCTGCAAGGCAAGGCCAAGGACCGCTTCCGCCGCAACCCGCGCGCGATCTGGTACCACAATCTGAAAGAGGTCACCGTCAACGGCGACCATGAGGCCACCTTCGTTCTGCAGCGGCCGCAGGGCGCCTTCCTGATGTTGCTGGCGTCGGGCTACACGCCGGTTTACCCCTGCCACGTCAACGCCGCGGGGATGCGCACAAAACCGGTCGGCACCGGGCCGTTCAAGTTCGACGAGTTCCGGCGCAACGAATTCATCCGCGTGGTGCGCAATCCGGACTATTGGAAGAAGGGCCGCCCCTACGTCGACGCTATCGAATGGCGCATCATTCCGAACCGTTCGACGCGCATTCTGGCCTTCATCGCCGGCGATTTCGACATGACGTTCAACAATGACGTCACCATCCCGCTGCTCAAGGACGTCCGCTCGCAGGCGCCGAAGGCGATCTGTCAGATCACCACCCAATACGTCAACCGCAACCTGATCGTGAATCAGGAGTCGGCGCCCTTCAACAATCCGAAGATCCGCAAGGCGATGGCGCTCGCCATCGACCGCAAGGCTTTCATCGACATTCTCACCGAAGGCAAGGGCGATATGGGCGGCGCCATGCTTCCGCTTCCGGAGGGCCTGTGGGGCATGCCGAAGGAGGTGCTTGAGAAGATGACCGGTTACGGTCCGGATGTCGCCAAGAACCAGGCCGAAGCCCGCAAGCTCATGGAGGAGCTCGGCTACAGCGCCGACAAGCCGCTGAGCGTCAAGATCTCCACGCGCGACATTGCGATCTACCGCGATCCGGCTGTGATCCTGATCGACCAGCTCAAGAAGATTCACATCAGTGCCGAGCTCGAAGTGGTCGACACAACGCAATGGCACGCCAAGGTCGCGCGCAAGGATTACGCCATCGGCATGAACCTCACCGGCGTCGGCGTCGACGATCCGGACGTGAACTTCTACGAGAACTACACCTGCAAGTCCGAGCGCAACTACACCCAGTACTGTAACAAGGAAGTGGAGAAGCTGATCGAGGCGCAGTCGCGGGAAACCGACGTCGAGAAGCGCAAGAAGATCGTGTGGGACATCGAGAACATGCTCAATGAGGATGTGGCCCGCCCGATCATCTACCACGACCGCGCCGCGCATTGCTGGCAGCCGCACCTCAAGGGGTTCACCCTGCACGAAAACAGCATCTACAACGGCTGGCGTTTCGAGGATGTGTGGCTGGAGAAGTAGCAGCGCGCTGAAGAAGAATGCTCGCCGTGCGACCTGATGCAGGTCGTGGACTTCCACAGACGATAGGCCGGCGAAAGGCCGGCCTGCGTTGGGAGGAAGGCGCGTCGCCCGTCAAGGCGGCGCAGCCTCGGGAGACATAAGGCCGTGGGCGCCTATCTCATCCGCCGCTTCTTCCTGATGGTGCTGACCCTGTTCGGGATGTCGGTGCTCATCTTCGTGATGCTCCGGATCGTTCCGGGCAACATCAGCGACATCCTGTTCGACTCGGCCGGCATGGTGAACCCGGCCGACAAGGCTGCGCTGGAAGCCGAGCTTGGTCTCGATCGTCCGATCGTCATGCAGTATCTGAGCTGGATCGGCGGGCTCATGCAGGGCGATCTCGGCTATGCCTACGTGTCGGAGCGGCCGGCGATCGAGGAGATCCTGCCGCGCATTCCAGTGACCGCAAAACTTGCCGGTCTCGCCCTCTTCTTCTCAATCCTGCTCGGCGTGCCGCTCGGCGTTATCAGCGCCGTGAAACAGGATACCGCGCTCGATTACTCGCTGCGCGTCATCAGCCTGAGCGGACTTTCGCTGCCGTCGTTCTGGCTCGGGCTGATTATCCTGATGCTGTTCGTGCAGTATCTCGGCTGGATCCCGATCTACAACGACCGGCCAGCCAGCATATGGCACGAACTGGCGCTGCTCAGCATCCCGGCGGCCGCGGTCGGCTTTCGCGCCTCGTCGCTGATCATGCGGCTGACGCGCTCGTCGATGCTCGAAGTGCTGCGGCAGGATTATATCCGCACCGCGCGCGCCAAGGGCGCCTCGATCAATGCGGTCAACTACGACCACGCGCTCCGCAACGCCGTGCTGCCGGTCATCACCATCATCGGTATCGAGGCAGCGTTCCTGATCGGCGGCCTGATCGTGACCGAGACCGTGTTCAACATTCCCGGCATCGCCCGCTTTCTGGTCGAGGCGATCCGCTGGCGCGACTACCCGATCGTGCAGAACCTCGTGATGTTCATCGCGCTGGTGGTGGTGGTGATCAATTTCCTGGTCGACATGGCTTACGTGATGCTCGACCCGCGCATCAAATACGAGAGCTAGAACGTCATGCGTTCGAAAGATTCGGCATGCCTCTCGCTCCGCTCACTCCCGCGCAAGCGAGAATCCAGAAGCGTCCCTCTCCTTGATCCTGGGTCCCCGCCTTCGCGGGGACGAGCGGAGGAGAGAACTGACTTCCGAATCGTGAGAGATAGCCTGTGACCACGATGGAACATCAGACGGCGCTGACGCGGGCTGGCGCCAATGTCACCGGCTGGTGGAGCCACGCGCTCTACTATATGCGGCGCTATCCGCTCGGCGCGGCCGGCGGCGTGATCGTGCTCGCCTTCATCTTCATGGCGGTGTTCGCCGACTGGATCACCTTCTACAGCCCGACCGCCACCAATCCGCGCGCATCGCTGGCGCCGCCGGGCGAAGCGCATTGGCTCGGCGCCGATTTCATGGGCCGCGACATGTGGAGCCGCATCGTCTACGGCGCCCGCATCTCGCTCGTGGTCGGCATCGGCTCCACCGTTCTCGGCTGCCTGATCGGAGTCGTGGTCGGCCTGCTGTCGGGCTATTTCGGTGGGTGGCTCGATCTCGTGGTCCAGCGCATTATCGACATCATGCAGGCGCTGCCGCTGCTGGTGATGGCGCTGGTGATGGCCGCGTCGCTCGGCCCGTCGCTGACCAATACGGTAATCGCGATATCGATCCCGCTGGTGCCCTATGTCGCACGCGTCATCCGTTCCAACACCCTGACTTTACGCGAGATGCCGTTCGTCGAGGCCTCGAAAGCGGTGGGCATGAGTGAGATCGCCATTGCGTTCCGGCATGTGCTGCCGAACACGGTCGCGCCGCTGATCGTGCTCGCCACCGCGCAACTCGGGTCGGCGATCCTCACCGAAGCGTCGCTCTCATTCCTCGGCCTCGGCATTCCGGAGCCGCATCCGTCCTGGGGGCGAATGCTCTCGGAGTCCGCGGCCGAATATGTGCGCACCGCGCCCTGGCTCGTCATTTTCCCCGGCGTCGCGATCAGTCTCGTCGTGTTCGGCACCAACCTCTTGGGCGATGCGGTGCGCGACATTCTCGATCCGCGTCTGCGGCATTAGGAAAGAGCACGGCCTGATGGACGTAATGGAAATTGTTCACGAGGGGGAGGAAGTGCGGGGGGACGCCGCAACGGCGCTGCTCGATGTGCAGAACCTGCGCACCTACTTCTTCACGCGACAGGGTGTCGTGAAGGCGGTCGACGGCGTCAGCTTTTCGCTCAGGCCGGCCGAGACGCTGGCGATCGTCGGCGAATCGGGCTGCGGCAAGAGCATCACCGCGCTTTCGCTGATGCGTCTCGTGCCGGACCCGCCGGGCCGCATCGTCGAAGGCAGCATGCGGCTCGGCGACCTCGACCTGCTCGCGCTCGATGAAGACGCGATGCGCAATGTCCGCGGTAAGGACATTTCGATGATCTTCCAGGAGCCGATGACCTCGCTCAACCCGGTGATGACGATCGGGCGGCAGATCAGCGAGGTGCTGCTTCTGCACGAGGATGTCGGGCGCGACGCCGCCTGGCAGAAGGCGACGGAGATGCTGCGCATCGTGCGCATCCCGGAGCCCGAGCAGCGGATGAAGGAATATCCGCACCAGCTCTCGGGCGGCATGCGCCAGCGCGCGATGATCGCGATGGCGCTCGCCTGCAATCCGCAAGTCCTGATCGCCGACGAGCCGACGACCGCGCTCGACGTCACCATCCAGGCGCAGATCCTGGAGATCATCGTCGACCTGCAGCGCAAGCTTGGCACCGCTGTCATCCTCATCACCCACGATCTCGGCGTGGTCGCGGAGACCGCGCAACGGGTGATCGTGATGTATGCCGGCCGCAAGGTGGAAGAAGCCTCCGTTGCGGACCTGTTCGCGCGCCCGCAGCACCCATACACGCACGGGCTGCTCGCCTCGATCCCGCGGCTCGGCCTGATGCGCGGCGAGGAGGAACGCACCGCCGAGCGGCTGCAGGAGATACCCGGCATCGTGCCGGCGCTCACCCATCTGCCGGAAGGCTGCGCTTTCGCGCCACGCTGTGCGTTTGCCGAAGACCAGTGCCGCCGGGCCTATCCGCCTTACGAGGAGAAGCAGCCGGCGCACTGGGCCGCCTGCTGGCGCTCGCAGGCGCTCTATGGAGGCGGCGATGCTTGACACGCCCGTTCGAGATGGACTGTCCGCCGCGGCTGACCGCGACGCCCGCACCGATGCGCCGGTGCTGGAAGTCGTGGATCTCAAGAAGCACTTCGTGATTCAGAAGGGACTGCTGCGTAGCGTCGCAGGTTACGTCTTCGCCGTCGATGGCGTGAGCTTCAGTATCAAAGCAGGCGAGACACTGGGCCTGGTCGGGGAATCCGGTTGCGGCAAGTCCACGGTCGGTCGCACGCTGCTGCGGCTGATCGAGCCGACCTCGGGCGCCATCCGCATCAACGGGGTCGACATCACCCAGTTCGACAAGGCCGCGTTGCGGCCCTACCGGCGGCAGATGCAGATCATCTTCCAGGACCCGTTCTCCTCGCTCGATCCGCGGATGTCGGCGGGCGACATCGTCGGCGAACCGCTCAAGGTGCATGGCATCGCGCGCGGCAGGGAGCGGCGCGACCAGGTGGCGGCGCTGTTCGAGCGCGTCGGCCTCCGGCAGGCGCAGATGGACAATTATCCGCACCAGTTCTCGGGCGGCCAGCGCCAGCGTATCGGCATCGCGCGCGCGCTCGCGCTCAATCCGAAGCTGATCATCGGTGACGAGCCGGTCTCCGCGCTCGATGTCTCGATCCAGGCGCAGGTTCTCAACCTGATGATGGACCTCCAGCGCGAGTTCGGCCTCGCCTACCTGTTCATTTCGCACAACCTCGCGGTGGTCGAGCACATCAGCCACCATATCGCGGTGATGTATCTCGGCCGCATCGTCGAGCATACCGACAAGAAGACGCTGTTCACGCGCCCGCTGCACCCCTACACGGAATCGCTGCTCTCGGCGGTGCCGGTGCCCGACCCCGCGATCAAGCGCAACAAGCGCGTGCTGCAGGGCGATGTGCCGAGCCCCATGCGGCCGCCGTCCGGCTGCCACTTCCACACCCGCTGCCCCTATGTCTTCGATCGCTGCAAGGTCGAAGCGCCCGCACTGCGCGAGGTCAGGCCCGGCCAGCGCGTCGCCTGTCATCTGCGGTAGCGTCGGTTCGAAGCCGTCGGGCGGTTCAGGCGACCTGCGCGTAATGAACGGCTGTCATCCCGGACGCGCGCTTATGCGCGATCCGGGATCCATCTCTTCACATTCTCAGTGCGTGCGGTGTCGTAGATCCCGGCTCTCGCGAAACCCGCCTTACTTGTTCTTCTCGACCACCCGGATCGGCTTGCCTTCGATGAAGGCGCCGATGTCCTCGACGATGTCGGGATAGAACCGGCGGTAGTTGACCTCGGTGACATAGCCGAGATGCGGGGTGATCACCGCGTTCGGCAGCTTGCGCAGCGGGTGGTCCACCGGCAGCGGCTCGACATTGTAGACGTCGATGCCCGCGCCGGCGATCTTACGTGTGCGCAGCGCGTCGAGCAGAGCCGCCTCATCGACGATCGGCCCGCGCGATGTATTGATAATGAAGGCGGTCGGCTTCATCAGCGCAAATTCGGCCGCACCGACGAGGCTGCGCGTCCGCTCGCTCAGCACGAGATGGATGCTGACGAAGTCCGCGTCGCGGAAAAGCTGCTCCTTGGTGGCGTATTTGACGCCCACTTCGCGGCAGCGCTCCTCGGTGAGGTTCTGGCTCCACGCGATCACGTTCATGTCGAACGCCTGCGCCAGCTTGGCGACGCGCGCGCCGAGCTTGCCGAGGCCGAGCAGGCCCAGCGTCTGGCCCGCGAGTTCGATGCCGATCGTGGTTTGCCACGGCTCGCCGGCCTTCATGCGCGCGGCTTCGAAGCTGATGTTGCGCGCCAGATTGAGGATCAGCCCCATCGTGAGATCGGCGGTCGGCGCGCCGACCCCGCGCGTGCCGCAGACGAGCACGCCGCGCTCGGCGGCGGCGGCGAGGTCGACCGAGGCGTTGTACATGCCGGTGGTGACGAGCAGCTTCAGGTTAGGCAGCGCCTCCAGAACCGCGCGCGGGAAGGGGGTGCGCTCGCGCATGAGGCAGACGATGGTCTTGTCCTTGAGCGCGGCGATCAGCTGTTCCGGCCCGCCGAGCGGGGCGTTGAAAACCTCGATGTCGACCTGGTTGGCGAGACCGGACCAGTCTGCCATTTTCAGGGCGACGTTCTGGTAGTCGTCGAGAATGGCGCAGCGGTGACGCATGGCGTTCGTCCTTGCTTGGCAGAGGTTTAAAGCATCGCTCCGAAAAAGCTTGCCCCGGACTTGATCCGGGGTGGTCGCCGGTTTTCGGAAATTGCGATGCGAGAACAATAAACTACATCATCGTGCCGATTCATCGAAACAGCACGATGATGTAGTTGGGACACGCCGGAACGGCGAGCGCCCAACATCGCACATCAGACGGCAGGCGGGTAGCCGGGCGGCACCACCGGGCCGCGGTTCCGATTTAACCGTCCGTTAACCATAACGGAGGTATCGTGCTTGCTGCCGACGCACAAGCGGGTCGGACATCGGAGGATCGCAACGTGGATCGTAGCAGACGCCCTGCGGCAGCGGAGCCGGATGACTTCGAGAATGTCCTGCGCCTGCGGCTCGCCTCGGGCGAGCAGCGCGGCCGCGAACGGCGGCTTGGCCGCGAGGGTGCAGCCATGTTGCAGGCGGTCAAGCAGGCCTCGTTGGAGATGACGGCGACCGAAAATCGGGCGCGCGACATCGAGGCGCGCGGTGTGGCGCTTGCCGAGCGCGCATTGCAGCAACTCAAGGCGGCGGAATCCCGGATCCAGGCGGCGGAAGAGGCCGCACGTGTCGCCGAATCCCGCATCCTCAAGGCCGAAGCGCGTGCGCAGAGGGCTGAGTCCCACCTGCAGGAAGCTGAGGCTCGGGCGCAGGAGGCCGAGACCCGCGCCCAGCAGGCCGAAGCCCGCGCGCAGGAAGCCGAGGAGTGGCTGACCCGTCTGAACGAGGCCATCGAGGACAGCCTGCTTCGCCGGTCCGGTGCAAGCAACTCCACCGTGGCGGCCTGAATCGGGTCAGCAAGACAGACCGGGCATGACTTCGCCCGTACCGATCAGACTTTACCGAGTGCTTCGAGCACGCGTTCGGGCGTGATCGGCATCGCCGTTATCGGCTTGGCGCCCAGCGGCCGCAGCGCATCGTTGACCGCATTCATCACGCAACCCGGCGCGCCGGCGGTGCCGGCCTCGCCCGCACCCTTGGCGCCGAGTTCCGAATCGGCGGTGGGCGAGACGACGTGGCCGACCTCGATGTCCGGCATCTCGGCCGCCATCGGCACGAGGTAGTCGGCCATGTTGCCGTTCAGGAGCTGTCCGCGCTCGTCATAGACGCAGTGCTCGTAGAGCACCCCGCCGAGCCCCTGCACGATCCCTCCGCGCACCTGCTCGTCGACAAGCTGCGGATTGATGATCGTGCCGCAATCCTCCACGCACCAGTGCTTCAGCAGGGTGATGAAGCCGGTGTCGGGATCGACCTCGAGGTGCGACGCCTGCACGCCATTCGTGAATGAGAACGGCCAGGCTCGCGGGACGTAGTGGCGCGTCGCCATCAGTTCCGCTTGAAAACCGGGTGGCAGCGTATCGGGCCGGAAGTAGGCGATGCGCGCGACCTCATCGAGCCCGATCCGCTCGCGGCCGGTATCGGCATC
>Ga0182739_1001951_pt1 | contig 20117 bp, 14 predicted proteins | sample eDN5th30CBELigBY_FD_128873 | JGI IMG/M metagenome (GOLD analysis project Ga0182739, IMG submission 128873) | Enriched backyard soil microbial communities from Emeryville, California, USA - eDNA 5th pass 30_C BE-Lig BY (version 2) (version 2) | ecosystem: Environmental > Terrestrial > Soil >...
AATAACCCTAATTTGTAATTTCCTAATTTCATATAAGTAAGCGTTTGGGCTAATTGAACATCAGGGCAAATCGCGGCTCTTTTGGGGCCAATGATTCAAGTGCATTCAATTGATATGTATTTTAATGTTTCCGGCACGGTTAATTTCACTTCATTTTCAATACATATTCCAACGGCATAGATGTTGACCATAATACCAACAGTAGCAAAGAAACTATAATTTTCCTGCCCTGGCAGGTGAAAGAAACAACTTTTCTTATTCCGCTTTTATAAGTTTCCCCTCTTTATACAAAGGAAGAACATCGGCAGTATTGAATGTTAGGCAATGCTCAATATCTTTTTGTAAACCATAACCGGACAATCGTTCGTAATGGGAGGCATGATTGCTTTTCATAAACTCATACAAATCAGGCATAGCGCACTTATAAAGAGAATGAACAATTTTTGATGAATCGCAATTAATTGAAAATTTATCCTGCAATTCTTCTATCACTGCACCTGCAAATAAAGCATCCTCAATATTTATCTTGTCCTTCCAGGCGGCGCAGGCTAACACCACAGGCATTTTTTTCTTTTTCAAGTAAGTTATTACTGAATTTAAATTGGCAAATGCACCTGTAATAATTTCTTTTGCACCTTTATCAAGAGCCATATGAAGCAGCCTTGTTCCATTTGTGGTGGTCAGTACAAGAGTTTTGTTTTTTATAAAACTTTCAGGATAATCAAAAGGAGAGTTTCCATGTTGAAGACCTTCTGCAATTTTTCCATCTCTTTCCCCGGCGGTAACAGCATCAATTTGCTTACCTATTCTTATGCATTCCGCAACACTGTCAACCGGAACTATACTTCTTGCGCCATTGCGCAATGCAGCAGCAATAGTAGATGTAGCTCGCAATACATCAATTATTACAACAATACTGTTGCTAACATCATATAAATTCAATAAGGCAGGAGAAAGGCTTGTGTATAAATTAGGTTTCGGCATAAATTAAACAAATGGAATTTTTACAACAACTGCCTTAAGAGAAGAATTGCGGACTTTTATAAAAATATTATTTCCTACGGAAGAATTGTCAACACGTACATAGCCCAAGCCTATTGCTTTTGATAAGGAAGGAGATTGTGTTCCCGATGTTACATGGCCAATTGTTTTCCCTGCTTCATCCGTTATTTCATATCCATGACGGGCTATACCCTTGTCAATCATTTCAAAGCCGATAAGTTTACGTTTAATGCCGATTTCTTTTTGTTGCTTTAGCAAATCTGAGGATGTAAATTCCTTTGTAAATTTTGTTATCCACCCTAATCCCGCTTCCAGCGGAGATGTTGTGTCATCAATATCATTTCCGTATAAGCAAAATCCCATTTCTAACCTAAGGGTATCTCTTGCGCCTAACCCAACAGGTTTAATCCCATAGCTTTTCCCGGCTTCAAAAATTGCATTCCAAATCTTTTTTGCAGAATCATCTTTATCTTCAAAATAAATTTCAACTCCACCTGCTCCGGTATATCCTGTAGCGCTTATTAATACATTTTCAGCTCCGGCAAATTCGCCTTTGGCGAAAGTATAATACTTCATATTTAGCAAATCCATGTCTGTTAATGGTTGCAGCAACTTTGTTGCTTCCGGCCCCTGAACTGCAAGAAGCCCGGTTTTAGATGAAATATCTATTATTTCACAATTGCCGGAATTGTGTTTTTTAATCCATGACAAATCTTTATCAATATTACCGGCGTTTACAACAAGCATATATGATTTATTATCTTCAAGGCAATAAACAAGTAGGTCGTCTATTATTCCGCCTTGTTCATTGGTGAAACAGCTATATTGTATTTTACCTTTTGAAAGTTTGGATGCGTCGTTTGTTGTTATACGTTGAATCAAATCTAAAGCACCATCTCCTTTTAAAATAAATTCGCCCATGTGGCTAACGTCAAACACGCCCGCAGCTTTTCTTACAGTTAAATGTTCGTCGTTTATTCCTGAATATGAAATCGGCATATTAAAACCTGCAAAATCAGCCATCTTTGCGCCAAGTTCAATATGAGTAGCTGTAAAAGGCGTTGTTTTCATTATGATGTTTTAGGCAGCAAAAGTAGCATAAAAAAAGCCATTAATTAACCTGAACTCAGGCAATTAATGGCTGTAAAACAAAAGCAAAGTTTTACTGTGCACTCATTGAAATATGGTTATATCCTGCATCAAGATTAAATTCATCATTCCAACTAACTTCTTTCAAAGGCATTTCTTGTTCTTTTGCAAGCTTAACTTTTGGAATTACAATAGCGTCAGGGGTTTTGTCTGCTTTTATATTTTTATTTTTTTCCCTCTTTGATATTTCACTTTCAATTATTATTCTTCTCTTACCGGGCTTTTTATCTCTTAAATCCGGACCATCATTATAATCTTCTTCGTCATCAATATCATTGTGGCGGCTTGCTTTTTTTCCATCAGTTGTGTATAAACCGTCTTCTGTCATAATATAAGTTGTTCCTTTCCTCCATGCTCTTTCAACATTATCGGTAACAATAAGAAGGTTACTGTTGCGGCGAGAACTTGCTGAAACATTTTTTTCAACTTTAATTTTTCTGCCAACAGGCACATAAACTGTTACAACTACCATTTGATTCCGAAATTTTTCGTCTTTTGTTATCGGGAAATCTTTATCAATAACTAATGTTGAATCCTGTTGAAATACATTAAATTTTATGGCTGTAGCATTTCTGTTCGCAACTCTGCGATTGGGGCCTTCGCTCATTTTAATTGTTGAAACTTTAAAGGAATCATTATCAGATTTTGCAATTTGAATATGAACATTGCTTATCATTATTGAATCTGAATTTAATAGTGCAAGACCTGAAATGTTGTTCCAGCGGATTTTATAATGCCTTGGAGATTTTAATTGGTTAGATACATTTAAAATCTGAACATCAGGATTTTCAAGAGCGATATTATTTTCTATGATATCACTGCTCGCTTTAAAATCATTTTGCAATGAAATTCCCAATGCAATTGAACAAAACCAGCCAACTATCCACATTGTAAGAAATGCATAACGGTAAACGTTGCTTTTTCTTTTTATTCTCGCCAAGCGGCGGAAAATGAACACCAAAAAGCCTACGATTGGTACAATTACAAAGAAGATTAGTGATCCCCATGCCATATAATTCTGAAATCCATCGCTGATAATAAATCCTTTATAAGGAAAAATTTGAGTGGATGCAATAACCATTGCAATAAGTGTTATCAACACTATTATTCCGATAAAACCAAGTATTATGTACATAACTATTTTTATTAAAAGTGCTAAAATGTCAATAAATGAGCGGTTTTTCTGAACCGGAGTTTGAGGGGTTTCCGGGCTGTTGTCAAAACGCGGTCGTGATGACTGCATTCCGGCTACAACTGTTTCCTTAATAGAGTTAAAATCAACTTTTTCGCCTTTCATTTCCAGTTTTTCGGCGGTTGTTTTTGCCGCCGGAATTGAAAGCCAGGCAATAATGTAAGCTAAAATAATTGTTGGGCTAAGGCCGATAATGAATACATTTTCGGGGTTAAATATTCCTCCGAACGTCCATTTAAAAGCGGTGCTAAAAAGCAGGACTAACAAAATTGTTCGCGGTAACCATGGGTTAACCGCAAAATAATGGCCTATTCCGCTGCAAACGCCGCCAATAATTTTTTCATCAGTATCGCGGTAAAGCCTTTTACGAGGGCCTCCGATAACTGCCACTGATGAACCCGGAACCGCGATCCAAAGTATAAGATAGAACAGAATACCAAATCCGGCCAAAGCAAATAAAATGAAAAGTACACGAACAAGAGTAACATCAAGGTCAAAATAATTAGCTATACCGCTACAAACACCTCCAATTTTTTTGTTGTTTTCATCGCGGTATAGGCGACGGCGCTGATCTGTGTATGTATGAAGCACCTGTTCTACCTTTTCAGCATCTGAATCAAAATCTTCCGGGCGGCCCATGCTTGCTATAACTCCGTAAACGTGCTCTTCAGTTATGCAATTTGATCCCGAGTCGAGCCTTTCCTGAAATAGCTCGCCAATTCTGTTTTCAATGTCGTTAATGATTTCTTCTTTACCGGGTTCAGCGGCAAAATGACGGTTTAAACTATCAATGTATTGATTTAATATTTCAAACGCAGTCACCTCAATAGGTACCACCCGGCCTTGAAAATTTATGTTTATAACCTGTTTCATAATATATAGTTTATTGCTTTTGTAAATTTGTTTTTATGTTGTAAGCGCTTTTACTGCATTGGATAGTTCAAGCCAGGTGGTTTCCAGTTCCTTATAAAAGGCCTCACCCTTTTCTGTGAGAATGAAATATTTTCTCGGTGGACCGCTACTGCTTTCAACCCAGCGATATGTTAAATGATCTGCATTTTTTAATCTTGTAAGCAAAGGGTATAGTGTTCCTTCCAAAATATTGAGATTAGCAGCCTTCATTTTTTCAATTATATCTGAAGGATAAGATTCCTCCTTTCTTATAATTGAAAGAATGCAGAACTCCAACACTCCCTTTCTCATCTGACTTGCTGTATTTTCAATGTTCATGATTTTGTTGTTTCTGCTGTTATTAATTTGAACGTGTAGTGCTGATAATTAGTTACAGTTCATATTCGCAGAACAAAGATATAATCTTTTTAGTACTATGCAATACAAAATACCTATTAATGGACAGTAGTGGGCATTGTTTTCCAATTTCTCGTATAAAAGTTAAATTTATATCTGCTCTTTTAAGAAAATTTTAACTATTATTGTTTTCTTAAATCGGCAATTATTAACATTAAAGAGGATTAAATTGTTGATCCAAACCTGTAAAACATGAAAATTTTTTACCTTTTTATTATTGCAATTTCTTTTTTCGGCTGTGCTTCAAAAAAGAGTTTTCTTGAACGCAGCGATGATTTGAAAGGATTATCTGACGCTGTAAAGAAATATAATAAAGATGTTGATGACAGTGATGCAAAAGAGGCAATTCCTGTACTTTACAAACGTATAATAAACGACCAGCAAAGTAAAATAGATATTTATAGAAACACTTCCGATGCTAGTAAATTTGATAAGATCATTTCTTCATACGAGAAAATGCAAACAGCGTATGATCTTATTATGTCCTCAAATCAATCGTTTAAACTTGTAAATCCACAAAGTTATACTACTCAAATACTTCAATTAAAAGATTCTGCTGCCGAATATTATTATGATTTAGGAAATGAATTCCTCCGCAAAGGAGGCAGGGATAATGCAAAAAAGGCATATTCTTACTTTAAAGAATCAAACAAATATTCTCCGGGTTTTAAAGATGCTACCGCAAAAATGGAAGAAGCTTATCAAGATGCGTTATTGAAAATTGTAATTTTCCCTGTTGAGGATAATTCTTATTTCAATAATTATAATATAGGTAATTACGGGGTTAATTATAGCAACGAATATTTTCAACGGACTTTGGCAAGAGAATTAAATGATACACGTGAAGCTGTATCAGTTTATACCGACCGTGAAGCTGTAAATCCGGATTGGTCAATTTATTTGGTTCTCAGAAATCTTGATATACCTTATCCATCAAGGTCAACATATCGCAGAAATTCAAGCGCTCAAATAGAAGTTGGGACTGATACCGCTGGCCGTCCGGTTTACCGTACAGTTTATGCTACAATAACAATTACCAAATCGAATTTTATCGCCAGGGCGGATATGCAGGTAATAATGAAGGATGTGAAATCGAATAAAACAATCAGCAATAACTCTTACCGTGAAGATTACCGCTGGGAACAAGAAAGCGCAACATATTCAGGGGATTACAGGGCGCTTTCTTCATCAGATAAAAGACTTATTGATAATGCTTATAATTACGATTCCTACCCTCGGAAAGAGGAAGTTTTAAATGAGCTGTACAGAAAATTATATCCAAGAATTCTTCAGGATATAAGATATAAAATACGGTGGTAAAGGTTTTATATTAAAATTGCAGCTAACCACGAAATGCGGAAATGAATTCGCACAAAAGTGTGGTTAATACAAGTACATTATTTAAATACCTGGTAAACTAAAAGACTTAAAACATAGGCCAGGCCTGTCATATACAAAAACATAATTACCGGCCATTTGTAAGAATTTGTTTCCTTTCTTACAATAACTAAAGTGCTCATACACTGCATTGCCAAAACATAAAAAACCATAAGTGACAAGCCGGTGGCGAGTGTATAAACTTTGGTGCCATCCTGCCGTACGGCAGAATTCATTTTTTGTCTTAATGTTGTTGAATTTTCGTCTGCATCTTCACCCACGCTATAAAGTGTGGCCATCGTTCCCACAAACACTTCCCTTGCTGCAAATGAAGTTATTAGAGCAATTCCTATTTTCCAGTCGTAGCCTAGCGGACGTATTGCCGGTTCAATTGCATTTCCCAGAAGTCCGGCATACGAATTTTGTAAAAGTGCTGTTTTCCTTTCTTTTTCAAGTGTTGCCGCATCCTGCGGATTTTCTTTTATTTTTTGATCGAAAGAAACAGTTACGGAATGCATTTTTTCTTTAGGGCCATAGTTGCTTAAGGCCCATAAAAGGATGCTAATAAACATGATAACTTTTCCGGCTTCAAAAACAAATATTTTTGCTTTATTAACCATTGTATAAATCATGTTTTTCCAGCGCGGGCTGCGGTACATCGGAAGTTCTAAAATAAAATAACTGCGTTCTTTAGATTTAATAAACCACTTCATTACCCATGCTACTAACATTGCCATTACAGTTCCTAAAGCATAAAGCGCCATCATTACCAATCCCTGAACGCTTATAAATCCAAGCAAATATTTTTGAGGAATTACAAGAGCGATTAAAATTGTGTAAACCGGTAACCGGGCGCTACAGCTCATTAAAGGCGTAACCATTATTGTTAGGAGGCGTTCTTTTTTATTTTCAATATTCCTTGCGCTCATTATTGCGGGCACTGCACAAGCATACCCACTAATCATAGGCATTACGCTTTTGCCGTTGAGGCCTACCTTTCGCATGAGTTTATCGGTTAAAAAGCTGATTCTTGCCATATAGCCGGAATCTTCCAATAAAGTGATAAGCCCAAACAATATCATTATTTGAGGAACAAAAACTATAATTCCGCTTAAGCCGGCAACTATACCATTTATAAAAAGGTCAGATAGATTATTGTTGGGAAGAATAGAACCGAGCCAACCGGATAATTTGCTGAAACTCCACTCTATTCCATCCATAGGGAATTGAGCAAACCAAAAAACACTTTGAAAAAGAAGAAATAAAACAGCAAGAAGGATTACATAGCCCCATGTACGATGAAGTAAAATACTATCCAGTTTTTCATTAAACAATGTTTTTTCAAGCGGGTCGGCTTCAACAACCGTTTGTTGCATGATATGTTTAATCTTAACATACCGGGCCATAATTTCCTCCGCCTGAGTTTTTGTATGGTTGAAATTGTTGTCCTGTTCTATCTTTTCAATTTTTTCCTGAACTTCTTTTGGGAGGTTAAAATTTTCGTGATTTATTAAATAATGAATAGCTGCATAATTACTTAAATCAGGATGAAGTTCTTTTATTTTTTTAACAGCATTTATATTTTGGTCGCTGAGAGCAATAAAATCTCGCGGCTGCGCCGACGATAGGTTATTTGCAACAAGTTCAATAGCCTTTTTCAGATTATGAATTCCTTTATTGCTTCGGGGGTTTATAACTACAATTGGTACACCGGTTTCGCGTTCCAGGCCGGGTACATCTATTTGTGTTCCTTTTTTCTTGGCTAAATCTGCCATTGTGAGGGCAACCACCACCGGAATTTTCAAATCTATTATTTGACTGCAAAACAATAAATTCCTTTTAAGGTTACTTGCATCTGCAACAAGAACAATCATATCGGGCATCAGCTTATCTTGCTGCATCAATACCCGGTATGAAACCCATTCATCTTCACGTTTCGGATAAAGGCTGTAAGTTCCGGGTAAATCAATAATATTTGCTGAAATTTCCGTGGAAATGGAAGTCGTTCCGCTTTTTTTATCAATGGTTACTCCCGGAAAATTTCCCACTTTTTGGTTAAGCCCGGTAAGCACGTTGAACAAAGAGCTTTTTCCACTATTTGGGTTACCAACTAAAGCAATGTTTAATTTTCTCTTCAACGCACACTTTTTAAACGTGCAAATTTAGCTCAATAACACAGAGAAAGCCTTACGATTTTGGAAACAATTGTTACCTTTATTTTCTCCCGCAATTAAACCTCTTGAAATGCTCAGACTTAAACTTGACAACGGTGCTGTTGAAAGCAGTTTTTTTGAAAATACACGATTAATTGGAATTGTTGCTCCGGTTAAATATTATTCTTTTACTTTAAATGTAAACAGAAATATGGGCTTCAACTTCAGGATTAACAACCAGTTGGAAATTAATTTAAAACGAAAAGGGAGGAATTATTTTTTTCATGTTTATGAATTTACTGCCGCTTCAGGAGATATAGTACATTATTTGTATCATAACCACCATGAGGGTGAATCACTCCTTCCGGAATTTAAAACAATGGATTTTATATGGCTGTTAAAATTTGATGTGGCTGCTGAAAAAGAAATATCATCATTGATAAATGAAATTAAAAAGCAACCCGGCGTGCAGCTCGTAACAGAAATTCCAAAGGAAAAAGTAAAAAACAAAGAACATTTAATACTCTAAAATATTGTTATGTGGGAAATTTCTGAAAACAGCCTTCACCAAAAATTTACTTTTAAGGATTTTGATGAAGCATTTGCCTTTATGACAAAAGTTGCCGCTAAAGCAAAAAAACTAAACCATCATCCTAAATGGACTAACATTTACAACACCGTTGAATTCTGGCTAAACACTCATGATGCCGGAAATAAGGTTACAGAAAAAGACAGGGAGCTTGCCCGCGAAATTGAAAGTTGTTTATAAAGAGCTTTTTACAATCACAGTTTTTTCCCCTCTTGAAACAATTTTACCAATAGGTTTTATAGTAAATATTTTTTCTGCTTCCGCAGGATTGCAAGTAATTAGTAATCCTCCGTTTGTTTGAGGATCAGGCAGTAAACTGAAAGCTTCCATCACATTAATCCCTTTTTCAAAACTTACATTTTTGCTAACTGCATTCCAGTTCCTGAATGTGGCATCGGGAACCATTCGCAATTTTAAATATTCACGAACGCCCTCCATAACAGGAATATCATCATAATAAAGTTCTACTGATGTATTGCTGCCATCGGCCATTTCAATAACATGACCGAGCAAGCCAAAACCGGTAACATCAGTCATTGCATTTATGCCGGAATTTTTTGCCAAATAGCTGCCGGTACTGTTAAGTTTAGTAATGTGTGAAGTTAATTCCAAATAATGCTCATTGCTGATTACGCCCCGTTTTAACGCAGTTGATAAAATACCTGAACCAATAGGTTTTGTTAGAAAGATAAGATCGCCTTCTTTTGCGGAACTGTTTTTTTTGATATTTTTTATTTCCCCCCTGCCCGTAACTGCAAGGCCGAAAATAGGTTCAGCAGAATCAATTGAATGGCCACCACAAAGCATAATGCCGGCTTGTTTGCAAATTTCACGGGCTCCTTCAAGTACTTTTTTTGCAAGAGCTACGGGCAGTTTATCAACCGGCCATCCTAAAATAGCAATTGCCATTAAAGGATCTCCTCCCATAGCATATACATCGCTAATTGCATTTGCTGCGGCAACTTTTCCAAAAGTTTTTGCATCATCAACAATAGGCATAAAAAAGTCTGTTGTTGAAATTATTGCAGTTCCATCGCCAAGGTCATAAACGGCAGCATCATCTTTTGTTTCATTCCCTACCAAAAGATTTTTATCGAAAACATTATCAATTTCGGATGTTAAAATTTCTTCCAGAACGGCGGGAGCTATTTTGCAACCACAACCTGCGCCTCTTGAATATTGTGTAAGTTTAATTTCTTCCATTTAAAGGGTTTGTATTTTGCAAGATAGCCCTTTTGAAACCTTTTTATATTCATTGAAGCTCGATACATTAGTCAATTGGCCATCTTCATTGTTCAAGCTTTCTTGTTTTTATTTTTCAATTTGCTGTTGTTGGTTATCCGTTACGCTTGCAGCTGTCTTTATTATTACTTTCGAATTTGATTGCGCATCTACGGTTTCAAAATTCAATTCAATAGCAGTATTTTTTTTAGCGAGGGCTTTTAGATAGGCTTTGTCGTAGTATTTGAGTAGAATGGTAAAACACTCTGTAATATTTCCTTCTCGTAAAAAAGATAAAGATTGTTTGGTTTCGAGTGGCCCAAGCCTTTTTTGAATTCGGATTATTGCTTCTTCCAGCCGTTGGGGCTGAATAGTGCCATATTCCTGAATTATAAAATTTAAGCGTTCAGGAAAAGGGATGTTTAAAAAATAAACATCTTTGTTGCTTATTGTTTGCCACAATGAATGTGGGATATTAATGCGGCCTATTCTCTGGCTTTCATCTTCAATAAAAATTTCCGGCTTGCCAGTGAATTTTATAAGTTCTGCTGCAAGCAAATTTTCAAACATTTCCTGAGAGGGTTGTGGATTCTGCCCAAAGGCGCCAAAAGCAGAACCTTTATGGCAAGCGATTTTTTCAATATTTAAAACAGGCAAATTTATTTTGGATAAATTTTCAAGGATACCTGTTTTATTACTTCCGGTGAAACCGCCGATAACTATAAAAGGATAATCAATTTTGAAAGTGTTTAAAACTAAATTTCTGAAAGACTTATAGCCGCCTTCTACAATATTTACTTTAAAGCCATAAAGGTCAAAAAGCCACGCAACTGCTTTGCTTCGCATACCACCGCGCCAACAATGAACTATAATTTCTGAATCTTCAGGAAAGCCGGCAGCTTTTAAAATTTTTTCAGCAGTGCTGATCATTTCCTGCATCCGGAAAAATTTTACTCCGGTTTTTATTGCATGCTTTCTACCATTATGCTTATAAATTTTGCCAACCGTGGCACGTTGTTCATCATCGAACAAAGGCAAAGAAAATGCGCCCGGAATATGAGCATGTTTATATTCCGACGGGCTTCTAACATCGAATACCGGCAGGTTCAGGCTAAAAATTTTATGGGCAGAAATTAATTGCATAACTAAAAAAACCGTTCTTTTCAAAACGGTTTTCTAAAATTTATCCATTCATGCTTGTGAGGAATTCAGCATTGTTTTTTGTTCCTCTCATATTTTTTAAAAGAAGGTTCATTGCCTCCTCAGAATTCATGTCGGCCATATGTTTTCGAAGAACCCACATTCTTTGGTTTGTATCTTTATCAAGAAGAAGGTCGTCGCGGCGGGTTGAAGATGAAACTATATCAATTGCAGGATAAATCCTTCTGTTTGAAAGTTTCCTGTCTAACTGAAGTTCCATGTTTCCTGTTCCTTTAAATTCTTCAAATATTACTTCATCCATTTTACTTCCTGTGTCAACAAGTGCAGTAGCAATAATGGTAAGTGAACCCCCATTTTCGATTTTACGGGCTGCGCCGAAAAACTGTTTTGGTTTTTGCATAGCATTAGCCTCAACACCACCAGATAAAACTTTACCCGAAGAAGGCGCAACCGTGTTATGAGCACGTGCAAGCCTTGTTATAGAATCGAGTAGAATTACAACATCATGGCCACACTCAACAAGCCTTTTTGCCTTTTGCAAGGCGATAGTGCTGACTTTTACATGTTTTTCAGCCGGCTCATCAAATGTTGAAGCTATAACTTCGGCCTTAACGCTTCTTTCCATATCAGTAACCTCTTCTGGACGTTCATCAACCAAAACTATCATTAAATAACATTCAGGATGATTTGTTGCTATTGCATTTGCAAGTTCTTTTAGCAACATGGTTTTACCCGTTTTGGGCTGTGCCACAATAAGCCCTCTTTGTCCTTTTCCGATAGGAGTAAAAAGGTCCATTATTCTTGTACTGTAATTATCAGCTGTAGTATGCAGATTTAATTTCTGGAAAGGAAATAAAGGTGTTAAATAATCGAACGGAACCCTGTCTCTCACTTCATCAGGTGTTTTACCGTTAATAGTTTCAACTTTTAAAAGAGCAAAATATTTTTCACCTTCTTTTGGCGGCCGAACAGAACCATTAACTGTGTCGCCGGTTTTTAAGCCGAATAATTTTATCTGTGAAGGTGAAACATAAATATCATCGGGAGATGATAAATAGTTATAATCACTGCTTCTTAAAAATCCGTATCCGTCGGGCATCATTTCCAAAACTCCCTCCCCGAGAACTACGCCATCGAATTCTATATTAAAAACGGGAGGTTCTCTTTTTGTTTGCTGCTGTGGGTGTTTTTGATGCTGTTGCTTAGGTTGTGGTGTAACCGGAGGCGGTGCAGATTCAAATTCCACAGTGTCTTCACTAAGCATTTGTGCAATTGCGGGAGGAACTGAGGACTCTTCACTGGTAATAGGCTTAAGGTCTTCTTCCTGAACCGGGTGAGGTATATGTAGTATTTCTTTTGGGAAAAGTTCAGGATTTTTCTTTCCAGGTTCTGCCTTTTTTCGTGGTGAAGATTCTTTTTTCACTTCCGGCACAGCCGATGTTTCTTTTTCTGCAGCAGATTCAGTTTCTTTAGCAGGTGTTTTTTCGGCTGAAGCTTTTCTTGATGCAGCAACTTCGGTTTTGCTGATACGCTTGCGCCGTGGCTTTTCGCCGGTTAGTTCGGATTGTTTCTCCATAATATTTTTTACCAAATCGGTTTTGTTCATTTTTTTAGAATTGGCTACATTCAGTTCTTCCGCAATATCAACCAGTTCTGTAACGAGAAGTTCGTTCAATTGTGAGATATCGTACATAAAATGAGAGGTGCGTTAAAAATATCCGCTTCGGAGTAATAAATTGAAAGTGTATTAAGCTAATGAAATGATTTGATCAGATATGCTGTCAATTCTTGTGCAATATTACACACAAAATGCCAAAAATTATATTTTTTAAAGTTTTTTTTGGGGTATAACCATTTTTTTGCATAAAAACCTTTAAGCTTTTTAGTACTTTTGCGAATTGCCCAAACGAGAACAAATATTTTAATCCATAAATTCCACGAGTGGCCTTACCGCATTTAATTAAACATATATACAACAACGGAACTGACGAAGTTATAAGACGAGGAAAAAAAATTCATCTTCTGAATTATGTTGAACTTTCTGATCATGATGACCTTATGAGTTCCGCAAACTTTCGGATTAAAGATGATATGTACAATAGTTATTATAAGGTTGTTGTGCAGAATTATAATAATGCTCAAAGTTTGAATTTAAGATGCTCCTGCCCTTATAACCTGACGGAAATTTGCCGTCATGAGGTTGCTGCCCTGTTCAAACTTCAGGATTTGCTTGATAAAAGGCTGATAGGAAATGAAGATGCCAAATACAACCAGCAACATACTGTGGTTAAAATGAAGAGTATAGACCTGAAATTCATTAGAGTTTTGGCAGATAAAAAGGATTACGAAGCGGCAGAAAACTTTCTGTCTTCCCACCGTGCTGAAATATTAAGTGCTGAAGATGAAAAAGTAATTGCTGAAATCACTTTTGAGGGAATTAAACAACATCTCGTTATCCAAAAAAATGAAGAAAAATATTTTGATACCTCATGTACATGCGTGTATGAAGAGCATCCTTTGTGCGTTCATAAGTTGATACTTTTTATTCAATTATTCAGAGAAGAAGGTTCATATTTTTTTGATACAATCAGAAATTGGGATAAAGAAAAATCTAAACTTTTAGAGTTATATGGATTTTCTCTTGAAGATGATCTTGAAGGAAAATTTGAATTCAACTATAAAGAAGGTAAACCATTTTTAAAAGTTCTTGATACTTCTATCAAAAGAGTCTCTCCTTCATCAAAGCCTCCGGCGAAGGTAATTTCAGAAAATATAGAAACTGAAACTTTGCCTGTTGAAGCAGCCCGCAAAAAGTTGGGGATTGTATTTAATATGAATGAAAAAAATTTCCCCGGGTTTAATGTCGCCGCTATCAAATCTGATGCAGATGATGCCGGAGGAAAAGTTGAAGTTCTTGATCTGTCTAAATATGTAAACACTGAAATTTTTTCTGAAGAAGATAAAGCACTTTTTCAAAATATCAGGAAACTGCAGGATAATGAAATAAATAAATACCTGAATCGTAATTCGCCTTTCAGCGGAATTTGGGAAAATATAATTCATACTAATGGTGAAGAACTTCCTGATGAAACGAAAGCTTTAATAGGAGAATATATTTTACCTAAACTTATAAAATTGTTTGCAGAAAATTCTTCAAACAAAAATGTATTTATGCTTCCTGCCCGCCGGCAGTTTAAAACACAAAACCTTGTTTCTTTAAAACTGTCGGAAATACCGGCTATACCTGTATTTAAAGTTGTTTTAAACGGCGATGCTTTTGAACTGCAAACTGAAGTGGAAATTGAAAACAATACAATTTCTTTGAACGATAATGAAGGGAACAGCGATTTGTTTTTTGTTTATAATGATACAGCCTATTTATGGAAAACTACCGAAGATTGCCTTTTGATGGAAAAATTCCGCAAAGGGAAAATTCAAAGAATTAATGCTGATAAATGGGGAGATTTTATGGAAAAGGAAATTCTTCCTCTTTCAGAAAAATATAAAGTTGATTTCGATAAAAGCCTTTTAAAAGAAACAAAAACTTTTGTTCCTGAAATAAAATTAATGTTGCAGGAAAAAGGCCATTACCTGATATTCCGGCCGGTATTTGTATATAACGGTTTTCCTGTTAAGAATGATGACAAGCCATCTTTAATTATTCCTGATGGAAATAAAATTCTTGTAATTGAAAGGAATAGGTCAATTGAGAATGATTTTTTAAAAAAACTCGAATCGTTGCATTCATCTTTCACTTTTCAGCCCGATGGCAGTTTGGCTTTGCGTGGCACTGAGGTTTTGAAGAACAACTGGTTTTTTCTTTTTATTGATACGCTGAAAGAAATGAAAATTCCGGTTTACGGGTTTGAAACATTAAAAAATTACAGATTTAATACTGCCCGCCCCAACACTCAAATTCACGTTAGTAGCGGTATGGACTGGTTTGACGCAAAAATTGAAATTGATTTTGGCGGACAAAAAATCGGAATTGCCGAAATTAAAAGAGCCTTAGCTTCCAAACAATCTTTTGTGCAACTTAGCGACGGTTCGTTAGGCATTTTACCTGAAGACTGGATAAAAAAATATTCGCTTTTATTCAAAGTTGGAGAGGGGAATAAAGACAAACTGAAATTGTCGAAATATCATTTAAGCGTAATTGATGAATTATATGCAACCCGTAATGAAGAGGAATTAACTTTTGCGCTTGATGAAAAGTATGAGAGATTAAAATTGTTCAGCAAAATTCCTGATACTCTTCCGCCATCTAAACTTGAGCCCGTGCTGCGGCCATACCAACGTGAGGGTTTTCAGTGGCTTAATTATTTGAATGAAGTAGGTTGGGGTGGTATTTTAGCAGATGATATGGGTTTGGGAAAAACCGTTCAGGCACTGAGTATGCTGCAGCATTATAAAACAAATAATGGATCGTTAAAGGCTTTGGTCGTTTGTCCCACAACGTTGATATACAACTGGCAAAATGAGGTTAAAAAATTTACGCCTGATCTTTCGTATCATATTCATCATGGAAATAACAGAACCAGGTCTATTGATATTTTACAAAGCCATAATATTCTAATAACAACGTACGGAACATTAAGAAGCGATATTAATTTGATGATAAAAATTGATTTCGATTATGTGATTTTAGATGAAAGCCAGGCCATCAAAAATCCTTCTTCAAAAGTTACCAAAGCTGCAACTTTGTTAAATGCAAGAAATAAGATTTGCATGAGCGGTACACCGCTTCAAAACAATACATTTGACATTTTTGCTCAAATGAATTTTTTAAATCCCGGTTTACTTGGGAGTGTAGAATTTTTTAGGAATGAGTTTGCACAACCAATTGATAAATTCGGTGAGCCGGAACAAAAAGAGCATTTAAAAAAATTACTGGTGCCGTTTATTTTGCGGCGCACTAAAGAACAGGTTGCGAAAGACCTTCCTGAAAAAACAGAAACTATATTGTTCTGTGAAATGGATGATGAACAGCGAAGAATTTATGATGCTTACAGAAACAGCTACCGCGACAAAATTATGGGAACTATCAACGACTTGGGAATTGATAAATCACAACTCACAATTTTGCAGGGGTTAATGAAACTTCGACAGATTTGCGACAGCCCTGCAATTTTAAACGAAGAAGAAAAGTTTCCAAATGTTAGCATTAAACTTGAAGAACTTGTGCGTGAATTATCTGAAAATATCAGTAACCACAAAGCGTTAGTGTTTTCTCAGTTTTTGGGAATGTTAGGCCTAATCAGGAAAAAGTTAGACGAATTAGGGATTAAATATGAGTATTTTGATGGGAGTACATCAACCGCGGACAGGGAAAAAGCTATTCAAAGTTTTCAGAATGATGAAGAGGTCAGGGTATTTTTAATATCTCTGAAAGCAGGAGGTGTGGGTTTAAATTTAACGGCCGCAGATTATGTTTATATTGTAGATCCTTGGTGGAACCCTGCGGTTGAGCAGCAAGCAATTGACCGTACACACAGGATTGGGCAGACAAAAAATATTTTTGCTTACAGAATGATTTGTGTGGATACTATAGAAGATAAAATTCTGCAACTGCAGGAAAAGAAACGCCTTCTTGCAAAAGACCTGATTGGTGATGATTCAAATTTTGTGAAAACGCTTACTAAAGCAGATGTTGAGTACTTATTCAGCTAAGCTAAAAAATCCCGAAGCCTTTCAAAGTCTTTATCCTGACTAAAAAACAAATTGTCAAAACGCCTGATTAATTTTTTTAGAAATTTTAAAAGCATGTTGCCTGTTTTTGTAGTTAAACCTATGAGTTTAATTGTCTAACGGCAAAAATTAAAAAATTACAGTAAGGCATCAAGCGTGGAAATACTTTATTTTCAAATGCGTAATTTCCATAAATTGTTATTTATAGGCTTCACCTCTTTTTTTCCTGCGGCTTGATTTTGTGTAGTGCTTAATTGGGTAGAAATCAGGGCTCTGCAAAAGTTTTTTAAATACTGAGCGGATTGCAAATAATACAGGGTGTAGTTGGTGGGTTGGGTTATTGTTCATACAGTTAAATGGTAATGTGTTATACTAAAAAATCGCCTTCCTTTATGGAAAACGATTTTCTAATATACAACCATTATTGTTAATAACCTGTTAATAATTCACAACTTGCTCTTCCATTACGGGCAAATCTCTAAAATTATATTGCTGGTCGCGAAGTTGGGGTTCAAAACCGGCATCAGCAATAGCTTGTTGAATAGATTTGCTTGTAAATCTGTGAGGGGCACCGGCGGCACTTACCACATTTTCCTCTATCATTATGCTTCCAAAATCATTAGCTCCCGCATGAAGGCACATTTGAGCAATTTGTTTTCCAACAGTTAACCAACTTGCCTGAATGTTTTTTACGTTGGGTAACATAATGCGGCTTAAAGCGATCATTTTTATGTATTCTTCGGGTGTTGTTAAATTATGAACACCTCTAATTCTGGTTAAAAGTGTATCAACATCCTGAAAAGTCCACGGAATAAAAGCAAGGAAGCCTTTTGCATTTTCAGGTTTTCTGCTTTGAACTTCACGTATGCTTACCAAGTGGTCGAAACGTTCTTTTATAGTTTCTACATGGCCAAACATCATAGTTGCAGATGTGGTAATGTTTAATGTATGTGCAACGTGCATTATCTGAAGCCATTCATCTGCACCGCATTTTCCTTTACTAATCAATCTTCTAACTCTGTCGTTAAGAATTTCTGCACCGGCACCGGGCAAACTATCTAACCCTGCCTCTTTCAGTTCTTTTAAAACATCATAGTGGGTACTTTTTTCGAGTTTGGTAATATGGGCAATTTCCGGCGGCCCTAAAGCATGCAACTTAATATTGGGATACAAGCTTTTCAGTTCTTTAAAAAGATCTACATAAAACGACAGGCCTAAGTTTGGATGATGCCCACCCTGTAATAAAAGCTGATCACCGCCAAACTTTATGGTTTCCTCAATCTTTGTTTTATAAGTTGCAATATCTGTTATGTAGGCTTCGGCATGGCCGGGAATTCTGTAAAAATTACAAAATTTGCAATTAGCAATACAAACATTGGTGGTGTTTACATTGCGGTCTATCTGCCAGGTTACTTTACCATGAGGAACCTGCTTTTTTCTAAGTTCATCTGCTATAAGCATAAGATCAGCAAGAGGCGCATTTTCGAATAAAAAAACTCCTTCCTCAGCAGATAAAAATTCAAAGTTTGATGCACGGCTGTATAATGAGGATAAATCCATAAGTTACTTCAAAATTTTACGGTGCAAAGTTATCAAATTCTTAACCGTTAAAAGTTAATTTTGCGCCATGATCAATTTTAGAAAATTTACACTCAACAATGGCCTGAGAGTGATAGTTCACAGTGATACAAGTGTTCCCACAGTTGTGGTGAATGTGTTATATGATGTGGGCTCACGCGATGAACATCCTGAAAAAACAGGCTTTGCTCACTTGTTTGAACACCTGATGTTTGGAGGAAGCAAAAACATAAAAGTTTATGATGAACCTCTTCAAATCGCCGGAGGCGAAAACAATGCATTTACAACACCGGACTTTACAAATTATTACTGCCAGTTGCCGGCAGAAAATATTGAAACTGCATTCTGGCTTGAAAGTGACCGGATGTTAAGCCTTGCATTTTCAAAAAAAAGTCTGGAGGTTCAGCGAAAGGTTGTTTGCGAAGAATTTAAGGAGCATTACATAAATAAACCTTACGGAAATGTTTCGCAGGAATTGCGAAGTATGGCATATAAAAAACATCCGTATCAATGGCTAACAATTGGAAAAAATCTTAAGCATATTGAGGATGCAACATTAGATGATGTAAAAGGGTTTTTTAAAAAATTCTACAATCCCTCAAATGCAATTCTGGTAGTTGCCGGAAATGTTACTGTTGGGCAGGTGAAAGAACTTGCCGAAAAATGGTTTGGTGATATTGAAAAAGGAATTAACAATAAACACCGTTACATAATAGAGCCTGCTCAGAAGTCAGCACGGCGCAAAACCATGTATGCTGATGTACCGTTAGATGCATTTTATAAATGTTGGCATATATTTCCACGCTCTGATGAGAGGTATTATATTACCGATCTGATTACAGAAATTTTTAGCGGCGGAGCATCTTCACGGCTTTTCCAAAAATTGGTAAAAGAGAAAAAATTGTTTAGCAGTATAGACTGTTACCATTCGGGCTCAATGGGGCCGGGATTGCTAACGATTGAGGGCAAACTTGTAACAGGAATAAGAATTAATGATGCTGAAGAAGCAGTAATGGAGGAAATTAGAAATTTTCTTAAAAGCGGCATCACAAAAAAGGAACTTGAGAAAGTGAAAAACAAAACAGAAAGTGCAATGGCTTTTGAAGATATGAGCATGACAAACCGTGCTGCAAGCCTTGCAATATATGAACTGATTGGAGATGTAAACCTTATTAACACTGAATTAAAGAAATATAAAAAAATAACAACAAAACAAATTTTAGAAACAGGGAAAGAGATTTTCAGAGAAGAAAACAGTTCAACACTTTACTACCTGTCTTCAAACATTCATAAAGATGAACAGAAAGATAGCGCCACCAATTAAAAATGCTTTAGATTTTAATCTTCAGTTAAAACCCTATAAATACGGCCAACTTAAAAACGGAGTGCCGGTGTATGCAGTGGAAGCCGGCGAAGAAGATGTGCTGCAATTAGAATTGGTTTTTTATGCCGGATCAATAAATCAAAAGAAAAAGGGAGTTGCAGGAGCCACCAATTTTCTTATAAAAAATGGAACTGTAAACCGCACTGCTTTTCAAATAAATGAAGAATTTGATTATTATGGAGCCTATATAAACAGATCATGTTTTAGTGAAACTGCAGTGCTTACTCTTCACACATTATCTAAACATTTGGGAAAACTTTTGCCGGTAATGGAAGATATGCTTACTAACAGCATTTTTCCGGAAACAGAACTTGA
>Ga0182739_1001953_pt1 | contig 20108 bp, 19 predicted proteins | sample eDN5th30CBELigBY_FD_128873 | JGI IMG/M metagenome (GOLD analysis project Ga0182739, IMG submission 128873) | Enriched backyard soil microbial communities from Emeryville, California, USA - eDNA 5th pass 30_C BE-Lig BY (version 2) (version 2) | ecosystem: Environmental > Terrestrial > Soil >...
GCGCCGCGCCGGTCCCCTGCGCTTCTCGGCCGGCCAGGCACGCTGCCCCAACTCGCTTCGCTCAGACACGGGGCAGCTCTGCGGCCTGGCCGACCTGCGATGCTCGGCTCGCTTTAGGCGCCAACAGCAAGAGCACGGCAACAGCAACAGCGAGAGCAACAGCGAGAGCAACAGCGAGAGCAACAGCGACGAAAGCGACAGCTGAGTGATTCCCGCGAATGGGTGAAGCCCCCTTTTGGTGCCGGGTATCGTCTGGTTTCGAATCGGGCACGGATCCTCGCATCGGCATACGCCGATCCGGTGCCCACGCGCGACGCGCGATGCCACCGGCATCACGAAAGAAGAACGGCCCCGGTGCAGGTCCAGCCCCGAGGTTCCGTCATGCGCGCCGCCGTGCCGGTCGTGAAGAGTGGTGTTCCGCAGACGCGATCCCATCGTTGCCGATACTCGTGGTCAGCTCGGCGGCATCGCGTGCCAGGCACGGATGGCGTCCGGCAATGCGCGTGCGGGTCGGTTGCGGCGCATCCGCAGCCAGGAAGTGACTTCCGGCAGGTCGATCGAATGACGAACGGCCCCTGTATCGCCGCCTGCCGTGCCGGCAAGATGCGCACGCCGCAGCCATCGACCATCACCAGGAGTCGCGCGTGAACGCCCACATCAGTACGCGCTATCTCGTCGTCTTCGCCGCCTTGACGCTGGTGCTGGTGGAGGCGCACGAGCAAGTCCACGCCGTGGCCACGCGCCTGCTCTGTGGCGGCTGGGCTTCGCGAGTGTTCGACAACGTGCTGTCCTATCGCGATTGCAGCGCTGCCCGGATGGCGCTGGTGGACATCGCCGCTCCGCTGTTCTCTTACGTCGTGCTCTGGCTGGGCGCCATCGCGATGTGGCGCCCATCGCCGCGGACGCAGGCATTGGGTTTCACGCTGGCCTTCGCCAGCCTTCCTTTCGGCCGGCTGGTGCCGCAGGTGGTCACCGTGTTCGTCGGGAACGCGACAGCGGATGAATACAGCTTCGTTCGCCGCATGGCCGGCGACGCGATGAACAGGGCCGGCGCGGGTGGTCTGGCCATCGTGATCGCCCTGGCGTTCACGCTGCCCCCGCTGGTCGCGATCTGGAGGCGCCTGCCGGCAGACCGCCGCTCGCGCGTGTTCTCCTGGTTCTACCTGCTGCCGCTGGTGTTCGTGATCGTGTGGATGGCCGGCCTGAACGGTGCGTTGGCCCATGGCGTGCTGACGCAGGATGTGCTGCCCGGCTGGCCGGCCTTGATCGCCGCGCATGCCGCGCTGGTCACCGCTGTCGCCTGGTTCGGCCGCGGATGGATCGCTGCGCTGGTCGAGGGGCCGCCGTTCTCGCGTGCCACGGCGAGCGAAGAATCTCGCTGAGCAGGTCCGTCCGTGGGGTGGCATCTTGTAGCGTTGCTGATCGGCCACCACTCGCAGGCGGGCCGATAGCCGTTCTTTTTGATCGTTGTCAGATCCACGCGTGTGTCGCATGTCGGCGAGCATCGATCGTGCTCAGCGCCGGGGCGTGCGTAACGTGATGTCACACCGCTGTGCTTTTCACGTTCTCGTTTGTCGGCTAAGGTCGATCCCACGTCGCAGGGAAGCCCACAGGGGGTGGCCCCGACGTTTTCGTCAAGGCATCGGGTCGGAATCCGTGGGGACGCCAGGCCGGAGGCACGCAAGGTGCCAGGCCATCGCTGATGGATCTCGAATCCGGGCTTGCAAAGGAGCTTTGCATGTCCATGCTGCGCCGCGCAGTGAGCGCCCCGCCGTTCTTATCAATCTTCAAGGCTGCGCTGGCAGCGTTTCGTCGATGCCCGCCGATCACGTTGCCGATGCTCGGCCTGGTGCTGCTGTCGAGCCTGGCGCAGGCGCAGCCGAAGGAAACCTCGATCTACGACGAGCAGGGCAAGCTGCTGCGAGGCAACGAGGCGGTGAGCCCGCTGGGTCCGGACCTCTTCGGCGACAAGGTGAGCCTGTACACGGGCAGCCTGGAGTTCGTGCAGACGGATGTGAGCATTCCCGGCAACAGCGCGCTGCCGGTGGCGGTCGGCCGGCGCTATCGCCCTACGCAGAGCAACGAGTTCAACCGCCATTTCGGCGACTGGGACCTGGAGGTACCGCACGTCCACGGCGTATTCGCCACGGAGGGTTGGCTGACGACCGGGAGCACGAGCCGGCGCTGCAGCCAGTTCAGCGCACCGCCGGAGGTGACGATGGGACTCCCGGGTGGTGGCAGCGAGCCGATTTCGCCCGTGGCGTATTGGCAGGGCAGTTTCGTCTATCTGCCGGGGAGCGGCGACGAAGAGATTCTGCAGCGTGTGGCGGGTAACACGCAGGCGCCCACCGACGGGTCGAGCTATCCGCTGTTGACCAAGTCGGGCGGGATGATTCGCTGCATTTCGATCGGCCTCAATCCCAACGACGAGGGCTTCGAACTGCTGACGCCGGACGGCACGCGCTACCGGTTCAATCACATGATCCGGCGGCAGACGCGAGCGCTGACGGGCGGCGGCGGCACGGTGAACCGCGGCGGCCTGGAAAGCGCCTATCCCCCGATACAGGTCACGGGGGAGAACGGGAAGCTGCAGCGGTTCGACGTGTGGATCGTGCCGACGCTGGTGACGGACCGCTACGGCAACACGGTGACCTACACCTGGAGCGGGTCTCAGTTGATGAGTATCTCCTCCACGGGCGCCGCCGGAAGCCCGCAGGATACGCGCACACTGAACTTCACCTATGCGTCGGGTCTGGTGCAGTCGGTAACGGCGCAATCGGGTGGCTCGCCGTCCCGGACGTGGCAGTACCAGTACAGTGGATCGCGGCTATGGAAGGTGCACCAGCCGGACAGCTCGTACTGGGAGTTCACCTTGGCCCAGTTCTCCAACGTGCCGCTCGCCACGGCCACGGACCCGTCGAATTGCAACGCCGCCGATCTGGGCACCCAAGGCACGTATACGGGAACGGTGCGGCACCCCAGCGGTGCGACCGGTTTGTTCGCGCTGACGCGGCTGGAGCATGGGCGTAGCTGGGTAAAGTGGAACTGCATTATTCCACCCGGCTCGACGGAAATTTCGGGGAGCTGGTCCGCGCAGCCGCGGCAGTTCAGCGAGCTGTCGCTGACGGCCAAGACCATCAGCGGAGCAGGCCTGCCCGGCTACACCTGGGCGTATGCCTACAACGAGAACATCGGGGCCACCGACTATTGCTGGGATCCGGTGGGTGCGGGCGGGAGCAGCGCCAGTCCATTGTGTACTGCCAGTTCGGCCACGACCAAGACGGTATCGGTGACCGACCCGCGCGGCTACGTGACGCGATACACCTATGGCATCCGGTCCGAGGTGAACGAGGGCCAGTTGCTGAAGACCGAGATCGGTGTGTCGGGTGGCACGGCCGCACGGACGGTGACCATCGAGTACCAGCCGGTATCGGCGCCGGGCGGCTTCGGCTACTCGGTCCCCTGGCCCGCCCCCTATGGGCACAGCATCCAGCCGCGCGGCAACAACTACATGGCCGAGCAGATCATCCCGGAGAAGCGGCGTCTGACGCTGCAGCAGGCCACCACGTTCGAGTGGGCGGTGCAAACCTACGACCACCGGGCGCGACCACTGGAGATCGTGCGCAACCGGGTACTGGTGGCGAACAACTCGATCACGGAGAAGACGACCTATCACGACAACACGGCGAAATGGATCCTGGGCCAAGTGGCGAAGGTGGAGGCACGCCAGTCCACCCTCACCACGCCGTGGCAGGTGCCGACCGAGAACACGTACGACCCGACGACGGCGACGCTGACCCAGCAGAAGCGGTTCGGGCAGGTGCATCGCAACTACGGCTGGCACACGGACGGCACCTTGGCATGGAGCCGCGACGTGCTGAACCACCAGACGACGTACGGCAACTACAAGCGCGGCATCCCGCAGCAGATCGACTACGCCAACAACGATCGGATCACGGCACAGGTCAACGACACCGGCGAAATCAGTCAGGTGACGCAGCGGGATACCTCCAACAATTTCGCCGAGTACACCGTTGCCTATGGGTATGACGACGTCGGCCGGCTGAATCGGATCACGCCACCTGTGGGCGACGCGACCGCGTGGAACCCGACGACGCTGACGTTTGCACCCACGGACGTGAGCGAGCACGGGCTGAGCGGTACGCACTGGAAGCAGACGGTGAGCACGGGCGACACCACCAAGGGGTTTCAGAGGACGATCACCTACTTCGACGCGTTGTGGCGGCCGGTGCGGATCGACCGGCATGGCACCGACGGCGGCGGCGCGACCCTCACGACGACGCAGCGCCTGGTGCGGATGGCATACGACGCCGACGGCCGGACGACATTCGAGTCCTACCCCAAGGTGCCGGCCTCGTCCACCGATCCGCTGGATGTGGGTACGACTACGACGTACGACGCGTTGGGACGGGTTGTATCGACCGCGGCTGCGACGGAGACCCAGCTCTATCCGGTTGGTACGATCACAGTAGCGGTAACGGCGGTCAATTATCTGGGCGGCTTCCGAAAGGAAGTGTTGGACCCGAACGGCAACCTGACGACCACAAGCTACCAGGTGTTCGACGAGCCGACCGAGGACGCTCCGACGTTCATCGACGATCCGGAAGGCGACACCACGTTGGAGCGCGACATCTTCGGCAAGGTGACGAAGATGTCGCGGGGCTCGACCGCAGCGGGCGTACGCCGCTACGTGTACGACGACCAGCACCGCCTGTGCAAACGCATTGATCCGGAGAGCAGGGCTACGGTGTTCGCGTACGACGGGGCCGGCAACCTGGACTGGCAGGCCTCGGGCCTGGACCTGCCGCTGGACAGCTGCGACACCGGGGCGGTGCCGCTGGCGGCGAAGATCGACCACACCTACGACGCTCGAAACCGGCTGACGTTGACGACCTACGGTGATGGCAGCCCATCGGTCAGCCGGTCGTGGACGCCGGACAACCGGCCTCAGGGGGTGGCGTCGGGGAATGCCACCTGGACCTACAAGTACAACCGTCGCCGGCTGTTGCTGGAGGAGCGGCTGAACGTCACCGGGACCGGAGGAACGGGCGGCGGCTCGATCACGCTCGACTACGGGTATACGGCCAACGGCAGCCTGGATTGGATGCGCTATCCGGGCGGCACGCAGGTGCAATACGATCCGAACGTGCTCGGTGAGCCGAAGACGGTGGGCGCGTTCGCGAGCGCCATTCTGTACCACGCGAACGGCGGCCTGGCGAGTTTCAATTACGGCAACAACATCGGCCATGCGACGCGGCAGAACACACGTGGACTCCCATGGGAGACGGTGGATGGGTCGGTGATCAACCGAAGCTACCAATACGACCGCAACGGCAATGTGACGAGGATCGACGACCAGCTCCCGGACAACGAGGACCGGATCTTGAGCTACGACCGGCGCAACCGCCTGACCACGGCGAACTACGGGGGCTCAGTCTTCGAGTACGAGTATGACGATCTGGACAACATCACCTGGCAACGGACGCTGAGCAGTGTTTTCCCGTCGGGCATGGGCCGCAACTTCAAGTACAAGTACGACGATCGCGGCCGGCTGTACGAAGTGGAGGACCTGGTCTATCCGATGGGCGAAGATCGGTACCATCGGTACGAGTACAGTTCGGCGCTGGGGGGCGATCGCGGCAACGTGACGCGGCGGAAACTGGCGTGGCTGATCAATGTGGACCAGGGTTACGTGTACAACCTGGCCAACCAGATGACGGACGTGCGTGCGCACGTTGGCGGCGCGACGCTGGCGAGCTACGAATACGACGGCAACGGCCGCCGCGTGCGAATCACGGAAGGGACCACGCGCCGCCTGCAGATGTACAGCCAGGCCGGTCAGCTGGTGTACGAGACGACGATGATTCCGGGCCAGCCGGTCGAGGCGACCGAGTACTACTACCTGGGCCGCCACCTGATCGCGCAGAAGACGAACGGCGTGACGACGTACGTCCACACCGATGCGCTCGGCAGCGTGACGCGCAAGACCGACGGCACCGGCATGATCGTCGAGGACCGGATCTACGAACCCTACGGCGAATCGCTGGAAGTGACGACGCGCGCACCGCTGTGGCCGCAGGGCATGGCGTATACCGGCCACGTGTTGGACAACCTGACGCGTATTACCTACGCGCAGGCGCGTTACTACGACCAGCTGATGGGGCGGTTCATGAGTCCTGATCCGGTCGCGCCGGATGCGGGAAATTTCAATCGGTATTGGTATGCCAACAATAATCCTTATAGCAATATCGACCCTGATGGTCGAGCCACATGTAGCATGAGCAATGAATGCGGCAACTTCTTAGACCGGATAAACAGAATTGATCCCCGGGGCGCGCCAGGTATGCCTAGATCGTATGGCGCCGCTGGCGGCTCGGAAGATTCCACGCGACAATTGACGCAGAAAGAACGGCTCTCTGTAGCAAAAACCGCAAAAGGTTATATGGAGAGAGTAAATAGCATGAGCGCAGACGAGATATATTCGACCTTCCCAGGGTTGGAAGCCACATTCTATGGTTTAGACCGATCTAGCGGGGCACTTGCATGGAAGGGATTCGTCCAACAAAACATGACGGGATTATGGGCAGAGAACGCATCTCTATATTTGGCTCAGTCTTTGGTGGACGGCATGAACGGTGCTATGCAAGGACCTATGATTGGATATGGCTTAGGAAAAGTGGGGCCTCTTCTAGAAAAAGGATGGGATATATGGAGTGCGGGCAACGACGCGTACGGGGCTGTCCAGAACTTCTTTGGATTAGGGCTTCCAAAAACCGCGGTAGGCTGCTCAGCTGTAAGTTCGCAATGTTCATATTTTGTTGAGGACAAGAAATGAGCATAACAAAGAAATGCAGGAGAGAAATAGTGATTCCTTTTTTTCTCGTCCTTTGTTCTTGCCAAGGTGTGTCTGACAAAATTCAGGTGGGGAATGGTTGTTTCATACGGATTAGTGGTGATTTTCACAAGAAAATCGTTGGGGAAGAGACATATTACTATGACGACGATGGCTCGAAAGTGTCCTTCCAGAAGAAGGAGGGGGACATCTTCTCAAAGCAAGTGCCATGGGGATCTATCGAAGTGGAGGAGCGGATATTTAATGGTGTCAGCTACAAGCATGCCATTCACACTATGAGTCGACTCAATAAGAGAGAGGATATTTACTTCGTAAGAGTCGCTGGGGGTCATGTGCTTTTGACGGGTCCCGTCGTTAAGGATGGTCTTGCAGGTGTGATTGTTTGCGAGTAGATATCTGGACTGGACGGCAGTCTGGACCGGCCAAGGTTTCGTAGACACTCAAGGTCGGTTTAGCACGTAACGCTTCTCGAACTCTACAGGTGACAGGTCACCAGCGGCACCATGTCTGCGGACGGGGTTGTAGAACATCTCGATATAGTCGAAGACCTCGGATGCCGCGGCTGCTCGCGTCGGGTAGATCCGGCTCTTGATCCGCTCCTTCTTCAGGGCGCTAAAGAAGCTTTCCGCCACGGCGTTGTCGTGGCAGTTGCCCCGTCGACTCATGCTCGGCTGCATGTGATGCTGCCTCGGGAACGACTGCCAGTCGCCGCTCGTGAACTGGCTGCCCTGGTCGGAGTGAACCATGACACCGGGCTCGGGTTTTCGACGCCACACCGCGGACAGCAGCGCCTGCAGCACCAGATCGCTGGTCATCGTTGGCTCGCGTGGCCCAGCCCACGACCTGGCGCGAGTAAAGGTCGACGACGGCCGCCAGGAACAGCCAGCCTTCGTAGGTGCGGATGTAGGTGATGTCGGTGACCCACACCCGGTTCGGGGCCGACGGCGCGAAGTCGCGGTTGAGCACGTTGTCGACCCGTCCGAGCGGGCCGCCACTGACCTGCTCGGCTTTTTCGGACCACCCGTTTCTATAAGACGGCCCGGTTGGGTGTGGGTGGATTGTGCTGCATGAACGCCTCGGGTGTCAGGTAGTCCAAGCTGCTGTGGGGCCGCACCGCGTTGTAGTGTCGCCGCCATGCTTCGATGATCACCGCCGCCTCGCGGCGGGATCGGAACCATTATGACGAAATCAGCTGAAATGTTAGTTAACAACCACCGCGTTGTATCCGGTCTCTGTTCTCTGTCGTTGATATTCTTTGTGGCGGCATTCTCATTGATCCTGGCGAACGAATATGCCTTTGCCATACCGGCTGTGCAGGCTGTAGTGGCCCTTGTCTTTGGCGGAATCATGTTGTTCTCGCTTTGCGGCATGATCGCTGCCACCTACCATGTGATCAGGCAGCGTACGGAGCTGAGTGATCCTTACATGTTCTTGGCGATAACATGGATACTGCCCTACTTAGGGATATCGATATTGCTGGGCTGGCCGAACATTGTTCGCGTGATCAAACGAACGTAGTTTTGATGGGGGCTTGTGACGGAAGTGGTGTCAATACTGGTCTGGCCAACCAGATGACCGATGTGTGTAATGACCCAGCCCTTTCTGCTCAGGTTACGTGGTTATGTCAGTGCAAATCCGGACAGCAACATCGATCCGGATGGGCGGCAATCCTGCACGGCAGGTGATACGGCTGCAATCACAGAGAGGTGGCCGGAATGGTCGTGAGGCGGCGCATATTGTCCTTTCGACGCTCGATAGCTTTGCAGGGGGATAATGGTGTCGAAAGAAGATGTCTTGCTAAGGTTGCGTAGCTATCTCCTGGGATTGATGGAGATCGAGCCGAATTCGAAGGATGAGCTGTCTGCCTGGTATAGAAAATCTAGAGATGTAAAGTCCTTCCTTGAGGAGGGCTGTGGGGAAATAGATATACCTCACTTCCTTTGGCACTATTTGGAGGATGCCGATATCAGGCTAAAGGATCCTCGGTATGGCATTGTTCAAGTTCATCAACTGAAAGAGTTTGTCGACAGTTTGAGGCGGTAGATGAAATGGGCTCCGGCAGGATCGCCAGCCCGGCGCTGAATTTTTGCGCTGCATTGGCAGTGCCGGCTATGGGGCGCCGAAAAACGCCAGGGCACCGCCTTGCAGCGGTACCCACTGCTCAGGTCCTGGACTAGGTTGCCTGCAGCAACGGCTCCGCATCGCACAGGTGCACCAGCGCGGCGAGGTCCGGCGAGAGATTGGCGTAGCGCAGCGTCACGCCGCGACGGGCGGCGCGGGCGGCCCAGGCGATCAGGACGCCGAGGGTGACGGTGTCGCTCGATTCGAGCGCAGCCAGGTCGACGGCGGTGGGGCCGTCGGCGGCCAGGCGTTCGCCGTCGGCGAGCGCTTGCGGCGCGTTGGCGTAGTCGATGCGGCCGGTCGGCCGCAGGCGGCCGTCGGGGCCGCGCTCGATCGCGAAGGCGGCCATCAGCTGCCCTTCTGCGTGGCTTCCATCGATTCCAGCGCCTTCTCGCCCTGGGTCTCCAGGCGCTGGGTCAGCGCGTCCAGGCTGGTCTTGGCGATCTCGGCGGTGACCTGGTTGCGGTAGTTGGTGATGTAGGAGATGCCTTCGATGATGACGTCGTAGGCCTTCCAGTCGCCTTCGCGGGTCTTGCGGAACGCGTAGTCGACGGCCAGCAGCTTGCCGTCGTCGAGCACGACCTGGGTGCGCACGATGGTGCGCTTGTCGTTGAGGTCGCCCTTGAACGGCAGCACGCGGACGCGGCCGCGCGTGTAGTTGAGCAGGCCCTCGCCGTAGCGGTGGGCGATCGACTTGTAGAACGCCTTGGCGAATCGCGAGCGCTGTTCCGGTGTGGCGCTGCGTGCGTTCTGGCCGAGCACCAGGATCGAGGCGTAGTCGATGTCGAAGTGCGGCAGGAAGATGTCGTCGATGACGTCGATCAGCTTCTCGCGATCGCCGCGCAGTTCCGCCTGGTGGCCGTCGACGGCCTTGTCGAGGCTGTCGGCGATGGTCTGCACCACCTGCTCGGGCGTGGCCGGGTCGGCCCGCAGGGCGGGGGAGGCGAAGCCGAGCGCCGCCACCAGGACGGTCGTCGACAGGATCGATCCGAACGTGCGCAACATAGGAAGCAGTCTCCGCGGAAAGGGCAGGTCAGGGGCCGGACGGTGCGGCGGGCGGCGAGGTCTCGGCAGGTTTCTCCGGACCGCCGGTGGCGAGGAACTTGCCGATCAGGTCCTCCAGCTGCATCGAGGACTGCGTCAGCACGAACTCGTCGCCGTCCTTGAACGCATCGGGCGACCCGCCGGGCTGGATCGCAACGTACTGGTCGCCCAGTAAACCGCTGGTGAATATCGCGGCGGCCGAGTCGTCGGGCAGCTCGTCGTAGCGGCGGGCGATCGACAGCTGCACCTTGGCGTCGAGCTTGGCGGGGTCGACCTCGATCGCGCGCACCGAGCCGATGCGCACGCCGGCGACCTTCACCGGCGCGCCGAGCTTGAGCTGGCCGACATTGGCGAAACGGGCGTTGAGCGTATAGCTGTCGCCCTGGCGGTAGTTGGCCACGCTGGTGGTCTGCGTCGCCAGCCAGGCGAGCGCGGCGAAGCCGAGCAGGATGAACAGGCCCGTGCCGAACTGGTAGGAATGCTTCTGGCTCACGAGAGGGCTCCGGTCACATCAGGAAAGCGGTCATGACGAAGTCGAGCGCCAGGATGACGATCGACGAGAACACGACGGTGCGCGTGGTGGCGTAGGCGACGCCTTCGCTGGTGGGCGGCGTGGTATAGCCCTGGAACGTGGCGATCAGCGTGACCACCGCGCCGAAGGCCAGGCTCTTCCACAGGCCGTTGGCGACGTCCTTCCAGACGTCGACGCTGGAGGTCATGTTCGACCAGAACGTGCCGTTGTCCAGGCCCAGCCACGTCACGCCGACCAGGTGCGCGCCGAAGATGCCCAGCGCATTGAACACGCAGGCCAGCACCGGCATCGCGACGATGCCGGCGAGGAAGCGAGGCGTGACCACGTAGGCCATCGGGTCGACCGCCATCATCTCCATCGCCGAGAGCTGGTCGGTGGCGCGCATCAGGCCGATCTCGGCGGTGATCGAGGTGCCGGCGCGGCCGGCGAACAGCAGGGCGGTCACGACCGGCCCCAGTTCCCGGTAGAGCGCCAGCGAGACGACGGTGCCGAGCGCGGCGGTGCCGCCGAAGATCGACAGCACGTAGTACAGCTGCAGGCCCAGCACCATGCCGACGAACAGGCCGCAGGTCATGATGATCGTCAGGCTCATCGCGCCGACGAACCACACCTGGCGCACCGTCTCGCGGAAATGCCGCAGGCTGGCCGGCACGGCGGCCAGGATCGACAGCAGGAACAGGCCGCAGGCGCCGACCTGGGCGATGCCGCCGGCGAGCGGCGTGCGGGGTTTGCTTGCGTTGCTCATGCGGTGGCCGCCGGGAAGCCGAGGTCGAGGGCGTAGTCGCGCGCCGGGTAGTGGAACGGCACCGGGCCATCGGCCTCGCCACCGAAGAACTGCCGCGTCCACGGCGAGCTGCCGGCTGCGAGTTCCGCCGGCGTGCCCTGCGCGACGACCTTGCCGGCGGCGAGCAGGTAGACCTGGTCGGCCACGCGCTGCACGGCCGAGAACTCGTGCGCGACGAGGATGCCGGTGAGGCCCAGTGTGTCGTTGAGCATGCGAATCAGCTTGACGACCTGGTTGAGCGCGATCGGGTCGAGGCCGACGAACGGTTCGTCGTAGATGACCAGCATCGGGTCGCGCACGATCGCGCGGGCCAGCGCCACGCGCCGCGCCATGCCGCCGGACAGCTCGCTCGGCATCAGCTCCGCGGCGCCGCGCAGGCCGACGGCCTGCAGCTTGGTCAGCACGATGTTGCGGACCAGTTCCTCGGGCAGGCGCAGGTGCTGGCGCAGCGGGAAGGCGACGTTCTCGAACACCGAGAAGTCGGTCAGCAGCGCCGAGTTCTGGAACAGGTAGCCGATCTTCTCGCGCAGCCGGAACAGATCGCCGCGCGAAAGCGACGGCACGTTGGCGCCGTCGACGACGACCTCGCCGGCGTCCGGCGCGAGCTGGCCGGTGATGTGGCGCATCAGCGTGGTCTTGCCGGTGCCGCTCGGTCCCATCACGGCGGTCACCCTGCCGCGCGGGATGTCGAGGTCCACACCGTCGAAGATCGTCTTGCCGTTCAGCACGGTGCTGAGCCCGCGAATGCGGATCAGAGGGCTGTCGGCGGTGGCGGAGGAATCGGCGAGAGGCATGCGAGAGGCGGGGAAGGAGGGCGGATGCCGGCGGCCGGACGCGGCGCGACGCCCCATCCTACCAAACGCGCGGCCCGATCAGTCCGGCCCGCTCAGTCGGGCTTGAGCAGGTCGTCGAACAGGGTGGCGTGCCGCTGCAGTTGCGCGTCGCGCCGCAGCCGCCGGCAGGCGAAGATCGCGCGCAGGTCGGTCACCGCCTGCGCGAAGTCGTCGTTGACGACGATGAAATCGAATTCCCGGGCGTGCGCGATCTCGATGCGCGAGTCGGCCAGGCGCCGGGTGATCTGGTCGGGGCTGTCCGACGCCCGGTGGCGCAGGCGCCGTTCCAGCTCGGCGCGCGACGGCGGCAGGATGAAGACGCTGAGCGTGTCGGGCCACAGCCGGCGCACCTGCTCGGCGCCCTGCCAGTCGATCTCCAGCAGCACGTCGCGACCCTGCGCCAGCAGCGGCTCGATGACCGAGCGGGCGGTGCCCTTGTAGTCGCCGTGCACGTTGGCGTACTCGAAGAACGCACCCGCCTGCGCCATGTGCTCGAACACCTGGCGCGAGACGAAATGGTAGTGCTGGCCGTCGACCTCGCCCGGGCGCGGCGGCCGTGAGGTGTAGGAGACCGACAGCGCCAGGTCCGGTTCGCGCTCGAGCAGCGCCTTGACCAAGCTGGTCTTGCCCGACCCGGATGCGGCGGCGATGACGTAGAGCGTGCCGGTCATCGTCATTCCAGGTTCTGCACCTGCTCGCGCATCTGCTCGATCAACACTTTCAGTTCGACCGCCGCCTGGGTCGTGCGCGGGTCGGCGGCCTTGGAACCGAGCGTGTTCGCCTCGCGGTTGAACTCCTGCATCAGGAAATCCAGGCGCCGGCCGACTGCCTCGCGCAGGCCGAGCACGCGGTGCGCTTCGGCCAGGTGCGCGGTCAGGCGGTCCAGTTCCTCGTCGACGTCGATGCGCTGCAGTTGCAGCACCACTTCCTGCTCGATGCGGCCCGGCTCCAGCGGCTGCTTGAGGTCGGCGATGCGCGCGTCGAAGCGGCTGCGCAGGGCGGCGCGCACCTCGGGCAGGTGGCCGCGGACACTGGCGACCAGGGCGGTGATGCCGTCCAGGCGCTCGCGCAGGAACGCAGCGAGGCGCGCGCCCTCGCGCTCGCGCGCGGCGATGAATTCGTCCAGGGCGGTGTCGACCAGGGCCAGCGCCGCCTCGCGCAGGCCTTCCTGGTCCACGCCCTGTTCGACCAGCACGCCGGGCCAGCCGAGCAGGGCGGTCAGTTCGGTGTGCAGGCCGGGAAAGCGGGCGCCGAGGTCGCGATGCACGTCGGCCAGCCGCGTGACGACGGTCTCGTCGAGGGTCAGGGCGGTGGCGCCCTCGCTGCGCTTGTGGCGCAGGCCGAAATCGATCTTGCCGCGCGACAGGCGCGCGCCGATGCGCTCGCGGATCGCCGGCTCCAGGCCCCGCAGTTCCTCGGGCAGGCGCACGGCCAGCTCCAGGTAGCGGTGGTTGACCGAACGCAACTCGACGCTGAGGGCGCCCCAGGCGCCTTCGCTGTCGGCGCTGGCGAAGGAGGTCATGCTGCGGATCATCGGCGTCCCGGCGGGGAAAAAGGGAGGCGATGGTAAACTCCGCACCCCCTTTTCTCCAAAGCACATGCCCATGACCCTCTCCCGCCCGAGCGGCCGAGCGCCCGACCAACTGCGCCCGGTGGCGATCGAGCGTCACTACACCCGTCATGCGGAAGGCTCGGTCCTGGTCGCGTTCGGCGATACCCGCGTGCTGTGCACGGCCAGCGTCGAGGAGCGCGTGCCGCCGTTCCTGCGCGGCAAGGGCGAAGGCTGGGTCACGGCCGAGTACGGCATGCTGCCGCGCGCGACCAAGGAGCGCACGCAGCGCGAGGCGGCGCGCGGCGGCCAGGGCGGCCGGACGATGGAGATCCAGCGCCTGATCGGCCGCAGCCTGCGCGCCTGCGTCGATCGCGCCGCCCTCGGCGAGCGCACGATCACGCTCGATTGCGACGTCCTGCAGGCCGACGGCGGCACCCGCACCGCGGCGATCACCGGTGCCTATGTCGCCCTCGCCGACGCGATCAACGGCTTGAGGACGCGCGGCCTGGTCAAGCGCGAGGTGATCCACGGCGCGATCGCGGCGGTCTCGGTCGGCATCTGGCAGGGCCTGCCGGTGCTGGACCTGGACTACGCCGAGGATTCGGCCTGCGACACCGACATGAATGTGGTCATGAACGACGGCGGCGGCTTCATCGAGCTGCAGGGCACGGCCGAAGGCCATGCGTTCCGCCGCGAGGAGCTCGATGCACTGCTGGGGCTGGCGGCCGGCGGCGTGGAGGAACTGTGCCGGCTGCAGCGGGTGGCGCTGGCGGCATGAAGCTGGTCCTGGCCAGCTCCAATGCCGGCAAGCTCGATGAAATCCACGCGATCCTGGCCGATGTCGGCGTCGAGCTGATCGCCCAGTCGGCGCTCGGTATCGACGATGCCGAGGAAACCGGTGCCACCTTCGTCGAGAACGCCCTGCTCAAGGCGCGCCACGCCGCGCGGCAGTCAGGTCTGCCGGCGCTGGCCGACGACTCGGGCCTGTGCGTGGACGCGCTCGGCGGGGCGCCCGGCCTGTTGTCGGCGCGCTACGCGGGGCGCCACGGCGACAGCGCCGCCAATATCGCGCGGCTGCTCGAGGCGCTGCACGGCGTGCCGCCGGACCGGCGCGGTGCCCATTTCCATTGCACGCTCGTGCTGCTGCGCGCGCCGGACGAGCCGGCGCCGCTGATTGCCGAAGGGCGCTGGGCCGGAGCGATCCTGGCGGCGCCGCGCGGTACCGGCGGACACGGCTACGATCCGGTCTTCCTCGATCCGGCCAGCGGCCGCACTGCCGCCGAGCTCGACCCGGCCGCCAAGAACGCGGTCAGTCATCGCGGCAGGGCATTGGCGCAGCTGCGCCGCTACCTCGAGGCGGGCGCTTCGGCGGCATTCGGATAACGGCGGGCTGTTCCTCGACGGCCTGCCGGCGCGATCCAGGGACACTCGCTGGCCGATCGACGCGAGCGGTCGATCCGCGGAACCGATAGCGCGCTGTTGTCGCGACCGCGTGCGTCGAGCAGGCGCAGGACGACCGTTCCCGGCACCGCGTCAGTCGGCGGCGCCGCGCGGACGCATCGCGGTCGCCGTTCGGGCGGACCGCGATGCCGGGCACCGGCGTCAGGGCACGTAGTCCACGATCACCGTATAGCGCGTGTTGTTGGCCAGGCCGACGCCGGTGGTCGCCGTCACGTTCGGCAGGCCGACGTAGTAGTCGCCGTTCATCGGATTGGTCGGACTGTTATTGCAGGTCGCGCCGTTGTACTGGCTCGCGCGCGTCGGGTTGTTCACCGTCGTCGCGGTGCGCGGGATGTAGTACAGGTTGTGTATGGCGCCGGCGCTGGCGACCGAACCCGGCAGGTAGTTGACCGAGTTCAGGAAGACGTTGCCGGTGCAGTTGGGGCCGTCGTAGGACACGCCGGTGCTGCCGAAGACGTAGCCGTCCGAGAGCAGGCTGACGACGTAGCCGTTCGGAGTGACGAAGCTCAATTGGGCATTGGTGGTGCCCGAGTAGCCGATCGGGTGCAGCGGCTGCGCCAGCGCCGTGCTGACCGTGCCGTTGATGCGCACCGCATAGCGGGCGCTTCCGGCAGGGCCCGTCGGCCCGGTCGGTCCGGTAAATCCGGTTGGTCCCGTCGGGCCGGTGGGACCGGTCGAACCGATGGGGCCGGTCGCGCCGACGGGTCCGGTCGCACCGGCCGGACCGGCTTCGCCCGGCGGGCCGGGCGGGCCTACGACGCCCGGCGGGCCCACGGGGCCTTCGGGACCGGCCTGGCCTGTCGCGCCGGTGGCGCCGGCCGGGCCGCTGGGTCCGGTGGGTCCGGTGGGTCCGGTGGGTCCGGTGGGTCCCGTAAAGCCGGTGGGTCCGGTCGGTCCGGTGGGACCGATGCTGCCCGTCGGGCCGGTCGGTCCCGCGGGACCTGTCGCGCCGATGGGGCCTTCGGGGCCTTGCGCGCCGGTCGCGCCATCGGCACCGACCGGGCCAGCCGGACCGATCGGGCCGGTCGGACCCGGGGCGCCGCTGGGGCCGGCCGGGCCGGTGGGCCCGGTTGGTCCGACCGGGCCGGCACCGCCGGCGCAGCGGCCGAGCACGCCGGTGGTGGCGTGGAAGCAGACCACCTGGTCCTGCTGCAGCGAGGAGGGCAGCGACGGGATCGTCACCTGGCCGTCGGCGCCGACGCGCAGGCGCAGGACGGTGCCGGTTTCGTCGGTGACGATGAAGCCCTGGTTGGCCAGCGGCCGGGCCTCGATATCGCCTTGCGCCAGGGCCGGATGGGCGACTGTGGCTGCGATGGCCAGCACCAGCGCCCGTCGCGTCAAACGCGTGGATACCCGCATCGGATGTACCCCCAGAAGGTCGGTCCGCCGATCCCCTCGGCGGTAGCCGGCGCAGCATAGCGGCAAATGCTGCAATTGTGGCGTTTGTGACAGGCTCAGCCGAAGGCGGCGTTGGCGGCGACGCGCGCGTGTTCGGACGGCGGCAGGGCCGGGTCAGCCAGCAGTTCGCGGCACAGCGTGGCGCATTCCTCGCGCCGGCCGACGTAGTACGCGCAGACCGCCTGCTCGTCGCGGGCGCGCCAGCGGTAGGCCGATGCGTCCAGGAACAGCAGGTCGTCCGGCTGCGGCAGCGCGGCGGCGGCGCGCGCATGCAGGTAGGCGCTGGCGTAGCGGCCGCGCTGGCGCAGGTAGCGGGCCAGATCGCACAGCGGTTCGGCCCGCTGCGGGCGCGCGTCGTAGGCGGCCAGGTAGGCCTCGATCACCGCGGCGTCGCCGCTGGCGAGACGCTCGTGCAGGCAGCCCACCTGGTACAGCGCATACCAGACCTCCTCGGCCCAGCCGCCCATGGCGGCGCGCTTCCGGTACGCCGCCAGCGCCTGCTCGGGCCGGCCGGCGTCGCGCAGGCTTTGCGCGTAGTAGAAGACGTAGCGGGCATTGTCCGGCTCGGCCTTCAGGGCCGCTTCGAGCACGCGGGCGTCGTCGGCGTACTTCTCGTGCACCGGGCGCTGGCTGCGGGCGCCGTCGGGCACGCCGCGCACGCGCAGGCCGCCGAGGTGGGCGATCGCCGCCGCCGGTTCCGCCGCCGGGTACTCGTGCAGGACGCCGTGCCAGCGCCAGGGCGTGGCGTGGCGCAGCAGCTTGGCGCAGGAGTACTCGAACGGTCCGCCGTCCTGGTAGACGCGCAGGTAGTAGCCCGGCGCGTCGAGTCGTGCCGGCCAGCCGCCGTCCGGGTCGATCTCCAGCACCTCGTCGGCATCGACGATCAGCGCGTACTCGCCGTAGCCGCGTGCCAGGTCCAGCGCCTGGTTGCGGTTGGTCGCGAAATCGACCCAGGGGCGCTCGATCAGGGTGCCGGGCAGGTCGCCGAGCAGGTCGCGCAGCCGCGCCTGCGTGCCGTCCTGCGAACCGGTGTCGACGATCGCCCAGGCGCCGATCAGCGGCCGTACCGCGGCGATGCAACGGGCGATGACCGCGCTTTCGTTGCGCACGATCATGCTCAGGCAGACCTGGCCGGCGAACGGCAACGGCGGCCGGCCGGGAGCCGGATGCGGGATCGGAAGCATCGGGGACCGCCGGTACGGGGTAGGGCAGCGATCCTACGGAGGCGGCCGCGCGCTTGGCAATGCATGCAGGCGGCCCGACGCCCGGCTATGATGCGTCCGGCCATCAGAGGATGCCGCAATGTCGCCATTTCCCTTTGTTCCCCCTCGCCGGGCCGTCGGGGTGCCGCGTGCGCTCGTCGCCGCCGTCGCCGTGCTGGCCGCGGCCGGTGCCCAGGCCGGTATCGGCAACGGCGCGATCCTGATCGACGGCGGCTCGCTGTACCTTCCGGCGACACTGGCCGGCGTGGACGTCACGGTCGCCACGGGCAGCCTGGCCGGCAACGGCACGGTGCTGGGCGATGTCGTACTCGGCGCGGCCGGCCGGCTGGCGCCCGGTCCCACGGCGGGGGCCGGGACGATCACGGCGCGCGAGCTGCGCTGGGCGCCGGATGGCAGCGTGCGGCACCGGCTCGGCGCCGACGACGGCGATTCGGACCACACCGACTTGACCGGCAACCTGGTGCGCACCGGCACCGGCACCTATCACTTCGCGTTCGGCGATGGCGCCGTGCTGCCCACGGTCGGCACCACCTATACGCTGGTCAGCTTCGCCGGCCAGGTCGGCTTCAACGTGGCCGACTTCAGCTACAGCTACGACGGTGCGGCGCCGGGGCTCGGCGGCCAGTTCAGCCTGACCGACACCGCACTGCTGTTCCACGTGACCAGCCTTCCGGTCAGCCTGCAGTCGTTCGGCATCGACTGAGGCGCGCGGCGCGGAACGGCGCCGCTTTCCCGTTCGGCCGCTTGCGCCCCGGCGCTGGCGGCCCCACCCTGGGTCCGCCCGTTTCCGGGCGCCACGCCCGCTCCCGATGCCGCTGACCGCTCCACCGCTCTCGCTCTACGTCCACATCCCGTGGTGCGTGAAGAAGTGCCCCTACTGCGACTTCAACTCGCACGCCGTGCGCGAGGGCATCCCGCAGGAGGCCTACGTCGACGCCCTGCTGGCCGACCTGGACCGCGACCTGGCCGATTTCGGTGCTGCCGTGCCCGGCCGGCCACTGGCCAGCATCTTCTTCGGCGGCGGCACGCCGAGCCTGTTCGCGCCGGCGGCGATCGGGCGCATCCTCGACGGTGTCGCCGCGCGGCTGTCCCTGGCGCCCGGCGCCGAAGTGACGCTGGAAACCAATCCGGGCACGGTCGAGCACGGCCGCTTCGACGGCTATCGCGCGGCCGGCGTCAACCGCATCAGCTTCGGCGTGCAGAGCTTCGACGACGCGATGCTGCACCGGCTCGGCCGCATCCACAGCGCGGCCGATGCGGAGCGCGCGATCGGCGAGGCGCGTGCGGCCGGCATCGACAACATCAACATCGACCTCATGTACGCGCTGCCGCAGCAGGACCTCGCCGGCGCGCGGGCCGACGTCGACCGGGCGATCGCGCTGGCGCCGCCGCACGTCTCGCACTACCAGCTGACGCTGGAGCCGAACACGCTGTTCGCGGCGCGACCGCCGCCGCTGCCCGACAGCGACAGCGCCTGGGACATGCAGGAGCACTGCCAGCAGCGGCTGGCCGAGGCCGGCTACGTGCAGTACGAGGTGTCGGCCTATGCGCAGGGCGGCCGGCGCGCCGCGCACAACCTCAACTACTGGCACTTCGGCGACTACCTGGGCATCGGTGCCGGCGCGCACGGCAAGCTGACCGACGCGGCAGCCGGCACGGTCCGGCGCCGCGCCAAGCAGCGCACGCCGCGTGCGTACCTGGAGCACGCCGCGACGCCGCGCCGGATCGTCGGCGATGCTGTGATCGCGGCAGCCGACCTGCCGTTCGAGTACATGATGAACGCGCTGCGCCTGATCGACGGCGTTCCGGCCGGCGAGTTCGCCGAGCGCACCGGGCTTGCGCCGGCGGTGCTCGCGGCGCCGCTGGCCGCCGCGCACCAGCGTGGCTGGCTCGACGACGCGCCGGGCCTGCTGCGCACCAGTGCGGACGGCCAGCGCTTCCTCAACGATGTCATCGCCCTGTTCCTGCCGGAGCACGACCATGCTTGAAGCCGTGGTGATCCACTGCCCTTACTGTGGGGAGGGCTTCGAAACGACGATCGATCGTTCCGCCGGCTCGCAGGCCTACGTCGAGGACTGCGCGGTGTGCTGCCGGCCGATCGAGGTGCAGGTGCGGATCGGCGACGACGGCGAGCTGGTCGAGGTCGGCACGCGGGCCGACCGGGACTAGGGCGTGTCATCAATCCCTCGGTAGGCCGCGCCGTTCTTGCGTGCGTCCGGGACAAGGAAGAGGGAGGAAGTGGACGTCGGTCCACGCCCGAGCGATGACGCAGTCCCGGGCGCACGC
>Ga0182739_1001954_pt1 | contig 20079 bp, 20 predicted proteins | sample eDN5th30CBELigBY_FD_128873 | JGI IMG/M metagenome (GOLD analysis project Ga0182739, IMG submission 128873) | Enriched backyard soil microbial communities from Emeryville, California, USA - eDNA 5th pass 30_C BE-Lig BY (version 2) (version 2) | ecosystem: Environmental > Terrestrial > Soil >...
GAAATTACCTGCCCGAACCCGGGCCGTAGGTGATTTCGACGCGGCGGTTCTGCAACTCGCGCACACCGTCAGCGGTGGGAACGCGCGGCTGGCTTTCACCGAACGCTTCGCTGCTGATCCGGGCTGCGGGGATGCCGCGACCGGTCAGGTAGGTCTGCACCGCAGAGTTACGACGCTGCGACAGGCCCACGTTGTACTGGGTCGAACCCGAACGGTCGGCGTGACCGGCGAGCATGATCGCTGCCGTGCCGCAGTTCTGGTACGCCGTGACAGCGTTGTTGAGAATGCCAGCGGCTTCCGACGTGATGTCTGCCTTATCCCAATCGAAGAACACGATGTACGGGCCCTGGTTGCACTGCGCGACCGGCGGAGGCGGCGGAGGCGGAGGCGGCGGGGGAGGCGGAGGCGGAGGAGGCGGCGGCGGCGGAGGCGGCGGGGGCGGCGGAGGCGGCGGAGCCGCACGACCACCCAGGTTCGCAATGAACGTCACCAGAGCCGAGTGCGAAGCCAGCTCGAACGCATTGGCCCGACCAGCGGAGTCCTGCATCACGAACTGACGAGTGTTGAGATAGCGGTACTTCAGACCGATCTCAGCCGTGTCCGTCACAGGAACGCGCACGCCGGCAATTGCCTGCCATGCCCATGCCTGGTCCGTATCATCCATCCAGCCCGGGCCGGTCGCTACGCTGTACTTGGCACCTGCCCATGCACGGCCAACACCAACACCAGCCGAGAAGCCGATACCGTCGTTGCCGCCGAGGTCGAACAGAGCGTTGACCATCGCGGTGGTTACCTGCAGCTCACCCGCGGCGGGGTTGAACGTGCCGGCGACAGGCGTGGCGGTGAACGTCGGGATACCCGGCGCAACAGCGACAACCGTGTCAGGATCGGTTTCGCGGTAAGCGATTTCCGCTTCAGTGCGGATCATGCCGAAGTCGTAACCCAGGAACGCCCCGAGCTCCCAACCCTGGTCATGTTCGATGTTGGCAACATTCGGCGTACCGGCGATACCAACGTCAAAGCTATTGTCGACGACGACACCAAGGTCGGCACCGAAATATGCCTGTCCGTCCCTGGCTGCTGCCGGCGCTGCGAGGGCCGAAGCCGCAACCGCCATACCGAGCGCGATCTTTCTCATCTTGGAATCCCCTTTGAACCTGCGCACGCGCGTTGTAATTCCAGCTTCTTTTGCTGGCAACTACACTCACACACCGGTTCGTCCAGTAAAATGCGGGTGGTTGCCAAACTGCAAAGAACCCAAGGGTTCTCGCCGTGTTTCGTTCCGTAGGAAAGCGCTAATTGCACTGTTTACGGCCCAGGAATTCTCATGTTTGGCAATGATCTGTGGCCCAAAAGATACACTTTTAGCAACTTCCAGCCGCCTGCCGCCTGATCAGTCGCGCGTCCCGAGACCATAAAAAAAGGCCGGAACCTAAGTTCCGGCCCTTCAAGTTGCGTTCGCAGGAGGAACGTCGTGAGGCGGGTCGGGTTTGCCCGACCCGCCAATTCGTTATCCGTTGTAGGCGCGTTCGCCGTGCTCGCCGATGTCGAGGCCTTCGACTTCGACTTCGCGGGTGACACGCAGGCCCACGGTGTACTTTGCGATCGTGAAGGCGATGACCGAACCGACGGCGGCCCATGCGATCGCCACGGCGGTGGCGAATGCCTGGGTGCCCATCTGCGCACCGATCACGTAGTCAGCATCACCCGGACCACCGAAGGCCGGAGCCATCGTGACGGCGACACCGAGCGAACCGATGATGCCAGCCACACCGTGGATGCCGAACACGTCTGCGGTATCGTCGAGGCCGAGCTTCGACTTGATCACGCTGACGAAGATGTAGGCACCGACCGAGGCAACCGCGCCGAGGACGATGGCACCGAACGGGCCAGCGAAGGCGGCAGCCGGGGTGATCGCGACAAGACCGGCGATGACGCCCGAACATGCACCCAGCAGGGTCCACTTCCGGCCCGAGATCTTCTCGGCCAGGAACCAGGCCAGCGCACCGGCGGCAGTAGCGGTGAAGGTGTTGATCATCGCAAGACCGGCGGTGCCGTTGGCGGCAGCGGCGGAACCGGCGTTGAACCCGAACCAACCAACCCACAGCAGAGCGGTACCGATGAAGGTCGCCGTCAGCGAGTGCGGGGGCATCGGTTCATTCGGATAGCCGAGACGCTTGCCGAGGATGATGGCACCAACCAGGCCAGTAACACCGGCGTTGATGTGCACCACGGTGCCGCCAGCGAAGTCCAGAGCTTCCCGGGCCATGAAGAACCCGTCACCCGACCACACCATGTGGGCCATCGGGAAGTAGACGATGGTCAGCCAGATCACCGCGAACACCAGCAGGCCGGAGAACTTCGCGCGTTCCGCCAGTGAACCGAGCGCCAGCGCCAGCGTGATCGCTGCGAAGGTCGCCTGGAAGCTGACGAACACGTATTCCGGAATGGTGCCCGAAACCGAGTCTGGAGTGATGCCCGCGAGGAACGCGGTCGACAAGTCGCCGAAGAACGGATTGCTGCCGCTGAAGGCCATGCTGTAGCCCCAGGTTACCCAGATCACGATCGCCAGGCTGGCGAGCACGAGGACCTGGGTCAGCATCGAAAGCATGTTCTTGGTGCGCAGCAGGCCGCCATAGAACAGCGCCAGGCCCGGAACGATCATGGTCAGCACCAATACGGTGGACATGAGCATCCAGGCGGTGTCGCCGCTGTCGATGGTCGGAACTTCTTCAACGACTTCGGCAATTTCAGTTGGAACGGCAGCGGCCGCGGTGGCGGCTGCATCTGTAACGGCTTCGGCCGTTTCAGCGGCCCAGGCGGCAGTGGCGGCGAACATGGACGCCCCAAGCGTACCCGCGCCGCAAAGCAATTTGCGGATCATAGTGTTACCCCTCATGTCCAAGGCGCAGCTCACAGCGCGTTGTCGCCTGTTTCGCCGGTGCGGATCCGGGTGGTCGACGCGAGGTCGAGCACGAAGATCTTGCCGTCGCCGATGCTGTCGGTGCTTGCCGTCTGCTGGATCGTTTCAACCACCTGCGCCGCGAGGGCGTCGCTGGCGGCGATTTCGATCTTCACCTTGGGCAGCATGTTGGTCGAGTATTCAGCTCCGCGATAGATTTCGGTCTGGCCCTTTTGCCGACCGAAGCCCTTCACTTCCGACACCGTCATGCCGGCCACGCCGATTGCGCCGAGTGCTTCGCGCACCTCGTCGAGCTTGAATGGTTTGATGATGGCTATGATGAATTTCATCACCGTCCCCTGCTGGCTTGCCGGACAATTTCCGGCCGGGGACTCACTAAGCAACAGCCGTGCCAGTTTGGTCTTAACAACGGTTAACGTGGGTTTTGGAGGTGCTGGAGCAGGCAGCGGCTCAGAGGCTCGCTCGAATCTTGGGCAGGTGCCTATTTTTTGGGCACTATGTACATGGCAAAGCAGATTGAATCAGATACGCTGATCGGGCGTGACAGGCCTGTGGAAATTGGGGTCACCCCCGCCATGATTGAGGCGGGGGCCGATGTGCTTTGGGAATGGTGCATGGAGTCTGACATCAGCAAGGGTCGGACCAACCTCTTGGCTTTGAGTGAGGCCCTATTACAGGCAGCGATTGGATGTTCAGGCGATGCTTGAATTGCTCATTTAGCTCGTGAACTGCCGCTCGAAGCTGGAGCGTCTCGCTGGTGATCTGCGCAATAGTTTTTTCTGTGAAGCTGAAATTGGCGGCGACCTTCTGGTTTCGCGCTCGATCTTGGAGAGCTTGCTCTACAGTTTGGTCGGACGGGAGACTTACACGCAGCCACCCGCGAAAGTCCCACTCGCCGTTTTTGAACGCCAAGTCTGGTCGCCAATAGCCATGGACGATCCGATTCCGCTTTGTCGTGGCTCCCTTGAGCCGATTGCAGAGTAGTTTGAGCTGCTTCTGCTCGCCAGCGTTCAATCGCATCGCGCCAAGGGCGGTTATCAAGTCGCGAGTCTGTTGAGCGGACCCATTGGCGAAGACCGCTCTGGCCGCGTAGAAATCGGTTTCTAAAAGTGTCCAGAGCAGGTTGAACACTGCCACCTCTAGGAGCGGCCACTCGTCCATGAAGCGCCCTAGCAGTTCGTCCCGCGCACCAGTAGGAAAGCTCAATGACTCAGCCAACGTCGCCCCCCGAAGACGAAGTGCTCCGCACCATGCTTCGCACGAAGCCAAAGCCGCACGCGCCAGCGAAAGAGTCAAGCGAGCGCCGAAAGGAAGAGGCTGGCCTTCATCACGTGAGGCAGTTTTGCCTTACTCGGACCGACAATCCGGGATGCTAATACATAGCCAGACTCTAAGCCTCAAACTCCAGCGTCGCCCTCACCGGCAGGTGATCTGAGGCCGCTACGGCCAGCGCGCTGCGGTGGACGCCTGCTTCTACGCAGCGCCAGCCGGGTGAGTGGATGATGCGATCCAGCGGCGCGAGTGGGCGGCGGCTGGGGAAGCTCTTGCCGGTCGCCAGCGTGTGCCAACCGTCCTGCAACTCGCCCAGCACGCCCTTTTCCCGGCCCCACTGGTTGAAATCGCCCATCAGCACCGTGGGGCAGGCAGGCTCGCAGTGGTCGCAGTGGCGCAGCACGGCGCGCAGCTGGTCGCGTCGCAGCAGGCCCGACAGGTCGAGGTGCATCCCGACCACGCGGAACGGGCGCCCCTCTATCATCAGGTCGCCGCGCACGGCCCCGCGCGGTTCCAGCGTCGGCAGTTCCAGCGGGTGGCCGCCGACAACCTCGATGCTTCGCCGCGCCAGCAGCGCGTTGCCGTGCCAGCCAAGGCTGCGCGCCCGCTTGGCCACCGGGACGTGGTGCCACGGCGTTTCGTCGAGCATGGCCTTGGGCAGCACACTCTCCCGCTCGCCAAAGCGGAAGTCGCATTCCTGCAGCGCGATCACGTCCGCATCGATCTCTTTCAAGACGCGCACGATGCGGTCGGCGTCGCGACGTCCGTCCACTCCCACGGCCTTGTGGATGTTGTAGCTGGCGAATTTGATCTGCACGGTTCGGGTCAACGCGGCCTAGTCTGGGATCGTGCCCGGATCGCCGGCGATATAGCGATCCGTAGTTTTCGCCGGCAGCCCGTCGATGCTGGTGCGGCGGGTGCGGACCTTGCCCGCCCATTCCACCGGATCGGCCCGCGCGTGAACTTTCAACAGGGTCGGTCGCTCACGCTCCAGCGACATCACCGGCACGCCGTAGCCGCAGCTCGTCTGCACGCTGTCCACTGCGATATCGAAAATCTGCCGCGTGCCGGGCAGCATGGTGAAGTGCGCGGCAAGATCGTCCCACCCGCGATCCCACGGCACGACCGGCTCGCCCCGGCCATAGATACGCAGGATCTGCGCGGGCTGCTGGAAATTGCAGAACATCAGCGTGATCCGCCCGTCCGCCAGCAGGTGCGCGTTGGTCTCGTTCCCGGAACCGCCAAGGTCGAGATAGGCGACGCGCGTGGGTGAAAGCACCCGGAAGCAGTCGTACCCCTTGGGGCTGAGGTTGATCCGCGCCCCTTCCGCCGCCGTGGCCACGAAGAACACCGGCTGCGCGGCGATCATCGCCCTATGCGCGTCGGTCAGGGCATCGGAAAAATCGGCCATGGCGCGCAGCTATAAACCGGTGCGCGCGTTCAAGTCACCGTTCCTTGGTGGCGCTGAACGTCAGGTCGGGGTTCTTTTCCTGCTGATAGCCGACGTCCCACGGCGACTTCGCCATGAACACGAGGTCGCCATCGCGATCGCGCGCCAGATTCGGGCGGTTGAAGTCCTCGAAGTTCTTCAGCGCCGCTTCCGATCCCTTGAGCCAGCGGGCCGTGGCGAAGGGCGATGCTTCCAGTGCCGCCTCCACCTTGTATTCCGCCTCCAGCCGCGAAACGAGCACTTCGAGCTGAAGCTGACCCACCACGCCGACGATCCACTGCGCGCCGATCTCTGGATAGAAAACCTGGATCACGCCCTCTTCCGAAAGGTCGTCCAGCGCCTTGCGTAGTTGCTTGGTCTTGGTCGGATCGCGCAGCTGCACGCGGCGCAGGATTTCCGGAGCAAAGTTCGGCAGGCCGGTGAAACGGACCTGGTTCTTCTCGCTCAGCGTATCGCCCACGCGCAGAGTGCCGTGGTTGGGAATGCCGATGATGTCGCCCGCTTCCGCCGTGTCCGCGATCTCGCGGTCCTGCGCGAAGAACAGGATGGGCGAATGCACCGCGATCGGCTTGCCCAGCCCCGAAGGTACCAGCTTCATGCCGCGTTTGAAGGTGCCAGAAACCATGCGCATGAAGGCGATCCGGTCCCGGTGCTGCGGGTCCATGTTGGCCTGCACCTTGAAGATGAAGCCGGTTACCTCGTCACGTTCCGGGCTGATCGTTTCCTCACCCGCAGGCTGCGGACGCGGCGGCGGTGCGAAACGCGCGATGGCGTCGATCAATTCCGCGACGCCAAAGTTCTTCAGCGCCGACCCGAAATAGACCGGCGTCAGGTCGCCGTGGCGATAGGCCTCGATATCGAAATCGGGATAGCCGCCACGAGCCAGCTCTGCCTCTTCAGCCACCTCGTCGGGCAGCGCAGGGTTCGCATCGCGCGTGCCCAGGAACTCCTTGCTCGGCCCTTCCGGCCGGCTCACCGCGCCGCTGGCGAAATCGAGCACACCTTCGAATGTGCCGCCCATGCCCACGGGCCAACCCTGCGGGCTGACGTCCAGCGCCAGCATATCGGCCACTTCGTCCAGGAGGTCGAACACCGGCCTACCCTCGCGGTCGACCTTGTTGACGAAGGTGATGATCGGCACGTTGCGCAGGCGGCAAACCTCGAACAGCTTGCGCGTCTGCGGCTCGATACCCTTGGCCGCGTCGATCACCATCACCGCCGAATCGACCGCCGTCAGGGTGCGATAGGTGTCTTCCGAGAAGTCCTCGTGCCCCGGCGTGTCCAGCAGGTTGAAAGTCACCCCGTCCTTCTCGAACGTCATGACCGAGCTGGTGACGGAAATCCCGCGCTGCTGTTCGATCTTCATCCAGTCGCTGCGCGCACGGCGGGCAGCGCCGCGCGCCTTGACCTCGCCCGCCAGATGGATCGCGCCGCCTTGCAGCAGCAGCTTCTCTGTCAGCGTGGTCTTACCCGCGTCGGGGTGGGAGATGATCGCGAACGTGCGGCGATTGGATGTCATGGCGGTGCGCCCCCTACCGGGACCGCACCTCCACGTCCATGCGCTAGCTTATTCGCGTTCGATCAGAGTCCTGAACGCCAGCCCGCCGATCGCCCCGCCAACCAGCGGCGCAACCCAGAACACCCACAGCTGTTGCAGCGCGATTCCGCCTTCGAGCAGAGCCGGGCCGGTGCTGCGCGCCGGATTGACCGAGGTGTTGGTGATCGGGATCGAGATGAGGTGGATCAGCGTCAGCGTCAGGCCAATGGCCAGCGGCGCCAAACCCGCTGGCGCCTTGCCATGAGTGGTGCCCAGGATGATGAACAGGAAGAACGCCGTCAGCAGAACTTCCGCCATCAGGCCCGCACCCAGGGTATAGCCGCCCGGGGAGTGTTCGCCCACGCCGTTGGAGGCCAGCGCACCTACGCCCAGTTCGAACCCCGGCTTGCCACTGGCGATGCAATAAAGCGCTGCCGCCGCCAGAATGCCGCCGATCACCTGCGCGACGATATAGGGCACGACCTTCGCCGCGTCGAACCGCCCGCCAGCCCACAGGCCGACCGTCACCGCCGGATTGAAATGCGCGCCGGACACATGCCCCACCGCATAGGCCATGGTGACCACGGTCAGGCCAAACGCCAGCGCAACGCCCAGAAAACCAATGCCGAGTTCCGGAAATGCGGCTGCAAAAATTGCGCTGCCGCACCCACCGAATACCAACCAGAACGTGCCGAACGCTTCTGCCAACAGGCTGTTGAGGTTCTTCATCGCCTCTCTCCCCTTCGAGATCGCATTGAGGGGCGGGAACCTGCGCCTGGCAGGCAGCGATGTAAATTCAACCTTTGTAAAGTCGGCGGGTAGGGCCGATCACGCCCCTACCCCCGCAGTACCGCGCCCAACTTGGCCGCCGCCGCCGTGACCCGACCGGCAATCGCCTTCAGGTCTTCGTCGGTGAAGCTCTTTTCGCCCGGCTGCAGAGTGATCTCTACCGCCAGCGACTTCTGCCCTTCCGGCACACCTTGTCCGGCGAACAGGTCAAACACCCGCGCATCGACGAGGTTCGCCTTGTCCGCCCCACGCACCGCGCGCAGCAGGTCGCCAGCGGGCAGCGTTGCAGGCACGAGGAACGCGAAGTCGCGCTTCACTGCCTGCAGGGCTGGCGGCGCATAGGCCGTGCGGGCGAAACCGCCCTTCTTCGCCGGAAGCGCGTCGAGGAACAGTTCCACCGCCGCAACCGGTCCATCGATATCGAACGCAGCCAAAGTCGCCGGATGCAGCGCGCCGAAACGCGCCAGCACCGTCTTCGGCCCAAGCCGCAGAGTGGCCGACTGGCCCGGGTGAAACTGGTCGCCCGCCTCACCCATGGTCTGCAGCTTGTCCACCGGTGCGCCAGCTTCCGCCAGCAGCGCCAGCGCTTCGGCCTTGGCGTCGAAGGCGTCGAAGCGGGTCGCCTTGCCATTCGCCCAGCCGCGCTGTTGCTTTTCGCCCGCAAGCAGAACGGCCAGCGTCAGGCGCTCGTCACTACGCCCACCCTCGCCGCGCAGATAGCGACGGCCGATCTCGAACAGACGTACGCCCGATGCGCCGCGATCCACGTTGCGCTTCGCCGCAGCCAGCAGGCCCGGCAGCAACGAGGGGCGCATGGCCTTCATGTCTTCGCTGATGGGGTTCTCGAGCACCCAGAGCCCGCCGTTGCCCTCCGCGAAATGTTCCGCGTCGGCAGGTGGCAGGAAGCTCCACGTCACCGCTTCGTTCAGACCGCGTGAAGCGGCAGCGCGGCGCACGCGACGTTCGAGTAGCTGGTCGGCGGTAGCTGTGGGGCGGGCAACACCATCCACACGAGGCAGTGCCACGCTCGCCACACGGTCCAGCCCGTGGACGCGCACGACTTCTTCCACGAGGTCCGGCGCAGCGTCGATATCCGGCCGCCATGTCGGCGCGGTCACAGTCCAATCGGCGCCGATCGTGAAGCCTAGCCGTTCGAGGATCGCGCGCTGCTCCGCCTCGTCGATCGCTACGCCGCCCAGCCGTTCGGAAAGGGCGGGATCGTAAGCCACGCGGGCCGTATCCATTGGCGGTGTTCCGGCGCGGACGATCTCGCTCGGCTCGCCGCCGCAGATCTCCACAATCAGCGCGGTCAGCAGGTCCAGCCCACCTTCGAGAAATGCCGGGTCGACCCCCCGTTCAAACCGCGTGCGCGCGTCGGACGCCAAACCCAGCTTGCGGCCGGTGGCACCAATGCTCTCGGGGTTGAAATAGGCGATTTCCAGCAGAACGTCGGTCGTATCTTCCGACACGCCGGAATGTTCGCCGCCCATGATGCCGGCGATGTCGTGCACGCCGGAATCGTCAGCGATCACCGTCATCGAACTGTCGAGCGTGTAGGTTTTCTCGTTCAGCGCGAGGACCTGTTCGCCGTCCTGCGCCTTGCGAGCGACCACGGCGCCAGAAAGCTTCGCCAGATCATAGACGTGCGCCGGACGTCCGAAGCCGAGCATCAGGTAGTTCGTCACGTCGACCAGCGCGCTGATCGGTCGCTGCCCTGCGTCGCGCAGCGCAGCCTGCATCCATGCGGGCGACCGGCCATTCTTCACGCCCCGGATCACTCGGCCATAGAATGCAGGGCAACCGTCAGCATCGTCGGTGCGGATTTCGACCGGGCACGGGAAGGAACCCGCGACCGCCGCGATCTCCGGCGTTCTCAGCGTGCCCATGCCCGCTGCGGCCAGATCCCGCGCCACGCCGAATACGCCCATGCAATCGGGCCGGTTCGGCGTGATCGCCACGTCGAACACGGGGGAAGCGCCATGATATTCCGCGAAGGGAGTGCCAACCGGCGCATCGGCTGGAAGCTCGATAATCCCGTCGTGATCCTCGCCCAGTTCCAACTCGCGCGTGGAACACATCATGCCATTGGATTCGACGCCGCGGATCGCGCTCTTGCGAAGCTGCATCCCGTTGGCGGGCACGACCGCGCCCGGCAGGCCCAGCACACCGATCAGCCCCGCTCGCGCATTCGGCGCGCCGCACACGACCTGCAACGGATCGCCCTCACCCGTATCGACGGACAGGACCTGAAGCTTGTCCGCGTCCGGGTGCGGAGCCGCAGTCAGTACCTTGGCCACGCGGAAGCCGGTCAGCTTTTCGGCCGGGTCTTCCAGACCTTCGACCTCGATGCCCAAAGCGTTGAGCTTTGCAGAGATTTCCGCCGCAGAGGCACCAGTTTCGAGGTACTGCTTCAGCCAGGAGAGCGAGAACTTCATGAGCGCGCTCCTACACCCGCACTAAGCGTCGGCTGGTCGAAGGCGGAGAAACCATAGTGGCGCAGCCAGCGCACATCCCCGTCGAAGAAGGCGCGCAAATCGTCCATCCCGTATTTAAGCATTGCCAGCCGGTCCACGCCCACACCGAACGCGAAACCCTGCCATTCATTGGAGTCCAGCCCAGACATTTCGATCACCCGGCGGTTGACCATGCCGCTGCCCAGCAGCTCCATCCAGCCGTGGCCCGGCTCGTCGCCCGACCCGCCGAGCACGCGGCGTCCGTTTTCAATCGCAAAGCCGACGTCAACTTCCACCGAAGGCTCGGTGAACGGGAAGTAGCTCGGTCGCAGACGCAGGACGATGTCCTCACGTTCGAAGAACGCCTTCAGGAAGGTCTCCAGCGTCCACTTCAGATGACCCAGGTGAATGCCGCGGTCGATCACCAGGCCTTCGACCTGATGGAACATCGGCGTGTGGGTGGCATCGGAATCGGAACGATAGACGCGGCCCGGAGCGATGATGCGCACCGGCGCCCCCTGGCTCAACATCGTGCGAACCTGGACCGGACTCGTGTGCGTCCTGAGCAGCATTCTGCGCTGCTTAACACCCTCTTGGTCCCCGTTGATGCCCTCTTGCTGCGGGAAATAGAACGTATCGTGCATGGCCCGCGCAGGGTGGCTCTCAGGCATGTTGAGCGCCGTGAAGTTGTGCCAGTCGTCCTCGATCTCCGGACCGGTTGCCACGGCGAAGCCCAAATCTGCAAAGATTTCAGCGAGTTCGTCCATCACCTGGCTTACGGGGTGGACGCTTCCTTTGACTGCCTCCGGCGCGGGCAGCGTCAGATCCAGCGTTTCCGCCGCCATCCGCTGCTCCAACTCCGCCGCTTCCATCCCCGACTTGCGATCAGCCAGCGCATCGCTGACGGCCTGACGCAAGTGCTGGATTTTAGGGCCTTTTTCTTGCCGTTCGTCGGGGCTCATTCCGCCCAGAGTTTTCAGCAACAGCGAAACGCTGCCCTGCTTGCCGAGAAATTCGACACGCAGGGCCTCTAGCCCCGCCAGGTCCGTTACCGCGCTGATCCGCGTCCGCGCGTCTTGTTCGAGAGTCTCGTAGTCCGTCATCGTCGGCGCGTTTAGCGGCGGTGCGCCGCTGCCCCAACCCCTATTCGCCATTCGAGCTGAGATCGCCGGTATAGCGCAGCACTGTGGGCAGGTCTGTTTCAGGCGTAGCACCCTGATCAACCATGCGATGAGCCATGATCTTGTCCATCACCGGATGAGGCATCTCAGCGTATTGACGAGGAGTCATGCCCATGAAGGCTTTGAAATCACGAACAAAATGGGCCTGATCATAATACTGCCCATCAAGCGCGCTGCTCCAGCTGCTTCCCGCGTTCAGGGTGAACTGGGCCAGACTGCGCAGGAAGCGCTGACGACGCAGCAGAAGTTTGGGTGGGAAGCCGAAATAGCGCGCACAAAGCCTCTCTAGCGAACGGGCGGACAACCCTAACCGGTCGCCAAGCTGCGCCACACTGGCCACCTCTGCATCGCGAAGAGCCGCGTGGCAGGCAGCAACGAGGTCTTCATGCGGGGACGGCGGTCCCAGTTGGCTGAGCAGGTAAGCATTGATCCGCTCCGCGATTTCATCGCGCGATAAGCTCGTATCCTGAGCCATGCTTTGGATGGGCGCAAAACGTCGGAAGGCTGGGTGAGCCATTCCATCCTCTGTCCGGTCGGCAAGGTCGCGGGCTGGCGCATCGATGAACCTTGCCCATCCGGCGGGAAGAACGCCGAGCCCCCAAATGCGAGACTTGTGCAACCGGAAGCGGATCGACCGACTATTCGGACCACTGACAACAAACGACCATTGGTTGCGAAGGTCCCCCGGCCCCACCGCTGCAATCGGCGGACGCCCTTGGGTAAAGCGCATGGCGGCCCATTCAGGGTGCAGATAATCTTCGATGGGCGAATCGTCTGCGCAATTGGTTTCGAAAAGATACAGCGCAGTAAAATAAGGCTGCAGCGACGCAGACAGTCGGTAAAATCCAACCTCGATCGAAAACTTAGCCGTCATGCTATTAGCCACGGTATCTCCGAACTCATCAAAGTTCGGGCACCTTCTGGCGCGCCCCCTGCCCTCAATACACGGTAATCACTTAAGTATTTATCTGATCATTAAGCCCTGTGTTTACCGTGATGTAAGCTGTCTTACATCATCTGGACCTGAAGTTACAAGACCAGCGGACCGCACAGCAAAAAGGGCGCGAACGGCTGACCGTTCGCGCCCTTTGTTGGCGTTTACGCTTTCTGCGGCGTTAGGCCGGAAGAGCGGCCTTCGCCTGCTTGATGATGACACCGAAGGCACCGCCTTCGTTCATCGCCAGATCCGCCATGACCTTCCGGTCCAATTCGATCCCGGCGAGCTTGGCACCGTGGATGAACTGCGAATAGGTCAGGCCTTCTGCGCGAACCGCAGCGTTGATGCGCTGGATCCACAGGGCGCGGAAGTTCCGCTTCTTAATCTTGCGGTCACGATAGGCGTACTGGCCAGCCTTCTCGACGGCCTGACGGGCAACGCGGATCGTGTTCTTGCGACGGCCGCGGTAACCCTTGGCCTGATCCAGAATCCGCTTGTGCTTCTGACGCGTGGTCGTGCCGCGCTTAATACGGGACATGCTCTAGTCTCCTGCTCTTGGAACCGACGCGCTCAGTCGAGCCCGTAGGGGGCCCACTTCTTCACCGTCTTCGTGTCCGCATCGGACAGGACGGTGGTGCCGCGGTTCTGGCGGATGTACTTGGCGTTATGGCTGATCAGGCGGTGGCGCTTGCCAGCCACACCGTGCTTGATCTTGCCGGTCGCCGTGAGCTTGAAGCGCTTTTTGACGCCGCTCTTGGTCTTCAGCTTGGGCATTTTCGTCTCCTTCAGCAGGGACACGTCCTACCAGCCCTGGCAGCCCTTGTGGCCAGACCGGCAGATGAATCACGTGTCAGTGAAGCGCGGGCCCCTAAGCCAAGGCTCCGCGAAAGGCAAGGCGTCAGTGGTGGTGACCGCCCAGCGCCTCCAGCACGTCTTCCAGCCGGGCAGGATCGCCCAAGGCCAATACGTGCCCGTCCGAGGCCGCGTGCAGAGGATCGCCGTTCCAGTCGCACATGGTGCCGCCTGCACCTTCCACCACCGGCACGAGCGCAGCGAAATCGTGCAGCTTGAGGCCGCTTTCGCAGACCACATCGACGAAGCCGCTCGCCAGCAGGGCGTAGTTGTAGCAATCCCCGCCCATGACCATGCGTTTGTGGTCGGTCTTCTGCGCCAGCGCCATGAACATGTCGCCTTCGGCCTGGGTGAAGTATTGCGGCCCGGTGGTGGCGATCGTCGCTGCAGACAATTCGCGACAGACGCGAGTGGACACGGGCTTACCATTGAGTGTGGTGACCTGCCCGGCAACTCCGACCCAGCGTTCATCCGCTATCGCCTGGTCAATCACGCCCATTACCGGGAAACCATCGACAAGAAGCGCGATCAGGGTGCCGAAGGTGGCGCGTCCGGCGAGGAACGCCGCGGTGCCGTCAATCGGGTCCAGCACCCATTGGCGACCGGATCGGCCTTCACTTACTCCGAACTCTTCGCCGTGAACGCCATCCTGCGGCACTTCGGCGGTGAGAATTCGGCGCATCGCCTCTTCCGCTGACCGGTCCGCGATGGTGACGGGGGTCGCATCCCCCTTTCGCTCGGCGTCCATCGGCTGACGGAAATGCGGGCGAATCGCCTCGCGCGCCGCGACAGCCAGTCGGTGAGCGAGCGCGATTTCAGCGGCAAGGTTCACTGTGCCTCCGGACTTGGCGGGCTGGCCGGAATGCTAACGGGGTCACCTTCGTCATGCACGCGAATCACAATGGCACGGATACCCTCGGGTCCGGCGCGAGGGGTATGAACGGTCTTCGCGGGGATCACGACGGATTCGCCTGCGGCAAGTGTTCGCTGCTCCATGCCTTCGACCTCCAGCACCGCGCTTCCACCCAGCACGTAGAGGTACTCTTCCCACGGATGGGAGTGCGCTTCGCCAACCGCATCGGGGCCGAGCGCAAGGTCCGCCACGATCAACTCGTGGCCTTCCGCCGCCGAGAGCGCCTCGCGAAACACTTCGTTCGAGCCCGGCGCAGGCTGGATGATTTCGGGCACGCCGGCCTGATTGTTCTGCCTGTCAGCGCGGTCCGCCTGACAGGCACCAAGCACCGCGAGGGCAAAGATGGCGATCGAAGCCCTAGCGGGCATTGCCAACGGTTTCACGCGACCGATCAATTGAACAGCGAACTGACGCTGGCCTCGTCCGCGATCCGGCGCATGGCCTCCCCGATCAGCGGCGCCACGGTCAACACACGGATACGGTCCGAATCGGCCGTCGCGTCAGTGGGCAGGATGGTGTCGGTAATGACGAGTTCGGTCAGGGCCGAGTTGTTAACCCGCGCCACCGCACCGCCCGAAAGGACGCCGTGCGTGATGTAGGCAGCAACGCTCTTCGCCCCCGCGTCCATCAGCGCCTGCGCGGCGTTACACAGCGTTCCGCCCGAATCGATGATATCGTCGACCAGGATGCAGCGACGACCGCTGACATCGCCGATAATATTCATCACTTCCGATTCGCCGGGCTTCTCTCGGCGCTTGTCGACAATGGCCAGAGGCGCGTTATCCAACCGCTTGGCCAGCGCGCGGGCGCGGACCACACCGCCAACGTCGGGCGATACAACCATTAGTTCCTGGCTGTCGAACCGCGCCTGAATGTCCGCAGCCATCGTGGGCGCAGCATAGAGGTTGTCGGTCGGAATATCGAAGAAGCCCTGGATCTGCCCAGCGTGGAGATCGACTGCGAGAACACGGTCCGCACCGGCTTCAGTGATCAGGTTAGCCACCAGCTTGGCGGAGATCGGAGTGCGCGGGCCCGGTTTGCGGTCCTGTCGGGCATAGCCGAAGTAAGGAAGCACCGCCGTGATCCGCTTGGCCGAAGCGCGACGACACGCGTCGATCCCGATCAGCAACTCCATCAGGTTATCGTTCGCCGGGTAACTGGTCGACTGAACGATGAACAAGTCTTCGCCACGCACGTTCTCGTGGATCTCGATGAATATCTCCTCATCCGCGAAACGCCGTACGCTGGCATCCGTGAGAGGGATTTCGAGATAGGCTGCAATAGCCCGAGCTAACGGCAGGTTCGAATTGCCGGCCATGAGTTTCATCGCGGAAAGGCCCTCGGTCTGCGCAGGATTAGGATGGCGAGCCTCTAGGACCGAGCGTCATGGTAATGCAACCTATGGACTCGAGCTTTTTCGGTTATCCCGCCAATCGGTGCTCGGTTCTCACCCATCTGACGGTCCCGGTGCTGGCGCGCATGACAACGCTTTCCGTCGTCATCACGCCTTTCCGGCGCTTCACACCGTCGAGCAGCGAGCCATCGGTAACGCCGGTCGCCGCGAAGATGCAGTCTCCCTTCGCCAAGTCCTCGAGCAGATAGATCCGATCAAGATCTTCGATGCCCCACTTGCGAGCGCGGGATTTCTCTTCCTCGTTGCGGAACAGCAAGCGGCCGTTGAACTGCCCACCGACGCAGCGCAGGGCAGCTGCGGCCAGCACACCTTCGGGCGCGCCGCCAGAACCCATGTAGATATCGATCGTCGTATCCTCGTCGGTGGTAGCGATCACGCCCGCTACGTCGCCGTCAGGGATGAGCTGGATACCGCAACCGATAGCCCGCAATTCCGCGATCAGCGCCGCATGGCGCGGCCGGTCGAGCACGCAAACGATAAGCTGGTCGGGCCGTACGCCCTTTGCGGCAGCGACCGATTCGACGTTCTCTCGCGGCGTTTTCGCAAGGCTGATCACTCCGGGCGGGTAACCTGGACCGACAGCGAGCTTTTCCATGTAAACGTCAGGCGCGTTGAGCAGGCATCCCTCCTCCGCACAGGCGAGCACCGCCAGCGCATTGGGTCCAGCCTTCGCGGTAATGGTAGTGCCTTCCAGAGGATCGAGCGCGATATCGACCTTTGGCCCCCTGCCCGGTGCGCCGCCGACCTTTTCACCGATGAACAGCATCGGGGCTTCGTCCCGCTCACCCTCGCCGATCACCACGGTCCCGTCGATGTCGAGGCTGTCGAACGCCCGCCGCATCCCTTCGACAGCAGCAGCATCAGCCGCCTTTTCATCGCCTCGCCCGATAAGTGATGATGCTGCGATTGCAGCAGCTTCCGTCACGCGGACCATTTCAAGGACGAGCACGCGGTCCAGCACATGAGACGCGGCGGCGATATTGGTATGCATTCACTTTCCCCTTGCCCCGGCGGTTAGGCCCGGAACATTGCAATGTCGAGGCGAAGCGTTCACCTGCGATTCAGCGCGGCGCCGCCTGTTTACGCCCGCAGCTGAAGCGAAGGGACGAATGCTCAGACTTGCGGTCGCTATGGGGCTCGCCCTTCCGGGTCTGGCGCTTGCAGCGCCGTCGGCGGCGCAAACTTTCGGCGATTTGCCGGCTGATGCAAGCGTTCCCGAAGAGTCGCTGACAGCAGAGCAAATACTGGAACGCGCACAGGATCGGCTGCGCCCCCCTAGTGTACGCCGTCCCTGCAAACTGCCGGAAAACCCCAACGAAATCGTCGTGTGCGGACGCGATCCGAACGAGAACCGGGTCGAATCTCCAACGGAGCGGGCGATTGCCGAAGGTCGCTCCGTTCCTGACGGGCTGCCAAGAGCGCCCAATGTTGACGGACCAGGGATATTCCAGGGCAAAGGTATCGCCCTTGGGCGAGATCCTGAGCCGGTTCTGATCGTGGACCTGAGCAAAGTTCCGGAGCCACTGAGCCCGGAAGATGCCCAGCGCGTCTATCGCGTGGAAGACGGCCCGCCCCGTGCGGCGGTGCCCATCACCCCCAGCCCCTGAACGTTAGCCTAGCAGCGGCATAACCAGCGGTGGCTCCACGAGACTGGCGGAACCTTCGAGCAGCTTGAGCGCCGCGTCCACGTTACCTTCCGGCCCTTCGTGGGTCACGATCGCGACCAGCACCTCACCGCCTTCTTCAGGACGGCCCTGCTGGATCAGACTTTCGATCGAGACGCCCGCGTCACGCATGGCTGCCGTGATCTCGGCCAGCACACCAGGCCGGTCGGCGACGGTAAAACGCAGGTAGTCACGGCCAATCCGATTGCCCGGCTCCGCCGCACCCAGCGCTTCGAGCTCGGCCACCGGTACCGAGAACGGCGCACCCGAATCGCCGCGCGCAATGTCGATAAGGTCTGCAACCACTGCGCTGGCCGTGGGTCCATCACCTGCGCCCGCGCCCTGAAACAGCAGGCGTCCGGCAAAGTTGCCTTCTACCACGACCGCGTTGGTCGGCCCGTCCACGGCTGCCAGCGGGTGAGACCGCGGGACGAGGCAGGGGCGCACGCGCTGATAAAGACCGGGATAGGCAGGGTCATGATCGGCAAGGCCGATAAGGCGGATGACGTATCCAAGCGCTTCCGCTTGCGCGATATCGGCAGCGCGAATGCGGCTGATTCCGGCGATATGCAGCGCCTCGAAGTCGATCCTGGTGCCAAAGGCAATCGAGGTAAGAATCGCTAGCTTGTGCGCCGCGTCCACGCCCTCGATATCGAAACTGGGATCGGCCTCAGCGTAGCCGAGCGCCTGCGCCTCAGCCAACACGTCTCCGAAATCACGTCCAGTCCGCTCCATCGTGGACAGGATGTAGTTACAGGTGCCGTTGAGGATGCCGTAGATTCGCCCGATGGCGTTCGCCGCTGCACCTTCGCGCAGACCCTTGATCACAGGAACGCCGCCAGCGACCGCTGCTTCGAACTTCAGCGGCAAACCGCGCTCTTCGGCGAGCGTAGCCAGTTCCATACCGTGGTGCGCGATCATGGCCTTGTTCGCGGTGACCAGGCCCTTGCCCTCGCCAAGCGAACGACGGGCCAATGTCAGCGCGGGACCATCCGATCCGCCGACCAGTTCGACCACCACATCAACGTCATCCCTGCCGGGCAGCACGGTCATGTCGTCTTCCCAAGCGTACTTGCTCAGGTCGACGCCGCGATCCTTGGTCCGATCGCGCGCGCTGACGGCGACGATCTCCAACGGGCGGCCCGCACGACGTGCGATCAGTTCGCCATTGGTTTCGATCAGGCGAATCACTCCGCCACCGACTGTGCCAAGGCCAGCCAGAGCGATGCGAAGCGGATCGGCCATTAATACCCCCAAAATCAGGATGAATGCTGCGTACGACAGCGCGTTAGGGGGCCGGGGCGGACTTGGCTAGACCCCCTCAAAACCCCTCAGCTGGAAGGCTTTGTCAGGTCCGGAGACGTTCGCACGGTCCGAGCTGCTGCAGGATGTAGCGATAATCGCTCTCAGCCCGCACGCGGGATTCGCGGTCGTCCTGCAGATAGGCCCCTGCAGGAAGCTGGGCCGGCAACGAACAAGCCAGCCGATACCATTCGACGGTAAGCGGCTCCGGTGGGCGCGCAGCCTGGTCCACGATCTCGCTCCAGGAAATTCCCCAGCTCGGCTGCATTCCGGGTCGGCGAACCACCGTTAGCGACGCGGGTTCGCCAGTGCTCGTTTCCAGGAAGACTTGGGTTTCCGATTCCCCGACGAGGTTCCCCGGTACGGACATCACGTCGCGCACACCCTCAATCTTTGGCGGAAGGACCGGCGCGGCGAATGCCGCAATCACGGAGCGCACAAACTGCTCGCTTTCAGATGTCGCGGGCAACTGTGCGTCTTCGCCGACCAGCTGAAGCGTACCAGGGCGTCCGGCGACAGCATCTGCGAATATGATGAAGCGTTGCTTCTTGAGCTTGGGCGCCTTGCCCTTGGCGTCGAGCGGCACGTCAACGAGGTAATTGAGCGATTCGCCGACTGGTGAACGAGCGGCCAGCAACGCAACGGTTTGGGCAGTGATGTAGAGCCGCGCGTGACCCCCACCGAGGCCGGGTGCGCGGTCAGCACGAACCACCGATTGGTTCCGCACCTCCACTATCGCAACAATTGATGCCGTTTGCGAAAAATCCGCAAGATCTGCGTACGTTGCGACCGGTTGAGCCGGTGAACCAGGCAAGCCAGCTCTCTCCTGCGCTTGCACGTAAGTAGCCGAAATTGCGAGAATTATTGCCGCCGCAACAGCAAATCCGCGCTCGCCATGAGAGCGTCGCGGACACGCCCGATGAACTCTCGGTACCGGCATTAACGTTCTCCTTTCGCCGACACATGATCGGCGGCTCCGGGCGAGGGCGCAAGCACCTTCGCTTACACTGACAAGCCGTTTAGAGGTGAATTGCCGGTTAACCGACAAAGCGTTTGCCGAAGCCCCCCTTCGCCGTTAATGCGATGGCGGATCGGGACTGTGGACAACAAAAAAACGGCGCGGTCCCGCGCATCTCATCCTGAGGTCTTCCAGACCGGTTGGCCTCAACCGGTTGAGATTTTCAGGGCTGAGGAAGGTCAACGCGGGTCGCCGGAATACATCCGTCCGACGGTTCGCGAATTCAGGCCGGCCTCGCCGGCGGACAATAGTACGGAGTGAAGGGACTGGATGGCATACGCTGACCAAGAGATGAGCAAGAACAAGCTCATCGCCATTATCCTCGTCGCCCTTATCCACGTTGCGATCGGATACGCGCTCCTGACCGGGCTCGC
>Ga0182739_1001956_pt1 | contig 20062 bp, 19 predicted proteins | sample eDN5th30CBELigBY_FD_128873 | JGI IMG/M metagenome (GOLD analysis project Ga0182739, IMG submission 128873) | Enriched backyard soil microbial communities from Emeryville, California, USA - eDNA 5th pass 30_C BE-Lig BY (version 2) (version 2) | ecosystem: Environmental > Terrestrial > Soil >...
GGGTTGTTCGCATAGGCCTGCGACAGCGCCTCCTGCAGCGTCTGACCCCGCGCCACGCCCCCCCACACCACAGGCGCCATCAGCACCACCGTTCCCAACACAACTCGCATTCCCGCGGTGATCTGGGGCACGGAACGTCTCCTCGGCTGGAATCCGGGCCTCACCCGGGGCGCCGGGAGATTAGCGAAGCCCGGCTTGAACGGCCAGCGCGGTTCCGCCGGCCGAGGGGCTACTCTGTTAGAGGGCGAAGCCAGGCTCCGGCGCGAACTCGGGCAGCGAGGCCGTCAGGCAGTCGAAGGCCGGCGTGGTGCTGAACACGCCACCCAGGCGACGGCCGACAACGATCGTCCCCACCTGCCCGGCCGGGCGGCGCACCGCGGCCAGGCGGCCGCCCTCGGCCAGCTGCTCCACCAGCGCCGGCGGGATTTCCTGCACCTGGCCCTGGATGACGATGGCGTCATAGGGAGCGCCCGCGGCATGGCCTGCGGTGAGCTTGCCCTCGACAATCTGCACGCTGCCGGGCGTCAGGGACAGCTCACCCAGCACCTCGCGCGCCACCGCCGCGAGGGTCGGGTCGCTCTCCAGGGCGGTGACTCGGCCCCCCATGCGGGCCAGCACGGCCGCGCCATAGCCCGTGCCCGCCCCGATCAGCAGGACGGACTCGCCGGAGCGGAGTTCGGTGACCTGCATCAGCCGGGCGAGGTTCATCGGCTGCATCAGCACGCGGCCATGACCCAGCGGCACGTCCTCATCCGCATGCGCACGGGCCTGCATGTCCGCCGGCACGAAACGGTGCCGGGGCAGGTCGAGCATGGCGGAGATGATGCGCGGATCGTTTACCCTGTTGGGGCGAAGCTGCCCGTCCACCATCCACTTGCGCGCACCCGCGAAGTCCATCGCCTGCCGTCCTCAAATGCCAGGCAGGAACCGCTTCCCCTGCCCTGCCCGGCCTTATAGGCGCGGGAATGGTGGTGGCCAAGCGCAAGGCACCCTTGACCGGAAGCCTCCGGCACCCGATACAGCGCCCAAGGCCCGATGGCAGAGTGGTGATGCAGCGGACTGCAAATCCGCGTACGTCGGTTCAATTCCGGCTCGGGCCTCCAGACTACCGCGCGATAGCGGAATGATTTCAAACGGCTCTTGCAGCCCGGCGAACTCCCCGCTATAGCGCCCGCCACAAGCTGATCCCCGATAGCTCAGCTGGTAGAGCACGCGACTGTTAATCGCTAGGTCGTTGGTTCGAGTCCAACTCGGGGAGCCAATCAAGGAAAGGGGCGCCGGAAACGGCGCCCCTTTCTGCGTTCAGGCCGCCAGGCGCGCGGCACCCTCCGCAGAAACCCAGGCGAGGCGCCCGGCGCAGAAACTCGCCACCGGCGCGCGCCGCGCGGGATCGACCAGCACGACGTCGCCGCGCAGGCCCGGCTGCAGGCTGCCCCGATCCGCCAGGCCGGCAGCACGGGCCGGATTGGCGCTCACCAGCGCCCAGGCCGCGGGCAGGTCCAGCACGCCGCGCCCGGCCAGCACGAAAGCGGCTTCCATCAGGGCAGGCCAGACATAGTCGGAGGCCAGAACGGTGACGACGCCACGCTCCGCCAGCGGTGCGGCACTGGCCCATCCTAGATGGCTGCCGCCGCGCACCACGTTCGGCGCGCCCATCACCACCGCCTCCCCCGCCTCGCGCGCTGCCAGCGCGACCTCCTCGGCCATGGGGAACTCGCAGATCGCCGCTCCAAGCGCACGAAATGCTTCGCGCTCGCTCAGGCTGGCCTCGTCATGGCTGGCCATGGGCAGGCCGGCCGCCTGCGCGGCGGCGGCAAGACGCGCGCGACCCGCCGGCACAGCGTCACGCCGGCTCGCCACAGCCTCCGCCAATGCGCGGAAGGCGGCGGTACTCATCCCGGCGCGCTCGGAATACTTCGAGGCTGCGGAGTCCGAGCCAAGCTTCCGCAGGATAGCGGGCGTGTGGTCGTTGAAGGCCACCAGATGCACCCGGCCGGCGGCAATGTCGGCCAGAGCCTCATCGAGCGCGTTGAGATTGTCCGCCTCGAAGCGCAGGTGGACGCGCAGATCGGCGGAGAGGTGTGGCCGGGCGGCATCCAGCGCCGCCATGAGCGCACGCCAAGCCTGGATGGAGCGCAGCCCGGGTTCCCAGGAAAGCGTCACGCCCAGAAAGGCGGTGGTAATGCCGGCGGCGAGCATCTGCGCCTCGGAATCCCGCAGGGCGAGCGCGGCGGGCATGCCGATGCCGGGGCGGGGCTGGAACTGCCGCTCATGCGCATCGCCGTGGATATCGACGATGCCCGGCAGCACCAGCAGCCCTTCCGCGAGGAAGCGGCGCGCATCCGGCCTGGCCTCCATCGCCACCGCACCACGGGAGAGATGTAGGTCACCAGGTTGCAGTGCCGCGTCGCGCAGCACGGTGCCCCCGGCAATGGTCCAATCTGTCATGCCTCAACTCCGCCGCCTTCAACGATGATCTGCACGCGCCCGGCGGCGTAGCGCGACAGCGTGTAATCGATGGGCTGCCCCGCGGGATCGACGTTCAGCGCCTCCGCAAGGATGACGGGGCGGGTGCGCGCCTGGCGCAGCAGCGTCGCCTCCTCCGTGCTTGGCAGGCGTGCGGTCACGCGGGTCCAGGCACGGCGGTAGTCAGCCACGCCGCTGAGCGCCAGGGCGCGGGTGATGGAGCCATGCCCCTCCAGCGCCGCGCCCAGCCCGGCGAAGCGCGGCAGCACGAAGTGGTGCAGGCCGAGCACCACGGGGCGGCCATCCGCGAGTCCCAGCCGTTCCACGGTCAGCACCGGCTGGCCCTCATGGAGCCGCAGCGCCTCCGCGACCGTCGCGTTGGCCGGCACCTCGGCGACGCGGAGAATGCGGCCTTCCGGCTCGCGGTGCTGCGCCCGGATGACCTCGGAAAAGCGGGTGCGGGGACCGAGCGGATAATCCACCACGTCCTCCGCGACGAAGGAGCCGCGGCCCTGCTCGATGCGCAGCAGCCCGCGCGCCGCCAGAGAGTCCAGCGCGCGGCGGACGGTGTGGCGATTCACCCCATGGCGGGCGGCAAGCACGGATTCGGTCGGCAGGCGGCTGCCGGGTGCGAGGCTCCCCTCCGCGATGCCGCGTTCAAGCTCGGCTGCGATCTGTCTCCAGAGGGCAACGCCCTCCCCACGAGCCAGGGCGGTGTCGGTCTGCGCGGCAGGATCGGCGGGCAGCGTCATGGAAACTTCAAGTCCAACTTCGATAGGGCGTGGCAATTTCGCGTTGACGCTACCCGGTTGGATATCTAGTTGTCTAGATGTCTCCACTGATCGGAAGGCTCTCGTGTCCGACCCTGTCGCCCCTCCCGAAGAGCGTCGCCGCTGGATGGCGGTCCTGGCCCGTGCCGGTGGTGAGGCGATCCGCGCCCATCTCGCCGACATCACCCCTCTTCCACCGCATACCCGGCTGCGTGGGCCGGAAACCGGTCTGGTCATGCTGCGCGGTCGCGCCGGCGGTGACGGTGCTGCCTTCAACCTCTCCGAGATGACGGTGACACGCTGCTCCGTCAGCCTGCCCTGTGGCACCGTGGGCCATGCCTATGTCGCCGGGCGCGACCATCAGCAGGCCGAGCTGGCCGCGCTGCTGGATGCCGCCCTGCAGGATCCGGCGCGCCGCGCTGCGCTGATGGAGGCGGTGATCGCCCCGCTCGCCGCCGCCCAGGCGGATGCGGATGAGGCGGAAGCGCGCAAGGCCGCCGCCACCCGCGTGCAATTCTTCACCATGGCGACCATGCGATGATGCGCCCCGGCTTCACTGATCCCGTCCTTGATGCGCAGTCCTGCTTCCGCGCGGTGCTGGAGGCGATGAGCCGCCCCGGCCGCGTGCAGCGGCTCGCCTCGGCCCTGGCGCCGCCGGCACCGCTCGACGCCGCCACCGCCGCCGTCCTGCTGACCCTCGTGGATGCCGAAACGCCGCTCTGGCTGAATGCCGGCGTTGAGGCGGAGGAATGGGTCCGTTTCCACTGCGGCTGCCCGGTCGCCGCCACGCCGGCCGAGGCCGCCTTCGTGCTGGCCACCGCCACGCCGCCGGACCTCGCCTCCTTGCCCCAGGGCACCGATGAAGAGCCTGAGGCCGGCGCGACGCTGATCTGGCAGGTCGCGGCGCTGGAGGCGGGCGAAGGCTGGCGGCTTAGCGGCCCCGGCATCGAGCGCGAGCACCGGCTCAGGGTCGGCGGCGCGCCGGAGGGCTTCCGGGCCGCCTGGGCCGCCCGGCGTGGCGGCTACCCACGCGGCGTGGACGTCATCCTCTGCGCCGGCCAGTCCATCGCCGCCCTGCCGCGCACCACCCGCATCGAGGAGGGTTGATCCCATGGCCTATGTCGCCGTCAAAGGAGGCGAGCAGGCGATCGGCAATGCCCATGCCTGGCTCGCCGAGACCCGCCGCGGCCCCGCGGTGCTGCCGGAACTGGATGTCGCGCAGATCGAGCAGCAGCTCGGCCTGGCGGTGGATCGCGTGATGGCCGAGGGTGCCTGCCACGATCGGGGCCTCGCTGCCCTGGCCATCAAGCAGGCGCAGGGCGACCTGATCGAGGCAGCCTTCCTGCTGCGGGCCTATCGCACCACCCTGCCCCGCTTCGGCCATGCCACGCCGCTGGACACCGGCGCGATGCGCCTGCGCCGCCGCGTCTCGGCCACCTACAAGGACCTGCCCGGTGGCCAGGTGCTCGGCCCGACCTACGACTACACGCATCGCTTGCTCGACTTCGCCCTGGCGGCCGAGGGCGTCGCACCCGAGCCCGCACCGCAGGCGGCCGAGGGCGTGGCCGAGGCACCGCGCGTGACCGAGCTGCTGGCCCGCGAGGGGCTGATGCGGCGCGAGCGCGCCACCGGCGACGAGCCCACCGACCTGACCCGCCAGCCCCTGACCTTCCCGGCCAGCCGCCCCGCGCGGCTGCAGAACCTGGCGCGCGGCGACGAGGGCTTCCTGCTCGGCCTCGGCTATTCGACGCAGCGCGGCTACGGCAACAATCATCCCTTCGTTGGCGAGATCCGGCAGGGTCGCGCCACCGTCTGCTTCACGCCGCCAGAGCTCGGTTTCGAGATCGAGATCGGCGAGGTCGAGGTGACCGAGTGCCAGATGGTCAACCAGTTCCACGGCTCGAAGGCGGAGCCGCCGCAATTCACGCGTGGCTATGGGCTGGTGCTCGGGCGCGGTGAGCGGAAGGCGATGTCCATGGCGCTGGTGGATCGGGCGCTGATGGCGGGCGAGCTCGGCGAGGAGCGCACCGCCCCCGCGCAGGACGAGGAATTCGTCCTGATGCACTCCGACAATGTCGAGGCGACCGGTTTCGTCGAGCACCTGAAGCTGCCGCACTACGTGGATTTCCAAAGCGAGCTGGAGGTGGTGCGCCGGATGCGCGCCACCGCCGCCGCGCCGAAGGAGGTGGCGGAATGAGCCACGACCCCGCCTACAACTTCGCCTACCTGGACGAGAACACGAAGCGGATGATCCGCCGTGCGCTGCTGAAGGCCGTGGCCGTTCCTGGCCATCAGGTGCCCTTCGGCGCGCGCGAGATGCCCCTGCCCTATGGTTGGGGCACCGGCGGCATCCAGGTGACGGCCTCCGTGCTCGGCCCACGCGACGTGCTGAAGGTGATCGACCAGGGCGCGGACGACACGACCAACGCCGTGTCCATCCGCCGCTTCTTCAACCGCGTCGCGGGCGTCGAGACCACAACGCATACCGGGGAGGCGACGGTCATCCAGACCCGCCACCGCATCCCCGAGCAGACGCTCACCGAGGCGCAGATCCTCGTCTATCAGGTGCCCATGCCGGAGCCGCTCTTCCGCCTGGAGCCGCGCCTCGCCGAGACCAAACGGATGCACGCCCTCGCCGATTACGGGCTGATGCATGTGAAGCTCTACGAGGACATCGCCCGGCACGGCCATATCAGCACGGCCTACAGCTATCCCGTCATGGTCGGCGAGCGCTACCTGATGTCGCCCTCGCCCATCCCGGCCTTCGACAACCCGAAGATGCACCGCATGGCCGCCCTCCAGCTCTTCGGCGCCGGGCGCGAGAAGCGCATCTACGCCGTGCCGCCCTATACCGACGTGCGCAGCCTGGATTTCGAGGACCACCCCTTCCGCCCACACCGGGCAGACGCGGCCTGCGCCCTCTGCGGTTCCCGCAGCTCCTATCTCGATGAAGTCGTGACCGACGACCGCGGCGGCCGCATGTTCGTCTGCTCGGACACGGATTATTGCGAGACGCGGCAGGCCGAGCGCCAGGAGGATGCGGCATGAGCGCGCCGATCCTCGAAGCCTCGGGCCTGCGCCTTTCCTTCGGCGCCGTGCCGGCACTGGCCGATGTGGCGGTTGAAATCCACCCCGGCGAGGTGGTGGCCATCGTCGGCGAGTCCGGTTCGGGCAAGTCCACTTTGCTGCGGGTGCTGTCCGGCCAGATGCGCCCCGAAGCAGGCACGGTGCTCTACCGCGCGCCGGATGGCAGCGAGCACTCTGTGCACACCATGGGCGAGGCCGCGCTGCGCCGGGTGATGCGCACCGACTGGGGCTTCGTGCACCAGAACGCGCGCGACGGGCTGCGCATGGGCGTCTCGGCCGGTGGCAATGTCGGCGAGCGGCTGATGGCGGTGGGGGCGCGGCACTATGGCTCGATCCGCGAGGAGGCGACCGCCTGGCTGCAGCGGGTGGAGATCGACGCATCGCGCATCGACCACCTGCCCCGCACCTTTTCGGGCGGCATGCAGCAGCGTTTGCAGATCGCCCGCACATTGGTGACGCGGCCGCGCCTGGTCTTCATGGACGAGCCGACCGGCGGGCTCGACGTTTCCGTGCAGGCGCGGCTTCTGGACCTGATCCGCACGCTGGTGGCGGATCTCGGCATCGCCGTGCTGCTGGTGACGCACGACATCGCCGCGGCGCGGCTTCTGGCGCACCGCATCCTGGTGATGCGGCGGGGAGAAGTGGTGGAACACGGACTGACCGACCGGGTGCTGGACGATCCGCAGCATCCCTATACGCAACTGCTCGTTGCCTCGGTGCTGGCGGCATGATCCCGGCCCTCTGGACCGAGGGGCTCGGCAAGAGCTTCCGGCTGCATCTCCAAGGCGGCGTGCGCATCCCGGTGCTGGCGGGCGTGGATCTCGCCGTCGCGCCCGGGGAATGCGTGGTGCTCTCCGGCCCCTCGGGCGCCGGAAAGTCCACCCTGATGCGCTGCCTTTACGGCAACTATGGCGCCGAGGAAGGCCGCATCTGGCTCCGCCATGACGGCGCCGATGTGGAGCTGACCGCCGCCGATCCCCGCGCCATGCGCGCCATCCGCCAGCGCAGCCTGGGCTATGTCTCGCAGTTCCTGCGGGTGATCCCGCGCGTGCCGGCGCTCGATGTGGTGGCCGAGCCACTGGTGGCGCAGGGCTTGGCGCCCGAGGCAGCACGCCAACGCGCCCGGGAACTGCTGCTGCGGCTCAACCTGCCGGAGCGGCTGCACGGCCTGCCGCCCGCCACCTTCTCGGGCGGCGAGCAGCAGCGCGTGAACCTCGCCCGCGGCTTCGCGCCCGGCTATCCTGTCCTCCTGCTCGACGAGCCGACCGCGAGCCTCGACGCCGCCAACCGGGAGGTGGTGATCGCGCTGATCGCCGAGGCCAAGCAGGCAGGCGCCGCTCTGGTCGGCATCTTCCACGATCTCGACGTGCGTGACCGCGTCGCCGACCGCCTTTTCGAAGTTCTGCCCATCCGGGATGCCGCATGACCGCCGAGACCATCCTCACCAACGCCCTGCTGGTCCTGCCGGACCGCGTCGAGCCCGGCACGATTGTGCTGCGCGAGGGCCGCATCGCCGAGGTGCAGCCCGGCCGCAGTCAGCTATCCAGCGCGCTCGACCTGGAGGGCGACCACCTCATCCCCGGCGTGGTGGACGTCCATACCGACAACCTGGAGCGTCAGGTGCAGCCGCGCAGTCTGGCGCGCTGGCCCTCCCGCTCGGCCTTCCTCTCGCATGACGCGCAGACGGCGGCGGCGGGCGTCACCACCGTGCTCGACGCGCTCTGCCTTGGCGATCTCGGCTTCGACGCCGAGCGCACGGAAACCTTCCGCAACGGCGTGCGCGATCTCGACGCGCTGGCGCCCACGGGCCTGCTGAAGAGCGAGCACTTCCTGCATCTCCGTTGCGAGCTGCCCGCCGCCGACCTGCTGCCGCTGCTGGACACCGTGGCCGACCATCCCGCCGTGCGGCTGGTCAGCCTGATGGACCACACGCCCGGCGTCGGCCAGTATGTGGACATCGACCGCTATCGGCAGATGCGCCAGCGCGGCGGCAAGTCGGTCGCGGAAGTGGAGCGGCGCATCCGCGAGCTGATCGAGCAGCGCGAGCGCCTGCGCGGGCCGCAGCGCCGCGCTCTGCTCGATCGCCTCGCGCATCGCGACATGCCGCTGGCCAGCCATGACGACTGGAACGAGGCGGAGATCGAGGAGAATGCCGCCGACGGCATCCTGATCTCGGAATTCCCCGTCTCGCGCATGGCGGCCGAGGCGGCGCACCGGCACGGCATGAAGATCATCGCCGGGGCGCCCAACATCGTGCGCGGCGGCAGCCATTCGGGCAATGTCGCGGCGGCCGACCTGCTGCGCGGCGGGCTGGTGGACGTCTTCGCCAGCGACTACGTGCCGCCCGCCATGATCGAGGCGGCCTGGCGCGCCGTCGCGGAGACCGGCATCGGCCTTCCCGCCGCCATCGCCACCATCACCGACGCCCCGGCGCGGATGCTGCACATGGCAGATCGCGGCCGCATCGAGGCCGGGCTGCGTGCTGACCTGGTGCGCATCCGCCCGCTCGGCGAGATGCCGGTGATCCGGGCCGTCTGGCGCGGCGGGGAGCGGGTGGCATGAGCGCACGCCTCGCCCTGTACTGGGCACCCGAGGTCTCGGACCCGCTGCATGCCGCCGCCTCCGCCTGGCTGGGACGCGACGCCGAGACGGGCGCCGCGCTGCCGCAGCCGGAGGTGCCGGGCGTCGATCTGCACGCCCTCACCGCCGATGCGCGGCGCTACGGCTTTCATGCCACGCTGAAGCCACCCTTCCATCTCGCCACGTCCTACGCGGCGGCGCGTTCGGCGGCGATGGAGCTGGCCGCGGCCACGCGCTCCTTCGCCCTGCCGCCACTCCGCGTGGCCGACCTCGACGGCTTCCTGGCACTGCGCGAGAGCGAGCCTTGCCCGGCGCTGCACGCCTTCGCCGATAGCTGTGTGCGTGCGCTCGACAGCCATCGCGCGCCACCGACGGAGGCGGAGGTCGCTCGTCGCCGGCCAGAGCGGCTGAGCGCCCGCCAGCGCAGTTATCTGGACGCATGGGGCTATCCCCATGTGTTGGAGGAGTGGCGTTTCCACCTGACTCTCTCCTGCCGCCTTGCCACCGAGCAGATGGGCTTAGTGCGTCCGGCCGCAGAAGCCGCGCTGTCGGAGGTTGCGGGCCGTCCACGCGTGGTGCGGCAGCTCTGCCTGTTCACGCAGGCGTCGCCAGGAGAGCCCTTCCTCGTGGCGGAGCGCCTGCCACTCTCGGGATGAAGCCTAAGGCCTAGTCGCTCTGGCTGGAAAGGCGTGGCATCGGAGGGAAGGCTGGCGGCGTTTCACGGGCGCTTCATTAGCCTGCCTCCTGCCGCACCGACGTGTGGCAGCACTATCTAACCCCCATGTCATCTTCGCAGATCGCCGTCGATCTCAAAGTATCGATAAGCAAAGATCAGGTATATAATTTTAGATAATTTCAAATATCGCAGTCGAAAATTGGGGTTTCCACGGGAATTTTACCGGCCGCCCAGAGGAACGTGGAATTCGGCAAAGGAAAGAAAGGTCAGCTTCAGCTAGCCTGTTCGCGGAGTTTTCCTTCCAGTGTGAAAGAATTGTCCTTATGGCAACCTTCTACGGCACCTCTGCGAGTGACACCCTCTTCTTCAATACGCATATCGAGAATGATATCATTTACGGTGATGGCTTCCCCGATAATGTGACGCCCCCCGGCAACAACTTCATTTTCGCTGGTTTGGGCAATGATATGATCTTCGCAGGCTATGGTGCCGATATCGTCTATGGCGGCGCAGGCGATGACACCATCTTCGGCTATGGTGCGGCTGGCGTGAGTCCTGGGCAGGAGGATGCGCTGGCTTCGGCGGACGGCGCTGACATCCTCGTCGGCGGCCTCGGCAACGACATCATCATCGCGGGTGGCGGAGACGACAGGCTCTTCGGCGGCGAGAACAACGACATCCTGGTCGGCGGCAGCGGCAACGACATCCTGTCCGGCGGGGCCGGCGACGACATCCTGTACAGCGGCCGTGGCGCCGACATCCTGGAGGGCGGCGCGGGCGCCGACACCTTCGTCTATGGCTACGGCACCTTCTCCGAAGTCGGGGGGGATGCAAATGGGGGACGCGACGTCATCCTCGACTTCACCCCTGGCACCGATCACATCGATCTCACCGGCTACGCGGTGGCACCGGATGCCCTGGCTGTCAGCAGTGTCGAGGGCGGCCTGCTGCTAAGCTTCAACGCGGTGTACGAGCAGGGCGAGATCGAACTTGTCGGCGTGCAGCAGTTGCAAGCCGGCGACGTCATCTTCGCCTGACCAGGAGCGGCGCGCTGGCGGTCATCCGGCCAGCGCGCGCAGCATCTCGATCAATCGCGCCGCGCCTTCCGCGGGCGTGCTGTCGTTCATCACCTCCCGCACCTCCAGGCTATCCGGCAGCAGGGCTTCGCGCTGCAGGCGGCGCACGATTTCCTCCGGGGTCTCACGTCCGCGCGCCGCGATCCGCGCCGCCAGCACCGCCGGCGGCGCCGTGACCAGCACCACGCAGAGGCGATAAGCCGAGGGCACCGTGGCGAGCACCCCACGCGACAGGTTGGCGATCACAACGCGCCCCTCCGTCAACTCCGACTCGATGCTGCGTGGAATTCCGTAGTGCAGTCCATGCGCCTGCCAGTGGAGTGCGAAGGCGCCAGCCTCCCGCGCCTTCGCGAAGTCCGCCTCGGAAAGCGGGAGATGCGCCTCCGCCCCGGCATGGCGGTGCGTCTCCGCCGGGCGGGTGATGGCACGCCGCACGAAGACAAAGCGTGGGTCCTCGGCCAGGGCCAGACGTGCCGCGCCGAGCAGCGTGTCCTTTCCTGCCCCCGAGGGGCCCACCACCGCCACCAGCCTGCCTGCCATCGCCCGTCGCTCCCTGCCCGTTGACCACACGGTTTTCGGCGCGCAGAGACAAGGGAGCAAGCAGCCCCAGCCCGGAGCCATGAAATGTTCACCACACGCCCGGAGATCGCCGCCACCTTCGGCGCCGTCGGCAGTACCCACTGGATCGCCAGCCAGGTCGCCATGGCGGTGCTGGAGCGCGGCGGCAACGCCTTCGACGCAGCCGCCGCCGCCGGCTTCACCCTCCAGGTGGCCGAGCCGCACCTGAACGGCCCGCTGGGCGACTGCCCGATCATCATCCATGACGCCAAGGCCGGCGTGCAGAAGGTGATCTGCGGCCAGGGTCCTGCGCCCGCCGGCCTGACGGTGGCGAAGGTCAAGGGCGAGCTAGGGCTGGACCTGATCCCCGGCACCGGGCTGCTGCCCGCCATGGTGCCCGGGGCCTTCGACGCCTGGGCCACCATGCTGCGCGACTGGGGTACCTGGAAGCTGGCTGAAGTGCTGCAATTCGCCATCGGCTATGCCGAGCGCGGCATCCACTACGTGCCGCGCATCGCCGCAACGGTGGAGACGGTGCGGCCGCTCTTCGAGCAGGCCTGGCCCACCTCTGCCGCGCTGTGGCTGCGCGACGGCGGGCCCCGCGCCGGCAAGCTCTGGGCCAACCCGACGCTGGCTGCCACCTATGCCCGGGTGGTGAAGGAGGCCGAGGCCGCCGGCGGAGACCGCGTGACGCAGATCGATGCCGCCCGCCGCGCCTGGTACGAAGGCTTCGTCGCCGAGGCTATCGACCGCTTCTGCCGCATGACCGAGGTGCTGGACGCTTCCGGCCGCGTGCATGGCGGCGTGCTGACCGGCCAGGACATGGCGAAGTGGCGCGCACCCGTCGAATCGCCGCTGGCCTATGACTACCGCGGCACCACGGTGCTGAAATGCGGCGCCTGGAGCCAGGGTCCGGCGATGTTGCAGACCCTCGCCATCCTGCAGGGCTTCGACCTTGCGGCGATGGACCCGGTCGGCACCGACTTCTTGCACCACGTGGTGGAGGCGATGAAGCTCGCCTTCGCTGACCGCGAAGCCTATTACGGCGACCCCGACTTCGCCGATGTTCCCATGGAGACGCTGCTCTCCGAGGCCTACAATGCCGAGCGCCGCAAGCTGCTCGGCAGTGATGCCTCGCAGGAGCTGCGCCCAGGCGCAATCCCCGGTCATCGCGCCTGGGTGGACCACGCGGCGGCAAGCCGTGTGCAGCAGCTCTCCGAGGTGGCGGGCGTCGGCGAGCCCACTGTCTCGCGCCTCGGCGTCTCCGGGGCCGACACCTGCCACGTGGACGTCATCGACCGCTGGGGCAACATGGTCTCGGCCACACCCTCGGGCGGCTGGCTGCAATCCTCGCCCGCGATTCCCGAGCTGGGCTTCTGCCTGGGCACGCGTGGGCAGATGTTCTGGCTGGACGAGACCCTGCCGAACGGGTTGAAGCCCGGCAAGCGGCCGCGCACCACCCTTTCCCCCGGCATGGCGTTGCGCGACGGCAAGCCCTGGATGGCCTTCGGCACACCGGGCGGCGAGCAGCAGGACCAGTGGCAGCCGATCATGCTGCTTCGGATGCTCAACCACGGCATGAACATCCAGCAGGCGATCGACGCGCCCTCCTTCCATACCGAGCACTGGCCTTCCAGCTTCTGGCCGCGCGTGGCGCGCCCGGGAAAGGTGGTGCTGGAGGGCCGCTATCGCCCGGCGGTGCTGGAGGAGCTGAAGGCCCGCGGCCACAAGGCCGAACTGGGCGGCGAGTGGTCCGAAGGCCGGCTCTCCGGCGTGCGCCAGGAGCCGGACGGGCAGATCTTCGCCGGTGCCAACCCGCGCGGCATGCAGGGCTACGCGGTCGGCCGCTGAGCCGACCGCGGGAGGAGGGCGTCGCTCACCGCAGGGTCTGCGGCTCCTCCTCCGCCCAGTCACGCAGCAGGGTGAAGCCGACAGCGAGCAGCACCGGCCCGAGGAACAGGCCAAGGAAGCCGAAGGCCAGTACGCCGCCCAGCGCGCCGAGGATGGTCAGCAGCAGCGGCAGGTCGGCGCCACGGCTGATCAGCCAGGGGCGGATCACATTGTCCACGCTGCTGATGCCGCCGGCGCCGTAGATCAGCAGGAAGATTCCCCAGCCGGTGGATCCCTGACTGAACAGCCAGAGCGCCGCCGGCAGCCAGACCAGCGGCGCGCCGATCGGCAGGATCGAGATCACCCCCGCCACCACGCCCAGCAGCACCGGCTGCGGTACGCCGGAAATCCAGAGCCCGATCCCGGTCAGGATGCCCTGCGCCACGGCGGTGCCGAGCAGGCCATAGACCACCCCAAGCGTCACATTGGCGGTGAGCTGCACCAGCCGTCGCGCCTGCGGCCCGGCGATGCGGCTGACGAGCGCCTCCAGCCCCGCCGCCATGCGGGGGCCATCCCGGTAGAAAAAGAACGAGAGCAGGATGGCAAGAACTAGCTCGGCGATGCCGGACAGCACCGCCAGCAGGATGCCGAGCGCCTGCTGCGCGATCACCCCGGCATAGGGCTGCAGCAGGTTGGTCACCGGGCTGAAGTCGAGCTGCAGAGAAAGCCATCGCTCGTAGAGGAAACTACCGATCCAGGGGATGCGCGCGAGCTTGTCACCGAGGCCCGGCAGGCCGCCGGCGATCAGTCCCTCCACGCTGTTGCGCAGCCCCTGAACGTCCTCTGCGCGGATCGGGGCTGCAAGCAGCAGGGGGAGGCCGACCAGCACCATTTCCAGTGTCACCATCGCCAGCGCGGCGAGGGTCGGCGAGAGCCCCAGCCGGTCCCGCAGGGTGCGGAAGGCCGGCCAGGTGCAGAAGGCCAGGATGGCCGCCCAGAGCAGTGCTGAAAGAAAGGGCCGCAGCACCAGCAGGCAGCCAAGCAGCAGGGCCGCCAGGGCCGCAAGGCCAAGGAGCCGCGCCGGCCGCAATGTGCGGTCCGGCGGCGAGGGAGGGGAACTCATGCGCCGAATGTGCCCGAGCGACGGCGCTTCCGCCAGCGGCCGGGCCGCCACCCTTGTCTGACAAGCTCTTGCGCTTCCGTGCCAGCGCTCTAGCGTGCCGGGAGGGAGGGCGAGCGCATCGCCCGGAAAGAGGAATCGCTGATATGCCACGCTTCGCCGCCAACCTGTCCATGATGTTCCAGGAAATGCCCTTCCTGGACCGCTTCGCGGCGGCGCGGGCCGCGGGTTTCGAGGCGGTCGAGTTCCTGTTCCCCTACGAGCATCCGGCGGCGGAGATTGCGAAGCGGCTGGCCGACAATGGGCTGCAGCAGGTGCTGTTCAACGCCCCGCCCGGCGACTGGAGCAAGGGCGAGCGGGGCACCGCCTGCCTGCCCGGCCGGCAGGCGGAGTTCCGCGAGGGCCTGAAGCGCGCGTTGGAATACACCGCCGCCCTCTCCTGCCCCCGGCTGCACCTGATGGCCGGCCTGGCGCCGCAGGGCGTGCCGCATGACATACTGACGGCCATCTACGCCATCAATCTCGCCTGGGCGGCCGAGGAATGCGCGAAGGCCGGCGTGAAGGCGGTGATCGAGCCGATCAACCAACGCGATATCCCCGGCCTGTTCCTGCGCACGATGGACCAGGGCGCCGCCATCATCGAGGCGGTCGGCCCGGAGAAGCTCGGCCTGCAGTTCGACCTCTACCACTGCCAGGTGACGGAGGGGGACATCGTGAAGCGGGTGGAGAAGCACCTGCCGCTGATCGCGCACATGCAGGTCGCCGACGTGCCCGGCCGCAACGAGCCTGGCACCGGCGAGGTGAACTGGCCCTATGTCTTTGAGCGCATCGATGCGCTGGGCTATCGCGGATGGATCGGCTGCGAGTACCGCCCGCTCGGCGAGACCGTCGCTGGGCTGGGCTGGTTCGCGCCCTACAAGGCCGGCTGACGAGAGGCCAATGGACAAGAGGAAGGAGACGTCATCATGAAGATCGGATTCATTGGTCTCGGCATCATGGGCCACCCCATGGCGCTGCACCTGAAGGAAGCGGGCCACGAGCTCTTCGTGCCGGAGCGCGCCAGCCTGAAGGAAGATATCCGCGCCGCCGCGACGGTGCTGCCAGACCCCGCCGCGGTCGCCGGCGCGGCCGAGGTCATCGTCCTGATGGTGCCCGACACGCCTGATGTCGAGGCCGTTCTGTTCGGCGCGAAGGGCGTGGCGGAGGGGCTGCAGCCCGGCAAGCTGGTGATCGACATGAGCTCGATCAGCCCGACGGCCACGAAGGACTTCGCCAAGCGCATCAACGAGCGCGGCTGCGACTACCTGGATGCTCCGGTCTCCGGCGGCGAGGTGGGTGCCAAGCAGGCAACGCTGACGATCATGGTCGGCGGCCCGCAGGCAGCTTTCGACCGCGCGCTGCCGCTGTTCCAGGCGATGGGCAAGAACATCACGCTCGTCGGCGAATCGAACGGCGCTGGGCAGACCTGCAAGGTGGCCAACCAGATCGTGGTGGCACTGACCATCGAGGCGGTGGCCGAGGCGCTGGTCTTCGCCAGCAAGGCGGGCGCCGATCCGGCCAAGGTACGGCAGGCGCTGATGGGCGGGCTGGCGACCTCCCGCATCCTCGAACTGCACGGTGAGCGCATGATCAAGCGCACCTTCGATCCCGGTTTCCGGATCGTGCTGCACCAGAAGGACCTGAATCTGGCGCTGCAATCCGCGAAGGAGCTCGGTGTGGCGCTGCCCAACACCGCCTCAGCGCAGCAACTCTTCTCCGCCTGCGTGGCGGGCGGCGGCGCGGGACTCGATCATTCTGCCATGGTTAAGGCACTCGAAACGCTCGCTGCCCATAAAGTTGGTGAATGATTGTAAGAAATTAACCCCAGGGTTGTATAATCGCGGTGTCCACTCGAAAGTGTGGTGTTAGCGGGCCGCATCAGGATTGATTTGTGATTGCCATTCGATGTCTCAGCCCGCATTTTCTGGCTGAAATCCGCAGGGTGAGATTCATTCTCGCCCGACATTGTTTTCATGGTTGATATCGTCAAGAGGGGTCATGCGTTTCGCCGATATCGGCCAGCAACTGCGGGCCTACCGTCTCGAATCCGGGTTACGCGCTGAAGAGATCGCAGCGCGTCTCGGCGTCTCACGCGCTGCCCTCTACCGCTATGAGAAGGGCGAGGTCATCAAGCTGGACACGATCCGGCGGCTGGCCGAACTGCTCAAGATCTCGCCCCTTTCCCTGCTGGGAATCGGGGTTGAATACTTCTCGCGCCCGGTCGCCTTTCAGGAGCGCCTGCGGCAGGTGGAGGAGCAGTCCGACCAGATCCTCCAGGTTGGGGACCCTTACTGCTACCAGACCACCACCGAAGCCTTCGATGGCGCCCTGGCGGAAGCCTGGGCCGAGGCAGCCGACTCCGCGCCGGAGCGCGTCGCCGCGCGCGCCGTGGCGGATCAGGCACTTGGCTTGCTCGCGGCCCGCAAGAAGCTGCACCAGTCACGCCGCGCCAACATCATCGCCATGCTTTCCGAGGCTTCGCTCCGGCGCTTCCTCAGCGAAGGGGTTGCGGGCGGCATGGCGCTCTCCGAGCGCACCCGCACCCGTTGCCGACTGGCAGCCCGTACGGAGGCGGAGAGCATTGCCAACCTGATGGAGAGCGTTCCCATCGGTCTGCAGCTCGGCCTGCTTGCCTCCGAGCCCGCCGGCAACTTCCTGGTCCTGCGCGGGCGGGAGCGGGCGCATGTCTGCACCAGCCCCTTCCCCGCCGACATGACCGCCAACAGCTCCATCGGGGTTGGCACCATCACTGGCGCCGACGAGGCCGTGATGGTGCACCAGCGGGTTGCCGAGGCGGCCTGGCGCAGCGCCTTGAAGGGTGCGGCGGCGGCGGCCCGGGTGCGGGATCTGATCCGCGAGGTGGGCCCTCGCTGAGCATCACAGCTCCAGCCGGGCCTCCATTACTTCCTCATCCTCAGCCGAGCGCTTCAGCGCGAAGCCGAGGGCGCGGACGAAGCCGATCATGGGGATGTTGTCGGCCAGGACCTGTCCGACCACCACCTTAACGCCCTGTTCACGGCCCCATTCGAACAGCCGTTCCATCAGGTGGCGTCCAAGCCCCTGCCCCTTCCATCCCGGCAGGGTGACCACGGCGAACTCTCCCTCATCGCTGCCGGGCTGGCGGATCAGCCGTGCCACGCCCACGGTACGGTGGCCGCCCTCAGGCAGCGCCTCCACCGCGATGAACGCCATCTCCCGGTCGTAGTCGATCTGCGTCATGCGGGCGATCTGGGCAGTCGGCAGCTCCTTCAACTGGCTGAAGAAGCGCCAGCGGACATCCTCCGGCGTAAGGTGGGTGAAGGCCTCAGCATGGGCCGCCGCATCCTCCGGCCGAATCGGCCGCACCGTTAGCTGACGGCCATCGGGAGCCGTCCAGGAGCGCGCCAGTTCCGCTGGATAGGGCGGTACGGCGAGTTGCGCCCTAACGCCAGGCGGGCGCAGGCGGCCCGAGGCATCCAGGGCCAGCACGCCGCTGCCATCGGCCAGCAGCGGGTTGATGATGAGGTCCTCGATCTCCGGAAAGTCCACCGCGATCTGCGAGAGCCGCACCACCGCGTCGGCCAGCAGGTTGATGTCCACCGGCGCCTGGTCGCGGAAGCCTTCCAGCAGCCGCGCGCTTCGTGTGCGGCGGATCAGCGCCAGGGCCAGGGTGCGGTTCAGCGGCGGCAGATCGAAGGCGACATCCGGCTCGAAGTCAGAAGTGGTGCCGCCACGGCCATAGCTGATCCAGGGGCCGAACATCGGATCATCGCCAAGGCGGAGGCGCAGTTCGTGCCCGCGCTGCTGGCCGCTGCCGAGGGCCTGGCGCTGCACCAGGAAACCATCGATGCGGGCGTCCGGGCGGGCGGCGCGCACCTGGGCCAGCATGGCGGCGGCGGCAGTCCGCAGGCTTGCCACGTCCTTCAGCCCCAGCGCCACGCCACCCACCTCGGTCTTTCGCGGCAGGTCCGGGCTCAGGATCTTCAGCACCACCGGGAAGCCGAGGCGCATGGCGGCGGCCACTGCCGCGTCGACCCCGCCGACCGCATGACCGGCGACCACCGGCTGGCCATAGGCCTTCAATACCTGCAGCGCCTCGGCCTCGGTGAAGCTCAGGCGCTTCTCGGCCCGCATGGCGTCGATCAGCCGGCGCACGCTGTCGCGGTCGGGAGTGAGTTCCAGCGCGTCGCGCGCCGGAAGCTCCGCCGCGGCGGCGCGGTTGCGGCGGTCCATGGCGAGATGAAGAGCGCCGCGCACCGCGGCCTCCGGCGTGGAGAAGACCGCAAGTCCACCCTCGGCCAGCCGCCGCTGCGCCGGGGTGGCCTGGCCGAGCCACACGACCAGAACGGGCGCGCCCCTGGTCGCCTTCGCCGCGGCGGCCAGGGCGTTGGCGGCCACATCATCGTCCAGCCCGGGGGCGGGCGCATGGAGCGCCACCACCGAATCGACCTCCGGCAGGCCAGCCAGCATGCTGGCGGCCTCCGCCAGGCGATGACTCTGGTCGGGCGGCACCACGAGGGGGTTGAAGCCGCCTCCCTGCGGCATGGCGAAGGCCATGGCATGGCGTGCCGCCTCCCCCAGCACGGCGAGCCGGGCGCCACCTTGTAGCACCGCATCGGCCGCGAGCTGCGCCGGCCCCTGGCCGTTGGCGACAATGGCAACGCGGTCTCCGGCCAGGGCGTCCTTTCCGCTGCGGTTCGCCGGGCGCAGGCGCGCCAGGGTCTCGGCGGCCGAGAGCAGGTCCTCCAGCCCCGCGACGCGCAACACGCCGGCGCGGCGCAGCGCCGCTTCCATCACGGCGTCGGCAATGCCGGTGGCATCGGCCTGCCGCCCGCCGGGGCGGATGGCCACCACCGGCCGGGTTCGGGCGGTGGCGCGCGCGGCGGAGATGAAGAGCCGGCGGTTCTTGATCCGCCGCAGGTCGAGCAGCACCGCCCCTGCCTCCGGCTCGCGCGCCAGCCAGTCCAGCGAGAGGGCAAAGCCGAAGCCTTGATTCGTCCCGATGCCGATAATGTGGCTAAAGCCCAGGTCTTCCCCGGCCGCCCAATCGATGATCGAACGGGCAATGGCGGGAGACTGGGTGAGCAGCGCCAGCCGGCCCGGCCGGGGCGCCATGTGGGAAAGGCTGGCATTCAGCCCGATGCTGGGGAGGCAGAGGCCGAAGCTGTGGGCTCCGAGCGCCCGCACGCCCGTCTGCTCGGAAAGCGCCGTCAGGTCCGGAGCGGCGACCGGCACCACGGCGGCAAAGCAGCCCCGCGCCGCCAGAGCTTCCATCGCGGCCAACTGGGCCTCTGGCGCGATGCAGAGGACGGCGAGGTCCGGCGCCTCAGGCAGGCCAGCAATGCCTGGGGCGGCGTTGAAGCCATCCGCGGTCATGCCGATAATGTGCAGCCTTCCCTTGAAGCCACCGCTGGCGAGGTTGCGTGCCAGCAGCGCCGCCTCAGGAATCGCTGGATCAGCGATCAGGACGACTGAACGGGGCCGGAACAGGGCCGTTTGCTGAAAGCCCTTGTTGGGCCGAGGCAGGGCAAAAGGAAGCTTCATGGTCGATCCGTCGCCTGACGTGTCGCACGGCGCAAACTAGCATGTTCCCGCCCCGCCAGTTGCCGTCACCTCCCATCTGCCGGAGGGGCAAGGCTGGAATCCGCGGCAAGGCCGGAGTAAGGGCAGCCCCAATGCGGCGGGAGGATGGCTTTAGGGGGCGTGAAGTCCCCGCGGGTTGCCGCCCCGTAATCCCGCCTCTATAGCCCGTGTCATCGCCAGAGAGGTTGCTAGTTTTGGCCAGCGTCGCTCCCCTCCCCGATATTGCTCAGAACCCCGCTCTGGCGGCGCAGGCGAAGATTCTTTCCCTGCCGCTGACAGAACTCCGCCGCATGGCCGA
>Ga0182739_1001960_pt1 | contig 20051 bp, 17 predicted proteins | sample eDN5th30CBELigBY_FD_128873 | JGI IMG/M metagenome (GOLD analysis project Ga0182739, IMG submission 128873) | Enriched backyard soil microbial communities from Emeryville, California, USA - eDNA 5th pass 30_C BE-Lig BY (version 2) (version 2) | ecosystem: Environmental > Terrestrial > Soil >...
TCGGATCGCATTCTGGTCATGGAGCATGGCAAACCCATCACGACGGGCTTGCCCGCCGATGTTCGTGTCGACCCTCGCGTCATCAAAGCTTATCTGGGGGAAGAATAAGTGCTGAAGCTCCATAACGTACACACCTATTATGGTGCGATTCAGGCGCTCAACGACGTGTCGGTGGAAGTCAACAAGGGTGAGATCGTCACCCTGATCGGCGCCAATGGCGCCGGCAAGACCACACTGCTGATGACGGTGTGCGGTTCGCCTCACGCCAAAGAGGGAACGGTTTCGTTCCTGGGCGAAGACATCACGCACTGCGACACCCATACCATCATGCGCCGCGGCATTGCCATTTCGCCTGAAGGCCGACGTGTATTTCCCGACCTGACGGTGTCCGAGAACCTCAAGATGGGCGGTTTTTTTCTGAAAGCGCCCGAAATCGAACAAGGGCTGGATCACGTTTATGATTTGTTCCCGCGCCTGAAAGAGCGGGCAAATCAGCGAGCCGGGACGATGTCCGGGGGAGAGCAGCAAATGCTTGCCATCGGCCGGGCCCTCATGACGCGACCCACCTTGCTGCTGCTGGACGAGCCCACCTTGGGCCTGGCGCCACTGATCATTGCCCAGATCTTCGACATCATCCGGACCATACGGGAAGAAGGCGTTACCGTATTCCTGGTCGAGCAAAACGCCAACAAGGCGCTGCAAGTGGCCGATCGTGGCTACGTGCTGGAAACGGGCAAGGTCGTCCTGGCGGATACGGGTGCAAACCTTCTGGTCAACGACGACGTTCGCAAGGCCTACCTGGGGGCCTGACCGGTCCTGACGACGAAAAGACCCCCGCTATGGCGGGGGCCCCGGCTTTACGACAGCCCTTGCGCTTTCAGTGCGGCCTGGACCGCAGGATCGGCTTCCATGTGGGCATGGAAAGCCTTCAGGTTAGCCATCTCATCCAGCTTCAGTTTCTTGGCCTTGGCCCAGCGCAGCAAGGTATACAGGTACGGATCGGCCACCGAGCGGACGCCCGTCAGCCACTTCTTGCCTTCCAGTTGCTTGTTGGCCACGCTGAACAGCTGCACCAGCTTGGCGGCGGTTTTTTCGGTGAGTTGTTCCTGCACTGCCGGGTCGTCCGAATACGCCTGGACGCCAAAGATCAGGGCAAAGGTACGGTGAAGGTCGGCATTGCAAAAACCCAGCCACCGGCGCGTCTCGGCCCGTTCGCGCAGGTCTTCGGGCATGAGGCCCAATTGCGGATTCTGCTCGGCCAGGTATTCAAGGATGGCGGCGCTTTGCGTCAGTACGAAGTCGCCATCGACGAGCGTGGGCACGGCGCCCAGCGGGTTGAGCGCGAGGTACGCCGGCTGCTTCAGTTCGTCGCGTCCGACCTTCTGGATCTCGTACGGTTTGCCTATCCATTCAAGAACGATGTGGCTGGCGAGCGGGCAAGCGCCGGGAAGGTAATAGAGTTTCATACGGTATGCCTTACGGTGAGATGTTGTCGTAGAAAGGCTTCCATGCGTTCGTAGAACTCGAATTTATTCTCGTCGTTGTGAAAGCCGTGCCCCTCATTATCCTTCACCATGTACTCGACTTCCACACCGCGCGCCTTCAACGCCGACACCATCTGGTCGCTTTCGTCCTTGTTGACGCGCGGATCGTGGGCGCCTTGCGCGATGAACAGCGGGGTCTTGATGTGCTCTGCGTTCAGGGCCGGGGACGTGGCCACGAGGCGTTCATGGTCGTGTTCCGGGCTGCCGACCATGCTATGCATCTTCGTCAGCATCGGTTTCCAATAGGGCGGGATGGTGTTCATGAAGGTCAGCAGATTGGAGACGCCGACATAGTCCACCGCAGCCGCGTACAGATCCGGCGTGCGGGTGATTCCGGACAGCGTGGCATAGCCACCATAACTGCCGCCGTAGATGGCGATGCGCTTCGGGTCGGCGATGCCTTGCTCGATGAGCCATTGCACGCCGTCCGTGATGTCGTCCTGCATGGCAAGCCCCCATTGGCCGAAGCTGGCTTCCCAGAATGCCCGGCCGTATCCTGTCGAGCCTCGGAAGTTCATTTGCAGGACGCAGTACCCGCGGTTGGCCAGGAATTGCGCCTCGGGGTTGAAGCCCCAGCCATCACGCGCCCACGGGCCGCCATGCGGATTGATGATGCAGGGAAGTCCCTTCGCGGGGCGGCCCCGTGGCAGCGTCAGGTAGCCATGGATGGTCAGCCCATCCCGTGACGTGTACTGGATGGGCCGCACGGGCGCCATGTCGGCTTCCGGCAGGGCGGGATTGATATCAGCAAGCTTGTCCAGCGTATCGTTCGTCGCATCGTACAAGTACCGGCTGCCGGGCGTCCTGTCGTTATAGGCGGCCACGATGAACTTGCTTTCGTCGCGGCTGCTGCTTTGCAGGGAGATTTCGTACCCGGGCAGTTGCGCCTTGATGCGCGCGTGACGAGCGGCGCTGACCTCATCGAAAAAGTGATAATGCGGCTTGTCCGTCTGGTAGACGGCGGCTGTCAGCACCTTGCGCAGGCGCGAATAGCCTGCGCCGTCCAGGTCCACGCCATCCACCTCGTAGGCCAGCCTTTCCTGGTCCGGTCGGTCGGGGTCGATGATGACCAGCGCCAGGCAGTCCCGATCCCGGTTGCTGAGCGCATACAGCGACTTGTCATCGAAAGTGAAGAATTCCGGGCTGACCACCGTTCGGAAGTCGGTCGTTATCAACGCACGGAAGTCCTGGCTTTCGTCGCTTCGATAAAGAAGCGTCGTGTCCAGTCCATCGCTCGCAATGGCGGCGCGCAAACGTCCGCGGTGGTCGGTCTGCCAACCGACGATATTGCCTGGGTTCTCGGCCACCTGGGTCAGCTCGCCCGTATGGATATTGGCCCGGTAGACGTCGAAGACCTCGGGATTTCGCTTGTTATGGCTGATGAGGATATGGTCCGGGTCGTCCTCGAGGTCGTCCTCGATGCTGGCGCGCACGCCGGGAAAAGGCGTCAGGTCGGTAATGGCGCCCGTATCGGTGTTGACGGTGAGCACATGGAAGTTTTCGTCACCCTTGAAGTCCTTTTCGAAGATCACTGTGCGTGATCCCTTCCAGAGGAATTGTGCGATGTCGCGTTCGGTTTCCGCCGTGACGCGGCGGGGCTCGCCAACCGGCTTGCTGCCCTCGAGGTCCTGCACGAATACGTTCATTCGGGGCGGGTTGCCGTCGATGCCGGCGGGCTCCATGAAGCCCAGCCGCCGGCCGTCGTCGGACAGGCGAAAGAATCCGCGATCCGGGTTGCGAAAGAAGTCGCGGATGGGGTAGAGCCTGGGCGGCGATGAGGCTGCCGGCGTGTCGGCCACCATGGCGGCTCGCGTCGGCCATAGGCATTTCAGTCGTTGTGCAAACATGCGTATCCTGGTCTGGTTGTGCGAAGGGGCGTCCCGGGCTGGGCCTCGGCGCGAATGCTATTACTATATCGGATTGCCGATCATCGTTTTCCACCGCACTTGAAGGATTTCTCATGGCTGAGCAGGCGCTTCGCATTGTGTTTCTCGACCGCGAAACCATTTCACCCCAGACTACGCTGAAGCCTTTTTCGTTTCCGCACGAGCTCACGATGTACGGGCGCACCAGCCGTGATCAGGTAGCCGAGCGCATCGCACAGGCCGACGTCGTGATCACGAACAAGGTGCCGCTCCGGCAGGAAGCGCTCGAGCAGGCGAGTGCGTTGAAGATGGTCGCGGTGGCCGCAACCGGCACCGACAACGTCGATCTGGACACATGCGAGCAGCGCGGCATTGTCGTGTCCAACGTGCAGGGCTATGCGATCCATACCGTCCCCGAACACACCTTTGCATTGATTTTCGCGCTTCGACGCAGCATCGTCGCCTATCGGGAGTCCGTAAAGGCCGGCCGCTGGTACGACGCGCAGCAATTCTGCTATTTCGACTATCCGATCCAGGATCTGGCTGGCTCTACATTGGGTATCATCGGCGAAGGCACATTGGGCCAGGCGGTCGCTGCCATCGGGCGAGCCCTGGGCATGCGTGTCCTGTTCGCGGCACGCAAGGGTACGGGCAGGCAGGGCAGCTTGTATACGCCCTTCAAGCAGCTGCTCGAGCAAAGCGACATCATTACGCTGCACTGCCCCCTGAACGACCAGACGCGCGACCTCATCAGCGAGCCCGAGTTTGCACAAATGAAGCGCAAGCCTCTGCTGATCAACACCGCACGCGGCGGCCTTGTGAATGAGCAGGCATTGGCCAAGGCGTTACGCGCCGGACAGATAGGCGGCGCAGGCTTTGATGTCGCCGTGCCCGAACCGCCCGACAACAATCATCCTTTGGTTCAGTTGCTCGAGCTGCCCAATTTCATCCTGACACCGCATGTGGCCTGGGCAAGCGATCAGGCAGTGCAAGGCCTGGCCGACCAGCTGGTCGACAATATCGAGGCGTTCCATCGCGGCTCGCCCCGCAACGTCGTGCGCGCACGGAAAGCCAGCGCGCAGCCAGCCTAGGGAGCGCGGCGGCGTGGTTGCCATGACCCTCACTCCCGATTTTTCCCTGCGCGGCAAGCTGGCCCTCGTCACCGGGGCAACCCAGGGCCTCGGGCTCGTCATAGCCCAGGCGTTTGCCGCCTATGGCGCGCGCGTCATCATCAATGGCCGTAACGCAGAGCGCGTGCAGTCGAGGGTAGACGACCTGACCCGACAAGGGCATGAAGCGCATCCCTTTGTCTTCGATATTGGCGATGTTGGCGAGCAGGCCGGCGCCTTCGCGGGGTTGTGCGAGCAGGTCGGCGTGCCGGACATCCTGGTGAATAATGTCGGCATCCGTATACGCAAACCCATGGCCGACGTGTCCCTGGATGACATCATGGTGATGCTGAATGTCAATCTCATGGCCGCCGTGCACCTCTCCAAGCTGGCCGCGGACGCGATGGTCGGCACGCGGAAAGCCGGCCGCCTGATCACCTTGACGTCGATCGCGGGCGAACTCGCGCGCGCCGGCGATGCCATCTATCCCGTCGCGAAGCAGGGGCTGAGCGGCCTGATCCGGGCGCTGGCCGTTGAATACGGGCCCTATGGCATCACCAGCAACGGCATCGCTCCGGGCACCTTTGCCACCGAGAGCAATGCCGAGCTGGCCAAGGATCCCATCAAGGGTCCGATCGTCGTCGGACGCAATCCGCTGGGCCGATGGGCGCAACCTTCGGAAATCGCCGGGCCCGCCGTTTTCCTTGCGTCGCCTTCCGCGGCTTACGTCAACGGACACATCCTGGTGGTCGACGGCGGGTTTTCCGTCACCTTCTGATTATGCCAGTTCGTCGAAACGCGCCCCGGCCCTGCCGGGGCGGGTTCGGAACGAGGCAAGCGTGCGACGGCCAGGTTGCCATGCGCTAACTGTCGTGCAGTTCCCGCCGCAGATGGTCGACAAAGGCGCTTACGGCGCGGGGCACGTAGGGGCTGTATGGACGAATGGCGTAGACGGCCTCGCCAAAGACGCCGACCGGCTTCCAGTTCGGCAACAAGGGGACGAGGCGGCCCGCCGCCACGTCGTCGCTGGCGCTGAAGTCGGGCAGCAGGGCGATTCCTTGGTGCGCCATGACCACTTCGCGCAAGGCCTCGCTATTGTTGGCGCAGAAATTGCCGCGCACCGCGACGCTGAGACGCTCTCCGTTTGAGGCGACCGGGGAGAAGCTCCAGGCCGGCGTGGCCGCGGAACGCAGGTAGTAGAGGCAATTGTGCCTGGCAAGATCGGCGGGCTTGGCCGGTGTGCCGTGCTGGCGCAGGTAGCGCGGCGTCGCCACGAGCAGCGTACGGGAGGGCCGCAGCAGCCAGGCCACATGGGTCTCGGGCACGCTGCTGGTGTGGCGTATGGCCAGATCAAAGCCCTCTTGGGTCAGCGAACTCAGATGGTCCGACAGCTCGATTTCGATACGGACATCCGGGCACGACTGAAGGAACTGGCTGACGACCGGTATGATCTTCTGCCTGCCCAACGCCACGGGCGCGGTAACGCGGACGACGCCGCGCGGCGTTTCGGCGAGATCCCGGATGCTGTCGAAGCCGTGTTCGATATCCAGGAAGGCGGACTGTGTGCTGTCGACCAGCGCCTGGCCCGCTTCGGTCAGGCGCACGCTTCGGGTGGTGCGGCGGACCAGGGCCACGCCGGACACATGCTCGAGTTCGGCGATGCGCAGGCTGACGGCGCCTTTGCTGACCCCCAGTCGGCGCGCCGCCGCGGTATAGCTGCCCGCGGCACCCAGCACGCCCAGCCAGTAGATATGCGACCACAATAGCTCTTTGCCGTGTTCTTTCATGACTTTTTGGGGTAGGCCGATGAGGGGATCGCCTTAAGGGTGCAGTCACATGAACGAGGCAGGCGGCGATGCCCGCGACGGCCCAACGGCGGCGCCCTATCGAAAGATCCATAAGAAGAAAGCGATATTGTTCAATAAATTAAACAATCAGTCCAGAACTTCGATCTTGTATCGGTGTGAGCCACTGCCTATACTTTTTGGATCACATCACACTTACCGGGAGAGACAATGAAAGACCAAGCTGCCGCCAATGCCGTCGCCAAGCGCACGCCTGCGCCGTATACCGATACGGCGGATGTCGTCAATTTCGTGAATGGCCAACGGGTTCCAAGCCGTGGCGATCGCAAGCAGGACGTGTTCAATCCTTCGCGCGGGACCGTTGCCCGCCAGGTCGTTCTGTCCACTCCGGAAGACGTCGACGCGGCCGTTGCCGCAGCGCGTGCAGCCTTCCCGGCATGGGCCGATACGCCTCCCGTGCGCCGGGCGCGTATCCTGAATCGATTTCTGCAACTGATGAACGAGCACACGGACGAGCTCGCCGCGATGATCACTGCCGAGCACGGGAAAGTCTTCACGGATGCCCAGGGCGAAGTCGCGCGTGGTATCGACGTGATCGAGTTCGCTTGCGGCGTTCCGCAACTGCTGAAGGGTGACTTTACCGAGCAAGTCGCCCATGGCATCGACAATTGGACGTTGCGCCAGCCTTTGGGCGTCGTGGCCGGCATTACGCCGTTCAATTTTCCCTGCATGGTGCCGTGTTGGATGTTCCCGGTGGCGCTGGCAGCCGGAAACACATTCATCCTGAAGCCCAGCGAGCGCGACCCCAGTGCATCGCTGCTGATGGCGCAACTACTTAAAGAGGCCGGGTTGCCGGATGGCGTCTTCAACGTCGTGCAGGGTGGCAAGGTCGTCGTGGATGCGCTGCTCGAGCACCAGGATGTGGCCGCAATCAGCTTTGTGGGATCGACGCCCATTGCGCAGTACATCTACGAGCGGGGTGCCCACTTCGGCAAGCGCGTGCAGGCCCTGGGCGGCGCAAAGAACCATCTGATCGTGATGCCTGATGCCGATATCGAACGAACGGTGGACGCGCTGGTCGGCGCAGCCTACGGTTCGGCCGGCGAGCGCTGCATGGCGATCTCGGTGGCCGTCCTGGTCGGCGACGTCGGCAAGCACATCATTCCTGCCCTGAAGGAACGCGCGTCCACCCTGAAAATCAAGGACGGCATGAATCTGGATGCCGAGATGGGACCCGTCGTCACCAGGGACGCCCTGGACCGCATCGAGCGCTACATCGAGCTGGGCGTGCAGCAGGGCGCCGAGCTGGTGGTTGACGGGCGTGGGCACAAGGTCGAAGGCTGCGAAGACGGGTTCTTTATCGGTGGAACCTTGTTCGACAAGGTCACGCCCGACATGTCGATCTACAAAGAAGAAATCTTCGGACCCGTCCTGGCGTGCGTACACGTCGACGACCTGGGCTCGGCGGTCGACCTCGTCAATCGCCACGAGTTCGGCAACGGCGTCTCGTGCTTCACCAGCGATGGCCACAGCGCGCGTGAATTTGCGCGACGCATCCAGGTCGGCATGGTGGGTGTCAACGTACCTATTCCCGTGCCGATGGCGTGGCACGGCTTCGGCGGCTGGAAGCGCAGCCTGTTCGGCGACATGCATGCGTATGGCGAGGAAGGCGTGCGGTTCTACACCAAGCAGAAATCCATCATGCAGCGTTGGCCCGAGAACATCACCAAGGGCAACGAGTTCATCATGCCGACGATGTAATCGGCCCTGCGGGGCGCTCGTACCGCGATGCACGGTTCGGGCGCCTTGCGGTCGGGATCCCCGGCATAAGTAGTACAGTAGCGCTCATTCCTTCTCTCTTTTCCACGAGTGCTGCAAATGAGTCGTCCCCTTCGTCTGGCCATCAACGGCTACGGTCGCATCGGCCGCTGTGTGCTGCGGGCCCTGTATGAGTCGCCTTTGAAAGAATCGTTCCGCATCGTGGCCATCAACGAGCCGGCGGATCTGGCGACCATGGTCTACCTGACGCAGTTCGATTCCACACACGGTGTGTTTCCGGGCAAGGTCGAGGAAGCGGGGGGTCACCTGATCGTGAATGGCGCAGAAATTCGGGTCACGCACGCGCGCACGCCGGAAGAAGTGGACTGGGCGGGCATGGGCATCGACCTGTTGCTCGAATGTTCTGGCCACTATGGCAGCCGGGCGGAACTTCAGCGTTTCGTCAATGCGGGCTGTCCGCGGGTGCTGGTCTCGCAGCCCGCCAACAGTGCTCGCGACGTGGACTTCACGGCGGTGTACGGCATCAATCACGAAGACCTGACCGGGAAGGAGCGGATCGTCTCGAATGCGTCGTGTACCACCAATGCGTCCGTTCCCATACTGTCCGAGCTCGACCAGGCCTTCGGAATCGACCATGTCTTCCTCACGACGCTGCACTCGGTCATGAACGACCAGCCCATGATTGACGGCTATCACCATGCCGACCTGCGCCGGACCCGCTCGGCCATGCAATCGATCATTCCCGTGGCGACCGGCCTGGCGCAGGGCGTCGAGCGCCTGCTGCCTGCGCTCGCCGGCAAGGTCCAGGCCAAGGCGATCCGGGTGCCTATCCTCAACGTGTCGGCGATCGACCTCATGGTGAAGCTGCAGCGCGACGTAACTCCCCAGGAGCTCAACGCGGTACTCATCGAGTCAACCAATCGCTATGCCGGCCTGCTGGCGTATTCGAATCATCCGCACGCGTCCATCGATTTCAACCACAACCCCCATTCGGCCATCATCGACGGCAGTCAGACCCGGACCAATGGCGAAGGCTTTGCCAATCTTTTTATCTGGTTCGATAATGAATGGGGCTTTGCCAATCGCATGCTGGACGTTGCCCGTGTCTGGTCCGAGCGGTTCGCCTAAAGCCGACACGGCATCAGGGTAGAGCACGGGCGGGCCCGTGTCGCAGGCGTATAGTTCCAGCTTTGCATGGCGATAATTCGCCGGTGTTCTTGCATAGGAGTGCTTTATGGCGGCTACCCGCATCGAAACCGATTCAATGGGCGATATCGAGGTGCCGGCCTCCCGCTATTGGGGTGCCCAGACGCAGCGCTCGGTCCAGAACTTTCCTATCGGTATCTCACGCTTCAAGTGGCAGGCGCCCATCATCACGGCATTGGGCATCCTGAAGAAGGCGGCTGCGCAAGCCAACGCCGAACTGGGCGAGCTTCCTGCCGACGTCGCACAATGGATCGTGCGCGCGGCCGATGAGGTGATACAAGGCAAGCTCAATGACGAGTTCCCTCTCGTCGTATTCCAGACCGGTTCCGGCACCCAGTCCAACATGAATGCGAACGAAGTCATCGCCAACCGGGCGATCGAACTGGCGGGAGGAGAACGCGGCAGCAAGACGCCGGTGCATCCCAACGATCATGTGAATCGGGGCCAATCCTCCAACGATACCTTCCCGACGGCCATGCACATCGCCGTCGCGCAAGAACTGGCCCGCCACCTGTTTCCGTCGGTCGGCAAGCTGCGCGATACCTTGGCTGCCAAGGCGGAGGCCTATCAGGACGTGGTCAAGACCGGTCGGACGCACCTGCAAGACGCGACCCCCATCACGGTTGGCCAGGAAATTGGCGGATGGGTAGCCCAGTTGGACTTCAGCCTGGACGCGGTCCAGGCAACATTGCCGGGGATCTATGACCTCGCCATCGGCGGCACTGCTGTCGGCACGGGCCTGAATGCCCACCCGCGGTTTGGTGAACTGGCCGCACGTAACATAAGCGATATAACCGGCCTGCCATTCCGCTCGGCCCAGAACAAGTTTTTTGCCCTGTCCGCGCATGACGCGCTGGTGAGCCTGTCTGCGTCGCTGCGCACTCTGGCCGGCGCGTTGATGAAGATCGCCAACGATGTGCGCTGGCTTGCCAGTGGTCCGCGTTGCGGCATCGGCGAGCTCACGATTCCCGACAACGAGCCCGGTTCATCGATCATGCCGGGCAAGGTCAATCCGACACAATGCGAAGCGCTGACCATGGTCTGTGTGCAAGTGTTCGGCAACGATGCCGCCACCGCCTTCGCGGGCAGCCAGGGCAACTTCCAGTTGAACGTCTACAAGCCGGTCATGGTGCACAATGTCCTCGAAAGCATCGAGCTGCTTGGCGATGCCTGTCTTGCATTCAATGACCACTGCGCCGTGGGTATCGAGCCCAACCGGCAACGCATTGCCGACAACCTCGAGAAAAACCTGATGCTGGTCACTGCATTGAACCGGCATATTGGCTACGACAAGGCGGCAGCCATCGCCAAAAAGGCGCAGAAAGAACACACCACCTTGCGCGAGGCAGCGCTCGCGCTCGGTTATGTCAGCGCCCAGGATTACGATGCATGGATCGTGCCGCTGGACATGACACACACCGGCTGACCAGAGAGGCGACGGGTGACCAAGGCAAAGGTGAGGATCAAACGGGCGTACGAGCCTGCCAGCAGCGGTGATGGTTATCGCGTGTTCGTCGATCGTCTGTGGCCGCGCGGAATCGCCAAGCAGGACTTGAAATTCGATCGGTGGGACAAGGATCTCGCGCCCAGCCCTGCGCTGCGCAAATGGTTCGGGCACAAGATGGAGAACTGGGACCATTTTCGCGAAAGCTACGAAAACGAACTGCGCCAGCCGGAACAGCAGGGACGCATGAAGGAACTCATACAAGCTGCCGAACACGGCCCGATGACACTTGTCTATGCGGCGAAGGATGAAGAGCACAACCATGCGCTCGTGCTGGCGGCGGAGTTAATGCGGCTATACTGAATACTGTCGTTCCTCTGGGGGCCGATATGAACACAACACGACTCTGGCTGTTCGCCGGGAGTTTGTTGCTGGGTATCCTGGCATCCTGGTCGCAGCTTCCGGCCGGTGCGACCACCACAGCAGCCGTCGTCACCGTGCTGCAGGTCGACGGCATCATCAGCCCGGCGACTTCCGACTTCATCGTCCGAGGGCTGGACGAGGCGGCTGAAAAGGATGCTGCCCTGGCCATCATCGAACTCGACACGCCGGGTGGCCTGGATACTTCCATGCGGTCCATCGTCCGGCACATCCTGGCCTCTCCCGTGCCGGTAGCCACTTTCGTCAGTCCTGGCGGTGCGCGCGCGGCCAGCGCCGGAACCTTCATTCTCTACGCCAGCCATATCGCGGCCATGACGCCGGCCAGTAATCTGGGCGCGGCGACCCCGGTGTCGATCGGCATGTCGGGCGGCCCGGATCGTCCCGCGCCGGACGAGGCAGACGGCCAAGGCGGGAAATCGCCCGCAGGAAAAGCGGCGGCCCACGGCGACACCATGACCAGCAAGGTGACGAACGACGCGGCGGCTTATATCCGTAGCCTGGCCCAGTTGCGGGGCCGGAATGCCGACTTTGCCGAGAAGGCGGTCCTGGAGGCGCGCAGCATGTCGGCCCAGGAGGCCCTGAAGGAAGGGGTCATCGACGTGGTCGCGCCCAATATCCCGGCATTGCTGCGCCAACTGGACGGCCGCGAGATCCACCTGGACGAGAACAAGGTTGTCCGTCTCGCGACTGCGGACGCCACGGTCGAGCGTATCGTGCCCGACGCCCGTACGCGCATCCTCGCCTTGCTGGCCAACCCCCAGGTTGCACTCATCTTGATGATGGTCGGCATTTATGGCTTGTTCTTCGAACTCATGAGCCCCGGGGCGGCGTTGCCGGGCGTTGCAGGGCTGATCAGCCTGCTGCTCGGCATGTATGCCTTCCAGCTGCTGCCCGTCAACTGGGCGGGCGTCGGCCTGATCGCCGCGGGTGCCGCCATGATGATCGCTGAAGCCTTCCTGCCCAGCTTCGGCGTGCTGGGCCTGGGCGGCATCATCGCCTTTGTGCTGGGCGGCCTGTTCCTGACCGATACGGGCATACCGGAGTTCGATTTGTCCATACCTTTCCTGATTGGCCTCGCCATCGTCAGTGTTGCGCTCATTCTGCTGATGGGCGCCATGGCCGCAAAAGCGCACCGGCGCGCCGTGGTCAGTGGCCGGGAAGAGATGTTGGGACTGGAGGGCACCGTCACGTCCGTGGTCGGGGGATCGGCCTATGCCGAGGTGCGGGGCGAAAGCTGGCAGGTACGCAGCAAAGAGCCCTTGGCGCCCGGGGATCGCATTCGCGTGTCGACCATGGAGGGATTGGTGCTCCATGTCGTGAAGCTGAACGTGCATGGCATGAGCAAACTGACAGGAGGGGAACACCATGTTCTATAGCGTCAACATTGGCCTCAGCGCCATCGTCATCGTTCTTTTGCTGGTGGCCTTCAATGCCATCAAGATCTTGCGCGAGTATCAGCGCGGCGTCATTTTCACCTTGGGCCGGTTCACCAAGGTGAAGGGGCCGGGCCTGATCATTGTCATTCCGGTCATCCAGCAGATGGTCCGCGTGGACTTGCGGGTTGTCACCATGGATGTTCCCAGCCAGGACGTCATTTCGCGCGACAACGTGTCGGTGAAGGTCAATGCGGTGCTGTACTTCAGGGTCATGGCGCCCGAGAAAGCCATCATCCAGGTGGAACGCTATCTCGAAGCCACGAGCCAGTTGGCCCAGACGACGCTGCGGGCCGTGCTCGGGAAGCATGAACTCGACGAGATGCTATCGGAACGCGAGAAGCTCAATCTGGATGTGCAGCAGATCCTGGACGCCCAGACTGACTCCTGGGGCATCAAAGTCACGAATGTCGAAATCAAGCACATCGACCTGAACGAAAGCATGGTGCGCGCCATCGCGCGGCAAGCCGAGGCCGAGCGCGAACGTCGCGCCAAGGTCATCCACGCCGAAGGTGAAAAGCAGGCGGCTCAAGCCCTCATGGAAGCCGCCGAAATCCTTTCGCAGCAGCCGTCGGCCATGCAGTTGCGCTACCTACAGACCCTCACCCAAGTCGCGGGCGACAAAAGCTCGACGCTGGTGTTTCCCGTTCCCGTCGATTTGCTGAACACCCTGATGAGCGGCAAGGAACCGGCTTCGGCCATAGTGCCCGGCACGCCGTCTGCTGCAGGGCGTGGCGGCGGCTCTCCGACGCTGGGCGGCAGTCCCTCCGCGTGATGCGTCGGGCCTGCGATCAGGTTGCGGGTTCCCCGATCAATTGGCCGATGACCGCGCCGGCGCGCAAGTCGTCCAGATGGCCGAAGTGATGCAGCCGCACATAGCCTGACTTGTCGATGATGATCAGGCTGGGTGTGCCCTGCAGGCCGTAGGCTTGCATGGTGGTCGGGATGGGCCCCTTGTCCCCCGGTTGGTCGACTCCGACAGGAAACGACAGGCGATATTCATGAATGAAGGCTTTCAGCGCGACCGGCGTCATCGCATCGTGATGCTCGAAAACGGTATGCAGGCCGATCACCTTGACCTTATCCGGAGGAAAGGCGGCATGAATGGCCTTCGCTTGCGGAATGCCATGCGAGACGCAGGCGGGGCAAAGCATCTGGAAGGCATGCAGGACGACGACCGAACCCCGCAAGGATTCCAGTGTGATGTCCTGCCGGCTGTTCATCCATTGGCTGACGCGCCATGCGGGCGCGCGTTCGTAGGCTACAGTATCCATGACGATCCAAAGTAAGCCTGCACGTACGACCCGCCATGCAGACCGGTGTGGGGCACGACGCCTTGCGGGCCTGAGGGTAGTCTAGAACTTTTATGATGTGAATTTCAGGATTTTTGGAGAATCGGATGCAGATCGGTATGGTGGGCCTTGGGCGGATGGGCAGCAATATGGTGCAGCGCCTGCTGCGGGAAGGCCATCGCTGCGTCGTTTATGACAGTCATTCCGAAGCCGTTCAGCAGCTGGCCGACCTGGGCGCCACGGGATGTCAGACTCTGGAGGCGCTCGTCGCGGGCCTGGCGCGTCCCCGTGCCATCTGGCTGATGGTGCCCGCAGCCGTGGTCGATTCCGTACTGGATGCGCTGGTCCACCTGCTGGATGAGGATGACATCGTCATTGACGGTGGCAACTCGGCGTATCAGGACGACATCCGCCGGGCGGCCATGCTGGCGGAGCGTGGCATGCATTACATGGATGTCGGGACGAGCGGCGGCGTAGCGGGGCTGGAGCGCGGCTATTGCCTGATGGTGGGTGGCGAGAAGGAAACGTTTGCCCGCCTCGAACCAATTTTTGCATCGTTGTCGCCCGGCGTGTCTGCCGTGCCGCGGAGCCCGGGCCGGACCGATGCCGCGACGACGGCCGAACAAGGCTACCTGCATTGCGGCCCCCATGGTGCGGGTCACTTCGTCAAAATGATCCACAACGGGATCGAATATGGAATCATGGCGGCCTACGCGGAGGGCCTGAACGTCTTGCACAAGGCCAACATCGGCCTGAAAGGGCGTAGCGTCGATGCGGAAACCACGCCGCTGCGCCAGCCTGAACACTACCAGTACGAGTTCGATATTCCCGAGATCACCGAATTGTGGCGCCGCGGGAGCGTTATCGGATCCTGGCTGCTCGACCTGACGGCACAGGCCTTGCAGGGCGATCCTGCACTGGACGGCTACTCCGGCCATGTCTCGGATTCGGGCGAAGGGCGCTGGGCGCTCGCTGCAGCCATTGACGAAGGCGTGCCGACACCGGTCCTGAGCGCAGCTTTGTTTTCGCGCTTCGAGTCCCGAGGAAACGGAGAGTATGCCGCGAAAGTGTTGTCGGCCATGCGCGAGCAGTTCGGCGGCCATGTCGAGAAACCTAAAGGAGAGTCTCACGGATGAAGCAGAAAGAGGCGCCACAGGAGGCTTCGGACGCACTCGTGCTCTTCGGCATGACGGGCGACCTGGTCCACAAGAAAATATTCCCCGCGTTGTACGCCATGGAGAAGCGTGGTGTGCTGGACGTCCGCGTGCTGGGCGTGGCGTCGTCTGTACTGACGCAAGCCCAGTTGCGGAAGCGCATTACGCAGAGCTTGAAGGAGGCGGGCAAGATCGATGACAAGGATGCGCTGGCACGACTGGTGGACCGCGTCCGCTACGTCAGCGGCGACTACAGCGATCCGGCGACGTTCGAACGCCTGAAGGTGGCGCTGGAGGGCACGTCCAGGCCTGTTCACTATCTGGCCATACCCCCGTCGCTGTTTGCAACCGTCATTCGACAGCTCGAGTCTGCCGGGCTCGATGCAGGGGCGCGGGTCATCGTCGAGAAACCCTTTGGCCGTGATCTGGCCAGCGCGCGGGAACTCAACCGCGTGGCGTGTTCGGTGTTTCCGCCGGAGTCGATTTTCCGTATCGATCACTTCCTGGGCAAGGAGGCGATCATGAACATCGTTTATTTCCGGTTTGCGAATTCGTTTCTTGAGCCAATCTGGAATCGCGATCATATCGAGAGCGTCCAGATTACGCTGTCAGAGACCTTTGGCATCGAGAACCGCGGGACTTTCTACGAAAGCGCAGGCTGCCTGCGCGATGTCATCCAGAACCACCTGTTTCAGATTCTCGCACTGCTGGCCATGGAACCCCCCGCCTTTCGGGGGTATGCGGCTGTCCATGCCGAAAAGGCCAAGGTCTTCCAGGCCATGCGCCCGGTACACCGCGACGACCTCGTACGCGGGCAGTACAAGGGCTATAGGAAGGAGCCTCACGTCGACAAGCGCTCGGACGTCGAGACTTATTGCGCGCTGCGCCTCTTCATCGATTCGTGGCGCTGGGCGGGGGTGCCCTGGTTCTTGCGCTCGGGCAAGTGCCTGGCCGAAGACGCAGCCGAAGTGCTGGTGCAGCTCAAGGCGCCGCCGCAGCCGCTGTTTGCCGATTCGCAGCCCGATGGCGAACGGCCCAATTACATACGCTTTCGGCTGTCGCCCCGCTCCGAGGTAGCCCTCGCGGCGCGCGTGAAGCGATCCGGAAAGGAATTCGTCGGCGAGCAGCGCGAGCTGTTCTTGCTGGATAACAAGCCGTTCGAGGAAATGCCTTATGAACGTTTGCTGGGCGACGCCATGGCGGGTGAGCGGGCGCTGTTCACCAGCGAGAAGGCACTCGAGGCGGCTTGGGCAGTCCTCGATCCGGTCTTGACCGACCACAACAAGGCGATACCGTACGCGCCCGGCTCCTGGGGCCCACGCCAGGCCGATGCACTGATTGCCGAGTATGGGGGTTGGCACAATCCCGAACCCGAACCGGACGGCGCTGCATCGGACGGCAAAAACACACAGCTTTGATGCGGGCGGTGTCGCCACCGCGCCACGCAGGAGAACAACATGACCCGGTTCTTGAAACGACGTATCGCCGTCGCCGGCGGCGGTTGCAGCGCGGCGTGGCAGCTCGGGCTGCGGGCGGCCGTGGCGGTGCTGGCGTTGACGATGGCTTCAGTGAACGCGCAGGAGTATCCCAGTCAGAAGGGCACGCTGTCGGTGACGGAGGTCGTAGCAGGCCTCGATCATCCGTGGTCGATGGCTTTCCTGCCCGACAACGCAGGCGTCCTCATTACCGAAAGGCCGGGACGCTTGCGCTTGTGGCGACCGGACGGCGGCCTGTCCAAGCCCATTGCCGGCCTGCCGGATGTCTATGCCCGATCACAGGGTGGCTTGCTGGACGTGGCATTGGCGCCGGACTTCCGGCAGAGCCGCAAAGTCTACCTGTCCTATGCGGAGGGATCAGGCGGCGGCTCGGCCGGTGCGGCGGTTGGGTATGGGATCCTGTCGGACGATGCGCAGACGCTGCGCGACTTCAAGGTGATATTCCGGCAGGAACCCAAGCTTTCGCACGGACAGCATTTCGGTTCCCGGCTGGTCTTCGACCGAAAGGGTCATCTTTTCATTGCCCTGGGCGAGAACAACCAGCGGCAAACGTCGCAGCAATTGGACAAGCTGCAAGGCAAGGTCGTGCGGCTCTTGCCGGATGGGCGCGTACCCGATGACAATCCGTTCACCCGCCGCCCGCCGGCACGGCCGGAAATCTGGTCCTATGGCCATCGCAATCAGCAAGGCGCCGCCCTGAATCCCTGGACGGGGGAACTGTGGACCAACGAGCATGGGCCCCGGGGCGGGGACGAGGTCAACATACCTCGCGCCGGCAAGAACTATGGCTGGCCCATTGCCACCCATGGCATCAACTATTCCGGTTCGGCCATTCCCGAAGCGAAGGGTGCGACGGTGCCCGGGGTGGAAGAACCCGTGTACTACTGGAAGGTATCTCCTGCGATATCGGGCATGGCGTTTTATGACGCCGCCGCGTTTCCCGCCTGGGAGGGCTCGCTGTTCATCGGCGCGCTTGTCGGGCGGGCACTGATACGCCTGCAGCTGGACGGAGATCGTATCGTTGGGGAAGAGCGTTTGCTGGAAGAGCTGAACGAGCGCATCCGCGATGTGCGGGTTGGTCCGGACGGACATGTCTATGTCCTGACCGATGCGTCGGATGGGCGGTTGCTGAAGCTGGGCCTGAAGCCCTAGCATCGGCGGCGCCGCCCGGCGCCACGTGTTTACTTCACCAGCGTGACGGGTACATCGACCAGGCTCAGCACCTTGACGGTCACCGATCCCAGCACCAGGCCGGCGACCGAACCCAGGCCTCGGGTGCCCATGATGATGAGATCGCATCCATGCTTCTTGGCGTAGTCGGCAATCGTGATCGCGACTGGACCGACGGCGATTTTCTCTTGGTAGATGATCCCGGCTTCGTCGAGCAGCGCCTTCGCGGGCATCAGGGCATTGCGCCCTTCGTCGTCGTAATAGCTCTGGATGGCGTCTGCGGAAAAGAATCGCGTAACGTTGCCCGAGACAATAGGGGGATGCACCGTGAGCAGATGCAGCGTCGCGCCGTTTAGTTCCTTGACCGCCTGGATCGCCGTTTTCACCGCCCGTGCGGAAGAGTCTGATCCGTCGACAGGCACCAGTATGGTCCTCATGAAATACCCCTTGTAGTGAATAATTTGTAAGCTCGCTGTGACACGGTGACGCACAGGGATCGTTTGTTTATAGTAAAAGATAGGATGGTTTGCGTCATGATCTACATCAAGGATTATGCCGATCCTCGATGCGAATGAACAGTCATGCTGCACACCCCGGAAAAAGAACGATTCAACGTACGCGGAGGCTTATGTCCCGAAGGATCGAAGACTACGCTTTGTTGGGCAATTGCCGAACGGCGGCGCTGGTATCCAACGAAGGCTCCATCGACTGGCTTTGTTTTCCCCGCTTTGACGCGCCTGCATGCTTCGCCGCCTTGCTGGGCACGCCCGAAAACGGCCGGTGGCAAATTGCGCCATCCGGAGCGGTCCGCGAAGTCAAGCGCCGCTATCATGATGGGACGCTGATTCTCGAGACGACCTTCACGACGGACGAAGGGGTGGCCACACTCATCGACTTCATGCCGTCGACATTCACGCATTCAAGCGTGGCCCGCATTGTGGTGGGTGTCTCGGGCAAGGTCGCATTCGATATGGACCTGGTGGTGCGCTTCGGATACGGCCGCACGGTGCCATGGGTCGAACGACACGAGACCAGCACCCTGACGGCCGTGGCCGGACCCGAGATGCTGGTGCTTCATACCCCCGTCCCCCTCAAGGCGCGGGCCAAGCATACGACGGCGAAATTTACCGTGACGGCCGGCGACCGGCGCGCATTTACCTTGTCGCACCAACCATCGCATGAACACGTCGCCGAGCCATTCGACGCCGAAGCCTCGCTGACCAAGACGGAGTACTTCTGGCACGAATTTTCCAGCCGTTGTCCTGATCTCGGTCCCTGGACCGAGACGGTGAAGCGTTCGCTGCTGACGCTGAAGGCCCTGACGTACCTGCCGACGGGCGGCATCGTTGCTGCTGCCACGACGTCGTTGCCGGAGCAATTGGGCGGGAAACGCAACTGGGACTATCGTTATTGCTGGCTTCGGGACGCCACCATGACCCTCCTGGCCTTTATGAGCCTGGGTTACTTCGACGAGGCTCGCGCGTGGCGCGACTGGCTCACACGCTCGGTAGCCGGGAATCCGGACCAGATGCAGATCATGTATGGGTTGGGTGGCGAACGCTGGCTTCCCGAGCACGAGTTGCCTTGGCTGCAGGGATACGAAGGGTCGCAGCCCGTGCGCATCGGCAATGCGGCCGCCAACCAGACACAACTGGATGTCTATGGGGAAGTGGCCGATGCCATGGCGCAGGCGATCAAGGGCAAGCTGCCCCGGCATCCCCGCATCGAAGCCATCGCTGAAGTCATCGTTCCCTTCCTCGAGAAGGCATGGCGCGAGCCCGACGAAGGAATATGGGAGATCCGGGCTGAAAAAAAGCACTTCACGCACTCCAAAGTCATGGCTTGGGTGGCATTCGACCGCATCTCCATGGTGGCGGCAACGGTCGAGAACGGAAAGGAATTTTCAGACAACTGTCGGCGTATCGCGAATGAAATACACGAAGAAGTGTGCCGCGAAGCCTACGATCCCGAACTGGGCAGTTTCGTCCAGTACTACGGATCGCGTTCCTTGGATGCCAGTCTGCTGCAAATTGCCTTGACCGGTTTCCTGCCTCCGGAGGATCCGCGCGTGCTGGGGACCGTAGCCGCCATCGAGGAGCGCCTCATGCGGGACGGCTTGTTGCTGCGTTACGAGTCCGAACAGGGTGTCGATGGGCTGCCGCCGGGCGAGGGCGCCTTCCTGGTGTGTTCCTTCTGGCTGGCCGACGTGTATGTGCTGCTGGGCCGCGATGATGACGCGCGGGCCTTGTTCGAGCATCTGACAGGCCTGTGCAATGACGTTGGCCTGCTGTCCGAAGAATATGATCCCACCGA
>Ga0182739_1001961_pt1 | contig 20047 bp, 16 predicted proteins | sample eDN5th30CBELigBY_FD_128873 | JGI IMG/M metagenome (GOLD analysis project Ga0182739, IMG submission 128873) | Enriched backyard soil microbial communities from Emeryville, California, USA - eDNA 5th pass 30_C BE-Lig BY (version 2) (version 2) | ecosystem: Environmental > Terrestrial > Soil >...
CTATGCACTCTTCCCGCATATGACCGTCAATGAAAATATCGCATTCGGTCTGGAAATCCGAAAGTATGATAAAAAAACGATCAAAGAAAAGGTTGACCGGATACGTGAGCTCGTTCATTTAGGACCATATGGCACACGCAAAATTAATGAATTATCAGGTGGACAGCAGCAACGTGTCGCTTTGGCACGAGCGCTTGTCATCGAACCGGACATCTTGCTGCTGGATGAGCCATTATCCAACCTGGATGCAAAGTTGCGTGAAGAAACACGGATTGAAATTAAACGGATTCAGTCAGAGCTTGGTGTGACGACAATTTACGTTACCCATGACCAGACTGAAGCAATGGCCATGTCGGATCGCATTATGGTAATGGAGCATGGCGTCGTCAAACAAATCGGTACACCACAGGAAATCTATCACCGACCAAACAATCGCTTTGTCGCCACTTTTATCGGAGAGACAAATTTACTTACGATGAAAGTAAAATCGATTGAGGGCAATATTATTACTGTGACAAATGACAAAGGTCTTGAACTGCAAGGACTGACAGAAAACTTGGCACCGGGTCTTCAAGCATCAATTGGAGACGAAATTCATGTATCAGTCCGTCCTGAAGCATTTGAAAGCGGTCCTGGCGAAAATGCCATTACAGGTATCGTCGAGCTGATCGAGTTTACCGGACTCAGCGTAAACTACTTTATTAAATGGAATGATACAACATTAAAAGCAATGATTATTAGTCGGGGTACGGCAATACTGCAAGCTGGCGATATGATTGAACTACATATCCCGAAACAAAATATTTATTTCCTAGGAGAATAAGAGAGGAGGCACACAATGAGCAAAAAATCCGTTGACACATACGAAGCGAGTTGGTGGTCTCGTCTTACACAATCACGCTATTTTGTCTATATTCTTATCTCCCCGCTGTTTTTAATATTGTTTGCCTATGTTATTTATCCATTTTACTCAACTTTCATTCAGAGTTTTGCCGGTGACAATCAGCTGGCAAACTATCAGAAGTTTTTTAGTTTAGAAAGTACAGCCAATTTAGAGGCACTTTGGAACAGCTTTTATATATCGATTATTAGTGTCATCTGCTGTGCCGTTGTTGGGGTAATGATGGCCTTTTTACTGGAACGCTACGATTTTCCGGGTCGCCGTCTGCTCTCTATTTTAGTACTTGTCCCAATGGCATTGCCTCCATTGGTGGGGGTTTTATCCTTTTCATTTTTATATGGTGAAAGTGGTATCTTCCCGCGCTTATTTCAGCAGATGTTTCAATTGGAAGATGTTCCGTTTGCCTTAAAAGGGATCTGGGGTGTCATTGTTGTTCATACATTTACGATGTATACGTACTTCTATTTGACGGCTTCCGCAGCTATTAAAGGGCTTGACCCTTCTTTGGAAGAAGCCGCAACGAGCCTTGGTGCAAGCCGGATACGGGTTTGGCGGAAGATTATTTTGCCGATGCTTACCCCATCTATCATCGCATCTTCCCTCCTCGTTTTCATGGTGTCGATGGCATCTTATACCGCGCCACTCATGTTCGGGGTTGAACGTACAATGACGATGCAAATTTATTTATCGCGGACAAACGGCAATTTGGATATGGCGGCTACACAGTCAACCATTTTATCGTTCGTGTCCATCACTTTTTTACTTATAATGCGCTGGTATCAAAACCGACGTAACTATCAGAATTTAAGTAAAGGAATCAGTGTTCACCGCTCGGAAGTGAGCTCGAAGCCGATAAAGTATTTGGCGGTTGCACTATCCTTTATCGGGACGCTGATTTTAATCCTGCCGATTTTAGTATTGATCTTAATTTCATTTTCAAAAGACGGTGCCTGGACCATTCAAATTTTGCCGACCGAATATACGCTCGACCATTATAAAGCCCTCTTTACGGATGAGCGGACATGGCGCCCGATTTGGAACTCGCTGCAAATGGGCTTCATCGCAACAGTCGGCAATATTATATTCGGTGTTGCTGCTGCCTATGCAATGGTCAGACTTAGCTTTAAAGGGAAAACAGCGCTCGATATTTTAATTACGATTCCGTGGGCATTGCCGGGTACGGTTGTAGCAGTTAACTTAATCGCGGCATTCTCTACGGAAAGTGCATTTACATTCAATCAAGTATTGATCGGTTCCTTCTGGATTTTACCGCTTGCGTATTTTATCCGGCATTTGCCGCTAGTCTTCAGGTCGACATCGGCTTCCCTTATGCAATTGGATCAATCCGTGGAGGAGGCTTCGCGAAGTTTAGGGGCATCGTGGTGGTATACATTCAGAAGAATTGTCATTCCGCTTACATTATCCGGTGTTCTTGCCGGTACATTGCTCGCTTTTGTCCAAAGTATCGGGGAATTCGTTGCTTCAATCTTGATTTATAATACGTCGACGATTCCATTGTCGGTTGCCATATTCCAGAAGCTGTATGCCTTCAAGTTTGGTACGGCATGCGCATATGGTGTGCTGCAGATTGTTTTAATCCTTATTGTTCTGATCATTTCAGAACGTTTATCAAAAGGCTCCGCAGGAAGTGCTATATAACGTAAAAAAAGCTAGCATATAATCCAAAAACAGCATTTTTCTCAATGAGAAAAATGCTGTTTTTTTGCTATGCGTATAAATTGATTTCCATTCCGGGACGCTTTCCGCGGGCATGAGGCCAACAGGATGTTGGTCACAAAAGCGTTGCCACAGGACGTGGCGTTCTTAGCTTTTGTTCCTAGTCTCAGGCGTCGTGCTTTTCCCGCTGGAGTCGCCCTTCATTCCAATCAATTTTTTAAATATCCGTTACTTATTAAGAGTTTTTCCCCTCTCTAAAAAACTTCAATATTATCTCATGTTTTAATTCTTAATAGCTATAGCTCTTTTAACATCCACACTTGATCATAATAGTTTCCGTCGACCTTTAGGGCACGCTCCTCTTTAGCAAATCGCTTAAATCCTAGCGATTCATAAAGGGAGATTGCCTGTTCATTTGTAGACTCAACAGTTAAATGAAGCTGTTCAAGACCTCCGTTTTCACGTAACAGGCGCAACAATTCTTCAATCATATCCCGTGCTACACCTTTTCCTCTTGAATCAGGCATAACATAGAGTCCGACAAGAACGCCTTTATGATTCAGTTTTGCACCTGTTTCTCTTTTAAACGTTGCAATTCCAATCAGCTCGTTGTCTTCAAATGCCCCAAGCGTAAAAATATCTGCTTGCGGACGAAGACGTTGTTCAATTTCCGGAACCGTATAATTGTTCTCATGTTCAAAAGACGAGCTAAATAATGTTGGAGAATGTAAAAGCCCGTGTAATCTAACCTTTTTATATTGTTCAGCATCTTTATAACCTAATATTCGAATGTTCATCTTCTCACCTCATAACATTGCGTTCTATAATCTATACCCCATTTCTTCATCTTTTACACTATTTATCTATTATCGCTGACTCTATTTCGCTACGTACCAGGGCTGGGGCGTCTAAGTACACTCCTATAAATTTTGCTCTTTTTTCAAATCCGCCTACCAGTTGGATTGTTTGCAGTTCCTTCAACTCCAGCACAAAGTCTGGCTTTTCCTCTGTATTTCCTAACACTTTAAAATGATAAATTTCTTCATCTTGTATAGATGTATGCAATTGAGAAATATTTTTCAAGTCAATTTTTGTTTGTTTCAATAAGCCGTTGGAAAGATATAAATTTCCGTTTTCGATACGGACCGGATTTAATATTAATGCGCGGAAATCGGCCAGCAAGAATAGTAGTCCATAAAGTGAGAGAATTGTATGCCCCCAAGCTAAAACCGGTATGCGGTCATGGAAAAACCAATGGAATGCAATTGCTTCAAATAATGCTGCATGAAAAATCATAAATAACATAGGAATATACATCGTATTTTTATGAACGGTATATCCGCCTGGCTGTTTTTTCTTCCAGCTGCAAAACGCATAATAAAATACAAGCAGCTCCTGGCAAAGAACTCTCATTAATACGTTATCTTTTACTTTCTCTCTAACAATTCGAGGAAATGAAAAGATAAGTTGCTCCTGCTCTAATTTGACCGCTCGAATAATACTTGGTAAATATTTTATGAAAACAAATAAAATGATTAATTCCATCAAAACCAATCCTGCTTCTACTGCGATTGCAGAAAAAGTTATATAGCGGAAAGGTTCCATCAATCCATTAGGGATGACAAGTCGGGCAAATAAAATACCCGCAGCAACAAAGACAACAAAATTTTTGACCGCCCATTTGCCCGTTTGCAGCAAGAGAAGTGCCGGTGCCACAACCGCACAGTCAATTAGTGAACCGATTACCATTCCTTGTACTTGCTCATCTGAAAGCGCAGAAACAAACGACAACTGATAAACAACGATATTGCCAAGTAAAATGAAACAAGCGATCAAAAGCCATTTATAATTAACTACTCTTTGGAAAACCATAGCACTCCCCTTCCTTTCACACATGCATCAATTCCCATAATACTTCCATTATAATCGATTACTATCCTTCCAACATTAAAAAACGCAGAAGTTCACGTAAACTTCTGCGTTGTGATTATTTAATTTATTTATTCAGCATACTAGCCATTCACAAGCATGTCCTTCATCAGTTCACGGTTGCGTTTTTCGAATACTTCATTATGCGAAGAAACTTTTGCATACTGATCTGCTGTCGGTTCAAGGCTAATTTTGATAGCGTTTATCGCATTGACCGCATCCTGGAATGTACCGGTAATTAAATATACTTTGTTATCATATTTGGAAATATCGCCAACAGCATAAATCCCGTCAACCGATGTCAGCCCCTTACCGTCCGTCAAATAATAATAGTCGTAATCTTTATCTTTTTCCGGAGAGAGTGCCGTATCAAAAGTAAATGAAGAATCCCGGTCATAGCCGTGATTTACAAGGACATCATCTACTACAATTTTCGATGTTTCCTTTGTTACGACGTTTTCCAAAATGACTTCTTCAATTTTCGTCTTCGTTTCATTCGCTACAAGTGTTTTAATCTGTGTATTTGTAACGATCGGAACGCCATTATCCTGCAAATGGCGGATTTGTGCTTCGTGAGCAGATAGCTTTTCGCCTCTGTAAATGACGGTAATCTGCTTGGCAATACCGATCAGATCCTTCGCCCAGTCAATCGCCGAGTTACCGCCGCCTGAAATTAGCAGTGACTTGTCCTTAAAGCTTTGGATGCCTCGAATTGTATAGTGCAAGTTCGATACTTCATACTTTTCCGCACCTTCAATATGCAATTTAATCGGACTAATAATGCCGCCACCTACTGCAACGATCACTTTTTTCGAATAGTGTTTTTCGCCTGAACTTGTCTCAACCACAAACAAATCTTCTTTTTTTGTGATGAAATCGACTTTTGTATTTAGACATACGGTTGGCTTGAATGTCAGTCCCTGTTTAATAAGATTTTCAATGACTTGCTGTGCTGGTGTTGGAGGCATACCACCGATATCCCAAATAATCTTTTCAGGATAAACGTGGAGTTTCCCGCCGAGCGTCGGCTGGAATTCAATGATCTTTGTTTTTAAATCTCTCAACCCTGCATAGAACGCACTGTATAATCCGCTGGGACCACCGCCAATTATCGTTACATCATAAATATCGTTCATTCGAAACACTCCATTCTTTTCATTTGTCGGACATTACGCTTTTCACGCAGTCGCCTTCAGGTTCCATTGACTAAGTTGCAGCTAAACGAGCATTCCGGACTTCGAATGATGTCTTCCAATCGGGACAACGGAAGGTGAATCCGAAACAGGGTCTTGTGTGACAACACAGTTTAAATTAAATATATCTTTGATCAATTCACTCGTAATTACGTTTGCTGGTGTTCCCTCCGAAACGAGTAGACCTTTATGCAAAGCAAAAATATAGTCTGCATAGCGGGCGGATAAATTAATATCATGGAGCACCATCACAATTGTCGTACCATGCTTACGATTTAAATCCGTCAATAAGTCCAAAATTTCCACTTGGTATGTAATATCCAAGTATGTAGTCGGTTCGTCCAAAAACAAGATGTCGGTTTGCTGTGCAAGTGCCATGGCAATCCATACACGTTGTCTTTGCCCTCCTGACAGCTCATCGATATGACTGTCGGCAAGTTCCGTTATGTTCATCATTTCCATCGCTTCTGCTACCGCTTCATAATCCTCCGTTGACCAGCCTTTTAAAAAGCTCTGATGCGGAAACCGGCCCCGTCCAACTAAGTCAGCAACCGTAATGCCTTCGGGTACAACTGGTGATTGCGGAAGGAGTCCTAAAACACGTGCAAGCTGTTTCGGCGGGATTTTGTTAATCGATTTATCATCCAACAATACTTGGCCGGAGATTGGTTTGATTAATCGTGCCATCGTTTTTAAAAGCGTCGATTTCCCACAGCCATTCGAACCGATAATAATGCTGATTTTATTGCTTGGAATCGCTAGACTAACACCTTGTAAAATCGCTTTGTTGTCATAGCCTGCAACAAGATTTTCCGTTTGGAATGTATGTGTCGATTTCATCATAAATCTCCTTTCCGATTAATTCGGATTAATAAATAAATTAAGTAGGGGGCACCAATTATTCCTGTAATGACCCCTACCGGATAGCGTGTCTCAAACGCAAACTGTCCGATTAGATCTGCTGCCAATACTAAAATAACACCGATTAAACCTGCAGGAATGAGACCAGAAAATCCGACACCTACTAATTTCTTTGCAATCGGACCTGCCAAAAAGGAAATAAAGGCAATCGGACCGGTTGCAGCAGTCGCCAATGCAATCATGAGCACCGATGTAATAATAAGAATGACTCTTGTTTGATTTGTATTGACGCCTAGAGATGTTGCCGCCTGTTCACCAAGTTCCAGCATTTCCAAACGCTTCGCAAAATACATTAAGATCGGTGTGCAAATACATACGATCAGGATTAGCGGATAAAGGTTCGCTAATTTCGCACCGTTTAAACTGCCGCTCAGCCATCTCATTGCAGCCGGAATATCATGTGTATCCCCGATTAGCATTAAATAGTTGATAAATGCCGTCAGCATTGCCTGTATCCCGATACCGATTAAAATAAGTCGGCCAATCGAAAAGGATGTGCCTTTTGCCAGCAGATAAATAAAGATTGCTGTTGCAAGCCCTCCCATTACAGCTGCAATCGACACGACTGCATTGCTTGCATTTAATACAATGATGCAAAATACAGCTGCAGCACTTGAACCTGTTGTAATTCCGATTACATTCGGATTTGCCAGCGGGTTGCGCAGCATCGTCTGAAAAATATAGCCCCCGGCACCAAATGCAAAGCCTGCAAACAAACCGGCAACCATTCTCGGGAAACGAATTGTATTTACCGCAAAGGTTGCTCCCTTCACTTGTTCACCTAGTAAAACCTTTATGACATCCTGTACCGGATAAATCGTGTTGCCGAGCATAAGCATCAAACCGCAAAGTACTAGCGAAATGATGGCCATCAAGAAAGTCATCATTATAAACCGGCGTTTTCTTTTTACTCTTGACGTCTTAATCATCTTCATCGTTTCATTCATCATATTGCACGCATTTTCGCTTTCATCGTAATTAAAATTAAAATCGGCGCACCTATAAAGGCCGTCACAATCCCAACTTCGAGCTCACTTGGACTGCCAAGGAGCCTTCCGATCACATCGGAAAAGGTTAAAATAATCGCCCCCGACAATGCTGACATCGGAATAATATAACGTAAATCAGGACCTATTACGAGACGTACGATATGTGTAGCTAATAACCCAATAAAGCCGATTGGACCTGCCAATGCTGTTGCAGCACCACATAATAATACGCCACCTAATGCCGCTACAATTCTTACAGTACCTGTGCGTACACCCAGCCCTGTCGCAACATCATCACCCAATGCCATCGCATTCAATGCCGGCGCTGTAATTAAGGCAATTAATAATCCTACTACTATAAATGGAATAAATAATGTAATGGCATCCCAGCTGCCGGAACCGACACTTCCGACTTGCCAAAATCTGAATTGATCCATTACATTCGTTCTTGGTATCATGATCGCCACAACTAGGGAAGATAAAATCGCACTCGTAGCTGCACCTGCCAACACGAGCTTTAATGGTGTTGCGCCGCCTCTCCCCATGGAACCAATCCCAAATACAAAAATAGCGGTAATGAAAGCTCCCGCTATCGCAAGCCAAATATACTGGTTTGCCGAACTGATATTGAGAAAGGCAATGCCGCAAACGACAAAAAGCGATGCCCCTGTATTGACACCTAATATACTTGGATCTGCAATAGGGTTGCGGGTTACCGATTGCATCAGCGCTCCGGAAACACCTAATGCTGCACCGCATAGCAGGCAGAAAATCGTTCTTACTACACGCTGCCTTATCACGTTCGCTTCATGAGACTGAGCCTCTGAATGGAATAACCCATTCAGAAGATCTGTCCAGCCAATCATCCGAGAACCGAATACAAGTGATGCTAGTATACATAGTCCGAGTAAAATTATCAAAAGCAATGATACTTTAATAAAATTACGCGGCATCATATTTTGTTTCTTTTCTAAAACGGATGTACTTTTCATATTACTTTAACTTTTTTGCAACTTCCGAAATTAAAGTTACATACTCGTCGATTGTATATTGTAGTGATAGCGGGTTCGGGTTTCCTGCAGCTGCAAGTGGTGTGTTGTCAGGAATAATTAAAACCGAACCATTTTGGATTGCAGGTACTTTTCCTAAAATCGGATCTGCCTGAAGTGCTTTTAATGTATTATCATCGCCATATGCAATTAGAATTTCTGCATCATTTAGAGCATCTGCATTTTCTGCACTTAACTCGATATAGAAGCTGCTTTCATCCTGAACTTGCGCTTTAATGCTTTCCGGATATTCCATACCTAACTCTTCCAGTAACTCACCACGTGGATCAGCCGGTGTATAAATATAGAACTTCGATAAATCCGTCGCGGTAAACATACCGAAAGCCGCTTTTTTACCTTTGATTTCCGGGAATTCATTTGCTTTATCTTGAATTAATTTTTCTGTGTCAGCGATTAATTGTTTACCTTCTTCTTCCATGCCCATACCTTTTGCATTGTATAGAATTTGGTCACGCCATGTAATAACCCATGGAGTTTCCGGATAGGCAACAACTGGTGCAATCTCGCTTAACGTATCATACTCTTCTTGTGTAAGTCCTGAATATGCTGCTAAAATAACATCCGGATTCGAATCCGAAACGGCTTCAAAGTCTATGCCATCTGTATCTTGGTAAATGTTTGGATTTTCTTCGCCCAGCTCTTTTAATTTTTCTGCTGTCCATGGAAGCATTCCGCTTTCATCCTGTACGCCGTAGTTTGCTGCTGAAAAACCAACAGGCACTACACCTAGAGCAAGTGCCACATCATGGTTTGCCCATGCAACCGTTGCTACACGCTCCGGCTTTTCTTCAATTACTGTTTCACCTAATGCATGTTTGATGACGATTGGATATTGTGTTGCTGAATCTTCTGAATTCGAAGAACCTGATGTTGCTTCATTGTTTTCATTTGAACTTGTTTCTTTATCCGAGCAACCCGCAACAACTAGTAAACCAATTGCCACGAAAAGCATTGCCATTAAAGAATAAAACTTTTTCGTTTTCATTTGAATAACGCTCCTTAAATTTAATTGATAACAATTATCATTTTCACTAATTAGATAATAATGCTAAATGATAATAATTGTCAATACGATTATGGCGAAAATGCGTATTATTTTATATATAGTTATGCCTTCTTCTAAACAAATAAAAAATACCGAAAGCTTTTTTAAATTTAAGCCTCCGGTATTTTATCTTTTTATGAATAAACCGTTTCGAATTTCTTCTCAAATCTTGCAACAATTTCCTTGCCGATTTCCAGAGATGCAGTTGCTGCCGGTGAAGGGGCATTTAGCACATGAATGCTGCGTTTACCCGGGATGAAATAAAAGTCATCAACCATCGAACCATCACTCTTTAACGCTTGGGCCCGTACCCCCGCTCCACCAGGTTCTAAATCATCTGCTTGAATTTCCGGAATAAGCTTTTGCAAACTTTTTACGAATAATCCTTTGCTGTATGAACGGGCCATCTCATTCAGCCCTTCTTTCATGTTCTTTCCGGCTAACTTCCAAAAACCTTTGTAAGTTAATGTTTCAGCAATATCAAATAAGTTTATATCTGTTTTTTTATAGCCTTCCCGTTTAAAACTCAGAACAGCATTCGGACCAGCTTCGACTTCTCCGCCAATCATGCGCGTATAATGCACACCTAAAAACGGAAAGTCCGGATTTGGTACAGGATAGATTAAATGATTGACTAAACTGCGGCTGCTTTCTTTGAGCTTATAGTATTCGCCACGGAATGGTACAATTTTTAAATCCGCAGAATATCCCGTCATTTTTGCGATACGGTCGCTTTGCAGTCCTGCACAGTTAATCATTACTTTTGCTTCGACCGTACCTTTAGACGTATCGATTGTTACGCCATTATCGTGTTCATCAATTGATTTTACTTCTACCCCACAACGAATTTCGCCACCGTTTTCTTCTATTAACTCCCGTATCTTCTCCGAGACTTGCTGGTAGTTTACTATTCCGGCCTGCGGAACACGAATCGCTGCAAGACCCGCTACATGCGGTTCAATTTCTTTCAGTTGCTCTGCATTCAGCATTTCAATTTCAAGCTCGTTTTGTAAACCGCGCTCGTATAAGTCTTTTAATAACGGCAGTTCATGTTGCTCTGTTGCCACGATGACTTTCCCGCAAATGTCATATTCAATGCCATGTTCTTCACAAAAGGCTACCATCGACTGACTTCCTTGTTTAGCGAAACGGGCCTTAAAGCTGCCAGGTTTATAATAAATGCCGGAATGGATCACACCACTATTATTGCCGGTTTGATGCTTCGACACCGAATTCTCCTTTTCCAAAATGACTACTTTTTTATCCGGGAAGCGTTCTGTTAAAGCTAGTCCAACAGATAAACCAACAATCCCACCACCTATAATCACTACATCTAACATCCATTTTCCCCCTTACGCTTCTATCCCGCATGCTTCAGCTAACAACTCGACAAGATGCACAACTCGAACCGTTTCAGCCAATCCTTCACGCTCTACCCCTAACTTCATTTGTAAATGACAGCCCGGGTTTGTCGTTACTATTATATTTGGTCGTTGTTGTAATAACTTCACATGCTTCATTTTTTCATCTAATATTTTCATTGAATGGTTATAACGAATGATGTTATATATTCCTGCAGAACCACAACACATATGAGCTTCCGGCAATGGCATCAGTTCAATGCCCGGAATACTGTTAATCATATGAAGTGGCTCATCTACACGTTTTTGTACATTTGTCATATGACAAGACGGCTGGTAAGTAACGACATATGGCAAATCGTTTTTAAATGGTAGTGATAGCTGACTTAAAATAACGCTAATATCTACAGACTTTGCGGAAAAGTTGATCGCACGCTTTACCCAATCTGCTTCACCTGCTAATAATTGCGGGTATTCCCCTAACATCGCGCCACAACCACCGATGCTATTTACTACATAATCAAACTCATATTGCTCAAATGCTTCAATATTTCTTTTTGCCAATTGACGCGTTTTATCCGATAAACCACTATGTTGATGAAGCGCACCACAGCAGCCTTGTTCTTTAATAACGGTCACTTCACAACCCGCTTGCTGCAATAGTTTCATGCTCATTGTGTTGATCGATGAAAACATCGTATCCATAATACAGCCTACAAAAAAGCCTACTTTAAATACCGGTTTTTGATTTTGTACCGTATAATGCATTTTTCTTTTATTTCGCTTCATCGGTCCTTCAACGGTTGGTAAAATCGTTTCAAATGAATGCAGATTTTCCGGCAATATATTTAGTGCATTTGTTTTGTGCATAACTTTTTGCAGACCTGTTTTTTGGTAGATCGCTAAGCCGGTACCAAGTACTTTTTGAACATTTTTATTCGGTACAACTTGGTTGAATAATAGCGACTTTACCGTTTTCATCCGACTTTTCATTTGTTGTTCTTTATGAACCGTCAACACTTCGACCGCCGACTCCAGAATTTTTCCGTATTCTACGTTTGTTGGGCAGGCTGTTTCACATGCACGGCAACCTAGACATAAATCAATGGCCTCAGAAATTTCGTCATACGTGATTTTCCCTTCGGCAGCCATTTTCACGAGATTTATGCGACCGCGTGGTGAATGGGTTTCTTTTTGGAATGTTACATACGTTGGGCACGTTGGCAGACAATAGCCACATTGAACACAGCTCAGTGTCTCTTGATAGGCTAGTTCAGTCATTTGTTAACACAAACCTTTGATTGGGCTCAGGGAATATTTTTCCCGGGTTTAATATATCGTTCGGATCCCATGCCTGTTTAATGCGTTTCATCATATCTACCCCGACTGCCCCTAGCTCCATTTCCATAAATGGTGCTTTTAACGTACCGATTCCATGTTCGCCTGATAATGTACCGCCTAGTTCTATGGCTGTACGGAATATTTCCTCAACTGCTTTTTCTACACGTCGCATTTCTTCCGCATCGCGTTCGTCCGCAATAATATTCGGGTGTAAATTTCCATCACCTGCATGACCGAACACGACAAGGTCGACATTATACTTTTCACGTATTTCCTTTAAACGTTGGAACATTTCCGGGATTTTGCTGCGCGGAACGGTCGCATCTTCAGAAATCTTCGTCGGTTTTAGACGGACAATTGCCGGTGATACAAGTTTCCTTGCCTGCCATAGCTGCGCCGCTTCTTCTTTTGTTTGCGCGATTTGAACTGCACGGGCATTATCTTTAAGACAAACATCGTTCACCCGTTTAATTTCATCTTTAATCGCCTCTGGATGGCCGTCTAATTCAATTAAAATTAACGCATCAATATTGGTTGGTAATCCTGATGGACGATACGCTTCAACTGCTTCCACCGAGGCTCTATCCATAATCTCAAGTTTTGCGGGAATAATTCCTGCGCTTAAAATATTGGAGATAGCGCGTCCTGCATCGACAATATCATCAAACTGAGCCATTAATGTTTCCGTTGCTTGCGGCTTTGGATATAAACGTAAAATAGCCTCTGTAATGACCCCTAATGTTCCTTCAGAGCCGACGATGAGCTTCGTTAAATCATAGCCGGTTACATTTTTCATCGTTTTTCCACCCGTTCGAATGACATCGCCTTCAGGAGTGACAACTTCCAAGCCGATAACGTAATCCTTTGTTACACCATATTTCAATCCTTTTGGTCCCCCTGAATTTTCAGCGAGGTTCCCCCCGATTGTCGCGATATTCATACTGCTCGGATCGGGTGGGTAAATAAGGCCGTGTAGCAATGCCGCATTGTTAATCGCTTGTGCGGTAACCCCCGGTGATACTATTGCCAGCATATTTTCTGCATCAATTTCTAATTTCGAAGTCCATTGGGAGAGATCAAGTACAATCCCTCCACGAACAGGCAAAGGTCCGCCACTTAAGCTTGTCCCTTGCCCGCGTGGATAAACGGGAATCTTATGATTATTAGCCAGCTTTATAACAGAGGCTACTTCTTCTGTTGATAAAGGCTGAACAACGAATTCAGGCATATACGATCCAAAGGAAGCATCGTAAGAATAACTAACTAAATCCGCCTTTTCTGTAAGAATGCGTGCTTCATCGCGAATACACTGATATAAAAGCTGTTGGATTTGTTCCATATCGTTCCCCCATTGTCCTAACTACTGACCATGATAGAGAACGTTAGTAAGACGTTACTCTTCTGGTAAGTTAAGAATTTTTTGACGTGCATTACTTAAATGTTCACGCATCGCCTGTCTTGCCCCTTCACAGTCTTTTTCTGCAATCGCCTGAGCAATCAACATATGCTCTTTGGCTACTTCCTGACGTTTTTTATCCCAACCTAAATTGTGAGATAGCGAAAACTTTAAAGCACGTAGATGCAGATCACTTAAGTTGCTGATCGTTTCTGAAATAAAGTCGTTTTTACTCGCCTTCATTATGAATTGATGGAACTGATAATCTTCTTCATGACCAATCGCTTGGTTGTCTTCCATTAAATGCTGGAAGTGCTTTACCAGATTTTGAATCTCGATCAGCTCTTCTTCTGTCCGTCGTTCAGCAGCAAGTGCAGCCGCCTCACATTCAACAATGATTCGAAACTCCAGTAAATCGAGCACTTGTTGTTTGGTAATAAGCTGAAAACGAACCGGATCAAGCAATTGAGCTAAAGACACTTCTTTTACTAAACTTCTCCCACCTTGTCTACTTTCGATTGCACCAGCAACTTCAAGTACTTTCAATGCTTCACGAATGGGTGCTCTACTTACACCAAAGCGAGTTGCCAACTCATTTTCAGTCGGTAATATTGTATTCTTTTGTAATTCACCCGTACGCATCATTTCGATTAAAAAATCTAAAACCTGATCCGCAACTTTTCTACGTTCTACTTGCATAAAAAATCTCCTATCTTTCAACAGATAAATTATTCACTTCGGCATTGGCCTTTTTCCCACGCGGAATATGAATTGCTAATACGATTATAATAAGAGCAAGTCCAATCGCACTTGAAATTAATTCCGGGATAATAAGAAGAATTGACGCAACCCCCATTAACAAACGTTCCATCATATTCATACCTGTTGTAATGAAATTAAATACAGCTGTCGATAATGCGAAAACACCTAAAATTGATGTTGTAAAGGCAAATGCAATTTGTAATATGGCATCGATTCCAGTTGCATCTGTCTGCATGACAAGTGCCGGATTATATACGATCATGAACGGTAATAAGAAACCTGGTAAACAGAGTTTTACGGCTGTCCAGGATGTTTGCATCGCATCGGCTCTCGCTATACCTGCTGCTGTATAGGATGCCAGTGCTACAGGCGGTGTAATGTTTGAAAGTGCACCGAACCAGAATACAAAGAAATGTGCCGCAATTGGGTTAACGCCAGCTTCGATTAATGCCGGTGCCGCTGCAACCGCTACAACAATATATAAAGCCGTTGATGGTAAGCCCATACTTAGTACGATACTCGTAATCATAACGAGAATTAAAATGATCGCTAAATTATTCCCTGAGATTTGAATAATGTTATAGGCTAAAGTTGAACCTAAGCCAGTCATCGTAATTACTGCGATGATAATCCCGACTGTGGCACAGGCAACAGCTACTTGGATCGTACCTCGTGCCCCTTCGATTAATGCGTTGACAATCGACTTAATTCCAATACGGAATTCTTTGTCTTTCGTTAACCTGCTTGCTACAATACAAGCAAAAATCCCCGAGAAACCTGCCAATAATGCCGTGAAACCAGTCATCAATGTCACAATAACAATGACAATCGGTAAAATTAACACACCACGTGCTTTTATAACTTCTATTACATCAGGAATGTTGTCTTTACTAATTCCTTTTAATCCTTGCTTTTTCGCTTCGATATCAATCGCAATGATGAGTGAAGCGTAATAAAGAATTGCTGGTATAATTGCCGCTAGAACAATGATGTTATAACCTACACCTAAGAATCCAGCCATAATGAATGCAGCCGCACCCATAATTGGCGGCATAATCATTCCACCTGTAGAAGCAGTTGCTTCAACCGCTGCAGCAAAGCGAGGCTTTAAACCGATGCTCTTCATCAATGGAATTGTAAATGTACCTGTTGTAGCAACATTCGCTACCGCCGATCCGCTTAACATCCCAGTTAATGCAGAAGATAATACAGCCACTTGTGCTGGTCCTCCACGACGTTGACCTGCAATCGATAATGCCAAGTCATTAAACAGACGTGTTGCCCCGCTCGCATTTAAAAATGCACCAAATAAAATGAATATGACAATATAAGTTGTCGCAATGGAGAAGGTCATTCCGAAGATACCTTCAGTTGTCATATACAAACGGTAGAGTAAACGCTCGAAGCTGAATCCTGCATGTCCAAACATTCCCGGGAACCATGGACCAAAAAGTGCAAAGAATAAAGCGATTACCGATAAGATTGGAATAAATAGTCCAATTGTGCGCCGTGAAACTTCCAGTAATACGACAATCGTTATGAAGGCAAATACATAATCAATGAATGTCGGCTCTGAAAATTTTACATTATGAATATTTGAGTAGTTTAATAGGATGTAAGCTCCCCCGGCAAACCCAAATGCCGCCCAAATATAATCGATAACTGTAATTTTCGTTTTACTCGATTTTTTTGTTGCCGGATAAAGTAAAAATGTCAGCACTAAAATAAATGTCAGGAATATCGCATTCCGATAGATTTCCTGAATATTCATTAAGCTGTTTACGTATATCGAGAAAAATGCCAGTGCAAACAATAATGCTGAAATAATCAATCCTGTTTTACCGGTAAACGTACGGATTGCCCCACCGGCTTCTTTATCGTTTTCAAGTGTTTCTGTAACATCGAACTCTTTTTCTTTTTTCTTAAAAATCATCATTACACCCCCATAATGGATTTTATTGTTGATCTTCTCCTGCTTCAGGTGGAATTAAATGCTCTGGTATGTCTAAGCCAGCTTCCACAAAATATTTGTATGCTCCGATATGAAGTGGCGTCGGAAGACCATTTAATGCTGATTCTAATTTTATTTCAGTCGCTGAATTGTGAATTTGATGTACTTTGTCCAAGTTTTCATAGATAGCTTTCGTTAACTTATAAACAAGATCCTCATCCATTTGTGCTGTTGTCGCTAAAAAGTTCGGCTGTGCAATAGTATTAATTTCTTTATCGATTCCTGTATATGTACCTGCTGGAATAACATAACGGAACCATGTGTTAAATATGCTGTTAATGCTATCAAGCTGTTCATCCGTTACATCCAGTACCGATGCTTTCACACCTGATGCAGCCATGTCCATGATGGATGAAACCGGTACACCTGCCGGTAATGAACCTCCATCTAAACGCCCGTCCCGCATCGCTGAAATCGTATCATCATAACCTAAATATTCAGGTGTGATGTCTTTTTTCGTTAAGCCAAGTCCTTCCATGATTACTAATGTTGATTGTTCTGTTCCAGATGCTTGCGGACCAACTGAAAATGATTTCTGATCGATATCTGAAATAGTTCCTGTTTCAGTTTCTTTATTCATTAATACGAAATGCTCAACGTTTGACCAAAGCATGGAGATTGAACGTAACTCTTTATAAGGTCGCCCTTCAAAGTTTCCTCCACGTCCTTCATATGCCTGCGCACCTATCAACCCTTGAAGAATCGCTACTTTTGCTTCCTCATTTTTTAATAGCTGGATATTCTCTACGGACCCTGCTGATGATTGACCTGTCCCCTTAACATTGTCTTCAACTAAAATTTCAGTCCATAAATTGCCTAATCCAACCCCTATTGGATAATAAGTTCCCCCTGCCGATGCTGTTGCGATTGTGATGAATTCACGTCGCTCTATACAGCCGGACAAGATTAATGTTAGCGCTACCAAAAATAATAAAAGTGACTTTTTCATTTCATTCCCCCCGTTTATGAAAAGTTTTAAGCTTGTATGACAAGTTTACAAGTACATTAATAATTTTACAATATGTAATATTCGGAATTTTAAATTTAATTATTTATTCCTATAGATAAGTAAAATTTCATAGAATTATAATTCGCGATTCTCTCTCCCGGTAAATTTTTATCTATTTTATTCTTTATTTCTCTTTAAATTGACGTTAACGTAAATGATATACTTTTGCCAATGGGGGTGTGTTTTTATGAAATCCATTAAAACAATCGCTAAAGAATATGCACTCACACCGAGAACATTACGCTACTATGAAGAGCTCGGGATTTTGAAACCGACACGACCTCATAACGGAATGCGTCATTATTCCAAACGGGAGGAGGCCAAGATCAAACTAATTATCCGCGGAAAAAAATATGGGTTTTCAATGGAAGAAATTAAGGAAATGATTTTGCTTTTTGACCTTGATCGTACAGGTATTAAACAGCTGGAGCGGACAATCGAATACGGTCAGCAAAAGATAAAGGAAATTGACCAGAAGATTCAAGAGTTGTATGAAATCCGTCAAGATATTGAAAAGACGGAAGCTATTTTTCAGGAAAAACTAATTCGATTATTGGAGGACCAATCATGAATATTTCTAATCTGTTAGCTCGTCATGCAAGAAAGTATCCGAATCAAGTTGCTGTTATTAGTCTCGGTCAGGAAACGACGTATCAACAATTGGATGATCAAGTAAATAAAATCGCCAGCTCACTGCGTGCAAACGGAATCGTTAAAGGCGATAAAGTCGGGATTTTCATGCCAAATGTGCAAGAGTTCGTCGCGCTTTACTTTGCCATCCAGCGTATTGGTGCTGTCGTTGTACCAATCAACGCCAAGTTTGTCACACGTGAAATTGAGTATGTGCTCAATCATAGTGATGCGAAGGCGATCTTTGTCCATGAGCTGATTTTCGAACAGGCCGCTACAATTATGTTCAATGGTTTAAAAGTAAAAACAGGTCCTGCTGTCCATGACTGGCAAAGCTTTAATCAATTCCAGGAAGCAGTCCCTAATGAACCTGTATGTTGTGATTTAGTGGAGGACGAAGATTCTACATTACTTTATACTTCCGGCACTACCGGCAATCCAAAAGGCGTTTTACTGACAAACCGCAATGTACTTGCTGTATCGCATATGATTGCAATAGAAATGGAAGTAAAACCAGAAAGCCGGATGCTCATTATGATGCCGCTTACTCATTCTGCGCCATTGAATTTATTTTTGGTTACGGCCATTTTAGTCGGGGCAACCGCTGTACTCACACCGACGTTTACGCCTGACTTGTTAATAGATACGGTAGAAAAATACAAAACGACGCACTTCTTCGGTGCCCCTGTTGCCTACCTTCTAACTGCCGGCTCACCGCGTATCGCAAGTGCGGACCTATCGTCAATGAAATGGTGGGTGTACGGAGGCGCACCGCTTTCTGAAAAAGAAGTCGTATATATTCAGCAGCAGTTTAATACGGACAACTTAGTATGTGTGTACGGTTTAACGGAAGCCGGTCCAAGCGGTTCGATTTTACATGCTGCCGACCACCCTCACAAGGCAGGAAGTATCGGCAAACGCGCGCCATTTGGAACAGAGCTGCGTGTTATTAATGCTTTAAATGAAGATGTGGCTCCCGGAGAAATTGGCGAAATTATCTTATACGGTGAAGGTAATATGAAAGAGTACTATAAAAATCCGGAAGAAACGCAAAATATTTTCGTTGATGGCTGGGTACGTTCAGGTGATTTAGCCCGCATTGATGTGGATGGCTATATTTACATCGTTGACCGTAAAAAAGATGTGATTATTTCGGGCGGTGTTAATATTTATCCGAAAGAAATTGAAGATCAGCTACTGCTGCATGATGCGATTTTTGAAGTAGCGGTGTTCGGTGTACCGCATCCTGAATGGGGTGAAACAGTAAAAGCGGTTTACTGCGCGAAAGTCTCTGTTTCCGAACAGGAAATCCGCGAGCACTTAGAAGGGAAACTTGCCGCGTTTAAAATCCCGAAAATCTTTGAGCAAGCTGAAGCACTTCCGCGCAATGCTTCCGGGAAAATATTAAAACAACAGCTAAGAGGTGAAGCAAATGCAAGTGTTAGCCAATAAACGTGAAAAGAGCCAGAACTTTTATGAATCTGATCAAACATTACATCAGCTATTACAGCAAAAGCTTTCGCCGTCTTTTTATCATTATGCAGATGAAAAGCTGACAGCATTCGGTGCGCTTTGTGCCGGACCGATCGATGCCCGTGCCAAAGTGACGGACCGCGAAGGCGAACCGAGATTGCGCCGCTATAATGCATACGGTGATGAAGTGAGTGAAGTTATTGTAAACGAAGGCTATAAACAAACGGTTGCCGAGACTTATGAAACAGGGGTTGTCGGCTATGTGCACAAAGACATTCCTGAATTAGGTCACAAAGGCAATTATGTATACAGCTTTGCGCAAGGCTATTTACTGTCTCA
>Ga0182739_1001962_pt1 | contig 20039 bp, 18 predicted proteins | sample eDN5th30CBELigBY_FD_128873 | JGI IMG/M metagenome (GOLD analysis project Ga0182739, IMG submission 128873) | Enriched backyard soil microbial communities from Emeryville, California, USA - eDNA 5th pass 30_C BE-Lig BY (version 2) (version 2) | ecosystem: Environmental > Terrestrial > Soil >...
CAGAACGTGCGGGCGCTGCTGCGGCGCATCCAGCCGCTCGTTGAGCTTCGGATACCTTTCGAAGTCTCGCGGGCGGAACTGGATGCCATCGATCGCGGGGCGCGCGATCCCGATCTCGATTCGGTGACGGCGGCGGCGCGCGAGATCGCCATCGCGGAGGATCGTGCCATCTTTCACGGCTATACGGCGGCCCAGATCACCGGCATCTGCGAAGCGCAGAAGGGCCAAGCGGTGGCCATGGGGACCAGCCACGCCGATTACCCCGATGCGGTGGCGGCAGCCCTCAAGAAGCTGCGGGACGAAGGTGTCGAAGGACCGTTCGCCGTCGTGCTGAGCGAGCAGCTCTTCAAGGATCTCCAGTCGCGCACCGACGGGGGCTATCCGATTCTCAGTCACGTTCAGCGGCTGATCGACGGCGAGGTCCACGCCGCGCCCGGGCTCGATGGAGGTCTCGTGGTCTCCCTGCGCGGGGGCGACTTCGAGTTGACGGTCGGACAGGATTTTTCGATCGGATACCTCGAGCACGACACCGAGCGTGTCCGGCTCTACATCGAAGAGAGCTTCACCTTCCTCGTCCTCTCGCCGCAGGCGGCGATTCCGCTGACGCCCACGGGCAAGTAGACCCTAACGCCGGGCCTTTGCCGACCGCGCCGCCTGGCTGAGGCGGAGGCAGAGGCGTCGGGCAATGGCCTCGTGCGGCAGGCCCGTCCGCTTGCAGTCGATCTCGGCCTCCAGAATTGTCGACACTGCAGCGCTGAGGCGTGGCAGGGGCCAGCCGCGCAGGTGGCGCTCGAACCGCTGGCGTACGGGACCGCCACGGGGCAGTCCTCGTGCCTTGAACAGGGCGCCCTCGAGGTTCGCTCCCTTGGCGACGTGCCCCGAGACGAGATGAAGTTGGTCGGCGTGGCGCTGGAGTGAGCGCACGAGCTGCACCGGATTGCCACCTTCGGCGAAGACACGGTCGAGCGCTCTGTCAAGCGCCATCACCTCGCCATCGAACGTCGCCGCGATCACGTCGTCGATGCCGATGGACGCGGTGTCACCGAGCACCGCCATCGCGTCTTCGAGGGTGATGCTCTTGCCGGCATCGGTTCCTTTGTAGAGCAGCAGCTTGTCGATCTCGCCGCGGGTCTGGCCGCGGTCGCCGCCCAGCCGCTGCACGATCCATTCCAGGGCCTCGGGATCGACGCTCATCCCTTGGGCGCAGGCGGCGCTTTCGACCAGCCCCTCGAGCGCGGCCTCATTGTCCATGTAGCAGGGCAAGGCGGCGAGGCTGGGCTCGGTCTCGGCCAGGGTGCGCAGACTGGAGCGCGGCGTCAGGTTGCTGGCTTCGACGATGATCAGCGCATCGCCCGCAACGGCCTCGACCAGGTTCTCCAGCGCCGCAACGGACTCTTCGCCAGCGGGCCGGACGCGGATCACACGCCGCCCGCCCATCATCGAAAGAGCGCCGAACTCGTCGGCCAGCCTTGCCGGATCCTGCTTCAGCACCTCTCCCGCAATGTCGACCACGCGGAATGGATCCTTGAGATCCTCGCAGACCGACCGGGCGAGCGTGACGGCGCGCTCGGCGACCAACCCATCGTCGTTGCCGTAGATCACCACGCCCCGGACCTTGGGGTCCGGCTTCTTCAGGAAGGACTCGACCTGTCGTGCTTCGATCTTCACGGCCCGTCTATAGCATGGGCCAGGCGCCGGGAGAGGTCAGCTCTTGTCGGTCGACGGTTCGGTTTCGCCCGCCGCGGCCTCTCCGCCCTCTTCCAGCTTGGCGCGCTCGCGGGCGGCGCGCTTGGCTTCGGCCTTCTCGGCGACCTTGATGGCCTTGAGGCGTTCGCGCTCGCGGCGCTCGAAATCGTAGTTCGGCTTGCGTGCCATGTTTCTGGCCCTTCCTGGCTCTGCGGCCCTAGACTACGACGTTTACGATGCGGTTCGGCACGACGATCACCCGCTTCGGGATCTTGCCGTCGAGGCCGCGCACGAGCTCAGGGAGCGCCAGCGCCGCGGCTTCCGCCGCGTCCTTCGACGTATCCTTGGCGAGAGAAATGGTGCCGCGCAGCTTACCGTTCAACTGCACGGCAACGGTGACGGTGTCGTCGACCAGCAGTGCCTCCTCGGCCGTCGGCCACGGCGCATCGGCAACCAGGCCGGTGTGGCCCAGTGCGTGCCACAGTTCCTCGGCGAGATGAGGAGTCATGGGGCCGATCAGGCGCACGAAGATCTCGAGCGCCTCGCGCAGCGCCCATTTCGTGCTCTCGTCCTTCGCCTCGACCGAATCGATCGTGTTGGCGAATTCGTAGAGTCGCGCCACGGCCTTGTTGAAGTGGAAGGCCTCGATGTCGGCGGAGATGCCCGCGATCGCCTTGTGCGCGGCGCGCCGCAGGGCGACGGCTGCATCCGAGAGCGTCGCGGGCCTCGGCGTGCCGACCGCTGGCAGGGCCTCCATCGCTGAAGACGCGATCCGGAAGAGGCGCTGCTGGAAGCGCCAGGCACCGGTGACGCCGGCTTCGGTCCATTCGAGGTCGCGTTCGGGAGGGCTGTCGGACAGCATGAACCAGCGCGCGGTGTCGGCGCCGTAGTCGCGGATGATCTCGTCCGGGTCGACCACGTTCTTCTTCGACTTGGACATCTTCTCAGAACGCCCGACCTCGACCGGGCTCCTGTCGGAGGTGCGGACGACCTTGCCGCCGTCGCCGCGCTCGATCTCCTCCGGCGTCAGCCACGTGCCGTCGCTCGCGCGATAAGTCTCGTGGCAGACCATGCCCTGGGTGAAGAGACCGTCGAACGGCTCGTCGCGGCTGGTCATCTGGACCTCGCGCATGGCGCGCGTCCAGAAGCGCGAATAGAGCAGGTGCAGGATCGCGTGCTCGACGCCGCCGATATACTGGTCGACCGGCATCCAATACTGGTTCTCCTCGCGATCGAACGGCGCCGTCTCGAGCCCGGGCGAGGTGAATCGGTCGAAGTACCAGCTCGAATCGATGAAGGTGTCGAACGTATCGGTCTCGCGACGCGCGGGCCCGCCGCAGGTCGGGCACTCGACATGCTTCCACGTCGGATGGCGGTCGAGCGGATTGCCGGGACGATCGAACGTGACGTCATCCGGCAGCTTCACCGGCAGGTCCTTCTCCGGCACCGGCACGACGCCGCACTTCTCGCAGTGGATGGCCGGGATCGGGCAACCCCAATAGCGCTGGCGGGAAACCAGCCAGTCGCGCAGGCGATACTGCGTCGTGCCCTTGCCGACGCCCATCTCCTCGAGGCGCGCGATCACCTTGGCCTTCGCCTCCTCGACGCCGAGTCCGTCGAGGAACCCGGAGTTCACGATGAGGCCGTCCTCGACATAGGGCGCGGCGGCGATGTCGAGCGTCTTGCCGTCGGCTGGCGCCACGACCTGCAGGATCGGCAGGCCGTACTTGGTCGCGAATTCATGGTCGCGCTCGTCGTGGCCGGGGCAGCCGAAGATCGCACCCGTGCCGTATTCCATCAGCACGAAGTTGGCGGCATAGACCGGCACGGTCTTGCCGGGGATCAGCGGATGCTTCGCCAGCAGCGGCAGCTTGTAGCCCTGCTTCTCGGCGGTCTCGACCTCGGCCGCCGCCGTGCCGGTCTTGCGGCACTCGGCAATGAAGTGCTGCAGACCGGGATCGGACGGCGCCAGTCCCGCGACCAGCGGGTGCTCCGCCGACAGTGCCATGAACGAGGCGCCGAACAGCGTGTCGGGACGGGTCGTGAAGATCTCCAGCTTGCCCTCATCCTTTTCAGGCAAGGCGGCGCCCGAAGCATCGGTGAGTTCCCAGAAGACGCGCGCACCGCGGCTCTTGCCGATCCAGTTCGCCTGCATCAGGCGCACTTTCTCCGGCCAGCGGTCGAGCGTGTCGAGGCGGCTCAGCAGCTCGTCGGCGAAATGCGTGATCTTGAGGTTCCACTGGGTGAGCTTGCGCCGCTCGACGGGGGCGCCGGTGCGCCAGCCCTTGCCCTCGATCACCTGCTCGTTGGCCAGAACCGTGTTGTCGATCGGATCCCAGTTGACCCAGGCCTCCTTGCGGTAGGCGAGGCCCGCCTTCCAGAAGTCGAGGAACATCTTCTGCTGGTGGCAGTAATAGCTCGGGTCGCAGGTCGCCAGCTCGCGGCTCCAGTCGAGGGAAAGACCCATCGACTTCAGCTGCTTCTTCATCGAGGCGATGTTCTCGTAGGTCCACTTCTTGGGATGGACCTTCTTCTCCATGGCCGCGTTCTCGGCCGGCAGGCCGAATGCGTCCCAGCCCATCGGATGAAGGACGTTGAACCCCTTGGCGCGCTTGTAGCGGGCGATCACGTCGCCCTGCGTGTAGTTTCGCACATGGCCCATGTGGATGCGCCCCGACGGATAGGGGAACATTTCGAGCACATAGTATTTCGGCCGTCCCTTATCCATCGTGGCCTTGAAGGTCTGGCACTCCTCCCAGACCTTCTGCCACTTGCTCTCGGTTTCGGTGAAATTGTAGCGCGCGGTGGGTGCGGCTTGCGTGGACGACACGGAGATGTTCCCGAAAAAGGGTGTTCCGAAAAAGACGGAGGCCGCAGCGGATGCCCGCTGCGGCCTCTCACGTCAAGCTCTTGAGCGAGAGGAGCGCTGCCGTCTCAGGACCCGCCGGCAATGCGAAGCTGCCGGGCCCGGGTAAGGATCGCGTTCTCGATGTCGATATTGGTGCGCGGATCGACCTGGGCGTCGACCCAGTTGCCGCCCCGGGGGCTGGTCTGCTGCTTGAAGACCGAGACGCGCACGCCGTCGGCCCGCAGTTCGCGGTCGAGGATGGTGACCTGGACCTTCATGCGCTCGTTGGGGGTCTCCGATGGCGTGTACCAGTCGGTGATGATGACACCGCCGAACGGATCGGCCGAGACCAGCGGGATGAAGTTGATGGTGTCGAGCGACGCGCGCCAAAGATAGGCATTCACTGCCACGCCTGTGCCGGTATCGTCTTTCTTCTGCGGCTTGGACCCGAGGAGACCGCCGGGGCCGAACAGGCTACCCTGCTCCTGGGTGCGACCACCCAGTCCCGCCCGAACGTCCTCTCTGCTGCGGTCGCCCGATGGACCAGTGGCCCGTTCATACTTGCTGGTTTCGTCAGCACAGCCAGCGGCGCCCACTGCCAACAACGCTGTTGCAACGATGGTCACGAATCTGGACGGTCCCGTCATAGAATGGCGCCTTGATTTCCCATGGGCCGCAATCCTGCGGCGGAGACAGAGGCGGGGACCATAGGCTTAAGGCGACCTGAACTGCAAGCGGCGGGGCGACGCGGCACAATTAGTTTTCCATAAAAACCAACGACGATATTTTATAAGTCTCTTTGTGCAACTAATTTACTTTGAGCCTTCCCATACTGCTTGGAGGGCTCGCAAAATGTGACAAAGACGCCACAGGTGCGGGCAGAATGAAGCGGTCGGGCGACCATTTCTTGACCCTCGATTTGGCGAAGTGTTTTATAGGCTTGCCGCATTGGCGGATTCCGTGAGCCTCGTGTTCAGGCTTCCAGTTCCCGCCGGTCGGACAGGCCTTTTGGTACGTACCAGTCTCTGATCAATGAGAGAGGGAGAATGATGAAGAAGCTTCTACTTGGCTCGACCGCCTTGGTCGTCGGTGGGCTTGTGGCCGCCCCGGCCATGGCCGCCGATCCGATCAAGATCGGCGTGGGCGGCTATTACCAGTTCTACGCCGTCGCCGGCGGCATCCAGTCGACCTACGCCACGAACGGCACGTGGGCGCAGTACAAGGGGCTCAACTTCCAGCAGGAAGGTGAAATCCACTTCATCGGCCAGACCAAGCTGGACAACGGCACCTCGGTCGGCGTGCACGTCGAACTCGAAGGCTGGAACCAGAACGCCGGTGCGGCTGCTGGTGCCTGGATCGACGAAGCCTTCCTGTTCGCCTTCGGCGACTGGGGCCGCGTTGAATTCGGCGCGCGCGATCCCGCGACCTATCGTATGTACTACGGCACTCCGTCGGCCCTGCTGGGCTTCGGCGCCGTTCAGCACAACACGAACTTCGCCTGGGCCAACCAGAGCGTCATCGCCAACAACAAGGCGTGGTTCCACGCCACGACGACGACCAACGCTGGCCAGTTCCAGGACGCGCAGGGCATCAACTACTTCACCCCGCGCTTCCAGGGCCTGCAGATCGGCGTCGGCTATCGTCCGAAGGTCAACGTCAACCCGCAGGGTGGCGCTGGCTCCGGCCTCGGCGTCGGTCCGGGCGCTGCGAGCCAGGGCGTTTGCGGCTACACCAACGCCACGTCTTCGCCGAACTGCCTGACGAACGACTACTCGTATCAGGACGTGTTCGACGTCGGCGCCAACTACCTGAACAAGTTCGGCGATGTCACCGTCGCTCTGTACGGCGCGTTCCTGTACGGCAGCTTCATCCCGGGCAACCAGCCGTTCGCTGGCGCCGCCAACTACTCGACCGGTGCCAATGCGACGGCCTGGAAGCAGTGGGTCGTCGGTGCTCAGGTCGGCTTCAAGGGCTTCACCCTCGGTGGCGCGCTTGGCTGGGACAACCAGGGCCTCGGCTCGAACTACTACACGGGCCAGAACAACGACACGCGTTTCTACACCGCGGGTCTGATGTATGAGACCGGCCCCTGGCAGATGTCGTTCGGCTGGGTCGGATCGTACAACAACAACGGTAACGGCTCCATCGGCTGCAACCAGATCGCGGTCAACAGCGCTACCTGCACCACTCCGGCCGCCACCGGCGTCCCGGGTGTGAACTCGACCGCTTTCGGCAACGGCAGCAATCCCGCCAACCTCTCGTTCGGCCAGGAGTCGGTCAACAAGTGGGAGCTCGGTGTGAACTACGCGCTCGGGCCGGGCGTGAAGCTCACCGGCGGTGGTCTGCTGTACACGGCTTCGGGTCCGTCTGCTGCCGTCTCCGGCAACAGCTGGGGTCTGCTGCTGGGTATGGACCTGCGCTTCTAGTCGCGGGACGATCCAAGAACTGGAAAGAGCGGGCGAAAGCCCGCTCTTTTCTTTTGTGCGTCTCGTGGCCGGCTCTATGTCGAGGGGCGCTGACCCACGAGGTTGACGGACAGGCAGGGCAGATAGGTACGAGAGACCGGCAGGCGTTGAGTCGCCTGGCGTGCCAGCACGGCGCGGTTGTCCTCGTGATCCAGAACGAGTTGGAACAGGCCCTGTTCGACGGCGCCCGCCCCGGGATCGACGGCCGGCCCGCCCTCACGTTCGATCCGATAGGCGACGTCCAGCCCGACATCGCCGCCGCTGTAGAAAGACGAAACGATCTCGAGTCTTTCGAACAGCAGCATCAGGCCCCGAGCCGAGAAACGCCAATAATCGTCCGGCGCGGCCTGGAAGGCACGAGACCAGGCTGCTGACACATAGGCGATCGCCCCCGGGCCCAGCGCACGCTCGACGTTTCGCGCCGCTCGCGCCGGGTGCCGCGTATGCTCGAGCACATGACAGCAGATCACGAGGTCGAACGGCTCGTCGCCCAGCCTGCTCTTCAGCGTCCGCGGATCGCTGCAGATGTCGGCGACACAGTCGACGTTGGCACCTTCGAAGAGATCGAGCCCCACGAAACGGGCATTCGTGCCGAAGCGGGTGTGGATCAGCTTGCGCCAGTTGCGCACGTTCCGGTCGGAAACCAAGGTGCGCGCGCCGACCTGCAGGACACGCGGTGCACGTTTGCCGACAGACTGGGCCACCCGGTCGAACAGGAGCTCCACCTCGCGCGTCACGCTGGTTCCGACGACGCGTAGCTCACCGGGGCGCGGCTCACCAGGAGTGGCGCCACCGGCCGCCATCAGTCGCGCACGACCAGTATGTGCATGCGCCGGGGCCCGTGGGCGCCCAATTCGATCGTCTGCTCGATGTCGCCGGTGCGCGACGGTCCTGTGATGGTGTTGACCGTGCGCGGCATCAGGTTCTTGCCGTAACGGGACCGCAGCCGCACCCATACATCCTCGTAGCCACCGACGATGTCCGACTCGCGCAGCACGACGACATGCGTGTCGGGCAGCAGGTTGAGCGACACAGGATGATCCGGACCGGAGGCCATCACGACGGTGCCGGTCTCGGCGATGCCGGCGAAGGCGCCGGTCACCGAGACCTGGTCGCTGCCCTCTCCGCGACCCCGCCGGATTGCCAGCATTCTCTGGCTGGCCCAGTCGTAGCCTTCGAGAAGAGGTGAGGGCGCCATCGCGACGGTCGCGGGCAGGTTGTTGCGCGCAAGATAGGCGCTCACTTCGCCCGGCACTTCGGCAGGTCCGACCCTCGCCACGGTGGCGTTGAGGGTCTCGGCCCACTGACAGAACAAGGCGACCTTGTCGGTCTGAGGCAGCTGTCCGCGCGCCACCGACGGTCCGCGCGGTGGTTCGGCCAAGCGTGTCTCGACGACCCTGCGGGCCTCGCCCGGGAGATCGCCGCGCCGCAGTGACCGGCGGATGCCGCCCAGGATCTGGGCGCGTGCGTCGTTCGTGGCGTTGCTCATGCCTTCCTCTTCGCCCAGCGTGCGTGGAAGGTGCCGCCGGCTTGGGGCGCCGGGAAATCGCGGAAGCGGGTCCAGCCGGAGGCCAGCGGCAGAGAGCCGTAGCGTCCGTCCGCACGACCGAACAGCGCCAGCGCGCGATTGGCGATCGCCGTCAGCCGGCGATAGAGGGCGGGCCGGCGCGCGACGAAGCTCCACATTGCCAGACCCTGCCGGACCGCCTTCGGGGTGAGATGCTTCTCGAACTCGCGCTCGCGCCAGTGTCGCATCAGCTTAGGCAGCGGGATGCGGACGGGGCAGACGCTCTCGCAACGGCCGCAGAAGGTCGACGCGTTCGGGAGATTGCTCGCTTCCTCGACGCCCACGAGCTGCGGCGTCAGCACCGCGCCCATCGGACCGGGATAGACCCAGCCATAGGCATGGCCGCCCACGGCGCCGTAGACCGGACAATGGTTCATGCAGGCACCGCAGCGGATGCAGCGCAGAATGTCCTGCATCTCCGTGCCGAGCACGCTCGACCGTCCGTTGTCGAGCAGCACCACGTGATACTGGTCCGGCCCGTCGAGATCGCCCGGCCTCTTCGGTCCGGTGTTCAGCGTCGTATAGGCCGACGATTCCTGACCGGTCGCCGAGCGCGCCAGGACGCGCAACAGCACCGCCGCATCCTCGAGCGTCGGGATCACCTTCTCGATGCTCGCCAGCACGATGTGCATCCGGGGCAGCGTGTTCGAGAGATCGGCATTGCCTTCGTTGGTCACCAGCATCGACGAGCCGGTTTCCGCCACCAGGAAGTTGGCGCCCGTCAGCCCGACATCGGCATCGAGGAACTTCTGGCGCAGGACGTAGCGCGCCTCCGCGACGAGATCGTTGCGCTCGGTCAGGCGCTTGTCGAAGCCCAGCTTGGCGTGATGTTCGAGGAACGTGTCGGCGACCTGGTCCTTGGTGAGATGGACGGCCGGCGCGATGATGTGGCTGGGCGGCTCGTTGCGCAGCTGGATGATGTACTCGCCGAGATCCGTCTCGATCGGCGCGATGCCCAGCGCCTCGAGATGCTCGTTGAGGGCGATCTCCTCGGCCACCATCGACTTCGACTTCGCGACGGTGCGGGCATTCACGCTCTGGCAGAGTTCGGCGATGATGCGCCGCGCGTCGGCGGCGGTGGGCGCCCAATGGACATGTCCGCCCAGACCAACCACCTTGCGCTCGAACTCTTCGAGGTAGAAATCGAGATGGGCCAGCGTGTGGTTCTTGATGTCGCGCGCGCGATCACGCAGCGCCTCGAATTCCGGTAGCCGTTCGGCCGCCTGGCGTCGCCGCTCGGAGAAGCCGACTTTCAGCTTGGCCAGCGAATCCTGCAGGTTGGGGTCGGCCAGCGCGTGATCGACATTCGCCTTGAAGGCATGCGCGGTGGATTCCATCAGCTGCGCTCCGGTTCGCCGATCGCCGGCAGGTCGCCCATATCGGCCAGCACTTCGGCCACGTGGCGCACGCGCACGGCGCTGCCCTCGCGCTGCAGCTTGCCCGCCATGTTCATGAGGCAGCCGAGATCGCCGGCCAGCAATGTGTCGGCGCCGGTGGCCGCGATGTCGGCAGACTTCTCGCCGACCATGGCGTTCGAAATCTCCGGATACTTCACGCAGAACGTGCCGCCGAAGCCGCAACATACTTCGGGGGTCTTCATCTCCCGGAGCTCAAGTCCCTTAACCGATCCCAGCAGGTTGCGCGGCTGAGCCTTCACGCCGAGCTCGCGCAGACCCGAGCAGGAATCATGATAGGTCGCCGACCCGTCGTAGCGCGCAGCCACGTTTCGGACGCCAAGCACATCCACCAGAAACGAGATCAGCTCGTAGCTTCGGCCGGCCAGGTTCTCCGCGCGGATCTTCATGGACGGATCGTCGTCGAACAGGCCGGGATAGTGATGCGACAGCATTCCGCCGCAGGAGCCGGAGGGTGCCACGACCGCGTCGTAACCTTCGAAGGCGTCGATCACCTGGGCGGCAATGGCGCGGGTCGTGGCCCGGTCACCGGTATTGTAGGCTGGCTGTCCGCAGCAGGTCTGGAGCGGCGGCACCTCCACCGTGCAACCGGCCTCCTCGAGCAGCTTCACCGCGGCGAAGCCAACCGACGGCCGGAACAGGTCGACCAGGCAGGTGACGAAGAGCGCGACGCGGCGCGGGCGGGAGGAGGGCATGGCGAGCGAGCTGGACACGCCCCGACCATGGCAGCGGCCAATTTGGCATGCAAGATGCCGGGACAGGTTTGTCCCGCCTGCTCCGTGTCAAATCTGGTTGCGTTCCGGCGCCCGGGCGTGAGCCAAGACCGGGCGGGCTTCAGTTCTTGTTTGGCACCAGGATGATGGCGCGGCCGTCGCTGTTCATGCGGCCAGCCCAGTCTGCGGCCTGCGCGCCGGCGCCGTAGAAGACGTCGCCGCGGGCGGGCCCCTTGATGGCGGCGCCCGCGTCCTGAGCGATCATCAGGCGGCGGTACGGTTCCGTCGCGCCCGCCTTGCGGTAGACGGGACGGCGCGTGTCGATCCACACCGGCGTGCCATAGGGCGTGATCGTGGGATCCACCGCCATGCTGCGCTGGGCAGTCAGTGCAACGCCCTCGGCACCGATTGGTGCGGACGTCCTGGTATCCCGGAAGAAGATGTAGCGCTCGTTCTTGCGCATCACCTCGCGCGCCTGCTGGGGATTGCGCTTCAACCATTCACGGATCGCCGGCCAGGTCGCATCTTCCTTCTTCATCACGCCCATCTCGACCAATACGGCGCCGATCGCCGTATAGGGCCGATTGTTGGAGCCGTCGAAGCCGAGCGTCATCGTGCCGCCTTCGGCGAGCTGGATACGACCGCTGCCCTGGACCTGGACCTCGAACAGGCCGACCGGATCCTGGACGTAGGCGATCTCCAGACCCTTGCCCTTCAGAGCCCCCGCCTCGATCTCCGCCCGCGTGTAGTAAGGCTTGTCCGTCAGGTCGGGCGGCTTGCGATAGACCGGCACGGTGAAGAGCCGCGAAGGCACCTTGCTGCCGCGCAGTTCCGGCTCGAAATAACCGGTGAACTTGCCGGGGGCCTTGACGATCAACGGCCGGAAATTCTCCTCGAAGAACATCCGTGATCCGCGCGCGTCGCCTGCCTTTACGGCGCCGGCTGCGTCGCAGATGCGAGACCATTCGGCCGGGGTGATCGTCTTTTCGCCGCCATCCGTGGCGATCCGGACGTCGGGGCCAGCCGTCAGTTTCGGGCAGGAGCGGCGGAATGCGACGAGCGCCTCGGCATGACGGTCCTGCGCCCACCCGGCGATCTCGTTGTAGGAGGTCGGCTCCATCGCAATCCGCTGCTGCGGCGGGGAGCCGGGGGGTCCGGCACAGGCGGAGAGAAGGCCGGCTGCAGCCAGCAAGGCCGCAACACCGGCAAGGAGTCTCCTTCGCATTCCCGGAAAAGCCTCCCTAGCCTTCGCTCTCGGTCTTCACGAGCTGCCAGTTGGGATCGCTCGACGTGGTGTCGCGACGGAACGTCCAGAGGTCGATGACCTTCTGCACTTCGTTCGGATTGCCGTCGACGATCTGGCTGTCGGCATTGCGCACGACGTTGATCTGCTCGCTGACGAAGCGCACCGTGACGACGGCATTCGGGCCCTGCATCTCCGCGCCGGCGATATCCGAGGCTTCGAAGCCGATCAGGGTCGTTTCGGCCTTCTCGTTGCGCTCGATGCGACCGCGGATGGCGCCCTCGAAGCTCGCGTAGGTGGTGCTGTCGAGCAGGGGCTTCAGTGTGGCGGTGTCGCCGCGTGCGAAAGCCTCGACGATGGCGGTGAAGGCTGCGCGCGCACCGCCCGTGAAACCGATCGGCTCGAAGGCCGGATCCGCGGCGCGAATGGCGGCAACGCCGGCGGTTGCCGTCGGCAGCACGGTGGCGCGAATGCCGCCGGGCCCGCTCGTGGCCGACGATTGACGCGGCGCTGGCGCATTGGCCGTCGGCAGCGGAACCACATTGTCGTTGCCTTGCGACGCGTCGCCGGCACGCGGCGCGGGCGGCGTGAGCGGATCGCGGGCGGGTGGCTGTTCGTTGCCCGTGCGTTTGCCGAGCACGGACCGCAGTCGCAGGATCAAGAAGACCGCGACCAACCCGATCAGGATGATGTCGTAGTTGTTACCCACGATGGCGCTCCACTGTCACAAATTACATAGGCTGCGAATGGGCAAAGGGCAAGGCGACCTCCCCGCCGCGCTTCCCCGATCAGCCCCGCGCCTCAGGCGGCCAGCACCACAATATCGACAGATTCCGTGACCCCGCCAACTTTGCGATTCGGACGTCGCTCATGCGCCGCGGACGGCCGGTAGCCCTGACGCTCCGCGAGTGCAAAGGTTGCGCCGTCCGTGAGCGCGCGGGTCCCCTCTTCCTTGTTGTGCTTCTCGAGCTTCGCGGCGAGGTTGACGGCTTCCCCGATGACCGTGAATTCGAGCCGCTCGCCGTCGCCGACGGCGCCGAACACGACACGCCCCGACGCCACCGCGAGTCCGATCTCGAGCGACGGCAGGCCGGCGGCTCGGCGCTCCTCGCGCCACGCGGCGGCCGCGGCCATCACGGCGTCGGCCGCCCGCAGCGCGTCCGCGGCGGCGGTGGCAGACGGCAACACGGCGCCGAACGATGCCAGGATGCCGTCGCCCAGGAACTTGTCGATGCTGCCGCCGGCCGCCGCGATCAGCGGGCAGACGCGGCCCTGGTAGTCCTGCAGGACCTTCATCACCTCGTCCGGCGGGAGCTCCATCGACAGGCGCGTAAATCCGCGCAGGTCGACCGTGAGGATGGCGACATCGCGCAGCTCGCCTTCACCCGCCGTGATCGAACTCGCCGCGCCGCGGATGCGCGCCGCGACTCCGGGATCGAAGAATCGCGACAGATCCTGGGCCGCGGTGCTTTCGCTTACCGCCTGCACCAGCAGATGACGGGCCCGCGAGATGGCGAGCGCCAGCACCAGGGTGGTGAGCAGGATGGCGATGATCTTGTCGACCTCGGCATGCACCAGCAGGGCGTTCGAGGTCATGTACTCTACGAAGTCGTCGGTCGGATTGGCCGGTCCGCCGCGCCCACCCACGGCGTAGAGGATGAGGCCGATCCACCCGGCGATCGCGGTCAGGCCGGTGAACACCACGAAGCGCGCTTCGAAGCGGAGTGCGCGGAGCGCAATGAAGAGGAACACGTACAGGAGCGTCGGCACCTTCAGATAGAAGACGGCCGGCTGGGCGTACTTGTAATGGAACGAGTAGATCAGCCCCATCAGCAGGAGCATGTCGGCAATCACCGACAGATAGAGCATCCAGGGCCGCAGGAGGCGCGCGTAGGCCAAGGCCAGGCGCAGGAGACAGAAGGCGCCGTAGATGACCAGCACCTCGAATTCGAAGGAGTAATCCTCCTGGACCACACCGCCCGGCATGGAACTGGTTTCGTAGACCGTGCCGACCAGCACGACGATGACGAGCTGGACCCAGCCGATCAGGATCTCGCTCTGCTCCTGCTGGCGTTCAATCGCCGCACGCACGCGCTCGGGGAGCTGGGCCGCATCGCCGCTGCCGAACAACCAGAGGCGCAGGCGGCGCAGCATCAGTGCTTTTCCAGCCAGAGGCTGGCGGGGAGCGCATCCGGCGGCCGCGGCAGGCGCGAGATCACCGAGGCGGCGAGGCGGTCGCTCATGCGACGCTCCGCCCACACACTGGAGAAGAGCGGCTTGAAAGCGCCGCTCGTCAGCATCGGCACCACGCCCTGCTGCTCGTTGTAGGCGCGCCAGCCCCAGATCGAGGGATAGTCGAACGGCAGGAAGATGTCGTGGATGTGCACCAGCACGCCGGCGGGCAGGCGCGGCAGGACGCGGTTCAGCAGGATGTCGACGTCGCTGCCCGGCATCAGGATGTGGCTGGAATCGATGAACAGCACGTCGCCCTGCACCAGCCCGTCGAAGACGGTGTCCGGGGCGGCCTGCAGGGTCGACGATTTCACGCGGACCCCCGGCAGGTCGGCAATATCGGCGCGCGGTGCCGGATCGATCGCCAGAATCTCGCCGACGCCCCCCAGGGCTTTCGACAGCAGCCGGGTCGAATGACCCGAGCCCACCTCGATGATGCGACGCGGCTTGCGCTCCCGGACCAGGGCATAGGCCACGGCGGCATCGAGCGACGGAAACCACGATTGCTCGAACATCGCCTTGCAGCTCTCGAGCGCCTCCGCCCGCGCGTCGACCGCGTCGAGGACGGCGGCGAACTGGTCGGCATGCTCCTCGAACAGGCGCTCGATCGCGGGGTAGGGTGGCTGCGCACCCGGCGGCGGCAGCAAGGGCGCGTAGCGGTGCGGAATGAACCAGCCGCGCGGCTTCAGGCCGAGCACGGTCGGCAGTCCCAGGGCGAATCGCCGCCAGCGGCCGCGAAGCTTCGATTTGGCGCTCATCGCGATTTCTTCACGGCGTCAGCGTCAGGCCTTCATGGGCGACCAGGACCCGCGGCAGCCCGCTCGCGGCAATGCCTGGGCGAGCGATCGCGGCCTCCCGGGCGATACCGTCCATGAAGGCGTCGTCGTGGCCGGGATCGTGATGGAAGATCGCCAGAGTGCCGACCCCCGCCGCATCGGCGACGCGCACACCCTCCTGCCAGGTCGAGTGGCCCCAGCCGCGATAGCGGACGTATTCTTCGTCGGTGTAGCTCGAATCGTAGATCATCACGTCGGCGCCGCGGCACAGGTCGACGATCGTGGAGTCGCGTTCGCCGTCGCGATGTTCGGTGTCCGTGATGTAGCAGATCGATTTGCCGAGATGGTCGATGCGATAGCCCGTGGCCCCGTTGGGATGATTGAGGGGGATCGTGCTCACCGCGACGGTGCCGCACGACAGATTCTCGCCCGACTTGAACTCGCGGAACTCGACGCGGGCCTGGAAGACGTCGAGCGACACGGGATAGAGCGGCGCCTGCATCAGGTGGCCGACCACCTTCTTCAGCGTGTAGGGCGCCTCGAGATGGCCGGCCCACATCCGCACCGAATTGCGCCGGTCGAACAACGGCGCAAAGAAGGTGAGTCCCGAGATGTGGTCCAGATGGGTGTGGGTGAAATAGATGTCGATGTCGAGGGGCGGATGGCGGGCCAGTTCCACGCCGAGCGTGCGAATACCCGTGCCGGCGTCGAAGATCAGGCGACGACCGCCGGCGGTGACTTCCAGGCACGACGTATTGCCGCCATAGCGCACATATTCGGCGCCGGGACACGAGATGGATCCCCGGACGCCCCAGAAGCGGACTTTCAGACCTTCGACCAATTAACCCTTCCCAGCGAGTAGTGCGCCAGAGTCCACAGGCAGGTGCATCCCGTCAACCGATGCGCGAGGCTCCCGGAAACTGGCCGCATTCTTGCGTGGCGATCCGGGTGGCTGTTTTTCGCGTATTCTTGCAGTCGGCGGTCGAATCCGGCGTCCCGACTGCGTTGCCTGCCGGCCCGTTCGGAGCAATACTTTGCCTATGGAACCCATCAATCAGGCTTCTACCCCAGCGCTGGCCGCGCCGCCCGTGCGTTGCGCCAAGTTCGCCATCGGCCAGGTGGTGAAGCACCGCATCTACCCCTTTCGCGGCGTGATCTTCGACGTCGACCCGGTGTTCGCCAACACCGAGGAGTGGCTGTCCTCGATCCCCGAAGAGGTGCGGCCGCGCCGCGACCAGCCCTTCTACCATCTGCTCGCCGAGAATGCGCAGACCACCTACGTGGCCTACGTGTCGGAGCAGAACCTGCTGGCCGACGATACCGGCAAACCGGTCTCGCATCCGCAGGTGCCGCAGTTCTTCAAGGAAATGAAGCGCGGCCACTACGTCTCGCGCGAGCGCTCGCTGCACTAGTCAGCGAAGCGCCTTGGCGATCTGATCGACGGTGGCGGTCCAGCCGACGATCGCGCCCTGGGCGCGGATCATGTCGAGCGTGGCCTTCTTGAATTCCGGGAAATAGCTTTCGGTCGCGTCCTCGGCCACCAGACATTCGAAACCGCGATCGTTGGCCTCGCGCATGGTCGTCTGCACGCAGACCTCGGTCGTGACGCCGGCGAATACGAGATGCGTGATCCCGCGCTCCGCCAATATGTCGCCGAGCGGGGTCGCGTAGAACGCTCCCTTCCCCGGCTTGTCGAGGACGATCTCGCCCGGCCTCGCCGCCAGCTCCGGCACGATGTCAGCACCCGGCTCGCCCGCGATCAGGATGCGGCCCATCGTGCCCGGATCGCCGATCCGCATCGACGGCTTGCCGCGCAGGCGCTTGGCCGGCGGGCAGTCCGACAGATCGGGCCTGTGGCATTCGCGGGTATGGATGATCGGCAGCCCGGCGCTGCGGAACGCCTCGATCAGCCGTCCGACCGTCGGCACGATCGCCGACAGAAGACTGACATCGTTGCCCAGCGTGGCGCCGAAGCCGCCCGGCTCGATGAAGTCGCGCTGCATGTCGATCACGATCAGCGCGAGATGCGCCGGATCGAAACTGAAATCGAACGGCTGTGCGGCAATGGTTTTCATCAGTGACCCGCCATGGCGCGGCCGATCGCGCCGACGTCGGCACTGGCCGCATCGGTCTGCAGTGCCAGCTTGCCGTCGAACATGACGACGATGCGGTCGGAGAGCTGCAGGATTTCGTCGAGGTCCTCGCTGACCAGCAGCACGGCGGCGCCGCGGTTGCGGGCCTGGACGATGCGGGCGCGGATCTCGGCGACGGCGGCGAAGTCGAGGCCGAAGCAGGGATTGGCCACGATCAGCAGGTCGCCTTCGCTCGACAGCTCGCGCGCCAGCACCGCGCGCTGAACGTTGCCGCCGGACAGGCCGCGGATCGCGGCGTCCGGTCCCGGCGTCTTCACCTTGTAGGCCTCGATGAGCTTTCGCGCCGTCTCGCGCATCGGGCCCCGCTTGAGCCAGATGCCGTTCGACGAAGAGGGCGGCTGGTCGAAGGAGCGCAGCGCGATGTTCTCAGCCACCGACATATCGGCGACGCAGGCGTTGCGCAGCGGCTCTTCCGGCAGGCAGGCGATCTTGTGACGGACCATCTCGGGCCGCGTCGCGCTGTAGACCTCGCCGTGCACCAGCATCCGGCCGGCCGCGACGTCACGCTGGCCGGCCAGCGTTTCCACCAGTTCGCGCTGGCCGTTGCCCGACACACCGGCCACACCGACGATCTCGCCGGCACGGATGTCGAGCGCCATATCCTCGACCGCGAGCTGGCCGACATTGTCGGCGACACTCAGGCCTTCGAGCTTCAGCACCGCCTTGCCCGGCGCCCGGCTTTCGCGCTCCACCACGGTGCGCGTCTCGCGCCGGCCGACCATCATCTCGGCCATCATGTCGTTGTCGAGTTCGCTCGTCGGCTTGGTGCCGATCAGCTGGCCACGGCGCAGCACGGTGACGGCGTCGCAATAGGTGTTCACTTCCCGGAACTTGTGCGTGATGGTGACGATGGTGATCTGTCCGTTCGTCGTCAGCTTCTTCAAGGTGGTCAGCACCTCGTCGGCCTCGTCGGGCGTCAGCACCGAGGTCGGCTCGTCGAGGATCAGCAGGTTGCGCTTGAGATAGAGCTGGCGAAGGATCTCGCCCTTCTGCTTCTGCCCCGCCGCGAGGTCGGCCACGGGCATGTCGACCGGCACGGTGAACGGCGTCGTCTCGAAGAACGCCTTGAGCGCCCGCCGCTCCGCCGCCCAGTCGATCACCGCCGGCAGGTCGCCGCGCGACAACACGAAGTTTTCCAGCACCGTCATGTTCGGCACCAGCGTGAAGTGCTGGTAGACCATGCCGAGCCCCAGCTCGTGCGCCTGGCGCGGATGGGCGATCTCGACCTCGCGGTCGTTCAGCAGGATCTGACCCTGATCGGCGGCGTAATAGCCCATGGCGCACTTCACCAAGGTGCTCTTGCCGGCACCGTTCTCGCCCAGTAGCGCATGAAAGGCGCCGGCCTCGATCTTCACCGACACATCGTCGAGCGCGGCCATCGCGCCGAAGCGCTTGGTGAAGCCGATCAGCTCGAGGGACGGCGCCGTCGTCACGCCAGCGCCTTCAGGATCGCGGCCGAGTTGGCGACGGCGCCGAACACGCCGCCCTGCATCTCGACCATCTTCAAGGCAGCGGCGTGATTGCCGGGATCGGTGGCGCCGGTGCAATCCTCCAGGATCAGGCATTCGAAGCCGCGATCGTTGGCTTCGCGCATCGTCGTGTGGACGCAGACATCGGTGGTGATCCCGGTCAGCACCAGATTGTCGATGCCGCGCGTGCGCAGCATCAGTTCGAGATCGGTGGCGCAGAACGAGCCCTTGCCCGGCTTGTCGATGATCGGCTCGCCGGCGATCGGCGCGAGATCGGGGATGATCTCCCAACCCGGCTCGCCGCGCACCAGGATGCGGCCGCAGGGGCCGGGATCGCCGATGCCGGCGCCGATCTGCTGCGAGCGCCAGCGCTTGTTGGCCGGCAGGTCGGAGAGATCGGCCCGATGACCCTCGCGGGTATGGATCACGGTCCAGCCGGCTTTCCGTGCGGCGGCGAGCAGCATCTTGATCGGCTCGATCGGCGCGCGCGTCAGCGACAGGTCGTAGCCCATCTTGTCGACATAGCCGCCGACGCCGCAGAAATCGGTCTGCATGTCGATGATGACCAGCGCGGTGTTGTCGGCGCGCAGGTCGCCGTTCCACGGCCAGGCATAGGGGCGCGAGTCGATGTGGGTCTTGGTCATGGCGGCTCCTACTTGACGGCGCCCAGCTCGGCCGGCGCGCCGCGCAGGCTGCGCGCGGGCGAGCAGGTGGCGATCATCAGGGCGAGGGTGAGGACATAGGGTGCGGCGCTGAACAGGTAGTAGCCCTGGGTCACGCCGACCGACTGCAGCGCCGGGCTGATCGCGCCGGCCGCGCCGAACAGCAGCGAGGCCCACAGGCAGCGGATCGGGTCCCAGCGCGCGAAGATCACCAGCGCCACGGCCATCAGGCCCTGGCCGCTCGACAGGCCTTCGTTCCAGCTTCCGGGATAATAGAGCGACAGGAAGGCGCCACCGATGCCCGCGAAGGCGCCGCCGACCGCCGTCGCCAGCAGGCGCACCCGACCGACCGAAGCGCCGATCGCCAGGGCGGCGTCGACGCTCTCGCCGGCCAGGCGGACGATCAGGCCCCAGCGCGTGTTCTTCAGCGCCCAGGCCAGCGCAAACGCGAGCGCGATGCCGATGAGGAACAGCGGATTGACCTGCAGCGCCTGCTGCACCTGCGGGAGGCTGCTCCAGCCGCCGAGGTCGAGCGCGCCGAGATTGGGCGCCTTGGGCTGAATGTAGGGCTTGCCCAGGAAGAAGGCGAGGCCGGTGCCGAACAGCATCAGGCCGATGCCGGTGGCGATGTCGTTGACCTTGGGCAACTGGCAGAGCCCCGCATGCAGCGCGCCCAGCAGCAGGCCGACGAACGCCGCCACCAGCACGCCGAGCCACGGCGAGCCACTCAGCAGCGCCGTGCCGTAGGCGCTCATCGCGCCCATCATCAGCGTGCCTTCGAGGCCGAGGTTGATGCGGCCGCTGCGCTCG
>Ga0182739_1001964_pt1 | contig 20036 bp, 19 predicted proteins | sample eDN5th30CBELigBY_FD_128873 | JGI IMG/M metagenome (GOLD analysis project Ga0182739, IMG submission 128873) | Enriched backyard soil microbial communities from Emeryville, California, USA - eDNA 5th pass 30_C BE-Lig BY (version 2) (version 2) | ecosystem: Environmental > Terrestrial > Soil >...
AGTCGGTGTGGTATACCGCGAGGAGCGCATCGATCCCGGCGTTCTCCGCCGCTTCGAGTTCCTTCCTCTGCAGTTCCTTTCGGAACTCGGGCAGCGATGCCAGCGAACTGCTCTGCAGCCCGACCGCCGGCTGGTGAAGCTCCGTCAATTCCAGCCCCGGCACGGCCTCGAGGATCTCTTCCGCAGCTTGCATCACCCCCGGCACGCCGGGATGCCGGTGGAGCGCCGCGCGCATCGTGACAGGCCGGGTCAGGAACGGCCGCAGGCGCTCCAGATTCGCGCGCAGGAAATGCAGGAACGGCGTCATCTCGAATGGACGCGAGCCGCGCATCTTCTCGGCGGCGGGGAGGGTGGTCTCGGTGAACTGGACGTAACAACTCGGGCACCAGGAGATCACCTGTCCGGTGCGGCTGTTGGACAGCTTGTCGATGCTGTTCTGCGCGACCCGGCCGGAGGTCTCCAGATCCCCCGTCCGCAACTGCACGACCCCGCAGCAATGCGTCGGCCCGCCCATCACTTTGTAGGAGATTTCGAGCGCGTCCATGATGTCGAGGCACAGAAGGGCGATGTGCGGCGTCTTGAGGACGTTGCAGCCGGTGTAGAAGACGAAATCGGCGGGATCGGAGGTCTCATTATTGCCGCCAGCTTGATTGACGCCCGCTTGGCCGAGCCGGGCGAGAACGTCCTGTTCGAGCTGCATGCGCGAGAGTGCCCCGACCTCCCGACTCACCTTGCGGAAGTTCTCCATGCCGCGTCGCCGCTGCTCCTGGGCCGAAGTCGACGACTTCACCATGGCGACACGCGTCATGCCCAGCAGGAAGCGCGGATTGACGCCGTAGTCGCAGGCAGGCACGCAGTCTCCGGTGAGGACGCAGGAGGATGCCCAGCGCCGCGCCGCGTCACTGCCGTCGCCCCCGCGAAGGAGGTCGATCACGCCCTCGATGACATCCCGCGGCTCGGCGCTCACGCCCGAAGCGTCGGTCACCGGGCAGGCCTCGACACATTTTCCGCAGCGCGTGCACGCATCGAGCATGCTTTCCGTCTGCTCGTGGAGCGCAGTCTCGAAGGACATGGCCATCATTTTTGGAATCCCGGCGCCGCATGGATAGGCACGCCCCGAACATAGAGCTTATTCCGGACGAAGCTCAAGATGCGGGCAGCCATGCGGATGGGCGGAACGCCGGTCTCCGGGGCCTCCACATAAGTCGATGGGTGTAGAGGCGGCCGGCGGCACGGCGCCCGCCATCATTCAGCCATGCTGAAACTGTTCCCCTGAGAAAGCACTTAGACATTCGGGTCGCTGGCGAGGCAGGCGCCTCCTGATCGGGATGATGTCGGATGCTCCTCTGGCGGCTGTGCTTGCTGCTCATATTGTGGCTGCCTGCGCCGGCCGCGGGACAGGAGCCCGCGCGCGAAAAGGCCGACCAGTCGCCGCCGGAGCCAAAAGCCGCCTCTCCTTCAGCCAAGGCCGGCGCTGCGCCCGCCAAGCCCCGCGCCCGTCAGGAAGATCCGGTCTGTCTGATGATCGAGGCCGCGGCGCGGGCCAACGGCCTGCCGGTCGCCTATTTTGCACGGCTGATCTGGCAGGAGAGCAGCTTCCGTCCCGGCGCCATCGGACCAGTCACGCGAAGCGGTGCGCAGGCGCAGGGCATTGCCCAGTTCATGCCCGGCACTGCGGCGGAGCGCGGCCTGCTCGATCCCTTCGACCCGGTACAGGCGCTGCCGAAGTCGGCGGAGTTCCTCAGCGAGTTGCGCCGCGAGTTCGGAAACCTCGGTCTGGCGGCTGCGGCCTATAATGCGGGGCCGCGCCGGGTGCGCGAGTGGATCTCGGGCACAGGCTTCATGCCCTCCGAAACCCGGTCCTATGTCTATGCCATCACCGGGGCTTCCGTGGAGCATTGGCGCGACCACGGCAGCGACGGCGACTTTAAAGACACTACGAAGCGGAACTGCCAGGAACTGCTGGCGCTCGCCAAGCGGTCCCCCGGCACGTTTGTCGGCGCCCTCGAGCAACGCGTGCGAACCGTCTCGGCGCTGCCGTGGGGCGTCCAGCTCAGCGCCAGCTTCAACCGCTCGCAGGCCCTTTCGTCCTATGCCCGGCTGGCCAAGAGCTATGCTAGTCTGCTTGGGCAACGCGACCCGACCGTCCTTCGGGCGACGCTGCGCAGCCGCGGCACGCGCGGGCTCTATCAGGTGCGGGTCGGAACGCAGACGCGCATCGAAGCCGAAAGGCTCTGCAATCGCATACGCGGAGCCGGCGGCGCCTGCATGGTGCTGCGCAATCTGGGCCGCGAAGGTTGAGCCTGCGTGACGCGATCGTGACGCTCACGCATTTGAGAACGGCACGTCTTTCGTTCAATCCGGCGTCAGCACTCGATGCCTGTGCCTAGAATCCGTGCGCACGATTCAAATTAGAACGGTCGCAAACAACGCCGGACCGTGATACTAAGACACCAGTTTATTGCGGGTGAAGCCTGCGCCGAACCTCATCCGGGGCGGGCGCCGCTTCACCGTTAGAACGTGCGGTCAAGCTAGAACAATTTAGGCATCATCCGATTCGATCTGAACGGATATGCCTGTGGCCTTTGTTTACTTCGTGGGATCGCAAGTAAGCGCTCCGACGCGAGCATTTCGCTGTGCTCAGATCGAACACGCTGCGACACGAGCCGATCCCGGAAAGCCGATGTTGGATTGGAGGCGTGCATGACCAGTCAAAGTCCAGGTACTGAATCCCATCATTCCGGAACGGTGTCAGGCGCACAGCCGCAGAGCGGCAACGGCGCAACAGCGCACTTTTCAGTGACGCTGACAGTGAACGGGACGAGCCACACGCTTGCGCTCGATACGCGCTCGACGCTGCTCGATGTATTGCGCGAGCATCTCGATCTCACCGGCACAAAGAAAGGCTGCGACCACGGGCAGTGCGGCGCCTGCACGGTGCTTGTCGACGGCCGCCGTGTTCTCTCGTGCCTGACCCTTGCCGTGACCAGGAGCGGCGCGAATGTCATCACCATCGAAGGTCTGGCGCATGACGGCGCCATGCATCCGGTGCAGCAGGCGTTCATCGACCACGATGCGTTTCAATGCGGCTACTGTACACCCGGGCAGATCTGTTCCGCCGTCGGATTGATCGCGGAAGGCAAGGCGCACACCGCGGCCGAGATCCGCGAATTGATGAGCGGCAATATCTGCCGCTGCGGCGCATATACAAACATTGTTGCGGCCATTCAGCAGGCGATGGTGCAGTCATGATCAGCTTTGATTATGCGCGCGCGAGCAGCATTGCCGACGCGGTGACCCAGATCGCCGCAAACCCTGCGGCGAAGTTCGTCGCCGGCGGCACGAACCTCGTCGATCTGATGAAGATGGACGTCGAGCGGCCAGCAAAGCTGATCGATGTCGGCGGGCTCCCGCTCGACAAGGTCGAGGAGACCGCAGGCGGCGGCCTGCGCATCGGTGCGCTCGTGCGCAATACCGATCTCGCTTACCACCCGCTGGTGGAGCGCCGCTATCCGATGCTGTCGAGCGCGCTGCTCTCCGGCGCGTCCCAGCAATTGCGCAATATGGCGTCGGTGGGAGGCAATCTCGTGCAGCGGACGCGTTGCACTTATTTCTATGACCTCGTGACGCCCTGCAACAAGCGCGAACCCGGCACGGGCTGCTCGGCCATCGGCGGCCTCAACCGCATGAATGCGATCCTGGGCACCAGCGATGCCTGCATCGCGGTCCATCCATCCGACATGTGCGTGGCGCTGGCGGTGCTGGAGGCGAAGGTCCACGTCACAGGCCCGCGCGGCGAGCGCGAGATCGCGATAGCGGACTTCCATCACCTTCCAGGCGATACGCCGCAGCAGGACACCAATCTCGGTGCGGACGAACTCATAACGGCGGTCGAACTGCCCGCGCGCGGGTTCGCCACGCATTACACCTATCTCAAGATACGCGACCGGCTGTCGTACGCCTTCGCGCTGGTATCGGTCGCGGCCGGCCTCGAACTCGACGGCGATACGATCAGGGAAGGGCGCTTCGCGCTCGGCGGGGTGGCGCACAAGCCCTGGCGCAAGATGGAGGCGGAGGACGCGCTGCGCGGCAAGACGGCCGACGAGGCGACGTTTGCCCGCGCCGCCGATGTGGTGCTGCGTGAGGCGAAGGGCTTCGGAGGCAACACGTTCAAGATCGAACTGGCGCGCCGGACCATTATCCGTGCGCTGTCGCAGGCCGCGCGCGGCACGCCGCAGGTCCAGTCCCACAAGAAGATCGCGTGAGGAAAGCTCATGGCACCGTATATCGGAACCGCCACGTCCCGCGTTGACGGCATCGCGAAAGTGACCGGCGCGGCGAAATATGCCGCCGAGTTCAACGTACCCGGCCTCGCCCACGGCAGCATCGTCGGTTCGACGATCACCAAGGGCCGCATCACGCGCATCGATGCGAGTGCGGCCTTGCGCGTCGAAGGTGTGCTGACCGTGCTCACGCACGAGAACCGTCCGCCGATGGCGGATGACGACGCGGCCTATAAGGACGACGTCGCGCCGGATGGCTCGCCTTACCGTCCGCTTTACGACGGCAAGGTCATGTTTAACGGCCAGCCGATCGCGCTGGTGGTTGCCGAGACATCGGAGATCGCGCGCTACGCCGCGTCACTGGTCAGTGCCGAATACGATGAGGAAACGTTCGCGACCGACATATGGTCGGAGCGTGACGCCGCCACTCCGGTAAAGAAGCCGGCAAATCCGATCGAGGCGATGTTCACGCCGCCCAAAGCGCGCGGGAATCCGGCGGAAGCACTGGCAAAGGCTGCCGTGCGCCACGAGGCGGAGTATTTCGTTCCGATCGAGCATCACAACCCGATGGAGCTTTTTGCCTCGACGGTGGTCTTTGAGCCGGGTGGCAGGCTCACGGTCTACGACAAAACCCAGGGCGTGCAGAACGTGCAGAAGTATCTGTGCGGCGTGTTCGGCATGAAGCCGGAGGATGTGCGCGTCATGTCGCCCTTCATGGGCGGCGGCTTCGGGGCCGGTCTGCGCCCGCAGTTCCAGACGGTTCTGGCCGCGCTCGCGGCGCGTGCGCTGGAGCGCTCGGTGCGGGTCGTGTTGACCCGGCCGCAGATGTACCAGATCGGCTACCGGCCGCCGATGATCCAGAGCATCGCGCTCGGTGCGGATGCGGGCGGAACGCTCGACGTGATCACGCATGATGCGGTGACCGTGACCTCGCAATACGAAGACTTCCATCGGCAGGAAACGGGCTGGTCCGGGCTGCTCTACAAGTCGGCCAATGCGCAATATGCGCATCGGCTTGCGCGGCTCGACCTTCCAACCTCGTGCGACATGCGCGCGCCCAGCGCGGCCCCGGCGCTGTTTGCGCTTGAGTCCGCGATGGACGAACTCGCGGTGGCGCTCAAACTCGATCCGCTGGAGCTTCGCCTGCGGTGCTATTCGGACCGCGATCAGAACGAGGACAAGCCCTACAGCAGCAAGGCGCTGCGGGAGTGCTACCAGCAAGGCGCGGAGGCGTTCGGGTGGGGCAAGCGCAAGCCCGAGCCGCGTGCGATGCGCGACGGCAGCGAACTGGTCGGCTGGGGCATGGCAAGCGGTGTCTGGGAGGCCCTGCAGGCGCCGATCGCGGTGCGCATCGTGCTCACCGCCAACGGCCATGCCGAAGTGGCGTGCGCGACCTCGGACATCGGCACCGGCACCTATACCATCATGGCGCAGGTGGCGGCCGACATGCTGGGGCTGCCGCTCGACAATATCAGCATCAAGCTCGGCGACTCCACTCTCCCGCAATCGCCGGTCGAAGGCGGCTCGTGGATCGCGACCTCGGTGGCGAACGGGATTGTGGCCACCGCCGCCGCGATCCGCGACGACCTGCTGCAACTGGCCAACAAGGCGCCGGACTCGCCGCTTGCGGGCGCCGCGCCTGACGAGATCGCTCTGGCAGAGGGCAGGCTGGTGAGCAAACGCGACCCCTCGCGCGGCGTGTCGATCGCCGATCTGATGCGGGAAGGCGGCGTCGACCGTATCGAGCAGGAGAAGGCGACGAGCCCGGACTACAGCGACCCGCGCGCCAAGAACACGCATTGCGCGACCTTCGCCGAGGTGAAGGTGGACGAGCAGCTTGGCGTCGTCCGGGTCACGCGCGTGGTCAGCGCCGTGGCAGCCGGCCGGATCCTCAATCCCAAGACCGCGGGCAGTCAGATTCTCGGCGGCGTGGTCTGGGGCATCGGCATGGCGCTGCACGAGGAAACGCACATCGACCACCGCTTCGGCCGCATCATGAATGCCAATATCGCAGAATACGCTGTGCCAGTGCATGCCGACGTGGACGAGATCAAGGTGATCTTTGTCGACGAGCAGGACGACAGTAATCCGCTTGGTCTCAAGGGCGTCGGCGAGATCGGCATTGTCGGTGTGGCGGGCGCCGTCGCGAACGCGATCTATCACGCCACCGGCAAGCGCATACGCCACTTGCCGATCACCCTGGATAAGCTGATGACGTGAGGGGACGAGGCCGGATCGTGATCTAAAACTTAGCGGATCATGGCCTAGCGACTGTCATTGCGAGGAGCGCAGCGACGAAGCAATCCAGCTACTTCAATGGACTGGATTGCTTCGCTTCGCTCGCAATGATGCTGGGGTTGGACCTTCGTTGGTGCGCCGAAGTGCGCCCAAGCCATACGACCAGACAATAGCATCGGGTGTATGATCCGTTCGGTCCGAACCGATCAGGCGTTAAAGCCCAAGCCGCTTTTCCGCTTCCCGGTACAATGCAGCGTCGGCGGGCGGGAAGCGCATCGCGATGAGGAAGTCTTCGACGGAATAATCCGGCAAAGTCCGGAGAATGGCCGCCATTTGGGCGCGCGCTTCCGCCAGCCGGCCAGCCATGGCGAGGCTATAGGCGGCGATGGCGAATATATGCGGGTGCGCGTTAGGCCGGGAGGCGGCCTTGACGCCCCAATCGGCAGCCCCGTCGAAATCCTTGAGACGCACCAGCGCCATAGCGCGCGAACCGAGCATGCCGAAAAGCAACGGGTCGAACGGGCTCAGGTTGCGCGAGTGGTCGGAGAACCGCACCGCGGCGGCAGGATCGCCCATCTGCGAATGCACGAACGCCAGCGTATAGTGCCCCAGCGCGAAATTCGGGCTCAGTTCGACGGCCTGTTCAAGCTCTGCGAGCGATTGTTCGGTGCTGCCGCGCAGCCAAAGCGCCCGGCCCATAGCCCAATGGGCGGCGGGGTCGCGATCGTCGGCCATCAGGCTCTGGCCAGCGGTGCCGAGCGTCCGTTCGATCTCGGACGTGCGTTCGGCCCACCCCTGAAACACGTTCTGCCAGTGGGTGAAGGACAGCCCGGCATAGGCGCGCGCAAATGTTGGGTCGAGGCGGACCGCCGTTTCGAAGAACCGCTGGGCCCTTTCGTTGTCGACGCGGTTGAAGCGATACATGTGCCACAGGCCACGATGGTGCGCTTCCCACGCATCGAGCGAATTGGGCGGCCGCAGGATGGCGCGATTGCGCTCAAGCGTCTCGATCTCGCTCGCGATCGAGGCCACGATCCGGTTGCCGATCTCATCGAGCACCAGAAACGCATCGTCGAGCGTCTTCGTGAACACTTCAGCCCAGACGATGCGGGTGGTGCGGGTATCCACGAGTTCGACTGAAACGGTGATGCGCTTGCCGTCCCGCTGCAACGAGCCGCCGACAACGTAGTCGACGCCGAGCATGCGTCCAGCATCTTCCGGCGTGACGTTTCTTTCGTGCAGGGAGAACACGGTGCCCTGCGCGATGATGAACAGGTTGCGCAGCTTGGCGAGGCGCGTGATCACGTCATGAACCAGACCGTCGGCGATGCCGCCCTGGGGGCGGGGTGTGCGCGATCTGTCCTGGAACGGCATCACGGCGACGGACGCGCGGCGCGTGTCGCCTGAGACGATGTTCGCCGGGTCGCCTTCCTGTCCGGCGGTTGCCGCAGGCGGTGAACCGATCGGCCCCTCGGCTCCGTCGCTCGAAGAGCGCGCCATTCGCTCTGCATTCCCGGAGGAGAGCACTTCCAGCGCTGGCGCCAGAACCTGCTGCGTTTCGCCATGCTCCGTCACGGCGCCGACGAAGCGAAAGCCGCGGCCGCGCAGGGTGCGGATCAGCCGCTGCTGCTGGCCGCTGTCGCCGACTGCGTGACGTACCGCATTGATGCGGCTCGTGAGCGCGGACTCCGAGACGATGCGTCCGCCCCAGACGGCCGCGAGAACGTCGTCCTTGCTGACCGCGCGCTCGCGATTGCGCAGCAGGTAGAGCAGCAGATCGAAGACCTGCGGCTCGACGGGGACGCCATCGTCGCCCCGCCGCAGCTCGCAGCGCACCGCGTCCAGCACATAGTCTTCGAAGTGGTACTGCAATCGGAGGCCCTTTCCGCTTCCAGGGCACGCTGCGCACCGGCGAAGGATCGCGAGTGGGATAGTTCTTGTGGTAAAATAACGCCGATCTCAAGCAAACGGCAAGGCAGGGTCAAAGCAGCGCAGGTCGCATTGCGCCATATCCGGGGGGCTTCGTCGGCGGGTGGACCGCCGCCATCCCATGGAGAACAGCCATGTCGACAGCCGCAACCGTCGCTCCAAGCAACCCCTCAACTGCCCCCGATCTCACCGCGGTGAAAGCCCGCCAGCAAGGCGCGTGGTCGTCGGGCGATTACGCCATCGTCGGCACCACGCTGCAGATCGTCGGCGAAGAACTGTGCGAAGCGCTCGACCTCCACGCGGGAGAAAAGGTGCTCGATGTCGCAGCCGGCAACGGCAATGCGTCGCTTGCCGCTGCCCGCCGCTGGGCCGATGTGACGACCACGGACTACGTTCCCGCGCTGCTGGAGCGCGCCCGCGAACGCGCCGCCGCCGATCGGCTCGCCCTCGAGATCCGTCAGGCCGACGCCGAGGCGCTGCCGTTCGAGGACGAGAGCTTCGACGCCGTCGTCTCCACCTTCGGCGTCATGTTCACGCCCGACCAACCCCGTGCCGCGCGGGAACTCCTGCGGGTCTGCAAGCGTGGCGGCCGGATCGGCCTCGCCAACTGGACCCCGGAGGGCTTCATCGGGCAACTGTTCAAGACCATCGGCAAGCATCTGCCGCCGCCGGCCGGCGTGAAGAGCCCCGCGCTGTGGGGGACACGCGCGCATCTCGCCGAACTGTTCGATCCGAACAAGTGCTCGATCCGGTCGGCGCAGCGAACCTTCGTGTTCCGCTACCGTTCGCCGCAGCACTGGCTGGACGTCTTCAAGACCTATTACGGGCCGGTACTGAAAGCCTTCGAGGCGCTGCAGCCTGCGCAGCAGACCGCGCTGGAGAGCGACATCCGGGCGCTGATCGATCAGTTCAACCGGTCCGGCGACAACACCATGGTTGTGCCCAGCGAATACCTCGAAGTCGTCATCACCCGGAGCTGAGCGGCTTCTGCCGCCGCTCCATCGACAGGAAAGGAACACGCCATGAAGCGATCGGCTTTCGTTGGGCTGCTGGCAGCCCTTTCGCTCGGCTGCACCGCGCTGCTCGCGTCCCCGCTTCCCTCGTTCGCCTCTGGGGCACACCACACGACGATGTCGGCCGACGCCATTGAATGGGGAGCCCCGCCACCCTCTTTGCCGCCGGGCGCGCAGGCTGCAATCCTGTTCGGTCATCCAGGCAAGGAGGGGCCGTTCGTCATGCGCCTCAAGCTTCCTGCCGGATTTGTCGTCCCGCCTCATCGCCACTCCAAGGATGAATCTGTGACGGTGATTTCCGGGCGGTTCTCGATCACATCCGGTGACAAGATCGACCGTGCGTCGGTAAAGCCCCTTCCCGCGGCGAGCTTCTTCCATATGCCTGCCGGCATGACGCACTACGCTATCGCGGAAGCAGACTCGGTCGTGCAGATCCACGGCATGGGACCGTTCGACGTGATCTATGTTGATCCCAAGGACGACCCGCGCAAGAAGTAGCCGAGGTACTCTGTCTGTCATCCACGTGTCCCGGGCGCAGCGCAGCGCGAAGCGGTGCGCTGCAGAACCGGGACCCCGCGTCTGCGGTGCATCACTTCGTGCTGCACCGCGCGCGGGGAACGGCAGAGATAAGGGATTGAGTTGCTACGACTCATTTCCGGCTAGGTTCTGAGGAGCGGTCCGGCCTCTTCATCGCGAGGCCGGGCCGCTGCTTTCGGCGCTTGGGATGCGGCACTACGTCGTAGGGAGAAGCCCGCAAGTTCTTTCAGGGTATCGCCGTATAGCCCCAAGAGCGGCCTCGGCGCAGAATTTCCAGACACGGTCCTCTCGGACGCGCTGTCCGACACCGTTCGGGTGAAAAGGACCGCTAGGCGAAAGGGCTTGCTATGACGACGTTTGCCAAGACGAAGACAGCAATCAGGCCGTTCCTCCTGAGCGTGGCGGGATTGACCCTCCTCGCATCCGCGGCCGCCGCCGCTCCTCTCAGTGTGTCTCAGTCCGCGCCTTCCGCGTCGACGATGTTCCTGCAGGTACAGGACTGCTTTATCGACGACGGCTACGGGCGGAGATCACCATGCGACTCCTTCTATCGGGAACGCTCCCTGACCAACCAGCCTGCGCCGGCCGGCTGCACCATCGATGATGGTTACGGGCGCAAGAGCTCGTGCGAAGCCTACTTCAAGGAGCGTCAGGAAGCCGAGAAGAAGCAGCAGGAGAAGAAGTAGGGCAGGGCGCAATCCTTCCAGTGATTATGCCTTCCAGCGATCAGGAGTGACAGGATGGCGCACGGTCAGCGGTTTGCAGCTTTGAGAGCCAGGCTCGTACGCCGCCGCGGCGCCATCCGTCACCGGACGTTGCGATCGTCCGCTCTGGCGCTTGCCGTTCTGGCAACGCTCTCGGCCCAGGCCCTCTCCGAGAGCGGCGAAAGCCAGACTGACAAGCGGATGAACGATGCCGCGGGGACCATGTCGTCTGTGCCGCGCATGGGAGCGCTTACCGACCCGCAACGCAAGCAACTGGTAGAGTTCGTCGCCGGCAACGTCGCATTCGTCCTGACTCACGAACTGGGACATGTCGTGGTGTCGGAAATGGGGATCCCGGTCCTCGGGCGCCTCGAGGACGCGGCCGACTCGTTCGCCATTGTGGCGATGCTCGATATGGGTACGGACATGTCGTTGCGGACGCTCACCGAAGCGACGTGGGGGTGGTATCTCAGCAGCCGCCGCGACGCCGCTGAGGGTATGAAGGAACAATACTACGCGGCGCACTCGCTGAGCGCCCAGCGCGCCTATCAGATCGTCTGCCTCATGGTCGGGTCGGACCCGAAACGATTTGGCGCGCTTGCAGAGCGGGCGAAGATGCCGCCGCAGCGGCGCAGCAGCTGCCTCGGAGACTTCAGCAACGCCTCCTGGTCGTGGAACAAGGTGCTTGCGCCTAATCTGCGCGGTGCAGACGATCCGCAGACCGAGATCGGCGTGAAGTATGGTCCCAATACCGAAGCGCTCGCCGTCTACGAGCAGGCCCTGCGTCAGACACGGCTGCTTGAATCGGTCGCTGCGAGAGCGTCACGAAAGTACAAGTGGCGCGCCCCGTTTCAAATCGAAGCGCGAAGCTGCGGCGAGCCCAACGCATTCTGGCACCTGCCCTCGCGCACGCTGGTTCTGTGCTACGAGCTTGCCGCCGACTTTGCGCAGCTGTACCGGCAATATGGGGTGACGAGCACGCCGCTGTCCGTCGTGAAATAGTGCCTGCGTGCAACTGAGTGCCTGCGTGCAATAAGCGCCCGCACCTGTGGTTACCGGAACCATAATAAAGACCGCACTGATCTATGTCAGATAAGTAGATTTATCCTCAAAGCCTCTCCGAAGAATCCCGTATACGAGGTTGCAGACTGAAGCTATCATGGTACCTGCCTGTGTTGTGGTGTAAGCCTATGCGCTTCCGTCAGTACTTTCCGCAGGCTCACGTGCCTCTGCCGCTGGCGAGGTACCGCTCAGGTGTGCTCCTTCACGGCTTTACGATTGTTGCGCTGCTGCTGGCAGTCATGAGCGTGTTGCTGCTCGCCTGTCATCTCGGCGTTGGACATGATGGTCCGTCGGGATTGAGCGATGCAGGAGCGCAGGCGACGCTCATCTTTTATGGAGCCGTATCGCTTACCTGTCTTGCCGTTCTGTTCTGTTCGACCAGCCTGATCCGGCTGATTGGCGTCCATCGTCAGGTGGAGCGTACCGCGCGTAGCGCCGAACATTCCCTGCATTCGGCCCGGATGACGATCGATGCCTTGCGGATCTGCCATCAGCGAAATCTCATCCGTATCAGGCAGGCGGAGCGCAAACGCATCGCGGAGGAACTGCACGACTCCACCCAGCAGCATCTGGTTGCGATAGAACTTTACCTCATGCAGGTGCGCAGGTCCGTGCATCCAGCGTCGACGCTCGCGCTGGTGGACAGCGCTGTGGCCTCGGCCAGAACGGCGCAAAGAGAGTTGCGCGCCCTGACCTATCTCCTGTTCCCCACCGAACTGATGCCGGGTGGATTATCGGCGACGGTGCGCTCGTTCGTCGAAGGATTCGCCAGGCGGACCAACCTGGACGGGAAGGTCGTCGTCGGCGCGTCAATCGACGACATTCCGGTGCCTGCGCAGCAGGCGCTGCTTCGCGTGATTCAGGAAGCGCTGCTGAATGTCCATCGCCATGCCGATGCAACGGCGTTCTGGGTCAAGCTCGAGCGGATCGGGCCGCGCGTCACGGCGATCGTCGAAGACAACGGCCGCGGTGTCTTGCACGGCGGGGAATCCGGCACCGTCACACGCCTCGGCGTTGGAATGTCGTCGATGCGGTCACGTCTCAAGTCGATCGGCGGCGAACTTACAGTCGCGGCGGGAGAAGTGGGCGTGGGAACGCGGATCTACGCGACGGCTGTTATCCGTCCGCAGCTCACCGACAAGGTCGGCAAGTCGAACGGCTATGCCAGGGCGGGATAGACGGCCGTGGAGAGTGAGCGCGAACGGCTACACCTGCACCCGCACCGGCGCCCGATTGAGGTCGTGCCCCCGTGCGGACGCGGGAAATTCCCAAGCTGACAGCGGTTGCGTGCCAGTGATAATGCGCTGTTATCAACATGTTCCGCGCCTATGAGACAGGCTGTGATGGTGCGCATTCTCATTGCAGACGATCACGAGGTCGTGCGGTCGGGTCTGCGGGCCACGCTGGAGGCGCAGCCCGGCTGGAGCGTTGTCGCGGAGGCGGCAAATGGCAAGGATGCCGTCGCCAAGGCGGCTCAGGTCGTGCCCGATGTCGCCATCGTTGACTATGCGCTGCCTCTCATCAACGGCATCGAGGTTACGAGGCGGATCCGGATCCGCAATCCGGGGACCGAAGTGCTGATCTTCACCATGCACGACAGTGAGACCCTGATCCGCGAAATGCTTTCGGCGGGCGCACGCGGCTATCTGCTCAAATCCGATGCGACGACATTTCTCATCACCGCGGTCGAAAGCCTTGCGGCGCACAAGCCGTTCTTCACCGGAAAGATCTCCGAGACGCTGCTCGAGAGCTTCCTGGTCCAAGGCCAGCACGGCGATATGTTGACCGGCCGCGAGCGTACGGTCGTCCAGCTGATCGCCGAAGGCTATACCAACAAGGAAATGGCCGACATTCTGAACCTGAGCATGAAGACCATCGAGGCGCACCGCGCCTCCGCGCTGCGCAAGCTCGAACTCAAGAACACCGCAGGACTGGTGCGATACGCGATCCGCAACAAGCTGGTCAGTCCGTAGCGCACAGCCAATGCCCGCTAGGGAATAGCACCCGGGGAATTCAGGGTTTTCCCTGATGGCTACCACCTGGCCCCTGTCCCATGCTGATCGTGACGAGTGCGCAACGCGACCCGGTCGGGATTCATGACCGCTCATCCGACAACATGCGTGGTGGAAAGTTCACCGGAACGGCGGTCGCCACCGGCGGCCGACGGCATGGTGTGGATTGCCGGCGGCACATTTCGAATGGGCTCCGACAATCACTATCCCGAAGAAGCGCCCGCGCATCGCGTCAGTGTCGACGGGTTCTGGATCGACCGCACACCGGTGACCAATCGCCAGTTCAGGCAGTTCGTGCGCGAGACCGGCTATGTCTCTGTGGCTGAACGCATGCCTGACGCGGCCGACTACCCCGGCGCGCTGCCGCACATGCTCTATGCCGGATCGCTCGTCTTTTCCCCGCCCGCGCACCCCGTGAATCTCCAGGACTGGAGCCAATGGTGGCGCTTCCTCAAGGGCGCGAACTGGCGTCGCCCCTATGGACCCGGAAGCAACATCAACGCGCTCGACAATCATCCGGTCGTGCATGTGGCCTATGCGGATGCCGTGGCCTACGCGCTGTGGGCCGACAAGGCGATGCCGACCGAAGCCGAGTGGGAGTGTGCCGCGCGCGGCGGCCTCGAAGAAGCCGAGTTTGCCTGGGGCGATGAGTTGACGCCGGATGGCCGGCACATGGCCAACATCTGGCAAGGCAACTTTCCCTATGAGAACCGTTGCGGCGACGGCTTTGCGCGCACGTCACCGGTGATGGCGTTTCCGCCGAACGCATACGGCGTGCACGATATGATCGGCAATGTCTGGGAGTGGACGGCCGACTGGTACACGCAGAAGCATCCGGGCGATGCGCCCAAAGCCTGCTGCATTCCGGAAAATCCCCGTGGTGGGCCCGAGGCCGACAGCTTCGACCCGTGCCAGCCCGAGGTGCGCATTCCGCGCAAAGTCCTCAAGGGCGGCTCCCATCTCTGCGCGCCCAATTACTGCCGCCGCTACCGGCCGGCCGCCCGCCATGCGCAAGCCGTCGACACATCGACGAGCCATATCGGATTCCGTTGCGTGGTACGCGCGCCAAAGGATGCGTGATGGCGCAGGCAGCGACCAGAATGCAGGTGCTGATCGCGCGTCTTGCGGTTGCATTGCTCGTCATTCTGCTGGGGCTCGGCCTGTTCTGGTACGGGATGTCGATGGAGGTGCAGAAGCGCTTCTGGACGGACATATTCGAGCGCCCGGGCGGACCGATGACGTTCCGCTTCATCCTGCAACCGGCCATGGCTGCTGTGGCCGCGCTGCATGACGGCATCCAGGATGCACGCACCGGCCGCCCGACTTACCTCTGGACCCTCATAACCACCCCGCAGGAACACGGCGACTATCTGCGCGACGCCTTGATCTCGACAGCACGGATCATCCTTCTCGGCCTCGGCATGGATGCGATCTACCAGGCGACCGTGCTCAAGACCTTCTATCCCGGCGAAATGGTGATCGTCGCGCTCCTGCTGGCGTTCGTTCCCTACCTCATCCTGCGCGGACCATTCGCCCGCATCGCACGCTGGTGGATGAATCGTCGGATGGCAGGCAACTGATGGCGGGCAACATGAATCGCGAAGCTGTTACGTCCAGCTCTAACCCGGACCGCATCTCGGTCGAACTCTCGGCGCGTCGCACCGGGATGTCGTTCCAGCGTACGCGCATGAGCGCGGACCGTACGCTGATGTCGGTCATCCGCACCTCATTGTCGCTGATCTCATTTGGCTTCACGATCTTTCAGGTGTTCCAGAAAGCGCGCGATGCGGGAATGTTGAGCCACGCCGGCGCTGCGCGGAATTTCGGCGTGACGCTCGTCGCGCTCGGCATCGGCATGCTGATATTCGGCATCGGCTATCACATCCAGTTCATGTTGGGTCTCCGCGAAGTACGCAAGGAAATGACCGCGGAAGGCCTCATTCACGGCGAGAGCCGCTTTCCGCCGTCGCTGACGCTGATCTCGGCACTGCTGCTGCTGCTGATCGGCCTCGCCGCCATCATCAGCATGCTCTTCAGTGTCGGGCCATTCGGGTGATGTCACCCGATGCTCGTGAGTTCTGCCGCGAACATTCTCGAACCGCAGTGCAACGGAAGGGAAGGAAGACATGGCAAAGTCACCGAACGGCAAGGGCAAGGGTGGAGCGGGCGGAAAGCCGAACATCCTTGTCATCTGGGGCGATGATATCGGCATCTCAAACCTGAGTTGCTACACGCACGGCCTGATGGGCTATCAGACGCCGAATATCGACCGCATCGCCAAGGAAGGCATGATCTTCACCGACTCCTACGGCGAGCAGTCGTGCACGGCGGGCCGTTCGTCGTTCATCACAGGGCAGAGCGTCTATCGCACGGGACTGTCGAAGGTCGGCATTCCCGCAGCGCCGGTCGGCATGTCGGACAAGCTGGTGACGATTGCGGCGGTGCTCAAAGAGCAGGGCTACGCGACCGGGCAGTTCGGCAAGAACCACCTCGGCGATCTCAATCCCATGCTGCCGACCAATCACGGCTTCGATGAATTCTTCGGCAATCTCTATCACCTCAATGCCGAGGAAGAGCCGGAGATGTACGACTATCCGCCGGAGAAGGACTTTCCGGATTTCCGCAAGACGTTCGGCCCGCGCGGCGTGATCCATTCATGGGCGACCGACAAGGACGATCCGACGGACGAGCCGCGATGGGGAAAGGTCGGCAAACAGAAGATCGAGGATACCGGACCCCTCAACCGCGAGCGGATGCTGACCTGCGACGACGAGTTTGTTGCCGCGGCCACGGACTTCATCAAGCGGCAGCACAAGGACGGCAAGCCGTTTTTCGTCTGGCTGAACACGACGCATATGCATCTGTTCACGCATACGAAAAAGGAGAGCCTGGGCCAGTCCGGTCGCTGGCAGTCGCCCTATCACGACACGATGATCGATCACGACAAGAATGTCGGGCAGATGCTCGACCTCCTCGATGAACTCGGCATCGCCGAAGACACCTTCGTCATGTACTCGACCGACAACGGACCACACCGGAACTCCTGGCCCGATGGCGGCAGTACGCCATTCCGCAGCGAGAAGAACACCAACTGGGAGGGTGCGTTCCGCATACCGCTGCTGGTGCGCTGGCCCGGAAAGATCAAGGCCGGTTCGATCGCCAACGGCATTGTACAGCACCACGACTGGCTGCCGACTTTCCTGGCGATGGCCGGTGCCGGCGACGTCGTCGAGAAGCTGAAGGCGGGCTATAAGGCGATAGGGCGCACCTATAAGAACCACATCGACGGCTTCAACCTTCTGCCTTATCTGACAGGTGAGACGAAGGAGAGCCCGCGGCAGATGTTCTACTACTTCAGCGACGACGGCGACGTGCTCGGCATTCGCTATGACAACTGGAAGGTCGTTTTCATGGAGCAGCGCCTGGAGGGAACGCTCGGCGTGTGGGCCGAACCCTTCGTGCGACTTCGACTGCCGAAGATCTTCAATCTCCGTACCGACCCCTACGAGTTCGCGACGATCACTTCCAACACCTACTACGATTGGATGCTCCATCGCGCCTTCATCATATACGCTGCACAGGCGCTGATGGCGAAGTTTGTCGACACCTTCAAGGACTTTCCTGCGGTCCAGAAGCCCAACACCTTCACGGTCGACGACGCGTTGAAGAAGATGTCTGAGAGCGCCAGCGGAGACTGAACGCCCGCAAATGCCCGATAGACGGGCATCACTATGGCGGCCGCGCAACAGTGGCGCGGCCGCGGCGCGTATAAGAGGATAAATAGGGTAATACCTATTACGATACTGGCCATCTGAGCGTATCGTTTACATCACAGCCGCGGCGCGGGTCAGTGATGCGAAGAACGGTGCGCCCGGCTGCGATGCGGGAGGCGGCCATGAAGTTTCGACGGATTGGGTTGACCGTAGTATGCGCCATCGGGCTGTCGTCAGCCGCGCAGGCGGCCGAGATGGGCTTCAGTATCTATCCGCTAGGCAGCATGGCGTTCGAGGCTGGCGCAGTCCCGCCGCCCGGTCTCTATGTGACGACCGGAGTTGGTTATTACACCGGAAACATTGGCGGCAACCTGCCGATAGGTGGTGTAGTTGCCGTTGACGCCAAGGCCAAGGTGTTTTCCTCCACGCTCAATATCCTTTATGTGCCGCAGAAAGAGGTTCTCGGCGGCCGCCTCGGCTTTTCGGTCAATGCGCCGAGCGGCCACATGAATCTGGATGCGCAGGCCGTGATAGGGCCGCTAGACGTCTCCCGCAGCGTTTCCGGCTGGGGCTTCGGCGACACCTCGCTCAAAGCGCAGCTTGGCTGGACCCACGGCAGCTTCAACCACATGGTCTATGTCATGGGGGTTCTGCCGACCGGCAAGTACCAGCCCGGCTTCTATCCGGACATCGGCCTCAACCGGCCGGCGGTGGACGTCGGCTGGGGTTTCACCTGGCTCGATACAAAATTGAATCTGGAGTTCTCGGCCGTCCTGGGTGTCACCTTCAATGCCGTGAACACGGCGACGGACTACAAGACCGGCGACGAGTTTCATGCCGAGTGGGCGATCGGCAAGAAGCTCACCCAGCAACTGACCGTGGGGGCCGTCGGATACGTCTACAAGCAGCTCACAGGAGACAGCGGATCCGGCGCGCGGCTGGGGCCCTTCAAAGGCCAGACCTTCGGTGTCGGGCCCGGCCTCACCTATACGACGAAGATCGGCGATCACATCGCGATCTTCAACGTACGGCACTATCACGAATTCGCGGTTGAGCGGCGCTTTGGTGGCGGCCTGTCGATCGCAAGCGCAACCCTGCGCTTTTGAACGGTGCGCCTCTGCGGGCGCTGCCCGTCGCAGGGTAATTCAAGGGGCGGTGATCCAGACGACCTGGAGAACGGGTTTACGGGTGGCTCTCCATGAGGGAATGGCTGGTCCTGGCCTCGGAGAATGCGATCGTTCTGATCGATGCTCTGGCGCTCATTGTCATTGTCGCGGGCAGTGTCGAGGCCTTTGCAAAAGCGTTGTACGTTGCCGTCTTCCCGTCGAGCGCGATGCAGAGCCGCGACATATGGCTGCGCTTCGGGCGTTGGCTCGTCGCTGCGCTCACGTTCCAGCTTGCGGCCGATGTCATCGAGACAGCCATCACCACGGACTGGGACGCCATTGGCAGGCTGGGAGCCATCGCGGTCATCCGGACATTCCTCAACTACTTCCTCGAGAAGGACCTTCGCGAGGTCTATGGGGAACGTCAGGATCGGGAGACCGGATCTGAGCGGACATGAGCCGGGACGTGTTGGGTGATGCCGCCGATACGCGTGCATCCTCGCGACCGATCCGTGCGGCAACAACCAGTCGTATCCCGGCAGAGCAGGACGTCGTGGCATCGGGAATAGTCATGACGGATTTTAGGGGAATTCCCGATAGTCTGATGCAGAAGAAAAGCTGAACCTCAAATGCCCTCGGACCGGCGCGTCATAACCAGGGCCGCGCCGTGGAAGGAGAAGAGGTTCATCATGCGCAGTTGCATGTTCACTGTCGGCGTGGCCGTGCTGGCCCTCAGCGGGCTGGAACCAGGCTCGACGCAAGCGGCGCCGCTCAGCGCGACCGGTGCGGCCATTCATCACCAGGATCCCCTGATCGAATACGTGCAGCGCCGCGGCGCGCGCGTAGGTGGACGCGCGGCAGGCCGTTCCGCCGGACGGACCATGGCGCGCCGTGGTGGTGTTGCCGGTCGCGGCGTCGCAGGCCGCGGCTTTGCTGCACGCGGCGTTGCCGGCCGTGGCGTCTATGCGCGCACAGGCGTAGGGCGTCCGGCGGCCCGGGCAGGCCGTGTGGCCGGCCGTAGCGCGGGGCGCGCGGCAACCAGAACCGTGGTGCGGCGCGGCGCCTGGGTGCGTCCTGGCCGCTACTGGTGGGGGCCGGGAGGCGCCGTCGCAGCAGGAGCCGCTATCGGCGTCGTCGCGGCAGGAACGGCTGTCGCCTGGGCGGGGGCTGCTCCGGGTCCGGGCATGTGCTGGTACTATACGGACTCGACGCGCAGACTGGGTTTCTGGGACGTCTGCCCATAGTTTTGACGAATGACGACGGCGGGGTGGAGCATTTTCCGGTGAAGTGGATACCGGTTCACCGTTAGAAAATGCGACCAGACAAAAACTCGCAGAACATGATCCGATTCAATCCAAGCGGATCATGTTCTAGGCCCGCCGTCGTTTTCATGAGAAGCCCGATCATGACAGCCGCCGCAGGAGCGCTGCATGTCGATC